>OQWA01000190.1_pt1 | contig 16250 bp, 14 predicted proteins | sample 1691581 | NCBI WGS metagenome assembly OQWA01 (sample SAMN03418264, study PRJEB22391) | human gut metagenome | biome: human-gut; feature: organic feature; material: feces | host: Homo sapiens | place: Tanzania | collected 2013-01
CTTGCGACAGTCGGTTGGTCAAAAGAGAAGCATACGACGCATCTCCCGGAAGGGACACCTTGTTAACCCCACGCAAGATACTTTTGTACTTGCGTGGAGAAAAAGGCGCACACAAGCAAAAGAGTGAGCATTATTGCTTACAATAATGTGATTTCAAAAGCACAGTGTGCGCCGAGACAGCATAAACTGCCTTATGGAACTTTCGCGACTCAACGTCATTGAACTCACAAATCTTGCCCTGTCCGTTGCGACGATACTGACGCGCGACCTTACCGTGTCCGAGACGGAATGTCTTTTGAAATTCCTTTGCATCGTGCGCGACGATATATCGCTCATACTTTGCGACAAACGCAACGACAAGTCCTGATACGTTACCACTTCCGTACAAAGCACACTGTCATTTTGACATTCATCGCTGTCAATTATTACGACTTGCAAAAAAATTGGTTTTCAAAAAAATCTTCAAAAAATTTGAACTCAACAAAACGAAAAACGGCGGGTTTCCAAAATCGGATTTTCCGTTTCTCCCTGAAAACACGTCGGTTTTGACAAAACGTCGGCGGTTTTGTATAATAAAATTATGAAATACAATAAAAAAGGTTTCACTCTTGTGGAGCTTATCGTCGTAATTGCGATTATGGCGGTGCTTGCCGGCGTCGTTTCGGGCGCAACCGTGGGCATTCTCAACAAGAAAACCGACGAAGTCAACTACATATACAACGGAAAGCAAATTTCTGCACAAATCGTTTCGTGGGCGCAGGAAGTCGTTGAACGCCCTGCGTTCTTCACCGAACTTACGGGGATCGAAATCGACGTGACAGACCTTTTGTTGTATGGCAGTATCGACGCTATATGGACGGATGCGTACTCGGAAGCCGCTTACAATACCTTGAAAAACAGGTTTTCGTCCTTAAAATGGGCTGATTCGTACGGCGTTCCCGAAAAAAAGGGGACTTTTTCCGCCGATTTTAAGCAAAAAGCGATTTATCTTTATTACAAGGGAAAGTCGCAAGAATATCGTGAAGTATATTACAAAATTTACCTGAGCGGTGAAAACGTCGTCACCGAAAAAGGCACAGGATTTTAACGTTGTTTTTGCCATCCGTGCAACGCACTCTGTCATTACAATGCGGTTGCCCTTCCGGGAGATTGCCACGCTACGCTCGCAATGACACAGTACTTCGTACGGAATGAAATAGGAGCTTGTTTGCTGAAAAGTAATAGCACATTTAACATACGCTCTTTATGCTATTGCGTGCAACGCACTTTATGTCATTCTGAGGAGTTGCATAGCAACGACGTGAGAATCCCCCGGAAGGGAACCATATTATAAAACCCACGCAAGATACTTTATAATGGGCCCCAACGGGATACTATGTACCCGTTGGGAAAAGGAGTATGCGAGCGTAAGACAGACAGTTGTCGCTTGCGACGATTGTCTGGTCAAGAATGAAGCATACGACGCGGAGAAAAAGGCGCAAACAAGCATAAGAGTGAGCATTGCCGCCCCGACAATGCGATTTCAACAGCGCAGTTTGCGCCGGGTACCCTGTATGAATTTTGGTAAATGTTAGTATTTGCTGGGAAAAATTTAAAAAAACATATGAAAATATTTGAATATGTGCATTGAATGGGCGAAAGTTGCACAAAAATGGGACTTTTTTGGACTATTATACAATATAGTACTATTATAGTATTTAAGTATTTTCAAAAAAAGTATTGACGGGGCATATTTTATAAAGTATAATGATAGATGTAAAGGGAAACTATGACACTTTTTTATGCAGTTTTCCCTGAACAAAAAAATATCGGACAAAACGTCGCAAAATAAGGATTTTTTGCCCTGTATGCTCAAATTTTGAAATAATTATAGTGGAGGATTAACATAAATGTTAAAACTTAGAAAAAACAAAAAGGGCTTCACGCTCGTTGAACTTATCGTCGTAATCGCAATCATGGCAGTCCTTGCAGGTACGGTCGCCGGTGTTACGGTTTCGCAGTTGAACAAAAGGACGGACGAAGCAAACCACACCCAAGCCAAGAAAATTGCTGACACTATTTACGAAGAATTATTAGCAAGCGTGGAAGTTGGCGTTAAGAAAGCAGATATGACCAGCGCTGTTACCGATGCTTACGGCTCATCTGTTATTTTTACGGGCACACCTACAGCTGGAAAACAGTTTTTAGTAACTATACCCGAGGATACCGTTGCCGTAGATTCAAGAGAATATACTGTTGAATACAAGGGCAAACAAGGCGCAAAAGGCAATATTAAATACAAAATTACCGCAACCGGCGGAGTTGTTAAAGACAACGCATAAAATCACTTTTTAACAACAAAACATTAAGCGAGGCAAACGCCTCGCTTTTTTTTATTAAAAAACTCTGCAAGAAGTTGCAGAGTTCATTTTATATTATTCTGTACATTTGCCAAAGTGTTTTATCGCCCGGATTATTTTGTAATTCTTTAAACCCATGTTTTTCATAATAAGGCTTCACTGCCTCTTTGCAATCGAGATATACAATCCTTCCACCGACAAGGTCTTGACTGCTTTTTATCCTTGACAATGCTTCTTCCAGCACAAGTTTCCCTACGCCCTTGTCCGTATCCTTACTCCTTGCAAGTTGTCCGATTAGATAAGCCGCAACGTCGTCGTGGTCAGTACTTTTTGCGATTGTTTTCTTTTTTGTGTTGCTGATATCGCCCAGCTTAATAACTTTCAACGCCAATGAGAAATAACCGTCAATTTGTATTTCGTTTTTTTCCCATTTTTCGTCATTGATAATCAGGTATGTACGAGATATGTTTTGCTCTTCATTCGGGATTGCTTTCTCTTGTAAAAAACTCTCAATATCTTTGTCGCCCTTAAAACTCTTAAACGAAGAAAAGACCTCTTGTAAAGAGGTCTTGTCGGAATTTTCGATTGAAAGAATTTCTCTTAACGATTGAACCATACCTTGCTTGCGTTTTCAGGAAGTTTGTCTTTCTCTGATGCCTTTACGTCTGTAAACGAAGAAGTGTTTTGGTTCAAGGCGCGTTTGATTTCTTCAACCTTTTGTTTGTCTCTTATTACTACGTTTTGTTCAAAAGAAACTGTTGCCATATTCACTCCTCCTACTTTATTATATGAAATATATAAGAATTTTAACACCAAAACAGTATTTTGTCAATATTCGTATGCACAAATATGACAAATATAATAATTCGTTTATTAAATGCTGTAAATAAGGCGGTAAAACTCGGACATGGACGTCGTGCCGTTGCCGATGAGCGTGCGGATGCTGTCTTCCAAAAACGTTGCGCCGTGTTCTTTGGCGAAGTCGCGGATTTCCTCGGTTGTCCTGCCCTCGGATATCATGCGGCGAAGGTCGCTGTCGATTTCGATAATCTCGTAAATTGCGGTACGTCCCTTGTAACCGGTGTTGCCGCAGCGGGGACAGCCGACAGGCTCATAAATATGAGTGATTGACGGATCTTTCAAAAGTGCGGCCTCTTCCGCCTTGATTTCGCGTTTTCTCTTGCATTCCGGGCAAAGTTTTTTGACAAGCCTTTGCGCGACAACGCAGTTCACGGACGACGCGACCATGTATGACGCAACGCCCATGTCGATAAGACGGACGATACTTGACGCGGCGTCGTTGGTGTGCAGCGTGGACAAAACCAAGTGGCCTGTGATAGCGGCGCGGATTGCGATTTCGGCGGTTTCGGTATCACGAATTTCACCGATCATGACGATGTCCGGGTCCTGACGCAGGATTGCGCGAAGTCCGCTTGCGAACGTTAAGCCTGCCTTTGCATTGGTTTGCACCTGATTGACGCCGAAGATTTGCTTTTCGACAGGGTCTTCGACCGTCGTTATATTGACGTTCGGTTTGTTGAGTTCGCTAAGGACGGCGTACAACGTCGTCGATTTACCTGAACCCGTAGGCCCCGTGACAAGAATGATCCCGTTCGGCGCTTTGATGATGCGGGAGAACTGATCAAACAGTTTGTCGGGCATGCCAAGGTCGGGAAGCGTGATAAGCGCAGCGTCCTCGGTTGCAAGAAGACGCATGTTGACCTTTTCACCGTAAATCGTGGGCAGCGTGTTGACACGAAGGTCGATGTTGATGTCGCCGTTGTTGAAGTCGATACGGCCGTCCTGCGGGATTCGCTTTTCAGCAATGTTGATGCCCGCAAGGATTTTACAACGCGAAACGATACTGTTAAGCGTGGAAATGTCCAAGCGCATACATTCGACAAGCTCGCCGTCGATACGCATGCGGACAAGGATTTGCTCCTCAAACGGCTCAATATGAATATCAGACGCGCGGCGCATGTACGCCTGCGTGATAAGGCTGTTGATAAGTTTGACGACAGGAGTGTTGTCAACGCGGCTTTCGATTTCGGACAACTTTTGCTGGGTTGCCGCCGAAGTCTGCTGGACAACCTTTTGCGTCGCTTCGTCCGACACGAAGAAGTTGCCGGCGTTGGTGTAGTACTTTTCAATCGCGCTTTCGATGATACGCTGCGGCGCAAGGACAAAACCGACGTCCATACGCGTGACCATCTTTACGTCCTCGAACGCGCCGATGTCGTGCGGATCGTGCGTGGCAATGATGATCTGCCCCGCCTTCACGTCAAGCGGCATTATGCAGTGCTTTTTGACGATTTGCTCCGGTACGTTTTTCAGAATTTCGGGACGGCGGACGACAAGCTCCGTATTTATATAGGTCGTGTTGAAACGCTCCGCCATCGCAGAGAGCATCGCGTCCTCGGTGATAATGCCGCGCGACAACAATATCGCGCTGATTTTTTCGTTGGGATGGGTTTTTTGCCAACGTTTTGCGTCATCCAGTTGCGCTTGCTTGACAAAGCCTTTCTCCAACAGGATGTCGCCTAAACTTGCTCCTCTTTGCATTTCTTCTCCTTATGATATATAAATATTATATTCCGAATAAGTTTTTTATGCCGTCGATTATGGGCGTGCCCGCAAAAACCGTGACCACCGCACCAAGCGCGATAAACGGACCAAGCGGAAGCTCGTACCCCTTTCTGACCTTTTTCGTCAGCAAAAGTACGCCGCCGATAAGCCCCGCCGACACTATCGCGATAAACGCCGACACAAGCGTCGGGTAAAGCCCCAACACAAGCCCCAGCGCAAAATAAAGCTTTATGTCGCCGCCGCCGATGCCGCCCGTCACGAGCGCGATTACGTAAAGCGGCACGCTGATAACCACCGCGCCCACAAGCCTGTGCCACCACACGACGTCCTTCGCCGTGAAAAACAGCGGGATCGACAAAATTATGATGAACACGACGATGCCGTTCGGGATCTCTTTCGTGTCGATGTCTATGAACGTCATCACGATGAGCGCCGAAAACAGCGCGTCGTATATGAACGCGTTGGCGTTAAGCCCGATAAAATATGCCGACAACGTCCACAATACGGCGTTGAGCGACTCCACAATCGGGTACCTTGCGGAGATTTTTTCCTTGCAATTCCTGCACTTTCCGCCAAGAAAAATCCAGCTGAAAACCGGCACCATGTCGTACCATTTCAGCGGCTGCCCGCACTTCGGACAATAACTGTGTTTTTCGGTGAAAAACGTGCCTTTGGGAATTCGGTAAATGCAAACGTTCAGAAAACTGCCGACCGCAAGCCCGAAAAATGCGGAAAATATCGTGAATAACAGATGGCCAAGTTCCATTTATCAACCGTTTTCCCTGAGTCTGAAATAGAATTTGGCGAACCCTTTGTTTCTATCTCCTTCGATCAGCATGTTTTTGTATTTATAACCGTCGCCGTCTTGTTCGATTGCGCCGCTATTGCCCTGCTCGAAACTGAAAATCCCTACGAATTTGTTGTCTTTTGACTGATTGTACGCCTCGATAAAGTCGATTTCAAGCCCCGGGGAGACGAATTTTTTTTGCCCTTTGGCGTTAGAAACATCGCAGAACACCTTGACGGACGTAACCTCCTTAGAGGTGTTGACAATCGCTTTGAAATAAACCTCGATTGTAAAACTGCCGTAAAACGCGCGCTTCTCGGCTTCGCTTGACGTGAAGTATTCCTGGGGTTTTTCGTTGCCCTTTGCATAAAAGAGCTTGCCGTCTTTGGAGAAAAACACACTGTGCTCTTCTGTCGGCATGTTTGTCATCGTATGAGTTTTTCCAACGCCCTCGATTGCAATCTCGTTGTCGGCAGAAGGAAGATTGTCGTTCTCATCCTGCAAATATGCCTCAACCGTCGATCTTGCCACCCTCTTGATTTCGTTCTGGACGATCGTGGCGAGGTCTTTTGCGGCGGCGTTTTCTTTCTGGCGCATATAAGCCGTCGTGCCCGCCGTGACAAGCCCGCCGATAACCGTTGCGAGAATACCCATAATGGCGACGACCGCGATTGCCTCGACCAAGGTGAAGCCTTTTTTATTTTTTAAAATTTTTGCGAGTTTTCTCATTTTAATCTTTAAAGTACTTACCTACATCGTCAAACAGAAGAATATTTCTTCCAACTGCTTCCGGATCGTTCAGGTCGTAATCGATATCGTCGTCATAAATAAATAGTATGCGTTTTGTGCCCTTGTCCGACGTCACCTGATATTTTGTGATACTGGGGATATGTGGCACTTTGGGGGTGCCGCTTTTTTCGACCGCAACCGCAAACGGTACCGAACCGTAATCGGTGTCGTAATTAAGCACCACTGAGTACTGCGGCACGTTGCCCTCCGACGTGCTGATGTACGACACCTGCAAAACGCGGCTCGGATAAATGATATATCCTAGTTCCTTGTACTTGAACGTGTTCAAAAGAGCCTGCTCCTGCGCCTGCGACCTTTTGGCTTCTTCCTTTTTCGCCTTGGACATATAGCGCGTCGCCGTGTTGAACATGGTGAACGCCAGCGTGCCGACGATCGCAAACAACGCGATTGCAACGATACATTCGGCAAAGGTAAAACCTTTTTTATTCAGTTTTAAGCGTTTCAAAACCTTTTTCATTTTAGCCGTAATAGTACCCGCCAAATGTCCATTTGGTTTTAGTTATCTTTTCGTTTGAATCGATATAGTCGATATCGATATCGCTGCCCGCGCCGCCCGCGCTTGACGATACGTCAAACGCCTGGAAGACCAGGTTTCCGATATTACTGCCTTTGACCGCAATATCTTTTGCGACGATTGTTGCCTGGTTGTTGTTTGAATATGCGTTGGGCAGGATTCCCAAAAAGCCTGTGGAGTTGTTGACGTATCTGCCGTTGGGAAGATACACAAACCCGTTGATATAACCGCCGCGCCCCAGAAGCAGCTGGTTGCCCATCGTCCCGATAATGCACAGATTGCCGCTTTCGACGGTTTCTTGCTCCTTCGCCGCAAGTTTAAGACTGCTTTCGCCTTTTTCGTTCATCGAATAAGAACCCGAATATGTGGTGTAGAAGCCCGAGTAGAAATGCGTGCCGAGCATCGAGTCGCTTCTGTCCGCCGTGTCACTGTTAACGCCGCCACCTATGTTGACGCTGAGTTTATATGCGTTTGCATTGATGGAAGTATCGCCGACAAGCATAATATAGGCGTTGTGTTTTCCCTTAACGCGCCAGCTGCATTTTCTGAACTCAATGCCCGCTTCAAGTTCGTAATCGCCCTTGCCTTCGCCGACAAGCGTGTACTCTTTGCCGTTTTTCACGTATGAACCTTTCTCCCCTTCTTTGACTTTGGTATATTTCGAAGGCGCATTGATAAAAACGTAGACGTCATGATAAGTCGTATCGATGGTTATGTTCATACGTTTTGTATCATTTATTTGTTTGAGTTTGTCAGAAATATTATTATCTGTGCTCGCACCGAAGATGACGGGGCCTTGATCTTTGGTATTTATACCGCCTGTGCCTTGACCGCCGAAGTTGAAATAAACACCTCTCGGTATATTTTTATCATCCTTTTCATCAAGTTTTTTTGATGATATGGTATAATCCACTTGCGTACGTATCGTCGGTAATAAATTGACAAATACACCGCCTTGATTTCCGCCAACGGGAACAAGGTCACCCTCTTTATTCTTTTCATAGGAACAATATAGCGGATCCAGACCAAAGGTGTTGTCACAAGTCAACGACAGGTCGCTATTGTCCCCGTTTGTGAATTGTAAAACGCGCACGTTTTTGTCAACGCTATCGCTATTATAAATCGCATAGAAACGATTTTTTGAATTTAGCGCCGTTGCTTTATGCCGGGTATACGTCCATACATTGTTGGTGTTTTTGTCAATCCACCCAAGTATACCGACGCTGCCTTCTATGTTTGCAAGATTGTTAATGTCATAGAAGTTAGTTATACCCCTAGGATCATAATTATTTGGATCCAACATCTTATTAAGATCATCGATTGTGTGCGTGCCGGTTTTGTCGTGCAGTATCTTCAAAATAAACTCGCTCTGTTTAAGCTCTCTTAACGGGTTCAGCGACTCGTTGTCCTGTACTTCGCTTACCTGGTTGTATTCGTCGACCTTGATTTTTCCATCTTTGATTTGATCGCGCATAAAATCTGCGGTCAGTTTGGTTGTTTTAAGTATCGCGATTTTTGCAAACCCTTCGTCGATAATTTCACGGAAAACCGCTGTAACGCTTGAATTTTTGTCCGCGTTCGCATACCGCGCGTTGGATGAGCGCAGATACATCCCGTGGTCTTCGTCACTGAACGCGCGCACGGACAAGAATGCTGCTGTGCCAACGCTGGTGATTGGATTTTCGGCAGAAATCATATCCTTCACAGCGACTTTTTTGCCCGTTATTGCCTTGAAACTGTTCTTGTCGCTATTGCTTAAAAGTGCCAGCTGTTTGACGTTGGCATAATTTTCAACCACGTCTTTTATGTCATCATACGTCAAGACTATTTTCGGTTTATTATACTCATCCTTGTTTTTATTCGTCTTGATGATGCTCGTGTCTCCTAAGTTGTCAGAGAAACTATACGTCTTTACTTTAAACGCAAGTTTTATGGTATCGCCTTTTTTAACGCTATTATATCCAAACGTGCCGTCCCCTGTATATTGCAAATATCCATACGTTTTTTTCTCGATAACTTTTTGATTATCTATATACGCCTTTGCAATTTCTTTTAACGTGGTATCATCGATTCCGTATAATCCGTCGCTGAATTTGAATTTGAATTTATTGTCTTTATTGTCTTCATTGTCTTTATTTTCCATTACCCGCTGAATTACTGCCTTTTCGTCATCAGTAAACCCGGCATCTTTCATAAATTTATCCAGTTCGTCGAGGTTGTAAGCTGTATATGGTTTCAGACTGTCTGAGTATTGATCAACAATGTAAAACTTTTTATCCGAAAACTTATACAACACACTGGGTACTAAAAGATATGTGACATCGCCGCCATCTTTCTTCTTCCATGCAACATCGCTAGTCCAAGCAGCGTCATAATTATAATTATAATGGGTGCATTCGTAATCAGCCAATGCGATAAGATCATATTTCAGGAAGACGCAGTCGTTGCTTTTTCCTTTATCCTCTTTATCCTTAATGCTGTACGTTAAGTCGGCATATCCTGTATATACCTTGTCGTCAATCTTCAGATAATCTTTTCTCAGTTTGTCAAGCGCCTTTTCTTTGTCCCAACCATTGACTTTCATAATAAGATCAAGAAGGCTCAGCTCCTGATATTCGCTTGAAATCATATTGCCAAGGGTGTCGATTTTTTTCGCACTCACGCCGGCGTCGCTTTCGTAACCGAACGCGTTGATCCCAACAGCCTCGATATTGCCGCTGCCTACGTAAATCTCGTTTACGTCGAGAGTCTGATATTTTACCGTGAGCGCGGCTGTGTAAGTTGTGTCGTTTACCGTGCTGACCGAGGTTTTGTCAAGCGTATCGTCCCGGCGCGACTCCTGCACCAGTGAGGTGCTGTTAAGTTGGCGCTGTACCGTTACTTGTTCTTCCGAACCTTCTTTCTTTTCTGTATTTTCAATAAGCGACGCGTAATCCCAGTTATAGATATAAAGGTTGGAAGTTTCGCTGAACTCTATTGGGCGAAGCTTGTAATGTTCTCCTCTGTCCGACCCCTCGCCCGGCAAATAGCCGTTGTCTTTCTTTAAGATATATCCGCTGTCGTTTATTGTTTTATTGAATGCTTCTACCAGGGCGTTTTTCAAATTACTTTGTCCGAAGTCTTTTAGCGCGGTTAAAAAGCTTTCGACTTTACTATTATCCGTAAAACTGTGCACAAAATTATAAGTTAATAAATTTTCTCTTTTGTATTCAAATCTATAAGAGCCTGTTTCCTTGTATGCGTCGTAATTAAAGCTGCCTGCGTTTTTGTTCCAATTTTCACCGTCAAAACCAAGTAGCGTTTTCAGACGCGAGAAGAAATTGTTGCTTTGGAAAGTTTCCTTGTCGAAATAACGGTTGAAGTTTGAACCGTTCATTCTCGTGAACACCATGGTTTCGTCTTTTGTTTCGTCTTTACTGACCTTAATCGCAAGATTTTCGGGCGCGATAATCATGCGTCCCATGCAGAATATGTCGCCTCTCATCTTGGTTTTGTTGTAAGACACGGTGGCGTTTTTAACTTTATCACAATGCTTTTTGTTTGAAGCGTCTATTTTACCTTTGCCGGTGCTGTCGTAAATTGCCAGATCGTGATATTTGTATTCGCTGCTTCCGCCGAAAAGTGCTGCCGAAAAAACCCAGTTATATCCAGAATTTACCCTGTCAAAGATAATGTCGCCGCTGCAATATACGTTGCCGCCCTTCGGATACTGCATTATCATGTCTTCGGGCTTGCATTTTGACGTGGAATACATCGTCGCACCGAGATATTGCGCGTTATTGATCTGCTTTCCGTTTACTTTCCGATTGAATTCCGCATCGATGGGAACAAGATCGCCGTTGTCGTCCTTTATGCGGAGCGTTATCGTGACTTCTTCAACCTCGCCGCCTTTCTCCCAGTTTCTTGTCCAGAAAGTGTACGTTTCGGCATTTTTAGGCGCAAGATCCATAAGGGTGTAGTGCGAGACTTCGTCATAAACCTGCAACGGCAAAAAGTCGTCGTCGCCTTTATCCGTGGTATATTTCAGATACATCGCCTCGTTCACCTTGCCCGAGAGCTTACGCTCTATGTATTCGCCGGTGCCAAGGATATCGAAGCCTGCAATTGTCTCGTTGCCAATCGTGCTGTATTTGATATATTTTTTGTGGTACGTATTTTTGAAAAGCGCGGGAAGATTTACGCCAAGGTCAAGCCCGCGTATTGTAAGGTTGCCGTCGCAATAAATATTGCCCTGAACTTTTATAACGTTGTCGGCAGCGCCGATAATAAGGTCGCCGTTGGCAAAGATACTGCCCGTAAGGCCTTCAAGAATAATCGGGTTGAAGTATCGGGTGGTCATCTTCTTCACGGTTTTCCCGTTCACGACTTCTTCATCCCAACAGTTTATGGAAATATCGCCCTCGATTCTCTTGAAAACAAGGTTTTTATCCTTTTGTTCTCCGCCCAGGTCGTTGTTGGTTACCAAGGCGTTGCCGAACGTGTCTTTGAGCGTAACGTTTTTAACTGTCGTTTCTTTGTTATAAGTGAAGCTCACCGTGCTTTCTTGCGAGCCTTTTACGCCCCTTACGTCGACAAGCACGCTGTCAAGCGACGTCTTTACCTTTGAAGCGTTGGTAAGCGTGATGTAAACTTTCACACCGTTGATTATTGTGAACTCGTCAAGTTCATCATCAAGATCGCCGTTGTCGAATTTGAGTTTGACGGGAGTATCTTGTTCAAGTTCAAAGGAATTACTTTCGATAAGTTTGCCGAGATATGAGGAGCTTTTCAGCGTTTCGGTCATTACGAGCGCGGCGTTGTACGCGCGTTCCTGCTGGGTGTCCGCAATGCTGTTCGAGAAGGAGGAAAGCGTCACAAAGAGCATAGAAGTGCCTACGACGATAATAATCGCCATAGTCATAAGTACCATAAGCATCGCGCTGCCGCGTTTTTTATTGTACCGCTTGTTAAACCTTTCTATATTTTTTAATAACGTCAGCATAATTGACCTCCTTCCGTCAATCGTACTTTTTTATTTTTCCCGTCTTATCTTTGCGACTGCGCTTTCGCGCGTTTTCGTAACTTGTTGTTATATTATAATATAATATCCTTTATTTTAAGGTGCCGCTTCCGCACAAGTAATGTCGTGCTATTCGTTCAGAATGTACGTGATCGTCATCGAGAACGTGCCCGAAACGTTGTTTCCGTCCGGCGTCATCGAAAGATACGTCAGATTGAACGACTTCACGCGCGCGATTGCGTCGGTCACCTTGTAAAGCGTCTGCATGTTCGTCTTGTATGCGCTCGATATGGTGTAAACCTTTTTGGTGGACGTCGTGACGGGCCTGCCAAGGCTTATCTCAACGTTGAAACCAAGGTCGCCAAAGAACTTGTACAGCGTTTCCGCAATCGCCACAGAATCCTGATGTCCGGGCATATTGCTGGGCAGAAGCTCCTCGTTAAGGTTGTTTTTGGTGCTGGTGAGCTGCTTGTACGCCGCCTCGTTTTGTCTGATTTCTTCAACGAGTTTGTTGTACCTTGCCGGGCTCACCGCGTCGGTTTGCTTTTTGACCTTCGCGATGTCGCCTTCGACCGTCTGCAACTCTTCCTGAGCGGTTTTTTTGTCGTTGTTTTTCGGCATGATGCCAAGAGTGTACGTGCCGCCTACAAGCAGGAACAGGATAAGCACGAAAATCAATATTTTTTCTTTTCTGTTAATCGTCATTTTCCCGTCCTCCTTATTTGTCGCTGCCGCCGAAAAGTTTATCGTTCACGACGTCGAAACTTACCGAAAAATCGGTGGCGGTGTCCATCGACGGCTCGACGCTCTGAATATAGCCGCTGCCGTTTTCCTTAATCGCCGAAACGTAGTTTCGCATCGACTGGGAACCCTTGCCCGTAAGTTTTAACGTGATCCTGCCGTTGGTGAAAGTGAACTGCGTCACCTTGCACTCCGTCTTTTGCGCGCTTGTGAAGATTATGTCGAAAATCGTGCCGGTAAGATTTATCGCGGCGTCTGCTTCTTTCGACGTCGCCTGCGCGCCCGCAAGTGCGTTTGCAACGCGCGTTGCGACTTCCGTCAACGACAAGTATTGATAAATCGTGTTGCCGTATCTGTCGGTGCCTTTCGTCACGGGGTTGCCGTTTTTGTCAAGCATCACCGTGAAGTTTTTGAACTTGTCTTCGTTCTTGGCAAGCGTGTTTTTCTGATTGGTGAGTTCCGTCTTGGCGGATTCAAGGTCGGACACGGCAGTGTTGTACTGCGAACGCGCCACAAGATACCACCCGACCATCGCGCATGCCACCACGACGACCGTAACGACAAGAATAAACTCAAACGAGGTGCTTTGCCCCGATTTTCCCATCGCCTTTTGCGCGGCGATAAAATCTATGTTTCTCTTTCTCTTTGCCATAATCCACCTCGTTATTTGAGCATTGTGCCGATAAGCGGTGCAAGCGCGTTGAAATCAAGCTGCTCGACGCCCGATACGCTTTCGGGTACGGGAAGCATCTTGACGTTAAGCCCCATGAAACCGTAAAGGTCGCTTTCAACCGACTGGAACCTGTCAAGGTCGCCCGTGATAAACACGTCGTCGAATTTGTAATCGGTATATTTCGAGCGGAAGAACTGAATCGCCTCGCTCACGATGCCGGAAAAGTCGTTGATGAAAAACGCCATTTCGTTCGCATAGTTTTCGTTGGGCATCGAATAAATGGGTTTCGACAGCGAGAAGACGTGCTTATAATCCGCGAAAAGATACGACGTAATCGTCGTCATGCGATAGTCGACAAGCACAAAGTATTGCGGCAGGTCTTCTTTCATAAAATCGACGAGTTTCGACAGCGCGCTTTGCGAAATATCGATTGCCGTAAGTTTCATGCCGACTTCGCGGCAGCACTTTTTCAGGTTTTCGATGACAAGGTTGTCTATGTACGTGATCATAAGACGCGCCTTTTTCGCTTTCTTTTTCTTTTCGCTCTTCTCTTCCTGTTCTTCCTCGCCCTCTTCGGGGGAGTTCAGCGCGGCTTCCTGCATCTCTTCGTCGGGATCTTCGATATTTCTGTCGATCTCGACAAAGTCGACGGTGTGGCTTTCCGCAAGTTTTTTATCCGTGAAAAGTTCCGCCGAAATTATCGGATACAGAATCGACGGCTTTGCGTAAGGCAAAATCATCTCGCGGAACGGTATCTTGTTGTTTTCAAGGACGAATTTCGCCGCTTTCGACTTGATATCGTTTTTGCGGATCATATCGAGCATCGCTTCGGTAAGTTGAAGGTCGATATTGGTTGCGCTCGGGTCGTTCAGAAATTCACTGGGGAAATCCATATCGTAAAATTCTTTCACGGTGATTCTCTTTCCGCCCGCCGTCGCAAACATCGCTTTGAGTTTGTCGTTGTTCAAGTAGTAGTAAATCATAATTTTGCTCCAAATCTACCCTTTATTCGGTATCCGTGCCTATCGAGTCGTACATCGAGAACATAGGCATAAGTATTGCGATAAGTATTACGCCAATGACAACCGCCATTACAACCATAAGGGCGGGGTTTATCATTGCGGTAAGACTTTTGATTGCAGTGTCCGCTTCGTCTTCGAAATAAGCGGCGGTCTGCCCGAGAACCTCGTCCAGAGAACCGGATTCTTCACCGACGAATATCATTGTCGTAAGCAGCGGATCGAACGCGTCGACCGTCTGCAACGCGGCGGATATCGACTCGCCCCTGCGGATTGCTTCGACAGCGTCGTCGATCTGTCGCGATACGTAAGTGTTGTCCATCATCTCCGACACCATCGTCAGCGCGTCGAGAAGATGTACGCCCGAACTCGTCAGCGTGCAAAGCGAGCTTGCAAAACGCGACGTATAAATCATTTTTTGCAATTTTCCGATGCCCGGCATTTTGACTTTCATTTTGGAAACGAAAAGGTCAACCGCCTCGATTCGCTTAACGATCGGGATGAAAATAATAAGCGAGGCGACGATGCCGATAATCAGAATGTAGTCCTTCATGATGAAGTCCTTGATTTTCAGCAGGATTTTCGTGACCAGCGGCAACTTATCTTCGGACACCATCGAAATCATCTTCGGCATAATCCAGACAAGCAAAACCACAACGACGACAAGACAAATCGCCATAACGATTTTCGGATACGACGTTGCCGATTTGATTTGCCCTTTTCTCTTTTTTTCCTTTTCGTAATAGTCCGCCATTCGGATAAGAGTCTCTTCCAGTTTACCGCTCATTTCGCCCGCCTTGACCATGCTCACGAGAAGGTTGGGGAATACGCCCGGAAGCGCACCCATCGACTCCGCAAGAGAGTTACCTTTCTGAACCTCTTCAAACAATGCGGCAAGCACGTTTTTGAGCTTCGGTTTCTCAGTGCGTTCGTAAAGCATTTCCAGCGACTTAATAAGAGGCAAGCCGGCGTTCAGCATCGACGCGAGCTGTCGGCAAAACTGCAACACCAGCGCGGTGTCGAGTTTTGAAAGTTTGCTTGCGTCGCCCTTTCCCGTGGCATGGACGTAATAGCATTTCAGACCGCGCGACGAAATGACCTGATTGAAGTCGTCTTCGCTCGTGGCGGTGATCGTGCCGCTTACGCGTTTTCCTTCCGGCGAAAGTGCCTTGTAAGAATACTTGTACATATTACCTCGCAATTATTTTGTCAAAACAAAAAATATTCTTTTGCTAATTTATTATAACATACGACTTATTAAAATTCAACATTAAAAAAAATTTCGGCGCAAAATATTGCAAAAACATAAAAAAATCAGGCGGAATTACGGCGGTTTAAGGTATTTTTCAAATTTTTCGGAAAATTATTTTGATTTTTTTGGCACGGGTTTTCAACACTTTCGTACGAAATTATACAGTCGTACAATAAAATTCCGCCGTGCGTTTGCTTTCCGGATTTTTCAAAAAACCGACGTTTTTTCGTAAAAATTCGCCAAAAAAACGCAATTTTTTATGTGCAAAATAATATACTTTATCGTTCGTTTTTGCATTATAAAGTCGCTTTTATGTCGGTCAAAAAAAATTCCGCCGTGCAAATTCATTATTTTTTCCGACGCGACCGAAAAAAGCATTGACAATATTTTTTTCCTTTATTATAATTTATGCCAAGCAAGAGTAATATAAACCGTGGTCAAGACGTCGTATTTTTGACAAATACTGCGTTACGCTCGCGGCTTAGACATAAAGTATTAACCCGTTCGCGTGCCTTGTCTTTGCCTGAAAA
>OQWA01000191.1_pt1 | contig 16225 bp, 16 predicted proteins | sample 1691581 | NCBI WGS metagenome assembly OQWA01 (sample SAMN03418264, study PRJEB22391) | human gut metagenome | biome: human-gut; feature: organic feature; material: feces | host: Homo sapiens | place: Tanzania | collected 2013-01
TTGCCTTCAAGGTCAAGATTGATCTTCAGTCTGCCATGTTCAGAATCGGGAGAAACACAAAAACTGAATAAATGCCTATGCAAAAGTTACTTTCCATTATCCTGACTATCAATTGTTTCTGTCAGCTCATCGCATCAGCACAGTCGCCCAAGTTAATGAAAGACAGAAACGCCACCATTGAAGAAGCAAGGTATCTCAAGAGTATATACAAGACTGAGGATGCTATAGAATTGTTATCAGGGCTTATAAGTCCTGGACAGATTGACGAAGAAGTACAAAATGAACTTGCAGACTGTTACATCCAAGCAGGAGATCTTGATGCAGCAGCCAGCACATATTCTACACTGCTGATGATGAAGCCGGAAAGCATTTTATACAGAATCAAGCTGATGCTCACGACTTACCGGTCCAAAGATTACAAATCAAGCTCTGAACTTGGACTCTCCATAATCAAAAGGGATACGATTCCCGCAATAGTTTCACTCACAGCAGATTCATTCAACATGATGGCAATGCCTGATTCTGCACTGATCTACTATAACATGTATATTGGAATGAACCCTGCGAACCCTTCTGTGGTCAGCAAGGCAGCCAAAATACATCTTGAGCGGAAGGAATATGTGAAAGTACTCGATATGGCTGAAGACTATCTTCAGATTGATTCCACGAATATGGGCATAAGAGGCTTGAAAGGGCTTGCTTATTTTCTGATGGAGGATTTCAACAGTTCCGAAGATGTATTCCAGAAAATGAAAGACGACGGGAATGACAGTTACAGTGTTCACCTGTATCTGGGACAGAACCAATGGCGCAACAAAGAGTATATACCTGCAATAAGGGAGCTGGAAGCAGCTTGGCAATTAGATTCCAGTGACGTAAATCTTGCATACAGCATCGGCTCTGTCATGAGCGAATGTGGCCAGGGAATAAACAAAGCAAAGCCATGGTTTGACCGGGCATTGAAAATCATTACGCCCTCCCCGGACCTGCTCGGCAAGATTCAGAGAGAATATGCACTGGGGTATATGAGGTCCAATCAATTCGATATAGCTCTTGATTATTATCTGAAATCGTGGGAAACGGACAAGAGCAAGTATTCGGTTCTGAGCAACATCGCCTATTGCTACGAGCGGCTCAAGAACTGGAAGAAAGCTGAGGAATACTGTCTTATGTATCTCTCGTACGGGAAACCTGGCTCGGGCGGCTACAAATATGTAGAAGACAGCCTCGAATATATCCGCCAGCAGATGTTTATGGAAGAATAATATATCAGTGTATTTCGATTATGCTGTCCCAGTCGGTGGAGAAGAGGCGTGAGGCGTGCTCGCGGCGGATGCCGTCGGCGTAGTGGCCGGGACGCTGGGTGGCCACACGAAGCACATTCTGGCCGGAAGAGACATTGACATTGTCCATGACTTGGGAGAGGACATCCTGCTTTTCCTTCTTGGCAGAGTCCGTTTCGAAGAGCGTCAGCTGGCGCTCGTCACGGTTCACGATATCGAAGACGACCACGCCGGCCTTCTTGTATTCAAATCCGGGTTTCCAGATGAGCTTCAATGCCTTGAGTGCGGCCGAGACCACCTCCTGGGTGCTGCTTGCCGGCATATCCAGACGTATCGTGGCGTCAGGAAAATCCTGCGGCTTGTCCTCCCGGAAACGGTTCGTGTAGAGGAAAGTGTTTATGCAGTAGGCAGCCGTACCGTCGTGACGGAGCTTCTCCGCACATTTGGCGGCAAAATCCGACACCCTGGCACTAAGTTCCTGAATATCAGTAATTGTTTCGGCAAATGAACGGGAAGTACAGATGGACTGCCTGGCCTCATCACGTTCCTCCTCCACGCTTTCCTTACCATTGAGTTCATTCCAGACACGCAGACCGCCCAGGCCCAAATTCTTATACACCCAGTCCTGAGGCATTGACACATAATCAAAAGCCGTGGTCAGACCCATCGCCAGCAGCCGCGGCGCCACCCTGCGGCCGATTCCCCAGACATCCCCTATCGGCGTGAGTTTCAGCGCCTTGACACGCTGTTCCTCAGTCACGATCCTGCAAACGCCCTTGTATCCCGGATATTTCTTGGCAAAATGATTCGCCACCTTTGCCAATGTCTTGGTGGACGCGATACCGATGCTGACTGGGATTCCCACCCACTTGCGGATACGCCGGACCAGCTCAGGACACAGGACTTCCAATTTTTTCTTGTCAATGCCGTCAACGCACAGGTAGGCCTCGTCGATGGAATAGATTTCGATTTTCGGGACCGCTGCAGCAAGTATGGACATCACCCGCGACGACAAATCGCCGTAAAGAGAGTAATTGGAAGAGCGGACAATGAGATTTCCGCTTTCGACCTTGTCCCGGATCTTGAAGAACGGGGTACCCATCTTGATACCCATCGCCTTGCTCTCATTGCTTCGGGCCACCACGCATCCGTCATTGTTGGACAAAACCACAACGGGCTTTCCTTCCAGTTCCGGTTGGAAAGCCCTTTCGCACGAAACGAAAAAATTGTTGCAATCGACTAATGCATAAGTTCTCAAATCCGGAAAACTGTCTAAAGCGATTCTTAAGCGCCCAATAGCTTTTCAAGACATGCAGTCACATTGCGCTCGATATCTGAAGCCGAATACTCGCGTCTTTCGAACTTTGTGCCGGTTATCTTCTCGTAAAGTTCAATGTATCTTTCCTCAATGTGGGACACCACCTCCGGAGTCATCTCAGGAACCTTCTGTCCCTCAAGACCCTGGAAGCCATTGGTCATCAGCCACTCACGCACGAACTCCTTGGAGAGCTGCTTCTGCTTCTCGCCCTTGCGGAGCCTTTCCTCGTAGCCGTCGGCATAGTAATAACGTGAAGAATCCGGAGTATGGACCTCGTCCATCAGATATATCTTTCCGTCAAGCTTGCCGAACTCATATTTGGTGTCCACCAGAACCAGACCCATCTTGGCAGCGATTTCCTGGCCTCTCTTGAATATGGCCCTGGTATATTTCTCAATCTGGATGTAATCTTCCTCCGGCACAATTCCCTGAGCGATGATTTCCTCGCGGGTAATGTCCTCATCGTGTCCCTCGGAAGCCTTTGCGGAAGGAGTGATGATCGGTTCCGGGAAAGCCTGGCCTTCCACCATTCCGTCAGGAAGCTGAACCCCGCAGAGCGTTCTCTTCCCTGCCTGATACTCTCTCCAGGCATGACCGGCAAGACAACCGCGGATGACCATCTCCACACGATACGGCTCGCACTTGTAACCGACAGTCACCATAGGGTCAGGGGAAGCGATCTTCCAGTTCGGAACAATGTCAGAAGTCGCGTCAAGAAACTTGGCGGCTATCTGGTTCAAGACCTGTCCTTTATAGGGAATACCCTCAGGAAGGACCACGTCAAATGCGGAAATGCGGTCTGAAACCACCATCACAAGGTACTTGCCGTCAATGTCATACACGTCGCGTACTTTCCCTACATACTTGCCGACCTGGCCGGGAAAACTGAAGTCGGTTTTTACAATTGCGTCCATTGTCAATATAAGTGTTTTATTAAGTCTCCAAATTTAGTCATTATTTCCGAGATGCAACCCATTCAGGATAAGAAAGCTTGGCTTCCAGACTCTGGATCATCGCAGCCCTGCTTCGCACATATCTGGAAGGTGCTCCGGCATTGCGCTTCAGCGGATTGGGGCCAAGAATGTGTTCCTGCTGCCTTCCCGCAACTTCGTCAGAAAAGGCCTGGAGGCATATTTTACTGTGCTCATAGAAAATATCTGGGGCAAGAGGCGTATAATGGAGGTCTATCTCAATGTGGCTGAAATGGGGCGGGGCATCTATGGAGCCCAGGCAGCCGCTGAATGTCACTTCCGCAAGAATGCCTCGAAACTTACCAGACAGGAGTCATGTCTGATCGCCGCCTGTCTGCCCAATCCGCTGAAGCGCATATCTGCTTCCAGTCAAATCCGCTGTGGGTATCGAAAAGATTGTCCTCACTCGCTATCACGGCCTTGGCCAGCTCCGGCGAGATCCTGTCGTAACTCACCCAGGTCTTGCGGGTATGGAACGACTTGTCATTCCGGTACTGCACCGAGCGCTGTATCATAAGCGGTGTGACATAGACAGGCACCCATTTCAACATAAGCACCCACAGCACAGTTATAACGACGAAGGCCACAGGAAGTTTTATGAACAAAAACCTCCATAACCTCCCCCAGAATGTATGTTTCCTATTTTTCATCCTTGCCTTCCACTTTCAGCCTGTACTTTCTGCTGCCGAGATTCACGTGATACAGAGAGCCCTGCGGCCCCACCATATTAGAGGTCAATGCTTTACGAGTCCAACTCTTTTCATCTACCGAGAACAGCACACTCCCGCGCAGTCCCTCTTCCCTGAAACCGAGTCTGTCATAGACCTCTCCGTCAGTCCACTCTAAATCCGCGTAACTCATGACGTCATCAGGCCCGACTTCCCTCACGAAAGCCTTGAGCAGTTTTCCCATACCGCCCACGACACGGACATCTGGCAGTGATGCATAACGCACCCATTCATAGGACCTTACGACGCCTTCCTGCTTCTGCCATGTCCGGGCAGACGAGAACGTGGCCACAGCCACAAGGAGCGTTCCTCCGAGAAAGAGTCCGTATCTGTATCGCGACGCAGCGTCCGAATACGTATGCCATTTCTTCAGGAATCCAGCCGCCTCTGGTCCGGTAATCCTGCGTGCGGAAGTGTTTCTGGCAAAGATGGACCTGAACCGGCCTATCTGGGCGAGCAGACGCGGTCTCATCATCTCAGGCCTTGCCCGCCACATATCCTCAGGAAGTATCACGACCTTAGTTTCGGGAAATGACGTCATCAGAAAATCAAGCGACAGGCGCACCAATGCATTGACACGGAAAGCCTCTTCGGCAGATCTGCTTCTCACCGGAACCGGCAGGACCAATGCCTTTTTTCCGCAGGCCAATGCCGTGAGCCCCTGAGGCGTCTCCAAGCGGGCCACCTCAGACCATTCTGACAGAAAAGCATTGACTTCCTCGACTAATTCCATACCGCAAAATTAGAAAAATAATAGTAACTTCCTGTCTTTGACACTTTGATTTTGTAGAAACAAGGATAATTCAAGGCTCCAGACCGCTGAGTTGGCGATTTGGGGCCTTTGGATTTTTTCTGACTTTGTAGTAGACAAGCCCTTTCGTGGTCTGCGGCCGAGGGACTTCGGGCCGGTACGCACCTGTCGGTGCTATCCCTCCCACGCCTTAAGCGCGGGCCCCTCCCGTTCACGAAGCCACGGGCGGCTACGCCGTCCGAAGTCCCTCGGCCATCCGTCCCTAGTGCTTGTCGCTTCCGTCATCATCTTTCTCGCGTTTCTTAGTCTGGGCGATGATGCTCCTCATCTTCTGTCTTGTGACTATCTGCGTGTCGGTTCTGAACCCTGCGCTGCCGTGTAGGTGGTTTGTGAGGTCCGTTCTGGTATATGCCGGGACATATCCTTCTCCGGCAATGCTGAGGAAGTCCATTGAACGCAACGTGCCCACTATCTCCTCTGTCGTGAAGTGCCTGCCTCCCCGGTTGACCTTCTTCTCCAGATACTTGTATATGAGCAGGGCAAGGAAGCAGGTGAGGAAGTGGGCCTTGATGCGGTCGTCCCTCCTGACGTAGACCGGCCTTGCGTCAAAGTCCGTCTTCATGATGCGGAAGCCGTTTTCTATGATCCATCGGCCGCCGTTCAGTCTGATGATGTCCGGCGCAGGATCCCAAAGGTCAGTGCACAGGGCATAGAAGCCGTCGAAGCGGGACTCCTGGTCTATCATCTCCTGATTGAGTGAGTAGCTTTCTATCTGCGCGAGCTCGCCGTCCGCGGTGCAGTGCTCGGCCTTGATGAAGCGCTTGGCGTCATTAGGGCTCTTGCGCTTGGAGGTCACACCCTGCCCTTTCTGCAGCAGGGCGACCGCACGGCTCACCTGCCGTTCGCGCACATAAGAGAGATACGCCTTGTACTTGAATGAGAACGTGACGATGATGCGCTGCTCCAGCGTCTCTCCGGTGGACATCTTGGTGGGGTCCCAACGTTCCTTGTAGAAAAGCGTCTCGCAATGCTCCTTGGAGTCCAGGGTGCTGATGTCGTATTCCTTGTCAGAGCCGGCCGTACGCCACCCCTTGCAGTCCAGCGCCCATTCCTGAAGATATCCCTTGAGCTTCTTGAGGGACTGCACCGTAACGAATGACCTGTCGCCGACGCTGTCGTTCTTGCGGTTCTCGTATGAAGACAGTCCGCCGTCGGTGCACACCACCAGCTTCGACAGGCCGAACTTGTCCTTGAGTATCTGCTCCATAGGCTTGAGCGTGCTGGTCTCCGCCTTGTTCCCCGGCTCGATGCACATCGCCAGCGGAAAGCCGTCATGGTCCATGAACAGTCCCATCTGCACGACAGGCAGCGGACGGCCCTCCTTGCAGTGTCCGAACTGCACCAGGCCGCCTTCCTCCTCGCACTCGAAGAAGTAGTTCGTCAGGTCATAGTACACCACCTGCGTGTTGCGCTTCCCAAGTTTCAGACTACGTTTATACACGTCCGCCTGGATTTCATTGAACTCTTCGGCAAGCAGCGACAGCGCCCTGTACACCTGCTCCAGAGTGCACTCGTGCTGCTCGAAGAACTTCCCGGCATCCTCAAGAGAGGACCGCTTTGATCCCGGATACAGTATCCTGGTATACACAAGCATGGAAAGGATGCCGTTCAGGTCATACTTGAGCAGCTTGTGCTTCTTCGCTATCTTCTTGCAGATATAGTCCAGCCCCAGCTCATAGTATATCTTCTGCAGGAACAGGTAGCCGCCGTTGTAGCTGCGCTGTTCGCCCTTCTGTATGTACGCCTTCGGGTTATATTCCACGACGACATTCTGGTTCTCTTCTTTTTCAGCGGCCGTCATCTCCGCGACTCTGGCGCGCGCCCACTCAATGGGGTCCTCGCCTCCCAGCTTCTCGCGAAGCTCCTCGACAGTCCCGAACTTCTCGACGACCTTCGTGGTGCACCTTCCGTCCTCTTTTCTGAACGATTTGATGGCGTACAAGTAGGTGTAACTGCCGCTTTTCTTCAATTGGAGAGTCATATTTGCATCAAAATATCGTAATGTCTAACACTATCTAAATACAAATATAAGAATTAAATTTGACAAAAAAAAGAGTTCTGAACGAACTCCATCAAATATTTTTAACTTTTTTCGGATTTTAAAGTGTCAAACTACCGGGCAGCCAAAGGTGCGAAGACGCAGCCGACGGGAACAGTGGACGCACGTCCATATTCTCGCACTGCGCCCCCATCAGAACCACCCGGCTTACGGACGCGCAGAAATCGACATTGGCCGTGTATAAGGAGGTGCTGGCCCTGAAAAAGAAGCTCGGGGACGCGCAGAATTTCGACCTTTCCTACTGCCAATCCTCCCTCGAAGGGTTCGACCCCGACAAGCCCTTCGCCTTCCTGCGAAAGGGTGCGAAACAGGACGTGCTGGTGGTGTGCAATTTCTCGCACGAACAGGCCAATCTGCTCATTACCATTCCTTCGGAGGCAGATTCTCGCTTTGTCGGCAAAGAAATGGTAAATATAGGGCCTATGGATTTTCTTATTTTAAAGAAATAATGTATTTTCCCGTCTTTGACACTTAGATATTGTTGAGTCTATGATATTTCCTGACTTTGGCGAAGATTCACCCAATTTGAGTTTCGATTCCTAGATTGCCAAAAAGCGGCAGTAGCGACCGATGCTCTGGGGTTAGGAACAGAGTCCTGGTCCGAACATGGTCAGTCCCTGGTATCTTCACCTGCAAGGTAATAAGCGTTTTGGCTATATCCAGCACCTTATCCACGCTGAGGTCGAGCCCGGCTTTCTTGATGACCCTTTCAAGCTCTTTGTACACTTTATAGGCGACAAAGCAGATACAGATATGTGCCTCGATGCGCTTTTCGGTGAAGTGGAAGATGGGGCGCATCTCCAGGTTGCCCTTTGATATCCTGAAAGCCCGTTCCACTACCCATAGGCCGTGATATTGTTCAAGGATGGTGTCCACAGGCAGATCTGTATTTGTACGGTACCCTTTTAGGCCATCCCATCTGGCATCCTGTTCTACCTTATCTTGATTTATGACCACTTGGACGTCCTTGCTGATTTCCAGGAACTTGTTGTAACCATGTTTGTTGAGTTTATCCTTTGTCAGAGACCCCGTGGCGTAGCGCTTGCGTAGGCCTTCGACTCCTTGCTCACGGTTGTGAGCCTCCTTGGCGGCCCGTTTGGCGGAGTAACCTACAATGAGTCGCTCACGTTTGTTGTAGGCCCGTTCATACAGTTGACCATCAACTTTGTCTATGGATAATATCCATTCCCTGACAGCCACGCTCTCATTGCGGATGCGGGCACCGATGATGTAACTGTAACCGGCATCGTTCAGCAACTTAACATTTGTCTTGGACATAAGACCCGAGTCTGCAACGACCACGAAGTCTGCAAGGTTGAACCGCTGCTTGAAGTCGTCAATGATGGGTATCATTGTGCGGCCTTCATACTGGCTTCCGTTGAACACGGCGTAAGAAAGAGGATATCCTCCTGCACTTACAAGCAAGCCCAGTATAATCTGAGACTCGCTTGTCTTGCCGTCTTTTGAGAAGCCAGGCTGCCGCAGATCGTCGCGGGCGGGGGTCTCGAAGTAAAGTGAAGTTACATCATAGAACATCAGTCCTACCTGACCACCAAGCACTTTCATCGTGTGGGCGACACTGATTTTCTGGATGGTCTCCTGCTGCGTGTTGTACAACTTATCCATATAGCGGTATATCCGCCAGTGGTTGAGATCCTCCTTGAAGTATGCCTTCAGATACGCAGAGGTGGCCATCTTGCTTCCGGGTTGGCAGATACGGGCTATCACCAGATTGCGCAGCACGTCATCAGATATGGCATCAAAGCCAACAGCATCATAGACCTTATTCAAAATGAGCTGGGTGCCGTTTATCATCGCGGACTCTATGTTGTCAAGCATCTCGTCTACCTGAGCATAGGCCTTGCCGACACCATCGAAGTCCAGAACGGTCTGACCGCCATAATGAAGGATCCACTCATTAGCTTTACAAACCAATGCCTCTATCTCCTGTTTATCAGAGGATACGCCGATACAGACAAGTTCCTTAGGTTTGCCCGAACTTTTGTCTATCACCACCACGCTGGTGCTGCCTGAACGATTCCTCCTTTTGCGTACAAACATACTTACAAAGGTACGAAAAGGTGGAGCGATTCACCCAAAAAACTTTACCACTTCTTATAACTACTTGATATATAGCGGTTAACAAAAAATCGTCATTCTGTACCGCCAAAGTCAGGAGGGAATCCGGGATGGATATAGCTATATCTATTCTTATGGATTTTCAAAATATTTTGGGAAGAAGTTTTATTGGCCAGTTATCTTCTCGATTCAATGGTGTAGTTTGCGGATATTTATTGCGCTCATAGGGGTTGTCCAGTCTATGGCCGTGCGGTAACTCATGGTAAGCGTTTAAAAGGCTGGCTTATATTGCTTTGTATATAATTCGTCTCGCTTGATTACTGAGAACATTCGATGGACGAGTTTTGCCCTGAGGACATTGAAGATGCACATCTTGTGCTTCCCTTCTTTGAGTTTTCGTTCGTAGTATTCTTTATATTCCCCTTCTTTCATTCGTGTGGCGACATTGACCGCGCTCATGTGCAGGAGAACTTTCATAGTTTGGTTTGCCCGTTTGGATATCTTGGCTTTTGATCGTACAGATGTGCCTGAATCGTATTTGTAAGGCGTAAGGCCGGCAAAGCTGCAGAACTGCCGTGCATTTTGGAAACGTGTAAAGCCACCTGTGATTGCAATCATATTGATGGCGATTCTGTCTCCAACGCCATCGATACTGGTTAGTAAATCTTTCTGGCGGGTTAAAACAGGGTTTGCCGCGATGAGGCTTTCTATTTCTGCGTCAATGGCTTTTATCTGTTCATCAATAGTCTTGATGACTTTATTCCATCGAGAGTTCTTGTGTTTGAAGTCTCCGGGGGCCATATACTTCTTCTGGTCGGAAAGCTGCATTTGAAAACGTTTCTTGTCTGTAAGCAGGAACTCCCTGTCCGAGAGAAGATTTTTCATCGAGACAAGCGCTGCATCCGGGATGGCATAGCGGACTGCCTTGTCGCTGTATCGATAGGCATACTCAGCGATACGTATGGCGTCGATGGCGTCATTCTTGCCGCGGGTGAGGCCCAGAGAGTTCTTGATGCGGGTCGGGTCATCCAGCCACAGGAACACGTCGAGTTCCTGGCAGGCGACGGTCAGCGGGTAGATGTATCGGCCCGTGTACTCCGCGCAGATGAGTATGTCCTCAGATAGAGTTTCCAAAGCCTTAAAAGAGGCTTTCAGGGACTTCTTGATCCCTTTTACATCATTCTCACACTCTTCCTCACGGATGACAACGAGGTCCTTCAAGTATCATCAGATCGTCATCATTAAAAGGAATGTCGCTGGCTTTGTTAATAAGTTCAATTACCCCTACACACTCGTCGCCGACGCACATAGGAAAAGCAATCATGTTTTTTGAAATATAATCAGTTTTGTCCTGAACAGAAGAATTGAAACGCGGGTCAGATCCTACATCATTTATAACTACAGACTGCTTGTTCTGGGCAACCCATCCGGCAATACTGTTTTTGTCTACTTTTATTTTTTTTACATCTGCACCTTTAGGACCAAGTGCTATAGAAAAATGAAGGCGACCGTCTTCTCTGTTAACAAGAAGAAGAGAGGCCGCCTCGCATTGAACCATACACATTACTGACTCAAGAATAGAAGCCAATAATGCGCGTGAATCACCGTAACTTAAATTTATACGGGTATTGATTTCGATGAGTGACTTAAATTTATCAAGACTAATAGACTTTATATCACTCATCGAAGGTAAAATTATCTGTCTTCGCTCTGATTCTTGAGACTGTCACCGATTGTGTAGGCACCGTCATCATCATTGCTTGAAGACATGTACTGTGAAAGTTCAGCACGAGCCTGAGCCTTCTTGTATTCCTTTACAGAGAAAGCAACTCTTTCTTTGTCTACATCGATAGATACAACATAAACATTTACTTTGTCGCCAACGTTGTATTTCTTTACAGCTTCTTCGAATGGAACATCGCGGTCATCGCTAAGGTTTGCCTTGTTTACAAGACCTTCGATTCCGTTCGGAGCCTTTACAAAGATTCCGAAGTCATTGATTGAAGTAACTTCACCTTCAAAAGTGTCTCCAACCTTGTACTCAGCTGCAAATGCCTTCCAAGGATTGTCTGTAAGCTGCTTTACACCAACGCGGATTCTGTGGTTTTCAAGATCACACTCTGTTACTACAACATCGAGTTCCTGGTCAACCTTAATCTCACTTCCCGGATGCTTGATTCTCTTTGTCCATGAAAGATCTTCGCCAGAAAGGAATGCATCAATACCTTCTTCAAGCTGAACAAAAGCACCGCTGTTTGTAATCTTTACAACTTTTCCCTTAAGTTTGGTTCCAACCGGATACTTGTCAGCAATTGTGTCCCACGGATTGTCTGTAACCTGCTTGAGTCCGAGAGAAACGCGGCCGGCCTGAATATCATATCCGAGGATCATGCATTCTACTTCATCACCCTCTTTTACCATATCAGACGGCTTGTTGATCTTCTTTGTCCAGCTGAATTCAGAAATATGGGCAAGACCTTCAATTCCTTCTTCAAGTTCAATAAATGCACCGAAGTCAGTAAGTTTTGTTACCTTACCCTTTACGATGTCATTTACATGATACTTTTCTTCGAAGTGTACCCAAGGATCTTCTGCAAAATGCTTGAGAGAAAGATTGATTCTCTTTCCTTCCGGATCAAGTTTTACTACCTTGAGTTCAATTTCCTGTCCCTTCTTAACGAAATCCTTAGGGCGTGTAACATGTCCCCAGCTCATGTCGTTAATGTGAAGAAGACCGTCAAATCCGCCAAGATCAATAAAAGCACCGAAACTTGTAAATGACTTTACAGTTCCCTTTACAGTATCACCAATCTTTACTTCGTTAAAGAATTTATCACGATTTACGTCAATCTGCTCTTCAAGATACTTGCGGCGATTAACAACTACATTTCTTTTTCCGTTGCTGTAGAGGCGCTCTACATAGAACTTAGACTTAACGCCGATAAGTTTTTCTTCCTTCTCGACTTTCTGGCTGTCTGACTGGCTGATTGGGAGGAATGCACTGATTCCGCCACCAAGATTAACCATGTATCCGCCCTTTGTAATAGAAGAGATTGTTCCGTCTACAGGACGCTTTTCGTCAAACGCAACTTTAAATTCTTCCCAAAGGCGCTTTTCGTCGGCCTTTACCTTAGATACCTCAGGTCCGTTCTTTCCGAACTGATTAACGAGGTAAACTGTAATTACATCGCCAACCTTAGGCAGTTCACCGGCAAATTCAGATACAGGAATTTTTCCTTCTGACTTGCAGTTAACGTCTACGAAAACCGTATCATCTGTAACCTGAACAACTGTTCCCTGTACGTTAGATCCGTTTTCAACCGGCTCCATTTTGTTGATAGATGCTTCTAATTGTGTGTAGATGCTGTCGGAGCCATGGGCACCATTCTGTTCCACTTCCTTCTGTTCCATAGTAAACCCTTTTGATTTGATTTTGTTTTCGATTATCTCACAAACATCATTTATGGTCAAGTCTGAAGTATCAATATATACGGCATCGGGACTTTTTTTTAGCGAACCTTCGGCTTTGTTTCTGTCCATTTCATCGCGTTTGAGTATAGAAGCCTTTATTTCTTCCAGTGACAGGTTGCTGACTCCCTGGTCAAAGCGTCTTTTTGCCTGAACATCAATACTTGCATCAAGATAAAATTTGAATTCAGCATCGGGAAAAACGACCGTAGTCATATCCCTGCCCTCGCAGATTACGCTAAGGCTTTTTACAATCGTGCGCATTCTGTCATTGACCAGATGCCTTAACGGAACAACAGATGAAACTTTTGAAACAGAGGAATCTATTCTGTCCTGATGAAGAACATCGTCCACATCCTTTCCGTTAAGAATCATCCTGGCGTTTACATAATCAAGTTTCTGACGGCCGGCAAAATCTGTTACAGCCTTCGTATCATCAAGATCAATGCCTGCATCCAGAAGAGCCAGCGTAAGAGCACGGTAAAAACTTCCGCTGTTAAGGTAAACTATACCAAGATCCGCTGCTACTGCATGTGCTACCGTACTTTTTCCTGTTCCTGCAGGACCGTCTATTGCAATTACCATAAAAACCTCACAATTATCTTTGGCGGCAGAGTTTCAGAAGTGCCGCAACTTCTTCGGAAGAAAGATCCCTGAACTGACCGAACTGAAGATCCCCTACCCCGACACAGCCTATTCTTATGCGCATAAGCCGTTTAATGCCTATTTCACAGGATTCAAACACACGCCTGATTTCACGGTTTTTTCCTTCGACAAGAATTACCCTCATGCGGCGCGCGTTAAGTTCTTCTGCATATTTGCATTTATAAAATACGTTGTCTATGCGGATTCCGTCCATAAAACGCTCTGCCAGGTCTCTCGGAAGAGGTGAACTTGAATCTACGATATATTCTTTTTCGAGTTCTGCGGAAGGATGTGAAAGGCGTGCGGCAAATTCACCGTCGTTTGTAAAAATAATGAGTCCGCTCGAAAACATATCAAGGCGGCCTACATTGTACAGACGCTCTGTATAAGCTTCTTTAAGAAGATCAGAAGCAACGGCACGGCCTTTTTCATCAGAAAGCGAGCAGACATAACCTGAAGGCTTGTTCAAAAGAACGTATCTCTTTTTTTCTTCGATAAAAATCTGTTTTCCGTCGACACAGACACAGTCTTTTTCAGAAACTTTTGTTCCGAGTTCCGTAACTGAAGCGCCGTTAACCGTTACCCGACCGGAAGTAATTATTTCTTCGCTTGCACGGCGGCTGGCAACACCACAGCGCGCCATAAAAAGTTGAAGTCTTATTTCGTCATTATCAGCGGGCAAGTTCAAACCTCTCGCTTTCTTTCTCGTCAAGCTGCGGCAGATCCGCAATACTCTGGAGGTGGAAGAATTCAAGGAATTCCTTTGTTGTTCCGTACATAACCGGTTTTCCGGGTACATCCTTTTTTCCGACTTCTTTGATGAATTTGCGCTCAAGAAGAACACGCATCATATTGTCTGCATTTACGTGGCGAATACTTTCAATTTCTGCACGTGTTACAGGCTGGCTGTATGCAATAATTGAAAGTGTTTCGATGGCAGCCTTACTGAGACGCCCTTCGTTCTTTTTGCCATAGCGCTCTTTTACGAGATCAAAGCTTTCTTTTTTTGGGGTGAGCATCCAGCCGCCGATTATCTGTGAAAGTTCAATTCCGCTGTCAAGACAGGCATATTTGTCCCTGAGCCTTGAAAGACATTCTTCCACAACATCAGGAGCAAGCCTGGTAATTTTTGACAGAACTTCGGTAGTCTGCGGCTCACTTTCCAAAAAGAGCACTGCTTCTACCAAGGCAACTTCGCTGTCAAGATTCAAGTCGGTACGGCGCGTATCTTCCTGAGCCGCATCTTCTGAATAATCAGATGTTCCTGTTGTTTCAGTGGATGTATCTGTCATTCCTTCGAGTTCATTTTCGCCGGCATTTTCGTTTTCTATGCCGCCTGCTGCTTCCTGCATATCTTTATGTCTCCAAACATTCTGTTTTGATATATATCTGCCATTTTAAGTTTTACTGCCTCAAGTATAGCCATAAAGGCGCATACAACATCGAGTTCGTTTCCACGGCGCGTAATAAGTTCCGTAAACATACATTCGCCTTTTCTTTCAAGAAGCTCATTCATAAGTGCTATCTTTTCATTGGGCGTAATATCTTCGGGAGGCGTAAGTATACGCTCATCAGGATTCAGATTTGTAAGATTCCTGAAAATCTTCTGCATATCCTGAAGAAGTCCCCATGTATCCATTTTTTCCCACTGGGATGCATCTTCTTCGAACGGAAGAATTCTTTCTATTTTCTTGCGTTCAAAACTCCACTCGCTCTGTTCTTCCTGTTCTTCCATAAGGGCAGAAAGTTTTTTAAAGCGCTGGTATTCAATAAGCTGTTCCACAAGTTCCTGGCGCGGATCTTCCATACTTTCGTCGTCATCATAGGACACTTCAACCGGAAGAAGCATTCTGCTTTTTATGCATACAAGTTTTGCGGCCCAAAGATAAAATTCCGTAAGATCCTGAAGATCTACTTCAACGGCATAATCCAGGTAATTCTGGAACTGCTCCGTAATCTCGGCAATGGGAATATCATAGATATTGATCTTATTCTCGCGGATAAGACTCCAAAGGAGATCGAGGGGACCTTCAAAAGGACCTGCCACAAATTTTTTCTGCTCTGAAACCTGTTCCTGAACCTGCTCCATATTCTGCCTCTTTTAAAAACGGAAATCCGCGCTGTCCAAAATCTTTTCAATCCCCTGGCCGGCCAGAAGGGAAAGACTTTTTTCTACATATGCGGCATCATAAGGAAGCCCGCACAAATACGAACTTCCGCCTTCTTTTACATCGGCACATTCCGTAAAAATATCAAGCAAAGGCTTAAGAACAAATGCCCTTTCGCCGAATTTTTCGTGCGGAACAACAAGATCAGCCTCATTTATTCTGCAAAAGCCAAAAAGTTCTATATCTATATCAAGTGTTCGCGGTCCGTTTCTGATTTCAAGCGTCCTGTCTCTGCCAAAGCGGGCCTCGACAAGATGAATTTTATCCAGAAGCCGGTGCGGGGAAAGGTCAGTTTCTGCACAGACAACCATGTTCAGAAAGTCATTCTGGTTTTCATAATACATGGCTTTTGTCCTGTAGACACCAGACCAAGAGCGTATGTTTACAAAGCCGGACAGAGCCCTGCAGGCACCCGAAAGAATCTGCATTGATGTCAGATCTTCAGAATCCCTGTTGGAACCCAGTCCGAGTACAACAGTTTCCATTTCTGTCAAAACAGCTCTTCAGGAACAGGCTTGTCAGAAGCAGCTGCTTTTGCAAGTGAAGCCGTCTTTGACGAAGTTTTTGAAGTCTTTGCCTCTTCTTTTTCTGATTCAACTGCTGCAGTCGGTGCGGCCGGAGTTTCAGACTCTTTCTGTTCAGGAGAAGAGAATCCTGTTCCGACTCCAAGAGAACGCATTTTCATTTCATAGTCA
>OQWA01000193.1_pt1 | contig 16202 bp, 16 predicted proteins | sample 1691581 | NCBI WGS metagenome assembly OQWA01 (sample SAMN03418264, study PRJEB22391) | human gut metagenome | biome: human-gut; feature: organic feature; material: feces | host: Homo sapiens | place: Tanzania | collected 2013-01
TCCTATATGGAGTTTATTTATAAGATTTTAAATCGTTTTGATTCATATGCTTTGATAGCCACTCATTCAACTTTTGTTGTTCGTGAAATAAAAGCAGATTGTGTTTTTGTTGTTAGAAGGACGAAAGATGATTTTTGTGAAATCAGACCCGTTACACGTCAAACCTTTGGAACCAATGCAATGTCTTTAGCAACTGATATTTTTCAGAATGATGAAATTGACCCTTATTTTATGACACAGCTAAAAAGAATGGTTAATTTAGGTAATTATACAGAAGAACAAATTTGTAACTTCTTTGAAATTAATGAGAATTATAAACTTGATATTGGAATAAGAATGAAAATACATTCTTTATTTGAGGAAAAATGAAAAACTTACTAAAACCAGAATTAAATTATTATAATGTTCATAAGGAATATTATCAGAAAAGATTGTCTAACAAACCTGATTTAATTCCTCTGTTATCTCATGAGCAAGAAGATGAATTAAAAAAAGCTTATCAAGAGTACGAAACGTTATTTGATGAAAATCATCTAAATCAATTAAAACAATATTCTTTTTTGAAACCTACCGAAAAAAAAGCTTATTTGAATTTATTTCAGAGTTCTTTAATATATTTTCGTAAGTTGAATCAAAATTCAAAATATATTACAGGAACAAAAGTTGGAGATTGTCCATTCTGTGAACATGGAAAACCATCCACACTTGATCATATTGTTCCAAAATCTGCTGAAGATGGTTTCCCGGAATTTTGTGATAATGCATTAAACCTTATTCCAATGTGTTCTAATTGTAATTCCCATAAAGGTAAAAGATTCAAGAATAAAGCCGGAGAACTGGAGTTAGTAAATTTATATAGAGATACATTACCGGATGTGCAATATTTATTTGCAAATATTTTCATTGTTGAAAATGATAATTTAACTATAAAATTTTTCGTAGATAAAAATACTATAGCAGATTCTGATTTGGCAAGACGAATTGATAATACATACGATTATTTAGGAATATATAATTACTATATAGAATTAAGCGAAAATAGAATTGATTCATTAAAAAATCAAATTCAGGATTTTAAAAGTTCCTGTACAAAAGATCGAATAAAAGAATGTTTAAAAATATATTGTACAGAGAAAAACTTTTGGGAACACGTTTTGATTAGAGCCGTTGTTCAAAATAATGCCGTTTTTGATTTATTATATAATTAAGGAGTGATAGTTATGGTAGAAGAGAAATCATTATACACGAAGAGATATTTTTTAAAAAGCCCCTTTTTTTAGTTGGACGCTAGTGCAATACGTATAAAAATCAGGAAATAGCAAGTCTTATTTATGGAAATCTTAAATCAAGTATTTCTTTATCGCTTCTTTTTCCTGAAATGAATTGTGAAATCAACCAGACATCACTAGGAAAACTAAAGCGAGATGTTTTACATGATTATTTAAAGTAGGGTACTGGATAGAACAGTTCTCTATCAATACTCGGAAAAAAAGCCACCACCATTCTTTGGACGGTGGCTTTTTCATTTTAAACTACCCCTTTATCTCTTCCGTATACTTCTTGCAGTCCTTAATAAAAGACCAAATCATCACAATCATAATTATTCCGATTGGGAAGGCGGAGATAATACTTACCGACTGGATGTTGTTCATTGAACTTTCCGAGAAGACTAAGCCGATTGGAAGTACAATCAAGAGTATGCACCACAAGAGGCTTACCAATTTGTTTGGCTTTTCGTCTTCCTTCAAATTCTTGTAGCTGTAGCAGGCCGCCGTGTAGGCGATGGAGTCAAAGGAAGTGGCGTAGAAGGCAATCATGCAGACAAGGACAAGAATCAAGATGAATACAGAGCCTGGTATTGTGTCAATGATGTTCAGGATAAGAGCGTACAAGTCTCCGCTTTCGTTATACATTGCGATAAAGTCCGCCTTGCCAATTGTCTGGAGCCCCAGCGAGTAGTTTCCAAGAACGATAAAACTGACAATTGTAGCACCAACGCCGAAGATGTAGCCGCCCAAGATTGTCTGCTTGATTGTGCGTCCTCGGCTGATGTTTCCGATAAAGAAAGGAGCTGCTATACACCATACCATCCAGTATGCCCAGTAGTAGATTGTCCAATCCTGCGGGAAGTTGTTTGTCCTGCCGGGGTCTGCGTAAGTTGAAAGTTCTATAAAGTTTTGGAACATCTTGCCCAAAGACTGGAAGCCGTATTCAATGATGAACCTTCCCTGACCGCCAATCAAAAGCACAATCAATAAAAGTCCGAAGAACAAATAGATACAGAGCTTTGCAAGGAAGCTGATTCCCTTGAAACCGTGCAAGACAGCGTAGGTGTAGACGCAGCAGGTAAGGACAAGGATTATGATTGTGATTACAGTACGGCTAACTTGAATATTGAAAAGCTTGATGATGATGCTTGCCATAAGAGGAGTTGCTACAGAGAATGTTGTGGCGGTTCCTGCAAGCAATGCGAAAAGGGCGAACAAGTCTATTACGCGGCCAAGAATTCCGTCTGCGTGTTTTCCGATAACAGGGCGGCAGGCTTCTGAATAGCGCTGGCGGCTTCTTTTTCTAACATGGAGCATAAAGCCGAATGCTACAGCCAAAACAAGGTAGAATGCCCAAGGAATAAAACTCCAGTGGAAAAGGGGGAAAACGCCCGCCCATTCTGTAAAAGAGCCCAATTCCGAGATGTGGGGATTTGTTGCGTACATAACCCATTCTGAAAATGAGTAGAAGAGGATGTCGGCGGCAAGTCCGCAGGTGAACATCATACTTCCCCAAGTGAAGAATGAATACTTCGGCTTTTCGCCTGGCTCTCCCAAAACTACGTTGCCGTATTTTGAAAAGGACAAAAAGAGGGAGACGAGGAGTACTCCCACACCGATAATAAGATAGTAGATTCCCAAAGTGTCTCCGAAGAAGAAGCGAACTTGTGAAATTACGTTGTTCGATTTTTCAGGGAAGATAAAGAGAAGAACAGCAAGAGAGATGATAGTGATGAATGGCAAGAGAGTTACCATCCAGTCTATCCGACCTTTTTCTAGTTTTGTTTTCATTTTTATAATAAACCTCCTAATTTATAGTCATAAGTATATTTCTTTCCGTCTGCGCAGAAAGAAAAGCCGACTGCCTCGTTTGTCGTGTTTTTTATGGCCTTGAAGTCTTTCATTTTGCCAATTGGAATATTCAAATCTTTTGAGAGACTTTCCAAAATTTTTGAACGGGGATTTTCAATATAGTCCGGGTCGAAAAGTCTTAGTTCGTCTAGGGAGTCGAATTCAAAAATATAGTTTTCCGGGTAGCGTTTGATTTTCATTTTTAGGCTGTCTAAATGTTCGATGAAAATGCTTTCCCAAAGTTTGTCTTTTGTCTCTGGCAAATCGTAAGTCTTTTCCAAGATTTCCAAAAAGTGTTTTGAAAAATCTGCTGACCAAAAAGTCTGGCCAAGCATATACCAAGAGTTTTCCCCGCCGATTTTTACGGAAGAAATGTAATCGTCCTTGTCTGCTTGTATGCACCATTCGGAAGTCTCTTCTTTTGAAAAGCATGCGGCATAGTAGCTTTCTTCTACTTCTTTTGTAAATGGATTTTGGATAAAGTAATTGTCTGACGAGCAGACATAGGTATTTTTCAAGAAGTTTCTTGCCGCTAAAATAGAAGAGTTGTTGTTGCGAAGGTCAAATTCTGGATTGTGAATCAGGTGGACTCCGAATTTTTCCTTCAAGTATTCAAAAGCCTGAGCCTTGTAGCCTGTGACAATGGCAATCTCTTCTATTCCCGCTTCCTTAATCTGCCTGATTTGCCTTTCTATCAAGACTTCGCCACGAACGCTAATCAATGCCTTTGGCTTTTCGTAGGAAAGAGGGGCAAAGCGGCTGGCGGTTCCGGCAGCCATTATTATTGCGTTGTCAACTTTCATTTTTCTTCTTCCTCTTTCAATTCTTGGCTTGCGATTTTGTAAAAGTCCTTTGCGTACCTGTACTGGACAAGTGAATATTCGCCAAATTCAACACCAAGGTTTCTTTTATACTCGCACCAGTTGCTCCACAAAAGTCCACAGGCGGCAACATAGCAGTAGATTTTTATACGCCTGAGTTTTGGGCAGTTTCCTTCAAAATAGATGTCTATCAAATGGTCGATTTGTTCCTTATTGTAAAGGGCGTAGATGGACCACATGGCAAGGTCTACGTCCTGGTCTTGCATGGCTGAATATTCCCAGTCTGTGAGTTGCAGTCCTTTATCACTAAAAAGGAAGTTGTCGTATACGGCATCTATATGGGTGAGGGCGAAAGGCTGGGCATGTTTTTCTATAAATGGCTTTAGCGACAAGACATTTGCCTTTGTCTGCTCGTAGTCCTTGTAGATGGACTTGTTGCCATTCCAAAGGCTTTGATAAAAGTCAATTTTTCCAAAAATGTCAAAGGTGTGATTAACCTTGAGTTTCATATTGTGGAAGTCCCTCAGTTTTTTCATGCAGGCTACTAGTTCGCTTTCGTTACTTGGGTCAGCCGCCTTTACATTGTTTATGAACTTTGTGATTTTATAGCCGTTCTTAGGATTGATATAAACAAGGTCGTCGCAAATGCCCTTGCCGGAGATGGCGGCGTAAACCTGAGCCTCCTCATCTCTGTTTATCAACTTGTCTGTACCTTCGCCCGGAATGCGCATAATGTATTTTTCGCCGCAGCAGGTAAAAAAGAATGAACGGTTTGTCATTCCCTTTTTTAGGATTGAGATATTTTGGATTTCGCTTTCGTCAGCGTTCAAAACTTTTGCGGTTGTTTTGATTGCGTCGGACTTTAGGCTTTTTGAGTCCTCGTCAAGCTCGCGAAGCTGCTCGTAGGTGTTTATTTCCACCACATCAGACGAGGAGACTGTTTTTGCAAAGACTTCAACCGAGTCTACCAGTTCGTCTGCAAACAAGGCTCCTTCCCAGAATGAGTTTTCGTAATGCGAATCAGAGTCGAATTTTTCAAGAAGTTTTTTCAGCTTTTTTGAATCATTTTTAGTGATGTAGGAAATGCCAATCATGGAATTTCCGTTTGAGTCTGTTTTTACAAGTTGCCTTTTGCGGGTAACACGGATATTGCTATCTTCGGCGATTATTTCGCTTACCATGTACCAGGAGTAGGCTTCGCTCTTGGAAAAAGGATTTTTGTTGCACCATACATCGCATGGAATTATATAAGAATTTGCAAGATGTTCTTTTGCAAGGGCTAGGGAATGTAGGTTGTTCTTTGACGCATATTCTGTGTTTACGATAAGGTGAACATTGTATTTGTCTATAAGGTAGTCGTACTGCTCTTTCATAAAGCCAACTACGATATAGATTTCATTTATGCCAACTTGGTTCAGTTGCTTTATGAGCCGTTCTACAAGCGGTTCACCGTCAATTTCCAGAAGCCCTTTTGAAGAGACGGTGTTGATTGGAACCATCCGCATTCCAAACCCCGCCGCCAGAATGATTGCGGTAGATGGGGAACTGTCTTTAATGTGGGAAGTTGCCTTTTGTGTTAATGTGTATGATTTAGTTAATAGTCCATCTTCAACAAGAGTGGTAAGGCACTTGTTGACCGCACCTAGCGAATAGCCTGTAAGTTCGGAAAGGTTACGCTGGTTTGTGAAAGGGTGATTTAATAATGATATAAGAATATCATTGTATTGTATTGTATTGTATTGTATTGTATTGTATGTGTTCATAGAAACCTACTTTTATTATTTTGTGAACAATTTGATATTAATGAAATGTTTAAAAAATGACAAGAGGAATCTAATAGAAATCTAAAAAAAATAAGATAAAACTATGAAAATAATAGGAAAAGGCTCTATTTCACTCTCCCCACAATCTCCGCCGTCACCTTCCGTGTCGTCTGAATCAAAACTAGCTCGCCATGATGCCACCATTCTTCCCAGGCTCCCCAGTCGCGGATAACAGCGGGGGCAGCTTCGCGGTGCAGAAGACCGTTTTCAAAATATTCGGCATCGCCCTTGTCGTTTTGATAGGCGGGCTTAGTAAATCCTTCGGAGTCTATGCTGTTGTTCAAAAGTCCGTGGGTAAAGTGGACAGTTTCGTGGCCGTTGCTGTATTCTCCATCACAGGCAAAGTTGTTCTGTTCCTGGTAAATCGTCACTGAAAGGTTATAATAAAAGTACAGTAAGAAAATACCCGAAAATAAAATAGGAGTATAAAATGAAGTACAGTAAAGAATTCAAACAACAAGCAATAAAATTGTCTGATGAAATTGGAGTAAGGAATGCATGTGCTCAACTTGGTATTGTTTATGGAACCTTATCAGATTGGAGAAAAACATATAAATTGCGCCCTTTTGTCAATACAAAAAAAATAGCCGTTTAAGGTGTATTTTTTTAAGCAGTCTTTTTAGTATCCTGCTTCTCATACAGGAAGCATTTATACATTTCATCAGGAACATTGTAATCCAATGACTGATGGAAACGTTCTGTGTTGTAATAGTTGAAGTAGACATCTACACCAGCTTTCAACTCTTTTAGTGTTTCGTAACGAAGTACTCATATTTAAAAATATACGAAATTTAGTTTTAATATACAAGTAAAAATACTAAATTTTTTTAAAATTTGCATTTTTTCTGCAAAAACACTCCCAATTCTTGATTTTTTTACCGATATTGTAGTATATTAGAGTTACCTTTATAAAGGGGATATTGTATGATTTTGGAGTTTACAGTCAAAAATACATTTTCTATTAAAGATGAGCAGTTAATCAGTTTTGAAGCTGCAGATACTATCTTGGAAGATGAAGAATTACATTGCCTTGAGTATGGTGGAAAGAAATTCTTAAAATTAGCATGTATTTACGGTGCTAATGCTTCCGGAAAAACAAAAATCGCAGAAGCTTTTACTTTTTATCTTCGTTTTTTGGTTAGATCATTTCATTCCTTAGAGCCTACAGAAAAAATTCATTTTTACCCATTTATGTTTGACCCAAAAACAGCGAAAGAACCGGGGGAGTTTGGACTGGTTTTCTATGCTAAAGATTTTGATTCTGAAAACGAAATCAGATATGAATACAAAATTAAATTGAACAAAGAACGTGTTCTTGAAGAATCTTTGTATTATTCTCCAAAGGGACAAAAAAAATTAATTTTTGAAAGAACTGATTCTATAAAATGGGGTGCATGTGTTACAGGTGCAAAGAAAGTTATTGCTGATTTAACACGTGACAACTGTTCAGTTATTTCTGCTGGTGCACAGGCTAAGCATCCTATATTCCTTCATATATATGATCATTTTAATGAACGTTTTAAGGGAATGATTGATAGTTCTGATAATGGTCTTTCGGGTTATGTAGCAAAGAGAATGGAAGAGGATGATGACTTTAAAATGAAAGTAACACAGCTTCTTTCTTTCTCTGACGTTGGAAATATTACAGATATTTCAATTACAAAACAGGAATTACCAGAAGAATTCATAAAGAGTTTGCCGGAAGAAGTTAAAAACGAATTTGCTAAGAGGGGAGAAAAACCCGTTATTCGCAACGTTAGTCTTATACACCATTATGGAGAAGATGTAGAACTTCCACTTATTATGGAATCTGCTGGTACTCAAAAAATTATGGAACTTGCAGCTCCATTAATTGATATTACACAAGAACCATCTCTTTGTATTATTGATGAATTAGAGTCTTCTTTACATCAAGAATTACTTGAAATGTTTATTCAACTGTTCCTTGAAAGTTCTACAGATTCGCAGCTTCTTTTTACAAGTCATAATCAAGAATTGCTTGATTCTGGTTTGTTAAGAGATGATGAAATCTGGTTCTGTAATAAAGATTCTGATGGTGGCAGTAAATACAATTCCATTGTTGATTACACGGGAATTAGAAAAGAAACTTCAAGGAAGAAGTTATATCGGGCGGATAAATTTGGTGCATTGCCAAATGTAGATATGAACGCATTAAGGGAGTTGTTCCGTGGCAAGAAGAACAGGTAAGTTAAAAGGTAATAAGACCTTCCTTCTTGTTGTTGAGGGACCAACTGAAAAAAATTATTTCTCAGATGTAAAAACAAATGGGCATATTCCTGGTGTTACGGTTACTCCTAAAGTAGCTAAGCATAGCGATTTGAATACTATCTTAAAAAATGCATTGACAGAATTTGAGACAGGAGTTTATGACTCTGTCTGGTGTGTTTTTGACAGAGATACAATTGTCGAAAAAGGTATGTCTGAAGATTTAAAAAAGCAGTACGAAAAAGCTTTGTCTAAAGGTATTCATTTTGCTGATTCAATGCCGGCTTTTGAGGTTTGGTTTTTGCTTCATTTTGCTATGCCCGAACAGTTTTATTCTTCTCAAGATGGTGTTATCAAAGAATTACGAAAGTATATTCCTTATTATGAAAAAGACCAGAAATGGCTTTCGTCTGTAAATCTTTATACAACGCTTAAACCTCATTTTGACGAGGCAATGAAAAAAGCTGCAGAATTGGATAAGAAAAAAGAAGATACTGGAAACGAGAATACTACAATCAGCCATGTATATAAACTTTTCGAAGAATTATGGAAAGAAACAAAAAAATAATTTTTCCAGTGTCGCTCAATGATACCGGAATGCCTTATACTATATAGAAGATAAAACTGGAGAAAATAAATTGAAACTTTCACTTTCGGCATTAGAAACATTTTTGAAATCACAGTGCGATGCACTCCGTACAAGTATGGATGCTGCAGAATATAAAGATTACATCATTGCCATGATTTTTTATTAAATGGGCAAATGACAATTTTGCTATTCAGCAGCAGAAATATGCTGAAAAACTCTGTTCTGAATATCCCGATATGGAGCAGTCAACAATCCTATCTGAAGTGGAAGAGAACAACTTTGATGTTTACAGTTTTTATGTTCCTGTTGAAGCACGTTGGAAGATTGATTCTTTGCATGGGGATTATGAACTTGAAAAAATCAAAGAAACTTCCGGAAATTGTAGAAAAAGATGAATTTGCAGTTGTTGGCGACAGTGTTTGGACTGGCTAGAGGATTTTAAAGAAGTAGATAAATTATAATTTCTGCTATATAATAGAGTTATGAATATTCGAAAGCTCCCGATAGGGATTCAATCATTTGAAAGTCTCAGAAAAGAAAATTATCTTTATGTTGATAAGACTGAATTTATTTGGAATCTTGTAAACCTTGGAAAAACTTATTTTTTATCTCGTCCACGTAGATTTGGAAAAAGTCTTTTAATTTCAACATTTAAGGCATATTTTGAAGGAAAAAAAGAATTATTTGAAGGCTTAAAAATTAGCGAACTTGAAACTGAATGGAAAAAATATCCTGTATTTCATTTTGATTTTAATGGAAAAGATTATTCAGGTTCTTCTGCACTTGCAGCTGTAATAAATTCTCACCTTGAGTCTTGGGAAAAACTTTATGGTGATGAAAAAAAAGAACGTTCACTAGAAGAAAGATTTGCATATTTACTTGAAAAAGCTTGCGAAAAAACAGGACTTGGATGCGTTGTTTTAGTTGATGAATATGATAAATCTTTGCTTGAAAGCGAATCTGAAATTCTAGAAAGTAATCGCCGTCTTTTTAAAGGATTTTTTGGAAATTTAAAAAAATGCGATGAGTTTTTAAAATTTACTTTTATTACTGGTGTTACAAAGTTTAGTAAAGTTTCAATTTTTAGTGATTTAAATCAACTTCAAGATATTTCTCTTTATGATCAATATTCTTCAATTTGTGGAATTACTCAGGAAGAGATGGAAAAAACTTTTGTTCTAGAAATTCAATTGATGGCACAAAAAAATGATTTAACTTTTGAAGGTTGCTTAGAAAAATTAAAAGAAATGTATGACGGTTATCATTTTTCTCGGATTTCAGAAGGAATGTATAATCCGTTTAGTTTAATTCATGCATTTGCTTCTTGTGAGTTTGAGTGTTATTGGTTTTCAACAGGAACGCCGACTTTTTTAGTTGAAAAAATTAAATCTGTAAATTTTGAACCAAAACTTTTAACTTCAGATGAACTTGCAATTGATACAAATTCAATTTCAGATTACAGAAGTGACAATCTCGATCCGCTTCCGCTTTTGTATCAAACCGGATATTTAACAATAAAAAAATATGATAAAGAATATCAACAGTATTACTTAGGTTATCCAAATAAGGAAGTAAAATATGCTTTTTTAAAAAGCTTGGTTCCAATTTTTTATTCTCCCGCTGATACTTGTGATGCTCTTTTCATTGTAAATTTTGTAAAAGATTTACGGCTTGCAAAAATAGATGAAGTTTTAAATCGATTAAAATCGCTTTTTGCACGGCTCCCATATTCAACAAAAAATGACGATTCAGTAATAGAACAGAATTTTCAGAATGTGATTTACATTGTTTTTATGCTTATGGGACAATTTGTAAATGTTGAAGAACATTATTCATTTGGTAGGGCAGATTGCGTAGTTCAAACAAAGGATTATATTTTTATTTTTGAATTTAAACGCGACAAATCAGCTCAAGAAGCATTAAATCAAATTAACGAAAAAAAATACGCTGAAAGTTTTAATTGTGATAAAAGAAAATTATTTAAAATCGGCGTTAATTTTTCTAGTGTAGAAAAGAATATTTGTGAATGGATTGTTGAGTAAGGGTTAGGTGTGATAGTTATGCGACAAATGAAAATAAAAAATTTTGGTCCAATAAAAAATGGATTTAATGATAATAACGGCTATTTTGAAGTAAAAAGAGTAACAATTTTTATTGGTGATCAAGGAACGGGAAAAATTACTGTTGCAAAATTATTTTCAACATTTTCTTGGTTAGAAAAAGCAATTTATCGTGGTCAATATTCGCAGTTTATTTCAACAAATGTCGGCAAAGATTTGTAAATTCTTCCTGCGACAGATTATTCAACCTTCGGAAGTAAATATTTTTTTTCCGAAGGTTTTTCTTTTTTTTGTTCTATCATATCTTCCATAAGAGAAATAATAATTTAACTTACAAAAGCTCCATATCAGTTCTCAACTGACATATCAACTCATCCTTTTCCCCTCCGGTCAGGTTTTCTGGCAGTTGGGATTTCTGCTGTTTGTTCCATCATTTTTACGGCCACATACTAGCTTGTGGTTATCGAAATAAGAATTGGATGAGTGTGAAAATTATAAAAAACGATTTTATTCCAACCCTTTATATCGAATTTCAATTAAAAATCCAAAATTATGTACCAAAGATATAAAAACGTCAAAAAAACTGCAGAATTTAAGTTTTCTATGTTGTTTTTTTTGAGAGAATCAAAACATTGGCGTATAAAATTTAAGGCACCGTTTTCGTAAAGTAAAGAAGCGGCCTGGGAGATTGAATTATTCATTTTTTGTGCAAACATCCTTATTATGCGAAGCTGCATAAAAGTAATCTGCATAGATTCGTTCATATAGTTTAATATACTATAAAACACAGTAGCAGTCTATATTTTCTCCCTCATACACCGCATCATCGTGTGTATTTAAGTTCCACCACTTTGAGGTCATGAGAGTTGGTTGTCAATAAAATTATAGACAATTTGTTTTTTGTATAGTATATTAGAGAATGTAAGGAGGTAACTATTATGTATATTTCTGTTGGAAGTGATTTTGTTCAGCCTAAGATTTTGTTGCATGGTTGCAAAGGTCGCGAGGTATATGAACGTATTATGACAGAAAAACTTGTTCCTACCTCTGCTATGTTGTCTTATTCAAAACGCCGAGAACAGGCTTTAAAAAAATTAAAAGCTGTTAGAAGGCAAGCTGCAAGTAAGTAATGAAGGCAACAATTAAAACTCATCCAATTATTGAAACAGAGATTTTTTATTGTGAAAGTGTTTCTTACGCTTCAGATTATGAACTTGGCAGATTCATTCCGCAGTATGATGAAAAAGTCTTAAGTGGATATTTGACAAAAAAAGCTAAAATTCACGAATCAGAAAAACTTTCAAGGACATATATTGTTCGTGATAAAGAGGATGCTGTTCTTGCAGGTTGGTTCAGTTTAGCAGCTGCAACCTTGCCTTATCAGGAAAATGATGTTGAATTTCAAATTCCAGCAATTAACCTGTCAAATTTTGCAGTCGATAAAAAATACAAACAGTTGCATGGAAAAGATTTTCAACCCGCAACAATTGGCGAGTTTATATTCAATGATTTTATAATTCCTATTTCAACTGTAGTTTCAAAACTTTGTGGTGCTAAAGAAATTTATATTTTTTCTTTAAAAGAAGACAGTTTGATTGAACATTATAAAAGCACATTCGGTTTTATAGAAGAAAATGACATGGAATCAATGATTCTTCTTCCGCAGCCGCATTATTACAATAATAATTCTGTTTTGTTTTTGCACCGTCCGTTAGCAGAGGAACTTTCCGTAATCCCGGGAAAAATCAATCTTCATGATGAACAAGTCACTATGGAAGTTATTGTGTAACATGTCCGCTATGCAAACAAAAGATTGACAGTATCTCAATATCACCCATTCTCCCTCATACACCGCATCATCCCGCCCTTAACATTCCTCACGTTTTTAGCTATAATGTTTGTAAATTAAACAATCTGTAGAGGTATTGTATGCAGCCCGATCTGGCACTTTTACAAAATATTTCTGATACTCTTGAACAGGACTCGCTTGCCAGCCAGAGAAAGCTTGCAGAAGGTTCTGGCATTACCGTTGGCTCAATGAATGCTGTTCTAAAGCGTTTTGTTGAACGCGGCTGGATTATGTTTACGAATGTAAACAAGAGAAAACTTGCATACGCTCTGACTCCAGCAGGACTTGAAGAACTTGCACGCCGGGGAAAAACATTTGCTTTGCGTACGTTGCAGATTGCAAACAATTATTCCAATTCAGTTGTACATTTGTTCAATAAAGTTCGCGCAGAAGGGAAAAATGAAGTTATCCTTTACGGAACAAGTTATATAAAATTTGTATTTTCCTATGCGGCAGGTGAAGTAGGGCTTAAGTTTTCGCAGGTTGCAGCAGATGCAGAAGTTGAACAAGACGCATATTGTATTGCTGGTGAACTTAACGCAGAAGACGTGCAGAAAGATTTGGTCAATAAAGGCTGCGTAAGTGTTTATGACATTATAGAAGATGACCGGAATTTGATTTCAAAGGCAGGGAATTAGACCATGGAATTTTATTGTTTAATGGTTCTGACCGGTCAGGAAGAGTCCTTTAAGAAAGAAGTTGCAGATAAACTTTCAGAAGAATTTGCTGGAACAAAATTTTATTTTTTTAAGCGCAAGTTAAGAACAAACCAAGGCAAATATTTTGACCAGCCGCTGTTTCCCGGTTATTTGTTTTTTGAAGTAGAGGAACTTTCTGAAAAATTTTTTGACATTATAAAACGCGTTAAAGGTTTTGTTAAGGTTCTCTTAAAGAACGACCAGCCGACAAAAATTTGTGGAGCTTCCCTTGAAGAACTTAAAACTTATATCAGAAACGGTGAAACCTGGGGCATTTCAAAAGTTCTGTTTTTGCCCGGTCAGAATATCCGGGTAATTTCGGGCCCGCTCAAAGGTCTTGAAGGAAATATTTACAAAATAAACAAAAAGAAAAAGCATATTACGGTTATTTCGTCCCTGAGTCCCGACGGAAAAAAGTTCGACCTTCTGTACGAAGACGCCGTTGTAGTAGAATAAATTCTGTCAGTTAAGAGATGTCCCGCTTTCGCTCGGGTTTCATCTTTTTAGAGGTAATGCGGCGCTACGCACTTGCTTGCACCTTATTTGACAGAATTAGATAGATTTGGTATATTGAATCAAGGAAATGCCCGAACATTGGGTTATCTCCACTTTATTGCGATTAGCCGCCTAGTGTCGAAAACTTAAAGGCGGCTATTTTTTACTCTTTACTTATGTTTAAAGTAGGTGAGTGTTGTTATAACTGTGCTGATTATTGTGGCAACGCAAGTTACCAGTGCAATAACTGTATCACAAGTCATAGACAAGCCTCCCAAAATCAAATTTCGGTAAAAACCGATTGAGTATGGGAGATAACCGCCTGTTCAGGCATTTCCTATATATTAAATATAACATATTTTAATAAGTTTGCAAAGTGGTTTTGCTGCATGGGTTCTCGCTTACACTCGGGGGATTACTCTTTTTAGAGGTAATGCGACGCTACGCACTTGCAACCGCCTTAATATGGATATTGAATAAACTGATATTTTTGAGTATTCTAAGAGAAAAACATGATTGAACACATTTATATTGATAATTTTAAGGCTTTTAATGAAGCTAACATATACTTTTCTCCCGTAAATATTATTGTAGGAAATAATGGTGCCGGGAAAAGTACGCTTCTGCAGATTTTAAGTTTTTTATCATCAGTGACGCATGAAGATTTTTCCAGTGTTCTAAGCAGAAGACAGCTTAAGGTGGAAAATATCAGATCAAAACTTAGTACAAAAAAAAAGATTAAGTTTGTAACCGATTTTAGTTTGGATGTAGACGGGAAAAATAAAAAACTCCGATGGGGACTTTATCTTACTCCAAACAGTGGTAAAAATATCCTAGAGTTGACAGAAGAGTGGGTAGAGGATAATCCAGATGTATACGCTTCTGGAAAAGATTATCTGCGCTTTAAATTTGCTTCAAAAGAAGCATACAGACTTAAAAAAAGTGGAGAGACGGAAAACATTACTGTATTTAATTACACTTCATCAATTCTTAAACTTATAGATACAGACAATAATGACTTTCCTGAACTTGCATCTGTTAAAAGATTTTTAGATTACTCATATTCATATGACCTGCTTAATCCTGATGAAATGAGAAAAAGTGGACGCGGAACAGCGGAAATGATTGGTGAAAAAGGAAGATTTTTAACTTCCTTTATAAAAGGACTTTCCGAAACTCAAAAGGCAGATTTAAACAAACGGGTTAACATTCTTACAAATACAATAAAGGAAGTAGAAACAAAAACATCAGGACAGCCGGGCTGGACTACAATTGTTACGACAGAAAATTACGGCGGAAAGAATATAAAATTTGATTCAAAAGACATTAGTGACGGAGATTTAAGGCTTATTGCCTTTGCTTCTTTGGCAGAAGTAGAAAGTTCACAGGGCTTTATTTTGCTGGATGAAATAGAGAATGGCATAAATACTCAAAAAGCAAAACTCCTTATGGAATGGCTTTTGAATTATTCAGACAAATATAATAAACAAATGTTTGTTACGACCCACAGTACAGTTTTTGTTGATTATGTTCCGTCGGAAAGTATTTCTTATATTTACAGAAATAAAGATAATGGTTGGGTAGTTTGTGAAAAATTATTTGAAACAGATGCCATGAAAAATAAGCTTGAAGACTTTTATCCCGGTGAAGTTCTATTAAATATGAATGAAAGTCAGATAATTGATGCTCTGCTTAAAAAGGACTAAAAATGACAGTTGTAATTACAGGAGAAGGTGTAACTGATTATGGCTGGAAAGATTTTGGAAGCGATGTTTGGAATGAAGGTTCTGCGGCAGTCTTATTAAAAAGGGTGGTTTCTGAATATACTAAAGAAGATGTAGAACTTGCTTTTGTTGATAAAAACGAATTAAAAAAAGAAAACAGACCAAAGAAATATCAGCGACACATTACAAATCTTGAGGGCAGAGGAATTCCCTGTTTTTTCTTTCTGAATTTGGTAAAAGAAAAGTATAAAGAGACAAAAGTTTTGCCTGTTTTTTATACGGATGCGGATAAAGAAAGAAAAATAGATAGAAAAACAGAAAGCGGCTGCAAAAAGTTACTGGAAGAAAGATATAATCAGATTGAAAAAGCTGTGTTAAATGCTGGTTATGATTGTATTCCCATGGTTCTTGTAAAGATGATAGAAAACTGGATGATGGGAGACGGGAAAGCCATACAGAAAGTGTTTGGAGAGATTCCAAAAGGGCTGCCTGCAAAACCAGAACTGGTCTGGGGAACAGAAGACGACCCAAACAGTGACTATCCAAAAAATCTTTTAGACAGGCTTTTTAAATCAGTAAATAATGGTATAGAAGTTAAGATGCAAAGAGAAGTTTTTGCTGAAATTGCAGAAAAAATAGACTTAAAAACAGAAAGAAAGACATGTTATATAAGTTTTGACAGCTTTTGCAGGAAGATAGAAAAATACTTTGAAGGCGCTAGTCACAAAATGACAGAATAAGATAGATTTGGTATATTGAATGAAGGAAATGCCCGAGCATTTGGTCATCTCCACTATG
>OQWA01000197.1_pt1 | contig 16166 bp, 13 predicted proteins | sample 1691581 | NCBI WGS metagenome assembly OQWA01 (sample SAMN03418264, study PRJEB22391) | human gut metagenome | biome: human-gut; feature: organic feature; material: feces | host: Homo sapiens | place: Tanzania | collected 2013-01
GCTGACATATTCGGCGACTATCGCCATCCGATCTTCTTCGGTAAACTTGAACCTGCCGGTTGGAACCTTTTTCCATTCGCGGCGTGTGTGATCTTGGTTCCATACCAAGACGTCCTGCATTATTGCTTCCATTTCACTGTACTCTTTCTCCCCGTACAGTGACAACTTTTTTCAGTTCAAGTCACTATGAGTTCTGATTATCAATATTAATTAGTATCTTTGCCAAGATGCAAATATTATAACAGAGATGCCACAACAAGAACATACCATTTCTCACGTAGAGAATATACAAGAAAGAATACTTGACTACATCAAGGAAAAAGGCTATCAATACAACTCCATTCTTCCAAAAGAGGAAGAAATGGCGCAAGAGCTTGGAGTCAGCAGAGTTGTCGTAAGAGAGGCCTATAGCGGTTTGCGCTCTTTGGGATTCATTGAGACCAAACGAAAGAAGGGCACGATATTCATCAAGCCGAAGGTTTTCGGAGTATTGAAATACATTATTCAATCCGACCTATTGGACAAGGATTCTATCAAAGATTTGTATGAACTGCGGCTTATGTTGGAGATAGGAATGGCAGACCTTGTGGTCAAAAATGTAAAGGACGAGAACATTCAAGAATTGGAGGAACTAGTTGAAAAAGAAGAACATTGCGAGAATTCAGAAGAGTTGAAGGCAATCGACATTCAATTCCACACCATATTATACCGTATGACCGGAAACCGAAGCCTGGAATATTTCCAACATCTTCTCCAGCAACTCTTTTCACTATACACGCCCAAATCAAGCGGATGGCTCAAAAATGAAATGATGACACATCGTACACTGGTGACACTCCTGAAAAAGAAAGATGTTGAGCTGTTTCGCTTGGCAATGAGAGTACATTTGGAGAACCAGTTTGTCAGAAAAGAAAAAATCCTCAACAGCGGTTCCAAGCAAAAGTGACAGGCGCACGGATGAAACGAGCAAAAACAGGGCGGTCCGTCAAGGAAACCGCCCTGTTTTCATATTCATTGATCACCCACTATTCGGAGATAGGCTCGTATTTAGGCGCCAAGGCTTTCATCGCGGTCCAGCCAAGGATGTAGGCGACGGCACAGAAGCAGAAGATGATGAAGTAGCCTGCCGGTTTGCCCTCAAAGCCAAGGAAACGAAGATTCGTCTCACCGGCATAGACAAAGAGATGTCCGGCGACCTTCTGGAACATGAACGAGCTCAGACCGGCGGCCATTCCGCAGATTCCGGTGATTGTCGCGGCGGCTTTCTTCGGGAACATGTCGGTTCCGACAGTGTAAAGATTAGCCGACCAGCTCTGATGGGCGGCTCCGCCAAGACCGATGCAGATCACAGGGAAGAGAGGCGAGATCTGACCGAGCGGTTGGGCCAGAAGTACCACCAGCGGGATGAGAGCGAAGATCAGCATCGCCCTTGTGCGGCAGGTGTACGGATCCTTGCCCGTCCTGTTGATGAATATGGTAGGAAGTTTCCCGCCGAAGATGGAGAGCATCGTGATCAAGTAGAGGGTGAAAATCAATGCGATACCAGCCGGATCGGAAGTCTTGATGCCAAATTGGGTGTTGAGATAGGACGGAGTCCAGAACAGGAAGAACCACCATACGCCGTCGGTGAAGAACCTCGCGAGAATGAAAGCCCACGCCTGACGATGCTTGAGGCACTGGAATATTCCCATCTTGCCTCCATCCGTCTCAGCCTCATTCTTTTTGGCGTATTCAGCGTCAAGGGCGGCGTCCTGCTCGATGTACGCAAGTTCCTCCGCATTCACATGCTTGCTCTCGGAAGGCTTCTTGTAAATGAACACCCAGAAACCCATCCAGACGAAGCCCAGTGCGCCGATGATGAGGAACGCCATCTCCCAGCCGAACTTCGCAGCCAGGACAGGAATCGTCAAAGGAGCCACCAAAGCCCCTATCGATGCCCCGGAGTTGAATATGGATGTGGCGAAAGCGCGATCCTTCTTAGGAAAATATTCAGCGGTGGCCTTGATGGCGGACGGGAAGTTGCCTCCCTCGCCCAAAGCCAGCACGCATCTGGCGAACATGAACATATAGACACTGAATGTAGAGATGGCCACTGCCATGTCTCCGGTCGCCTGAATCAGCTCAAGCCTTGAACCCACACCGATGTAGGCCTCGGTCGCAAGTCCGCAGAGAGCATGGACGCACGCTCCCAATGACCAGACTCCTATGGCGACAGCGTACCCTTTCTTGGTTCCAAGCCGGTCCACGATGCGCCCGGCGAAAAGCTGTGCTATCGCATAGACTATCGCGAACAGGCCGGTGATGTTGCCGTAGTCGATCTCATTCCAATGGAATTCCGGTTTGATGAATTCGTCCCAAGTAAGGGAAAGCACTTGTCTGTCAAGATAGTTGACCGTCGTCGCGAAGAAGAGCATCGCGCAGATCACCCACCTGAAATTGGTCATTTTGCCTTTGTTCATATCCGTTGTTGTCTTAATGTCACCAAAACATGGTTGTTGCCCGCGCCCGGCGAAGACCTTCCGTTCCGGACGCAGACAACAAAGATACAAATGATTAATAGATTATTGAACTAAGAAGCTGTTTTGAATTGTTTGAAATGTTCTTTGAGGTGAAAAATCTTCATTTTCTTCCCGCTTCTTCAGTCAGATAGCACCGCTATCTTCCTTGGAAGAAGCGGTCGAAACTGAAGTTTTTCACTCTCAACCCAGCGCCCGAACCGAGGGCAATCGAACTTGTTCGGATTGCCGAGGTGAGCAGCAGGGAAAGAGCTTGCTCTTAACCTTCAAACAAACAATTCAAAACAGCTTCTAAAAACAAATCAAAACTTCCGGCACTACGGCATCGGGGCGCTTTTGGCATCCTTTATGGCCTGGAACGTATACTTTCGGCCGCCGATCTCGCACGATGCCACATAAGGGTTTGATTCATCGTAGCTGAAGGTTCCTTTCGAACTTCCATAAAACACATCCTTAAATGAGAACATCGGAATCTCTATGGTGAAATTGTCATAGACATTTCTGATAATGCTCGGAGGAAGTTCGACGATGGCGCCATCCTGAGCAGAGAAGTAAATGAGTACACTGTTCCTGATTTTCACTCCCGCAAGGGTTCCCGAATTTTCAAGACCTCCTATATAGGTTTTGCTGACAGACAGACCCGTGGCCGAGATATACTCCATCATAGAATCATACCTTTCAAACCTGTAAGTGTCCGTCATGGAATCGTAATAAGCTTTACTGATGTAAACATGACCAAAGGTGGAATAGTCAAAACTAAAACTGAAAGAGGTCTGTCCAAGGATCAGCTCATAGTTTGTCTTGTTGACAGGAACCTTTGACGTGCCGTCATCAGACATGACAAGCTTTCCGTTATAGCTGGTGAACTCTTCCTCTCCGCTTCCTCCTTTCAAGGCGGTCACATTCAACGCGCCGATCCCACAATATTCCGGGATGACGGTCTTGGTTGACGACACACACTGCTGGCCGTAGTCAAGCAACGGAAGATAATACTCGGTATCGTAATGATCCTTCTTCACAGGCAAATGATTAACTGACACCTGACGCGGTTCCTCACCATCTCCGAAAGACAACTGCCTCGTCATTGTGCTCGGTTCTGTTCCCACCGGTCTGTCCCATTCACATTCGACACCGGGATTCATTACTTTCATGAAATGGTCTCCGATAGCATAGTCTCCAATTGACACAAAGGAAGAGAAGTTGACTTTTCTGAGCCGGTTCATGTCGCCAAGACTTCTGTAAAGATAGTAACCGGTCCCATCCACGTTGGCTTCAGGGAATCTCACGCCGTTCCATGAAGTTTCACCAACTCCCTCCACCGTTCTTACTATCTCATAATCAGCGTACACGCTTTCTCTGATCCATTCGGATCCCAGCATATTGATGTTGACTTCAACCTTGTAAGGCACCCCGCATGTCGCGGCGATCATTCCGTCATCCGTGATGTTTTTCCCTCCATAGGAAAAACCTGACGGTTTTGTTCTGGCGGACAGATCCTGGATTGAAGGACAGCCGGAATGCCAGTCAGGAAGTTCGTCACGGGTCAAGTAGATGTACCCTGACGCATCCGAAGTCTTGGTGTAGGAATTGCCCATCTGATCCTTGAAGCTGACCGTACAGTTCGGAATCACGACAGGCCCCGGACCGGAAACAATCAGGGCGCACCCTCCGGAATATGGGTTGACATATTCATACGTCGTGTCCTTGACAGTTCCCACCATTTTCACTTTCGCGAGAGCCCTTACCGGAGCCACGTTGTACTTGTCCCAATCAGCCTCTTCAACGTACAAGGTGTCTATGGCGGTCAAAGTCACTCCCGGCTCTCCGTTACTTCCTCGCAGGTACTTGAAGAAATCGCTCAAGGACACAGCTGTCTTCGGCCATTTCGGGTACTTGGTCTTGTCATAGACTCCGTTGTCCGGATTATCAAGGCCAGATGCACTGAGTACCAGCTCTTTCCAGAGTTCATAGGCTGACTTTCCGGCTGCTCCTCCGGCACCATCCTTACCGTCCGCTCCGTCTTTTCCGTCCGCTCCGTCGGCACCTGAATCACCCTTGGAACCTGTGGCTCCGCGAAGATATTCATAGAAATCAGCCACGGATGTCTTGGTCGGATCCCATTTGCTTCCAGGGTTCTTCGGATCCTCCAGACCTGACATGGATGTCACGTCGGCCACCCAAAGTTCGTAGGCCGACTTGCCATTCGAACCATCCGCACCGTCTTTGCCATCGGCTCCGTCCTTACCGTCTTTACCATCGGTTCCGTCCTTACCGTCAGCACCGTCTTTGCCGTCCGAGCCTGACGCTCCGGTGTCTCCTTTCTCTCCCTTGGCCTTGACTCCCGTGTCGACGCCACCGATCCACCAGTTGCCGTTCGAACCCACGTATGGAGTCTGTCCGTCAGCGCCATCCTTGCCGTCAGCACCGTCCTTGCCATCCTGTCCCTTCGCCGTGATGTGCGTGAAAACAGTATCCTTGGCAGCCTTATCGACAAGTATCCATTCCCCTGTCTTCGGATTGACTTCCGGCACAAGACCATCCTTGCCATCCGCACCGTCAATTCCGGCATCTCCCTTGTCTCCCTTGGAGCCAGCCTTACCGGTCAGGTACTGGAAGAATTTCAGGATAGAAAGATCCGACAGAGTGATCACGTTGCCATTCTGATCGGCCACAACACCTCCGGCAGTGATTGTCTGCCTGACATAAGTCTTCCACATCTCATAAGCATCCAGACCATCCTTGCCGTCGGCTCCGGCATCTCCCTTGTCGCCTTTATCGCCTTTGTCTCCCTTGGCCGCGACACCCGTGTCCGTTTCGCCGATCCACCAATGCCCAGCTTTTATATATGGAATCAAGCCATCAGCGCCATCATCCCCAGTCAGGAACCAATAAAAATCAGCCATCGTCGTTTTGGATTTATCCCATTTGGTTCCAGGATTATGAGGATCCTCCACGCCCGAGGACACATACAGTTTCCAAAGATCATATGCCGATTTCCCGTCAGCGCCATCCTTGCCATCGGCACCGTCTTTACCATCCGCGCCATCCTTGCCGTCAACGCCGTCCTTGCCATCGGCTCCTTTGTCTCCGACAGAACCACGGAGATATTCATAAAAATCAGCGATGGAAGTTTTCGACGGGTTCCATTTGCTTCCAGGATTCTTAGGATCGTCAAGCCCATAAGGGGACGTCACATCGGCCACCCAAAGCTCATAGGCTGACAGACCGTCGGTTCCGTCGGTTCCATCAACGCCATCCTTGCCGTCGGCTCCGTCCTTGCCATCCTTGCCATCGGCTCCGTCTTTGCCATCGCTTCCCGCGTCACCCTTTTCTCCACGTGCTTGCACTCCGGTATCCTTATCTCCGATCCACCAGTTTCCGGCCTTGATGTAAGGAGTCCGGCCATCGTCGCCATCCTTTCCGTCCGTTCCATCCTTACCTTTCATGTAGATGAAGAAATGAGTGATGTCCACCGTGCCGGTGTACTCTATCGTCTTCTCTTCGATGGCCTTTACCCAGAGTTCATAGGCGGAAAGGCCATCCACACCATCCTGCCCCTTGTCACCTTTTTCACCTTTTTCACCCTTTTCTCCACGTGCCTGTATTCCGGTATCCTTGTCACCTATCCACCAGTTGCCATCCTTGATGTAAGGTATAAGGCCGTCCGTCCCGTCATTGCCGGAAAGGAACCAATAGAAATCCGCCATAGAAGTCTTGGATTTGTCCCATTGAGTCCCTGGATTGTGCGGATCGTCCACACCTGTGGCCACATATTCCTGCCACATCTCATAAGCCGACTTGCCATTAACGCCGTCCTTGCCATCCGTGCCGTCTTTCCCTTTTAGATAAAGGAAGAAGTGGTTGATGTCAACCGGGCCGGAGTAATCAATCTGTTTTTCCTGTATAGCCTTGACCCACAGTTCATAGGCCGACAGTCCATCCTTACCGGGAACACCCTGAACGCCTTGTTCCCCCTGCGGTCCGACCGGCATTGTCACCTCAAGTGAGTTGCAGGCGGCCAGCGCCGACGCCCCGACGAGCGCCGCGACCAATAATCTGATTCGATTTTTCATGAATGAATATTATTTATGTTGGTTAAGATAATTCCATAGTGACTCCGACGTCACCCTTTCGAGAACGACCTTGCGGTCACCCCGGCGCTGCTCATCCGTGGCCGACTCTGGCACAAGGGCGACACGTTTGCCAAATCCCTTGTAACAAAGTCTGGATGACTGGATTCCCCTTTGAAGAAGAGCCTCATAGACAGCCTTGGCTCGGGCTCTGGATAGTTCCTCATTGTACTCATCAGACCCTTTCGCGTCCGTGTAGCCCGCGACCAGAAACATTGTGCCCGTGAACCGGGCCAAAGTATTGGCGATCTCATCCAGAACAAACTGAGAATCAGCAGTGATGGTGGCCTTGTCAAAGTCAAAGTTCACATTGCCCATCATCTCGGCAAGAGTTTTCTCCGAAGGTACCTCCTTGATCACCTCACGAACCACCTCCACAGGAACCTCACGCACGACTTCTTTCTCGACAACCTTTTGCGGATAAAGAGCGGCATAGTCATCAAGGTGTCTGGGGACATAGCGGTCAGCTGAAGCCTTATGCTTGTCCGCACCGCCCAACCTGAGCACAATCCCGGCGGAGACCTGAGCGAAATTGACTCCATCCGTACCAAGCGAGCGGTTGTACTGTCCCTGAATATGCATCCCTACCTTATTGCTAATCCAACCGATCACTCCGATCCCGGCTGATACGGGAAAGAACGTGTCCGTATCAAACGTGTGGCCTTTGTTCCATGCATCCTCCGCCTTCCAAAAGGCCTCCTTGGTGACATCACCATTGAACTGTCCGAAATAAGACGTAGGAAAATTCTTATGGTAGAGGTTGACTCCGAGCCTGATGTAGGGCTGGATCCACTCGCTTTTCCGGAACGGCCTGATCTGGATCCCTGGACTGACCATCAATGAATATCCTTGCCTCTCCTTTTCGGCATCATTGTATCTCGCCAAACCGAGGGTTCCTTGAAGATCGGCGTACAGCCATCTGTTCAGTTCAATGGCAGAGTAGATCTCAATCCCGCCATAAAGCAGCTTTTCATCCAAATTGAAGATGTAGTCTCCTCCTGGTGTCTGACGGAAGTTCGACACTGTGGCCCTTGTGATGTTCATGGCAGCTCCGCCAAGTCCGAATTCCCAAGTTCCAGGCACTGTTTTCTCTTGCGAAAGCCCAGAGATCGGACAAAGCAAGGCAAGCACAACGGCAGACGCCGTCCTGTTCAGTTTGATTTTCATAAAAGACAATGATTTGGTTAACGCTTACTCAAAACATATTCGGTGATGTTCTCAATACCCGGGATGCCAAAATAGGCCGCGATCAAGTCTCCCTTAAGGTAAATCTTCCTGCCGACAAGTTCCGGATGATCCGCCAGGTTTATAGCTGCCCGTATGTCACCTTTCGGCAGTTTCACCGACATGCAAGAGCTCTTGGCGGTCACGGAGGAACGCGCCGCGATAGCGATGCAGGTCATGGACAAGAACGGAGCCGTGAAGGAAATGCCTTCCTTTGCGGAAGACAGATCTCCTCCGACAACATAGCCGCACACCCACACTCCTTTCTCACCGACATGCTCTTTGGCCTGTCCCACGCTGTACGCCGTGGCCTGTGTCGTGCCTGGATCCGCTCCTTGTCCGGAACCGATCTCATACTCAAAGCTGTTCCAGACACGGCTCGTGTCAACAGTGATGGAAAGGCTACCGGACTCTCCCGGCTTTGGCGGTTCGGCCGACGGACATGATATTCCCAATGTCAAGACCTCGCAAGTCTCCAGAAATCGGGACAGCAGCACTTTTGTGGACGTGCCATCGTTCAACGCCACAGAGACATTCCCAGGCTTGAAATAGCCGACACGCTTTTCCGTCTGGCTGTATTTGAGATCTCCTTCCGATGACGAGACCGTCACGGAGCCGTTCGGATAAGTGGACTTGAACTTCTGATCCAGTTTCAGACGCAAGCCGGAATTGAGTTGCGAGCAATTCAACCGAGCTTTGGTGTTTGCTCCGGACTTCACGACGACAACCTGCTCGTCTCCAAACTGAGGAGCGGAAAACTCAGGCTTGAGGAAAGTCCGCGAGACAGCCTTGACAGTGTAGCTTCCGGGGTTGACCAGCATCGATTCCGGAGAGTCGCCATAGGCTCCCTCATAAAGCACATCACCGGCAGAGTTTTTCACCGTAAGGATGAACGCATCCGTGTCCGGCAGGTCAACCACAGATCGTGTAAAGACCCGGGAAGAGAAATTCCAGCTTAAGGAGCCCTGGGCACTTCCGGAAGGAATTTTGTTGCAGGATAGGGTCGAAGCGGCCAATGCCATCATTCCGGCCACCGAGACCTTCAAGAGGATTCTGATAGAATTCTTCATAGTTGATAAAATTAACGGTCCGCACCGTTGCGGTCCGTCTGCAAAAGTATGGCGACAGAACGTAAATAATCAAAAGAAAGAAAAATAGTTTTCTATAAAAAACATAAATTTCTGTTTCTTTTATGAATATGTAAATATAACGCCTCCATTTGCGGGTCACAGACAGGTCTTGGTAAAAATTCACGGGGCAATCGCAGTCACTGCGATCACCCCGCTACTTAACCTAAACTTAAACTATGAAAAACTTCACGTCAAATATACAAATTCTTTTAAATAAAACAACAATTTGAAACGATTTTTTATGTTGTTTTTATTTTAACCAGAGCATTTTCTCTGAAATCCAGTCAAATCATACCTCAAAACGTAAAATCAAGGCACACCTCACTTCGCCCCATGCACTGACTCAAGAAGATTCCTGACCGCTATTTGAGCCTTGACGCTTGGCCGCAAAGCAAAGATCACAACGGCGACGGAAGCAACCAATCCAAGTGCGACAGTGAATACTCCCGGGATTCCGTCTATGCCTGATATTCCCAGAACAATGAATATCACGGCGAGGAGCAGAACAAGAGCGACCTTGCCTTTCCTGTTCTTGTCACCTTCCTTAAGACAAAGCGCATAACGCCGGATTTCTTCTCCATCGGAATTGTGCCCGACAAGCCCGGCATCCTCCAAGCGGCAGGAAATCGCGCGCCATCGCATAGGTGACGACCAGTCCACAAACAGGTCGCACTCCCCCGTTGTGTCAGGAAGATCCTCAGGTAATATCTCGTTGGATCTTTTCACATCACCAAGTTTTGTCAATTCTACCTTGATGCCTCCCAGTACCGTCCCGAACGGTTTCTCGCTCGTGAACAGCACCATCCCGGCATCCATCATCTGTACTTTCTTGTCAATCATGCCGCAAATTTAACAATCTTTGAATATACCACACAATCTATGACCGATATATTAATAAATAATCAGGAGCGAAGCGACGCAAGGGGTCTGGGGAATACGGTCCCCAGTGCCCCACCGGGGCTGTCACGAAGTGACTGGGGGTTTGAATGTAAAGCGCACGCAGTGCGAAGCGACGCAAGGGATCTGGGGAATACGGTCCCCAGTGCCCCACCGGGGCTGTCACGCAGTGACTGGGGGTTTGAATGTAAAGCGCACGCAGTGCGAAGCGACGCAAGGGGCCTGGGGAATACGGTCCCCAGTACCCCACCGGGGCTGTCACGAAGTGACTGGGGGTAAAAAAATAAGGAGTTGACTTTTTAGGCCAACTCCCTTTAGTGGTACAAGGTCTCGATTACGAGAAGTTATCGTACAGAATGCTCTCAGGCTGCACTCCAAGGCTGTCAAGCAACTTGTTGACGGAAGCGACCATCATTGGAGGTCCGCACATGAAGTACTTGATGTCTTCCGGAGCGTCGTGATCCTTGAGGTAGGTCTCGTACATCACGTTGTGTACAAAGCCGGCCGTGTACTTGACACCAGCCGCATCAGCGGCAGGATCAGGACGGTCAAGAGCCAGATGGAAGTGGAAGTTCGGGAAGTCCTTCTCGATCTCGGCAAAGTCCTCAAGGTAGAACGCCTCGACAAGACTGCGGGCACCGTAGAAGAAATGAACCTCCTTCCTGGTCTTGAGGGTCTTGAACAGATGCATGATGTGGCTTCTGAGAGGAGCCATGCCGGCACCACCACCCACGAAGATATATTCTTGAGAATCAGGATCATTCTTCGGAAGAAGGAACTCGCCGAACGGACCTGAGATCCAAACCTTGTCGCCTGGCTTGCGGGTGAACACATAGGATGAGCCGACTCCCGGAGGAACAGGCAGCATCTTGAAGACACCCTTAGGCTGGCTCCTGTCAAACGGAGGAGTCGCGATACGGACATTCAACTTGATGATGTCACCCTCGGCAGGATAAGAGGCCATGGAGTAAGCCCTGACAGTAGGCACCTCGTTCTTGGCTTTGATGCCGAAGAATCCGTACCTCTCCCAGTCTGCCTTGTAAACATCGTCAACCTCGATCGTCGAGAAGTCAAGGTCGTAGGCAGGGATGTCGATCTGGATGTACTCGCCGGACTTGAAGTCGAGGTGAACTCCCGCAGGAAGCTTCACGGTGAACTCCTTGATGAAGGTGGCCACGTTCTTGTTGGAGATGACCTCGCACTCAAGCTTCTGAACGCTTAGCGTTGACTCAGGAACCTGGATCTTGATGTTCTCCTTCACCTTTACCTGGCAACCGAGACGGTAGCCGTCCTTGATCTGCCTGCGGCTGAAGAAGCCGGTCTCGGTAGGAAGGATGGTTCCGCCACCCTCAAGCACCTGAACCTTGCACTGACCGCAGTTCGCCTTTCCGCCGCAGGCGGAAGGAAGGAAAATCTTCTGGTCGGCGAGAGTGTGGAGAAGGTCGCTTCCCTGAGGAACGTCAAGAGTCTTCTTGCCATTGTTGATGTCAATCTTGACGGTTCCGTCAGGAGTGAGCTTTAACTTTACGAAAAGAAGCAGGGCGACCAGAACCACGGTCACTACCACAATTGTGATGATTGCTGCAATTACTGTTGAAAACATAGTCACTGCCTCCTATTAGATTGTAAGTCCCATGAAGGTCATGAAGGCCATAGCCATCAGACCGACGGTGATGAATGTGATACCTGTGCCTCTGAGTCCCGCAGGAATCCTGGAGTAAGACATCTTCTCCCTGATCGCGGCGAGCGTCACGATGGCGAGGAACCAGCCGATTCCCGAACCGAGCGAGTAGACCGCAGCCTCCCCGACATTCACGAATTCCTTGTTCTGCATGAAGAGCGAGCCACCAAGGATGGCGCAGTTCACGGCGATCAAAGGCAGGAAGATACCCAATGACGAATACAAGGTCGGAGCGAATTTCTCCACGATCATCTCGACAAGCTGCGTGAACGCGGCGATGACGGCGATGAATATGATGAAGCTGAGGAAACTCAGATCCACACCTTTTATCAATGCGTCAGGCGCCAGGACATACTTGTTCAGAAGATAGTTGATCGGCAATGTCACAAGAAGGACGAAAATAACAGCGACACCAAGACCGGAAGCTGTCTTCACATTTTTCGATACCGCCAGGTATGAGCACATACCGAGGAAGTACGCGAAAATCATATTGTCAACGAATATTGACTTTACGAATAAGCTTAAATATTCCATAATCAGTACTTGTCTTTGTCGTTATTTTTCCTGAAGGTCCTTCTGGATGCTTCTCTGGATCCAGATGATGCAGCCGATGAGAATCAGCGCCATCGGAGGGAGGATCACGAGACCGTTGTTGACATAACCTGCCGCATAGAAGCTTTCAGGGATGATTCTGAATCCGAGCAGGGTGCCGGAGCCGAAGAGTTCACGGAAGAAAGCCACCACAACGAGGATGAGGCCGTAGCCCACACCGTTGGCGAGTCCGTCAAGAAGGGACGGAAGCGGCTTGTTGCCAAGGGCGAACGCCTCGATACGTCCCATGACGATACAGTTGGTGATGATCAGACCGATGTAGACTGACAGTTGCTTGTCGATCCCGTAGGCATAGGCCTTGAGGAACTGATCGACAAGAATAACCATCATGGCCACCACAACCAGCTGCACGATGATGCGCACGCGGTTAGGGATTGTGTTTCTCAGGATCGAGAGGACAAGACTGGAGAGTCCTGTCACCGCGATCACGGAAAGAGCCATGACGAACGCTCCCTTGAGCTCGACAGTTACAGCGAGGGAGGAGCAGATACCCAGCACAAGGACAGTGATAGGGTTGCCCTTGAAGATCGGGTTAAGAATCGTTTCTTTGAGTTCTTTATTCATATTACTTCCTCCATTTTATTCTGTTACAGTAGAGTCTTGGCAATGGCCGTCACACTCGGCGGCACCGTCACAATGACCGTCGCCGGAGCAGCAAGACTTGGAGCCTTCGCACTCCTGACCGTCACCGGAGCAGCACTGCCTGGCTGGAGCGGCGGAAGAAAGGAACGGAGTGTAGGCCTTGAACCACACAGCCATAGCCTCACCGAGTCCCTTGCAGGTCATCGTGGCGCCAGTGATGGCATCAACTGAATATTCAGATTCAGCGACCGTGCCTGTCTTTACGATTCCGAACGCAGGCTCTGAGACCAGATTGACCTTCTTGCCGATGAACTCAGCTCTGAAGTCAGGATCGTCCTTGATCTTCGCACCGAGGCCAGGGGTCTCGCTATCGTGGTCGAAATAAGCGCCAACGATGGTCTGAAGATCCTCATCCAGAGCGATATAGCCCCAGATGGCTCCCCAAAGACCAGCTCCGAAGACAGGAATGACAGTCACAGTCTTGCCGTCCTTGCCGAAGACATAGACAGGAAGATCCGCACCCTTTCCGTTCTTGATGTTCTTGTTCTGAGCCTTGAGACCGTCCTGAAGCTCGATGTTCCTGACATCTGTGCAGAGGTCACGAACCTTCTTACCTTCGAGGTCAACGGTGTAGGCTTCCTTGATGTTCTGTGAATATGCTTCCAGAACCTTGTCGTTCCCCATAGCGCTGCACTCGTCCTTTGTGAAGAACTGTGCGGCTGTCAGCATCTGGCTGATGGTCTCGGCCTTGATGTTGGCGTCCTGCTTTGGTTTGAGCGTCATTGCCACGAAGGCGAGAATCGCCGCCACAAGGGTCACGACAATCGTCGTGTAGATTACTGTGTATGCGTTACCGTTAGTATTCATATTCCTTGATGATTAAGCGATTGTTACCTTTTTTGCCCTTCTGTTCGTTGCGGCTGAAGTCACATAGTGGTCGATCAGCGGTGCGAAGGTGTTCATAAGAAGGATGGCCAGCATCATGCCCTCGGCGTAGCCTGGGTTGAAGAGTCTGACAACCACGCAGAGAGCGCCGATAAGGAATCCGTAGATCCACTTTCCGGTCTCGGTCTGGGCGGAGGTGACAGGGTCGGTGGCCATGAAGACAGTTCCGAAAGCGAAACCACCCATAACAAGCTGATAGTAAGCAGGAACGTCAGTCACTCCACCGACATTGCCGAGCCAGCCTACGAGAAGGGCGCCAGCCACGGATGAAACCATGATCTTCCAGCTTGCGACACCGGTCCAGATGAGGATGACGGCACCGATGAGGATAGCGATCACGGAAGTCTCACCGACAGAGCCGGGGATGGTTCCCGCAAACATATTCCAGAAGCTGTAGCCGGCGTTGTTGATCGCCTCAAGAGCGCCCTGTCCGTCAGACATGTAGGAAAGAGGTGTGGCGCCGGAGATGGCGTCGGCTCCGCAGCGTGGCGCCACCCAGACCTCTGATCCCGACATTGCGCTCGGGTAGGAGAAGAACAGGAAGGCGCGGCAGAGGAGAGCCGGGTTCAGGAAGTTCATTCCCGTACCGCCGAAAACTTCCTTACCGAATATGACCGCGAAGGCCACGGCGATGGCAAGCATCCAGAGCGGAACGTCCACAGGGACGATCAGCGGTATCAGCATACCGGACACGAGGTAGCCCTCGTTGACCTCCTCGCCCTTGATCTGGGCTGAGGCGAACTCGATGCCGAGACCTACGATGTAGGAGACAAGGTAGAGAGGGAGAACCTTCAGAAGTCCCCAGAAGAACTGGTTCCAGAATCCCGGAAGGTCTCCGACTGCGAGATTGTGCTGGTAGCCGACATTCCACATACCGAACAGAGCGGCGGGAACCACGGCCAGCACGACGATGATCATGATCCTCTTGATGTCAACGGCATCCCTGACATGAGCGCCCTTGGCGGTCACTGTCGCAGGAACGCGGAGGAAGGTGTCAAAGGCATCCCATGTAGAATGCAGCCACCCCAACTTACCGCCTTTTTCAAAAAGGCCTGGTTTTACTGTGTTTTCTTCCATAGCGATAATCCTTTAAGCCATTTCCTTGATCATGAGGTCGATCCCCTTGGTGATGATAGCCTGGATGTCGTTCTTTGAAGGATCCACGAACTCGCACAGGGCAAAGTCCTCTGGAAGAACCTCATAGATTCCGAACTGCTCCATCTTCTCGATGTCGCCGGCAAGGCAGGCCTTGATCAGATAGACAGGGAACAGATCCATAGGGAGAACCTTTGAATATACGTCTGAAACCACGAACGCGCGCACACCGCCGTGGGTGTTGGTGTCCATGTTGTATTTTTTCTTTGGCAAAAGCCATGAGAAATACGTCATCGATGAGCTGAACTGGTTGAACCTGAACGGTTTCGCCCAGCCGAGAACCTCTCTCTCACGACCTTCCTTCAGGAGAGTGACCTGATTGTCGAAGAATCCGAGATAGCCGTTCTCGCCGACATTCTCGCCGGAAAGCGCGTCGCCGCTGACGAAACGTGTCTCCACGCTGTTGTCATAGAATCCCTTGAGAGCCTTGACTGGCATTCCTGGAAGGGTAACGACATAGGAAGCGTCCTTGACAACCGGTCCGGTGACGGCCACCTTGCGGGTAAGGTCGATCTTGCCGGTCTTGAGGAGCTTGCCGATGGCGGCAAGCGCGAGCAGGGACAAAGTCCATACAGTCTCACCCTTCTTGATCGGAGAGATGTGGCTGATCTGCACGCCGACATTACCTGCCGGATGCTTTCTGCCGTTCACCATGTGGACGGTGGCGTCCGTGAGCCTGGCGAAGGCCGAGGCCTCGCTGTTCACGCAGACATGCACCTTGGCGAGCTTTGAAACGGCTGTGACACCAGCCTGGATCGCGGCAACCTCATCCTTGAAGGCGAACTCCGCGTCAGCCGCGAGAGGAGCCGTCGAGAATGCGGACACGAAAATAGCCTTAGGGGTCAAAGCCGGATCGGCGATGATTCCATAAGGCCTCTGAATGATGAATGGCCACAGACCGCTCTTGAGAAGGGTCTCCTTGACCTCCTCGGCCTTCATGCCGGAAGGGTCCTTCGCTCCGAAATCCACGGCCTCATTGGAGCCGTCGGCTTTCACGAGCACAGCAAGGAGCTTTCTCTTCTCTCCCCTGACGATCTCCGCGACCGTTCCGCTTACCGGTGAGGTCAGGAGAATGTCCTGGTGCTGCTTGTCTGCCAAAACAGGGGATCCTGCCAGAACCTTGTCACCTTCCTTCACGAGAAGTCTCGGGGACAACCCCTTGAAATCCGTGGGTTTGATGGCAACTGTGTCAGGCACGATCGTCTTCTTTGCTTCTAGGGCCGCCGCTCCGCTGATCGGAATATCCAGACCCTTTTTCAAATCGATGATGTTTGACATATAATAAGTGTTGACT
>OQWA01000198.1_pt1 | contig 16166 bp, 17 predicted proteins | sample 1691581 | NCBI WGS metagenome assembly OQWA01 (sample SAMN03418264, study PRJEB22391) | human gut metagenome | biome: human-gut; feature: organic feature; material: feces | host: Homo sapiens | place: Tanzania | collected 2013-01
GATCTGGTTTCGATAGTTATACTGATTTATACTTCAAACCGCAAAAAATCGTTGAAGAAAACTGGCGAAGTAATATGGAAATTGTTAACTCAAAAAGCATTACTCAAAAAGAAGTTTTACTTAGATGCGTTAACGATTTACCACATTGGTACAAAGTTCGTAAAATTCCTATCAAAGATTTTACAGGAAATGTTTCCGGCATAATTTCAATTGTTATGAATGTGGATAAAGAAAAAATTTTGCAAGCACAACGCGAAGGCTACGTTGCTTCAATTAGCCATGATTTAAAAAACCCTACGATTGCACAAATGCGTACGGTTGAATTAATGTTAAAAGGTACTTTTGGCGAAATTAATCCAACTCAACAAGAACTTCTTGAAATGATTTTGGATTCTTGTCGTTATATGCATGGAATGCTTGCTTCAATATTGAGCACATATAGAAATTATTGTGGAAGTTTGGAACTTAATTTTATTGATTTTTCGTTTAAAGAACTTATTAAAAAAATAGAAAAAGAAAAACCTGATATTATTTGTGTAACAGGAGATATGGAATATGAAAAAGGCAAATCATCTCTTTAAGTTTATTTTCCAAAAGGAGCTACATGGAGAGATACCAATACAGGTGCTGTCTATGAAGGAGGTATAACTATCACAGCAGATGCTCTTCTTGAATATATTTCAGTCTTTGCTCGTGACAACTTTGACTTAATCTAAGATTACACAAGTAAGCTTTGATTACAGGGCTTTCTTGTCTCAACCTAATTTTTAAAAAGAAGTTCTACTAGCTTTAATTTATTCAAAAAGATTGGTCTCTTTGTGTCCATTCACTTTAGACTCTACAGTTTTTCCTCGTTACTTCGCACTAAAAATCACCAAGAAAAATTTAGTATCTATAAATATTCAAGTCTTTTTCAAATCTTTTTTAAATTATTATTTTTATTTAATTTCAAATAAATAGACAATTTTACTTACAGTTTGTATCAGTAAAAAAGTCGTCTAAAAAAATCTTCATGGATAATCTTGCGCCATGGTGAGTAGTTGAATTTTTAATTCATGAAAGCAGAGTATTTTACTTAGGAAAAGACTTTTCATATGAGCAGTACCTCTAAAAACGAGCTTTTAGATTTTGACAGAACCGTGATGACTTTGTCAGAACTGTTATCTGATGAATTAGTAGGCTCATTAATTGAAGGTGCTGTCGACGAAATCATGCTTAATCCAGACAGCGCGCTCTATGTGCGCTATTCAGATGGGGAGAATGTCAAATATTGTGACATATCTCCTTCAAAGGCACAGATCCTAATCAGAACTGTTGCCTCTATGAGCAAAATTGATATTAACGTTAACTGCCCTATCGTCGAAACTGAAATTTCTTGCATCAATGCTAGATTCTCAGCTTTGCTACCACCATTGTGTAAGTATCCATGCTTTTGCCTAAGATCATTACACGCGCTCTCTTTGAACTTCGAGCATTTAGTATCACAAAACTTTATCTCCAAAGAACAGTTAACCATATTAGATTCTCTGATAAAAGAGAGAAAAAACATCTTAGTTTGTGGTCAGACAGGATGTGGCAAAACCAGTTTTATCAATTCGATGTTAAAGAGGATTGCTTTATTTGAACCTTTCTCAAGAATAGTCTGCATTGAAGACACTCCTGAACTTAAAATCGAAAATGACAATGCGGTAAATTTAGTATCAGGACCTAATACTTCTATTAGTACTTTAGTTAAAGCAACATTAAGGCTAAGTCCAGACAGAATTGTAGTAGGTGAGGTAAGAGCTGAAGAAGCCCTTGATCTTATAGATGCACTATCTACCGGTCATTCAGGAGGTCTTGCCTCAATTCATGCTGGTTCTGTTTTGCAGTGTCTTGAAAGATTAAAACTGCTTATAAGCCGTAACCCGTCCGCTCCTGACAATATTGACAGCATGATAGCTCTAGCTGTCAATGCCATCATTATTTTAAAAAGAGAACCTTTAAGACACGTATCCAGTATCGCCCTTGTCACTGGTTTAGAACAAGGCAAATTCACTTATAAATTCCTAGGAGAAAATAAATGAAAATCACTTTATTAAAACTTGCAGCTTTGATTGTCTTAACTTCAGTCTTTAAAGATGCTCTTGCAGCAGATACAGCATCTGGCAGCAGCGTATTACCTTACGAGACCTGGCTTAAGACCATACAGAAGTCTTTAACTGGTCCTGTGGCATTTTCTGTATCCTTAATTGGTATTGTGTCCTGTGGCGCTACATTGATTTTTACAGGTGGTGAAATGGGGCGTTTTATGCGCAGTATTGTTTATCTTGTGATGGTAATGACACTGCTTGTAGGAGCAAACACCTTAATGTCATCTTTATTTAACGGTGCCACTGTAGAGATAGCTCCAGTCTCTAATGAAATAGCTTTAAATGATAAAGAAATTAAATCTCAAGAAAAAACTATGACAGACAGAATAACTCATTTTAATGAGCAAAATCTAAATTCAAAGCTTCAAGCTTTTGTTCATGACACCTCGTCTCCTTCATCAACTTTAATTGACAGTCCTAAAGTCAATAGAACCTCACATATCATGGACACCTTTAACGATGTAAACATCAACACGCTTGAAAGTAATTTTAGTTTTTCTTTTCATAAAAACGAAGCACTTATAGAAGCTTGCTAAATAGGTTGCAGGTAAATTGCTTACAGGTATGCATAGTCAAAGATTAAAGGAGAAAGCGTGTCTGGAGTAAAACATCCTATTTATCAATCTGTATTGCGTAAACAGAGTTTTTTAGGCTGTGACAGAGAACTGTGTATGCTGCTTGTATTTATAACCATTGTAGGTAGCATTTTTAGTTTTTCCTTAGTTGCAACCGTGGTGCTTTTACTTGTTTTTATAGTGCTGTATTTGTGCCTCTTAAAAATGGCAAAAGACGATTTGTATTTAAGAAAAGTTTACTTAAAGAACATTCGTTATAAGCCTTATTATTTGGCACAAAAAACTTATTACTCAAGACAGAGTGTAAGAAAAAATAAATAACAGTAAAAATGGCTACTCCATCAGCCTTTTAAGAACATTCTAAATAATTACTACAGCAAAATTAGAAAACTATCTAACTTATTATGATAAAAGCTCTTTTTTCATCTTTATCACTGTCACTTGCGTTTTTGAGCATAGTCATTTTGATTATGCTAGCTAAAAGGCTGTGGAAGCAGTACAAGTGCGCCTCAAACCATCATGGTTTTACAGATCTTTTAGATTACGCTCTTTTAGGTCCTCAGAACACCATCATTTTAAAGAATGGAGGACTTCTTAAGACCTTTAAAGTAAAAGCTAATGATTTAAGTTATGCTGACAATGCACTTATTTGCCGCACTCAGGAATTAACTGCCAATGCCATCAGAAAGTTAGGTGGTAATTTCATCTTAAATGTCGACTTTATAAGACAGAAAGTAAATGATATTGAAGATTGTGAATATAAAGGCAACGATAAGGCTAAAAAACTCTATTTAAAAAGAAAAGAGTTTTTTAAGACCAATGATACCTACACACAAGACTGTTACCTTACCATAACATCTTTATCTCACTCATTAGGTAGTCTGCGTAATATCGCCAGCATCTTTGATGAAGATGATTTATCTAAAGACTGTGTAACTATTGCTGATGACAAGATTAACAGTGTCATTATAGATTTTTCAAAAAGCGTTGAGGCGATTAAAAACTCTCTTGAGAACACATTAAAGCTTGAAGAATGCACTTTTTTAGATAATAAAAAGTTAGCTGCAAAAGAAAATGCTCTTGATAATAGCAATTACTCAAAGCTCAGATCTCATGAAACAGTTAATTTTTTAAAGTATTGTATTAGCGGTAAAAAGCTATCTTTACACATTCCAAAATCTGATTACTATCTTGACTCTTTATTGTCATCAGATGACTTTACCTCAGGCTCATCTCCAAAGTTATCAGACAGATATATTGTCGTAGTTGCAATTGAAGGACTGCCTATAGAATCTGATTTTAATATTCTTTACAGACTCTGTGCTCTAGACTTTGATTATCGATTTTCGACACGCTTTATTAGCTATGACAGTTTTACCTCGCAGGTACTTTTAGAAAAGAACCGTCGTTTATGGGCGCAGAAAAAACACGGCTTTATTGAGCAGTTTTTAAACTCTAAATCAGACAACGAAAATCAGGACGCTGTAGAACAGTTAAATGATATTAGTGATGCTAAAAAGAACCTAGTCCAAAATTCTTTAAGCTTTGGCTCATACTGTGCCAATATCATCTTTTCAGGCACAGATCCTAAGATTTTAGAAAAGCAGGCCTTAAAGTGTGTGCAAAGTATTGAAGCATCTGGCTTTGGCGCAAGAATTGAAACTGTAAACGCAACGGAAGCTTACTTAGGCTCATTACCAGGACATAGCCTTGAAAATGTTAGGCGCGCTCTGCTGCCTAATACAGTGCTCACCGATCTCTTACCCTTAAATCAGGTCTATACAGGACAGAGTGTGTCTCCTAATTTCAGATATGGTAAGAATAAACCTTCTTTAATGACTGTAAGAACTTTAGAAGGTTTATATGCTCACTTAAACCTGCATGACACTGATCTTGCCAATGCTCTGGTAGTAGGTCCTCCAGGTAGCGGTAAATCTGTGTTCTTAGGAAGTCTTATTCCTTCATTTTTAAAATATGACCAAATGAAGATCTTTGTCTTTGACAAAGGCAACTCTTTTTACGGACTGACAAAAGCTTTAAAAGGTAACCATATAAAATTAGAAAATGGTAAAGGCATCCGCTTTTGCCCGTTAGCTAAAATTGATACACCTAATGATAAGGCTATTGCCTTAGATTTTTTAGAGAAACTTTTTATCTCGCAGGGCTATGAGACCGATCTCAAATTAAAGGATGATCTTCGTGATGCACTTAATCTTTTAGCAGACTTTGATAAACACGAACGTACTTTAAGTACGATGTGCACACTGCTTCCTAGAAAAGAGCTCAAAACAGCCTTATCTGCTTTTACTAACAGTGTCATTGAAAACTCAATTTTAGATGGAGACTCTGATCCTTCTTTTGAATCTGATCTTACTGTTTTCGAATGCGGACAGTTTTTTGAAAAGAGTGATGACTTTTTATACCCAACGTTGCAGTGCATTTTTAAACTCATCAATCAGAGCGTTATGAATGGTACGTGTGGCGCCATTATCATTGATGAGGCCTGGATGATGCTTGCTAATGAAGAGTTCTCAAAGCAACTTATCACCTGGATTAAAACCTTTAGAAAACACAATGTCGCAATTGTATTAGCCACACAATCAATTAACGATCTGTCTAAGGCTTCTAACATTGGTGATTTTTTAGACTGCATTAAAACCAGAATTTTTCTACCTAATAAAGATGCCAACACTGAAACTTTAAAAGGATTCTATAAAAAACTCTCGCTGTGCGACAGTCAAATTGATGCTATCTGTAAGGCAAAACCAAAGCATACTTTGTTTTTACATAAAGACATTAACTTTATGCCTTTTTCTTTAGCACTCTCTGATACTGAACTGAAACTTTTATCTCTCTCAGAAAACGACAAAGCTTACGTGGATGAAATGTATGAACGATATCAAGAAGAATTTGCCTACCATTTATAAGGAAAAGAAAAATAAGAAGCAGGCAAAAATTGCCTCCGGCATGAAATTTACAGATCTTGCAATAAAAGCACTGCGTACAGAACTAGTACCTGCCTTTATGGGGCTATTAGGAATGGCTTTAGGCTTTATCTCACTTGCCTACTGCATTGATTTAAGTGGTAAAACTCAGTTTCAACCTTATGTAGTGACTGTAGATAAGCAAGGCTCAGTGCTTTTTTTAGAAAATCCTAATCAGGACAGTTTAAATTCAAAAGTAAAGGCTTCTTTCGTCTGTGAGTACGTTGATAGATTGTACGCTGTAAGTGAGGATAAAGCTTTGCAAAGGCGATTTATCAATGAGATCTATGCAAAAACTTCATTAGGCAGCGTAGCATCTGTATTTATAGATAACTTTTACACCAAAGCAAATGTTATGTCTTATGCAACAGCATTACGAAACACCGCAATAGAATCTGTAGTGTCACTGTCAGACAACACTTTTGAGGTCACTTTCAAACTTATGACCAAACAAAAAGAGCAAACCTTAACAGAAAGATACAAAGCTTTTATAAGTTACAAAAGACTGAATGTCGCTTATGACAATCTTGAGGAGGTAAGACTCAATCCTCTAGGTCTGTTTGTAAACGAGTTTAATGTCAACAAAATCATTGAGGTAGCATCATGAAAATGAGTGTCCTTATTAAATTAGAAAGGTTATCTCTATTGTCTGTTATTTTGTCATGCCTTTTCTGCTCAAGTTACAGTGCTTTTGCTGACAATGTTGACTTAGATGACAGAGATTTAAAAACTCTTTCAAAACTTGACTTATTAGATGCAAAACAGGTGGCTGGTACTGCCTATAAAGCAGGATTGGTTACCTTTGCTTACGGCTCTGGAATACCTACTGTCATCTGCGCTTTATTAGAATTAACTGATCTTGCCTTTGAAAAAGGAGAGAGCATTTTATCTGTTCAATTAGGAGATTCTGTTCGATGGAATATTGAAAGTGCCATTTCAGGATCAGCAAATGACAGTGTAGAACACCTAATTGTAAAGCCTTTAGAAGCTGGTCTTAAAACCTCAATGCTCATAACCACAGACAGAAGGACCTATCACATTCGTCTAAAATCAACTGAAGCTGATTTTATGCCCGCTGTAGTATTTTCATACCCTAATAGCTTAAAGTTACCATCAAAAAAGCATTATGGGGACGATTCATATTTACAGTACACAAGTAACTATGACTCAAATGAGGATCATAATGATTACTCAGAGACTAATTCAAGTCTTAAGAACTATTCTTCTGTGCAAAATGTTTCATATGAAGGAAACTCACGACCAGCGCTTAATGTTGGTGCAGCCTACAATGACAGTACCCAAAGGCGAAACTACAACTACTCTGTTGATGGTGACTCAAAAATCATTCCGCAAAATGTCTACGACGATGGAAAAAGAACCTTTATAGTGATGAACAATCCCATAAATTCAAGCTATTTACCGGTGCTACAAGAAATCAGTTCAGAGAGTTTTTTATTCTTCGGAGAGGATAAAACTAACACCATTAACTTTACTTACTTTGACAATACTTTTGTTGTAGACGGGATCTACTCCCATCTGAGACTTATCTCAAAGAATGGTGAAGAAAAACAAAGTGCTGATGTGGTAAGACTAGAATCATAGGTGAAAAGATGTCTTACTCTATCTTAAAACAAGGTCCTTTAACAAAAAAGCCTATCTTCTTTTTAATTGGTGGTTTTATCGCTGTGACTATCTTTTTTACTGTACTTTTTAGTTTAAAAGAGCAGGATAAATTAAACGAAATAAAAGAAAAGCAAAATGGTGCGTCAGTCCAGTCACTACAGGCTAATATCTCAAAGGCTGACAAGCTTGGCGTTTTTGAAGCTAAAGATGAAAACTTACACAAAGACATGGTCAGCAATGCTTCCAAAAACCGTAAACAAATTTTAAATGATGTATCAGCTAAAACTTTAGATGATGAAGATTTTGCTAAAGACTATGTAAAATACCAGGAAAGACATGCTCTTACAGACCGTTCTTATAAAGAGGATGATAACAGTCCTGATAAAAACAAATTTGTGACAAGAACAGTTTCTTTTGAAGATTTCGATGGAGCCCAAAAAAAAGATGAAGTTACGCAAAATAAAAAGAGCAAAACTAATTCAGAATACTACGAACAGGCTTTAAAGGCCTCTAGCAAAGTAAATCTTGAGTTAAAACATCATGGTTTAGGCAACTCTTTATTAGACAAAATTGACAACCAAAACGGTGATAATGCTACACCATCTTTTACACAACCAAAATTGAACTCTTTAGATGGTCCTAGTGCCTCTAATTCTCAAGATAAGCCTAATGAAAACACACTTGAGAGCTATGATAAGTTAAAAAGAAACAACTATGTTTTAAAAAGTGAAGTTAAAAATCCTAAGACTCCTTTTGCGCTGATGCAAGGCAGTGTTATTCACGCTACATTACTCAATGGTATTAACTCAGAGTTGCCAGGACAAATTACAGCACAGATCTCTCGAGATGTGCATGACTCAATTAGAGCTAAATATCTTCTTATACCTCGAGGTTCAAAACTTGTAGGTCAATACGCATCAGGTGCAGCCTTTGGTACAGAAAGGCTCTTTATTGGATTTAACAGAATAATTTTTCCTAATGGACAGTCAATAAACTTAGGCTCTATGCCTGGTCAATCAACTAACGGCTATGCTGGCTTTGATGCTCAAGTAGACAACCACTACTTTAAGATCATTGCTAACTCGTTACTACTGTCTAGTATAAGTACAACAGCAGATCATTATGAGGATACCTACAATTTAGCTGGAGGTCATCAGCGTACTATCGCTGGATTTAAAGCTCAAGGCAGTTCAAATGTTTCACAAGCTCTAGCTAAGATCATTGAAAGAAACATCAACCTTTCTCCTACCCTATCTGTAGAACCTGGTTACGCCTTTACTGTTGCCATTACTCAAGACATTTTCTTTAAATCACCTTATGGAGCAATAGCTAATGTTCATTTTAAAAGATAGACTTTTCATGATATTAAGACTCTTATTAACTAGCATGCTGATATTCACAAGTTTAACCGTAAACGCTGAGGAAAAAGCCATGACCTACAGTCAAGGTCAAGAGCTAATTCAGCAAATGAACAGTACCCTCGCCGTATTACGTTCTTGGTCTAATGAGAACAAAACAAAATCGGACAAGCTTGAAAACTATATCAAGCATGACAATGTAAGAGAGCAGGATAACTACGAATATCAACATAAAGAGACCTGGGCAAAAGTAAAGGATCTTAATCAAAACTCATTGATGCTATTAGAAGCAAGTTACGCTTTTGCAAAAAAGACTGAGTCAGCTGCTGAATTTTCAAAAAACAGTATCAGAACTGATGCTTGGGAAAAGTGTATACGTTCTAAAAGCTGCACTTTTAAAAAGTTAAACGAAATGATGGATGAAGAATCCCTTGAAATCTCAGACTTTACTAAAAAGAGTGCTTCAGATACGCAAAAAGCACTAATTGAAAGCATTGATAAATTAAATGAAATGTGTGGTGAATCTCAAGATGCTAAAGGACTTAACAGCTCTATTGATACTTTAAGTAAGGTTAATTCTACTCAGGTTACAGCTTTAAGTTCGTTATCAGGACAGGTCTCAAATCTAGCTAGAATTACAGCTCATAACTATCAGATGCAAAAACAAAACGAAGAGTTAAAGCAGAAAGCTGACGAACTTTACTACGCTGACACGGGAACTGTTGAGTCTCCGCATCTTGATACAAGCTTAAAGAACTATGAGTAACTATATGAAACATGTCCTACTTTTTTTAGTGCTTCTTTTAACATGTAAAAGTGCACCAGCTCAGGAAGTTAAAAATCTTACCCTCTCACCTGACGGTGTTCTAAATAGTCTTACCCTCTTGTTTATTGACAATATCTCAGAGGCTGCAACTCCAATTAAGGAAGCTGCTAACAGATTGTTTTGGATCTTAGTACCAATCTCGATTGTAATGTTAGGTATCAAGAGTATCTTTAAAGATGGTAATATGCAGAGTTTTATGGGTGATCTTGTAAAACTTTTGTTAGTAACTGGCTTCTATTACTTTTTACTTGATAATGGCACTGCCATAGGTCACTCTGTAATTGACTCATTGACCTCTGTTACTACCAATTCTAATACAGGACCTTCGGAGCTTATAGATCTTACTTTTAATATTGCATCTAATCTAAATCAGAACATTAGTGCAGGTTTATTTAATGCAGTAACAGGTTTCATCTTGCGATGCATGGTACTTGTGTTTATGTTCATTATGTTTTTGGTAGTAATCAAATTTACTACCCTGTTTATCTGTGCGCATATCCTGTGTATCTGTGGTGTTTTTGTTTTAGGCTTAGGTGCTATTTCTTACACAAGATACATTGCCATAAACTTTTTTAAATCAATTCTCTCAATGTCTCTTGAATTGATGACTACATTGCTTGTTATAAACTCAGGATGCCTGATTTTAAAAAATTTAAAAATCAAATCTCAGGAAATTGTAGAGTCAGGATCATCTGTTGGCTCTAGTGAATGCTCCGTAATTATTTTTACAGCACTTTTTATCTACATTCTTTCAAAATACTTACCTGAGGCTGTGTCAAATCTTGTGACCATGACCAATGGAAGAAATGCTAAAAGATCGAACGGTCGAATCTCTCTGAAAATTCCAAGTATCAATTTAAAAAAATAAGGAAGGAAATTAAGATGGTCGGTGATGTAGGGTTCGAACCTACGACCCTCTGGTCCCAAACCAGATGCGCTACCGGGCTGCGCTAATCACCGAACGGAGTGCATTATATTAAGGAGATGTAATATTGTCAACAAATAATTTGTCAAATTTGTAGTCTACTGACTGAATTAGAAAGAAATTTTGATTATACGTTAAGGCATTCTTTATCTAGTACTTAGGTGATTTATAATGTAATAAATACGAATTGAGGATTTATTATGGACATGACACAGCAAAAAGTAACTTGCCTCATGGAAAGTTCTATCGACGGTCGCTTAGACGAATCTAGATGGTCTGTTTTATATGACAGCAATGGCGAAGGTGAACCTGATGTATATTATGAGACTAAAGCTAAATTAAATCCTGAATTATCAATTCTAGGAAAAGAAACAATTTTACATCACCATTGCAGTATTCCTTTTAAATCAGACACTCACACTAAGATTAAAGATCCTAAACCATTTTTAGGTATTAGAGAAAACGCAGAAATGACAGCAGTGTTTGACTCAAAAGGATCTATAGCCTATGAGAACAACGAAATCTGGGGTAGTACCCTGCTTGTTGTCTTAGGAGAAGACACCGCAAGTGAAGAGTATCTTGAGTTTTTAAGAAAAAAGGAGATCTCTTTTACCTTTGCAGGAAAAGATGGTCATGACATCAAAAAAGCGCTTAAAAGTTTATACTCTGATTTTGGTATAAAGAATGTTCTCCTATGTGGAGGCGGTATCTTAAACGGATCTTTCTTAAAGCTAGGTCTTATCGATGAACTTTATCTTGTGCTCTACCCTGGCATAGATGGATTGAGTGGCGTTAAATCAATCTTTGAGTATGAAGGTAAAGAAGATGAAAAACCTTGCGATGGTCAATCTCTAGAATTACTATCTTGCGATGTTGTGAGAGCCGGTGTTGTACTTTTAAGATATAGATTTCATTTTTATTCAATATAAAGTTGCAATATCTTAATAATACTGTAAAATTATACGGTCAATTTTGGTGAGATGTCCGAGTGGCTGAAGGAGCACGCCTGGAAAGCGTGTATACGTTAACGCGTATCACGGGTTCGAATCCCGTTCTCACCGCCATGACCGTTCTAACCTCTTATAAATATCCTCTTTTTTCAATAAAAATTTTCTTTAAAAATCGCTAGTTATTGAATTGATATATCAGTGATATATGAGTGATATATTAACTAATAAACCTCAAGGGTGTATGATGGGTGTAGAGAATTACACACCCACATGGAGAACTTTACACCCATGCTGTCACCACTAGCTTTGCGCGCTTTAAAGCCAAAAGACAAGCGCTACGAGGTCACTGATAAGAATGGCCTGGTTATACGTATATCGCCTAATGGGCGCATGACGTGGAGAATAAACAAGTCTGTCAACGGTAAACGTATCACACGCCAGCTTGGCGATTATCCGGCTATGAGCTTAGCTGATGCACGAGATGCACTTGCTCAGCTTACTAATATATCAAAAACCACTGTTGATGATACATTCGAGGGAATTTATGCTGATTGGCTTGACCTGAAAAGACAGAGCATAAAGAACTGGCAGGACATAGATGAGCGTATGCAGAAGTATATACTGCCTAAAGTCGGCAAGTTACCATTCAGCGTGATTACTCCTCCTCAGATAATTAAGATACTCAAAGAGGAGCTTGAGAGCCGTGGTAAGCTCGAAACAATTAAGCGCATCTGTGGCTATATTAAAGAAGTTGAGATGTTTGCCATTAACTCTGGACGTATCGATGCGATGCGCTTTCAGGGTATACATAAAGTATTTGCCCGACCTTCCACTAAGCTTAATAACAGACCAAGCGTACACCCTTCGCATTTGTCTGAGATACTGCCTAAGCTGAGGCTTGAAGCAGTCAAGGCACCAACTACTTGGGATGCAATTATGATAGGCTTTTATACCCTATTACGTCCAGGTGAATACTGTGCCATAGAATGGCAGTGGATTGATATGAAAAATCAGTGCATATCCATACCGGCTGACGTTATGAAGATGAAGCGTATGCACGTTGTACCAATCAGTACACAACTGCAGAAGATACTTGAGAACCGTCCACGCTTTGGCAAGTACGTTTTAACTTCTCCAGACAGGCCGGGCTCCCATATAGGTACAGCAGCACAAGAAAATTTCTTTCGCCGTCACGGTATGAAGGGTGTGCTGGTGCCACACGGTATACGAAGTATCGGACGTACATGGATGGCTGAAGAGAGAATTGACCATGATATAGCAGAGATGTGTCTTGCTCATCGTGTTGGTACTAGTGTTGAGCTTGCATATAACAGAACGGACTTTTTGGAGTTACGAAGGGATGCTATGCAACGCTGGTGCGATTATGTAGAGTTGTGCTTAAAAGGTGGCGCAGATTTATTGTTATGATTTTTGTAAGGTTGGAACGACAACAAATAGCCCCTAAAGATGGGGCTATTTTTATGCGTGCATATGCTTAACTCTGTCACGAACCTCGGCCTTTTTGGCATCATTGAACCTGTCCATGGTGCCAACAAGATAGCCAGTGACACGTCTGATGCGCTCAAACTTGACACCTTCACCTATAATGCCATTAACAGCGTGTAATCTTGTGTACATAATGCACCTCTCAGTACTTTTTATCCCACGACTTTCCATAGACGTCTTCAGGTAAATCAATTTCTTTAGTAAATGCCTGTTCACAGTGATGTGGATTGTGAGCTAAGAAGTTAATTACTTTAACCATTATAGCCCATCTCTTTTTATTTCTGCATCTCCATGAACGAGCTGAGAGTGTTTCATCAGGATAACCAGCAAGCAATGTATTTGCCAGCTGGTCAATAGATACAGCAAGATTATGAAAGTATCTACTCATTAGCAAAGTCCTTCATCTTAAAGTCAAAGGTAATTGCTGCTAATTCTTCTTTGGTGGTGCAAGCATTGATTTGTGCTCTGTAGGCCCACTTCTGCTGATATAAGTACTGACCGTTCAAAATTTCCTCTGAGAGTAGAGTATTAAGCTGAGCTAAGGTCAGACTATGCACTGTGTTCTGTGAATCTACATAAGCTACAGGCTCCTGGCCTGCTGCAATCAATCCATTGATATTATTCTGTGAGCGTAGATCTGCGTTTGCTTTAAAGCCTAATGAAGAATTGATGAGCATATTTTCATTTACAAGCTGATTATCAAACTGATGACCAGTTGCTGTCAGCTCATCAAGTTTCTTTTCTTTTAACTCATCTAATGTAGGTTCAGGTACTGGTGCTTTCTTAACTACAGTAATGTTGTTATCGTCATCTCGCTTAGTTTCGTATCCACTATCATCAGTTACTAAAGTATCAACTAAGTTCTTAAGCTCATATTTGTGCTTTGATTGATCTTCATGAATAACGATTACATTCTCAAGCTCTGCTGCTGTAGTAGGAATTAACTCGTAGCTCCATTCTTTAGTGGCTTTATTAAATACATTCCAATAGCCTTTTTTTGCTGTAGGTTTTGTTAAAGTGCAATCTTCAGGCACTAACCAGCCACCCGCCAGAGGATCAGACATAACCATGGTCTCACCGAGAAAATAGCCGTTGCTGTCGAACTGATATGCAGTTGTTGTATTTGACATTTAAGGATCTCCTATGATCACAGATAAGAAAATTGAAAAATTAAAAGGTAAAGCCAAGCGCTATACAGTCGCGCTCGGTGAAAGTTTGTATTTAAGAGTTCAAAGCTCTGGGCACAAGTCGTGGGTATTGCGTTACTCGTACTGTGGTCGAGTGCGAGACATTACTTTAGGAACTTGGCCTGAACTTAAAGTGTTACAAGCAAAACAAGCAGCACACCTAAAACGTGAAGAATTAAAGTTAAAACCGTCTACAGGATTAACTCTTCGTGATGCTTACAAACTGTGGCAATCTAAGAAAAAAGGTCATATCTCGTCATACGTTGAGGAATGCCAACGCATTGAGCTACATCTGATGCCTAAGCTTGGTAAGCTACAGCTTGAACAGATAACAGCGCCTGTAGCATTTAATCTGTTGCTTAATCTTCAAGATGAAGGTAAGCTGCCAACTCTTAAAAGAGCCTTGATGAGATTAAATGAGATCTTAGAGTTGTCTGTTTGTGCAGGATTACTTGAACATAATCCCTGTAGAAAGCTAAGTAGAGCTTTTAGTCAGCATCAGCCTATAAATAGGCCTTTTATACCAGCTAATAGATTAAATGAATTGTTTGTTTTGCTCATAGGAATGCCATTATGGTTTCATTGCTATGTCATTTTTGCAGTTTACTCAATGTTACGTCCTGTAGAGTGCTCATCTGTAAAATGGTCTTGGATTAAAGATGATGTCCTTATTCTTCCATCAGATATTATGAAAAAACGCAGAGTTCATAGAGTACCAATCTGCCCTGAAATGATTAAGCTATTAAACTTCGCTAAAACGCTTAGAAAACGACGTTCAGCGTATGTTTGGTGCTTCGGTCGTAGTAATCATCCTATCAACAAGCAACATCTCTCTAAATGGCTTAATAGTACTTCTCTTAATGGCAAGCTATGTCATCATGGTTTGCGTGCTACAGGACGAACATGGCTGCGTGATACTAATGTTCCTCATGAGGTCGCTGAAGATTGCTTAGCTCACCTTTCAGGATCTGCAACTGAAAGAGCTTACCTTAGAGGTGACTACCTGGAACAGCGTAAGCCAATAATGCGAAAATGGTGGGATTACATTTTCAATGCATATTGTGCTGTATGTGCTCACGATCTTTCTGCACAACAAATTATATGTGCTGTAGGAGCATCAATTATCAATAATAATTAGCTTGTGCTTAGCACTTTAATAAAAGCTACCAAAAATCACTTAAAAAATGAGCTTTGGTAGCTTTGTTTTATTACCTAATATTACCGGTAGTAGTTTTGTTGTTTCTGTGAACACTAACTGGCCATCTTCTTCGGGGTGTGTTGATATAAGTAGCGTAGGTGATTCGTGGAGGCTAGTAAGTGGTTCTTCTGTTACTGTTTGGGGTGGTGGTAAAATTAACGCCTCCCGTTCATCGTTAATTTACGGCAACAGCACAACAGTACAGCCTAATTCTCTAGTATTTAATTACATAGTTAAGTATTAGTGATGAAGGTTGCACAGTTTTACCCTTACTGTAAATTGCAGAGCATTTGCTTGCATCCATCTTTAGCATTAAGACGGGAATTGTTGAAGCATAACCTAAACCAACACCATTAGTTCCAGCACCAGAAAAAGCCCCACTCAAATATGGGTTATGGTTATGAGTTGTGAATATACCAGTAATATTAGGACCTAATATTACTGGTGGTTTTAATCAGCGTTCGGCAGACGCAACTGGCAGTCTTGGATGTATATCAGTATCACATACAGGAAATTTTGCTTATAAACTAGCTTTAAATGCTGATGCTCGGGCTGGGGATTTATTTGATTTTAACGCATCTCGTTCATCTTCAATATATGGAGCATCAAACACCGTTCAGCCAAATGCATTAATATTTTATTACATAATTAAATATTAAGCTCTTAGCCTGAACAGTTGTACTGTCGCCATAAATTGAGTTTGAATTTGATGCGGAAAAATTTATTCCAGACTCCGCATTTGCTACTACGCTTGCACTTATCCTGCTGTATTTGTCAGAGTTGCGACCAAAAGCGCCACTAGCTCCATATATACTGCCAGACACAATGCCAAGCTTACCAGTGATATTAGGACCTAATATTACTGGTATATTCACAACTCATAACCATAACCCATATTTGAG
>OQWA01000205.1_pt1 | contig 16006 bp, 9 predicted proteins | sample 1691581 | NCBI WGS metagenome assembly OQWA01 (sample SAMN03418264, study PRJEB22391) | human gut metagenome | biome: human-gut; feature: organic feature; material: feces | host: Homo sapiens | place: Tanzania | collected 2013-01
CCCCCAGTGAGGATTGAGAATTCGTTGTCGCCCCTGTATAGGGGTACAGACTTTATCAACTCTCGCCGAGACTTTTCAGACAGTCTCCCCCGAATATGTCCTCACCGCCCGTTTCGCTGCCTAACACCGTCAATTCGTCGGTGGAGGTTAACACTTTGATTATCAGAACAATAATAGGCTATCCTCCCCGTCAGAACAACTGAGAGGATAAAGCGAGATAATGCTGATTATCAGTGTTTTAGCCTCCACGGTGATAGGCTATCGCCGCCCCTTCGCCTCCTTTGCCTTTGCCTTTGCCCTTTGTGTTGGTCCCACTTTGAAATTTACCATCAGCGGCCGGATTGCCTTACAGCGAATGCAGGAAGCCGAAGGCGTGACTCCAGTTCTGGAAACCGAGGTCGGCCTTGCTGATCAGGATGTTGAAGTTGCCGGAGTCGTAGAAACGCATCTCAAGGTCGTCATCCTCATCGAGTTGGACTCCTTGTCAAAAGGCGCGATGTCCTCGCAGTCAATCTGACAGATGAAAGAGAGGGGATATTCTCCCTCCGTTCCGTCCTCTTCCGTGATTTTCATCATCGGGTACTCCGCCTGGGGCGGCAGGTCCGGGTTGCCCCACCATTTGCTGCAGCAGAAAAGGTTGGATTCCGTCTTTCTGGGTTTTAAGCTGATTGCCATATTACAATTATTTATCTACTTTCATGGCTTTATTTCCTATAATATTTAAACTGCTTCTAAATATTTGCTAAATTTGCCATGATTAAATAATGAAATATGAATAGATTGATCAGACATTTTCTTTTGGCAAGCGCTTGCCTTCTTGTCCCATTCGCTGCAGCAAAAGCAGCAGAGTCCAAAAAGAAAGTGACTTACGAGAAGCTTTTTAAGGACGGAGACGTTGTCGCTAAAGGGATGTTTAAAGTTCACATGAATGATTCGAAAGTTTATTTCGAGATCCCGGACTCCCTTTTCGACAAACCGCTTCTTCTTGGTTCCACGATCTCGGCCATTAACGACAATGGCGACGGACTCGTCGGCCAGAAGGTCGAGAACCCTCTGCATGTGACTTTTATCCGCAGGGATTCAACGATTTTCCTTTGCGAGTATCCCGATCGCCATTCTGTGGTGGATCCCCGCTACGAAAATATATCCAAGGCTCTTGAAATCAATAAGATTCCTAGAATACTCTTCAAGTATAATGTGAAGGCTTACGCACCGGATTCTGCTGTAGTGATTGACGTGACAAACATTTTCCTTGATGACGTCAAGCAACTCCGTCCTTTTGACAAATCTGGCGGCAGCTCGATGGGAGGACTCGGAACCCGTTCAGTGAAATTCCAGAAGGATCTTGCCTATCTTAAAGGCATCAAGGCCTTTGATGACAATGTATCCGTAAAGTCCGTGCTATCATATACTTCAGACATTAAAGTTCTCGGACAGTTTTCTCTGGCTTCAGACAAGCCAACAACAGCTGAGATGACAAGGACTTTCCTGCGCATCCCTGACGAGCCTATGCATCCGAGAATCGCTGACTCAAGAATTGGCTCATTCTATCGCGGAGTCGAACACTTTGCCGCTGATGACGACCAGGTAAAAGCTCTCTATTATGCCAATCGGTGGAAAATAGAGCCCAAGGATGAGGCCGCATACAGAAGAGGTGAACTTGTTGAGCCTGTTAAGCCTATCGTATTCTACGTTGATGATGCCTTTCCTGAGGACTGGAAGCCTGCAATCAAACAGGGTATCGAAGATTGGAATCTCGCATTTGAGGAGATAGGTTTCAAGAATGTGATGAGAGCCGTTGATTTCCCGTCAAAGGAAGAGGATCCGGATTTTGATCCAGACAACCTCAAGTATTCCTGCGTCAGATACGCTCCCACCTGGGTGGCAAATGCAATGGGGCCATCCTGGAAGGATCCGCGTTCAGGAGAGATTCTCTGCGCATCGGTATATATCCACCATAACATCATCAAATTGATCAACAGTTGGCGTTTCGCTCTGACCGCGCAGGTGGATCCACGCGTTCGCACAAAGGTTATGTCTCGGGATGTCCTGCAGGAGAGCCTTAGGTACGTTGCTGCCCACGAAGTTGGCCACTGCCTTGGATTAATGCACAATATGGCGGCATCCAGCGCCTATCCTGTGGACTCGCTCCGCAGTGTTTCCTTCACAAAGGTTCATGGAACAACCCCTTCCATAATGGACTATGCACGTTTCAACTACGTAGCTCAACCCGAGGATAATGGGGTTCGTCTGACACCTCCGGTACTCGGCCTATACGATTACTACATCATAAAGTGGATGTATACCCCTATTTACGGAACCCCTGAAGAAGAAGCAAAGACGCTTGACCGCTGGATTTCCGAAAAGGCAGGAGATCCTATTTACCGCTATGGAAGACAGCAACTCTATGCTCGGATGGATCCTTCTTCTATAGAGGAGGATCTTGGTGATGATCCAATCAAAGCGAGTACTTATGGAATCAAGAATCTCAAATACCTGATGAAGCACCTGAACGAATGGTTCGAGGATGAGGATCCAGACTATTCACACAGAAGTATGCTCTACAGTCAGATTATCTCCCAATACAAAAGATATCTTAACAATGTCCTGATGAACATCGGAGGACTCTATCTTTATGATGTAAGAGAGGGCGATCCGCACAAGTCTTATGAACCCGTCCCGAAAGAGGTTCAGCGAAAGTCTCTTGAGTTCTTGTTCGATCAGATTTATGATATGGACTGGCTCTACAATGAGGAACTCACCTCTCACCTCTCACCGAGTCTTTCCCCGATTGAGACCATACAGTTCGGCTCCTCAGCATTTGTGATTTCGCTCGTGTCCGCAGCGAAGAGGAACGCAGTATTCCTCGCTTCCACCTTCGAGAAAGGAGAGAAATATACTCTTGAAGAGTACATGGATGATCTCTACAACAGAATATTCGACAAGACAATCCGCGGCAAGTCCCTCGACGAGATTGACCGAGCTTATGAGACTTTCTTTATTGTCAATATCCTGTCCGGTGTAGATGCTTCATACAAGGCCGGCACTGTTCTTTTTGCTGACCCTGAACATGTTGTTAATGGTACTGTAAACGACTTTGACAGGGCATACGCCCCTTCTCTTGATGATATTATCCTCTATGGCCTTGACCCGACCGGAACAGCCGAGAAGTACGAGGGATTAATTCGCGGTGGCCTTGGCAATATAAAGGATGGCTACGAGGATACTAATGCTTTTGCATGGCAGAGGGCCATCAAGATTGACAGCAATCACAACCTGAAATACGTCAACTTTGCATACCTCCAGAAAGTCCGCACCCTTCTCTCAAAAAGAAAGAACAGCGGAGACGAGACTACCAAGGCGTACTACGCACACCTTATTTATAAGATTGACCGACTTGTAGGAGACAAGAAGTAATACCGTTCTTCATGTATCCCCAACGAGCGAGCCTTGAACAAAGATGTTCGGGGCTCGCTCATCGTCATGATTCCGGCTTCGACCTGGTTCTATCTGGACTCCATCTTTGAGACATTCAACAGCTGATCAGAATCTTGTGCCGATGCTGATACAGGCCTCTATTCTGTCTGCGCCGATGCTTTCTATTGCGAAAGCATGGAGGTATAAGCAGTTTATGGAGACATAGGCGGCCACGCTCTTGTTAAGTGCACGCGAATATTCGAAAGTTGCGGAGCCTTCGGTACGCGCTGCAGTAAGATATTCGTACTCCCTTTTAAGGAAGTAGGCGGAAGAAGACGGCTCTTTCTGGGAGGATGAGGGCTGAGTATAGAATCCATCCACATACATTTCTCCGCCACCCTTTGCCACAGAGGCTCCAATGTGGGTACTGAAGCGATTAGACCCTCTAACCAGATTATGTTTCCCGAGAAAATCGAACCTGAGTTGGCTGAGATCCTGATTTCGGTAGAATGGGTAAACCGAAGCTTTCGTGTGCCTGTTCCAGAAAGATACTGCCGCCGTTAGCTCCCATCTGGGGAGGAAACTTGCTATATTCTTGTCGAAAATGTAGGCAACACTGGCAATCATTACAGACTTCCTTCCTGCCTCGTTGCTTCCAGAGTACTTTATTACTGTATTACCTGTCTCTGGGTCATTGACGTGACTGTATACATTCTGGTTGTTATTTCCGTCGCTATACTGAAAAATGTACTCCAGCCTATGAGCATCATTCCCGACAGTATAGGAAGCCTCGCCGCTTAGGCCTAGCAGACGACCTTTGTGTTCAGAGAAGACTATAGACTTTGAAGAACGAATTCCGTAGTAGCCACTTCTGTCGCGGTAGGACAGCTCATTGAAAATTTTCAGGCCTTGTAGCGGTTCGAAACTGAACTGAAGGTCACTTCCTAGATATTCGTCGAATAGCGGTTGGCTGGTAGGAGCATTATAGTTGCCGTCTGAAAAGACCTGCTTTTGCCCGTAGAAGTTGCCAAAGCTGACAAGGGAATTATATGAAACGCTAGACTGTCCACTCTGTTGAAAACCTACTGATTCAACCCTTCTGCGATATGCAAGGTTTAGACCTACAAGCATCCGTCTTCCTAAGTAGTAGCTGAATCCGGGAGCGAAATCAAGATCCAAAAGAGAATTAACGTGTCGCAAGTCTTTCATCTTTGCGTAGTTTCCTGATTCGTAACCGAGATTCGTGCCAATGGTCAGCCTCGGAGTCGCAGACCACGCTATACCTCCCTTCAAGCGATACATCTCCTTTTTTTTAACACCGGGATACTGTTCGTCATCAAGGATATCGAACAGATTATCAGAGGGATTCATAAATACAGACCCGCTCATGCTTTCAAACGTTTCGGCATCATAAGAAACCGATCCTGAAAAAACTATGCTATTGCCTGTACGAAGAAATGATTCCGTACTCAGGCCATATATGAATGACTTATCGGACTCATTATAATTGACAAACCCTCCGTTGCAGAATCTGCTCCGTATTCCAGCGCGGGAAACGCCATCGACCGGCAGTCTTTTCAGACCGGCAGCGTTCTTGCTTGAGAGCCATGCTTCGGAGGATTTGACGTAATCGTAGTCAAGTGACTGGCAATAGGCCTCCATCCGGGTAAAGGTACCCAGAAAGAGAATTAACATCATTTTGATACCTCTTGCTGTCATACATATAAGAATTATTTCAGAGAGGCCTGCTTGCGAAGATGGAAGTCCTTGGACGAGTCATTGCTGTCCTTGTAGATAATGAGAGCTCCTGCCTTCAGAGAGGCCTCCGCATCGATTCCGGTAGCATCGGTTGAACCACCCTCAACGTCAGATGTACCCAGAGCATAGTTCTTAACGAGTTTTGCCTCGTTGCCCTCAATTGCAAGAGTGGCCTCCTCGTCAACATTTCTGTAAAGAGAGTAGCCGAGGCCGGAAATGTGGTTGACTCCACCAAGGTCAACCACTGCAGGAAGGCGTTTTCTGTTCTTTGTACTGCCATTCTGAAAGACTTCGATTGCATCGAGAACCCATGATGAAGGAACCATCTTTCTGGCATTGGTTAGGTTGCTGGTCTTGTTCTGATAGTAATTGAGATTGTTAGCATCATCAAGGAAACTCTGAGCAGTCTGCCCATCCTGAGGTGTGAAGATAAACATTGCAGGAGATTTAGCATTAACCGCCCATGTTGAACCAGGGCCATAGTTGAAAACCTTGAGGTAGTGGTTTGCGGGTATAGTCTCTGCCGGGGCCGGGTGGATGGTTACCATCGAAGTTACCGCAGCATCGTATGTAACATAATACTCCGCCTTGCTCAGATCGACAGACTGAGAATAAGTAGTCGTGTTGTCAATAGCACCGTTGAATGCGACTACAACTTGCTTACCTGGAGCGAGAACGAGGTTGCTCTCGGAGAAACTCCAGAAAGCCTGTCCTGCAGGGCAGGTACCGGCAGCCTCGTATGAAAGGACTCCGTCAACATAGTCATAATTGGTAGTATTCGTCGCGGGGAAAGGATATACCATGGCGATGCATACGTCAGAAAGCTTTGCTTCAACGGTTGAATTGTTGTAGAGAATCATATACTTGTCCAGTGCGAATGCTCCTGTAGCACCACCCCCCTTAGGGCAGCCTCCGACGTAGAGTTCCTTGATGATGATCTGACTGGTCTTTGATTCAGCAAGAGTAATCTCTACATTTACAGCCTCGGCACTCTCCTCAACTGTGACATTACTGGCAGAACCGTTAAACAGGAAGAGGGAGCCGTCAATGGCACGCTTCTCGGAAGCTGCAATATTATAGACTCCATAAGGAACCTCAATGGTAGCGATACCCTTCTCGTTGGTCTTTGATGAGAATTCTCCGTTGGTTGTAGAGTTAGTTAAGACTACATTGACATCTGCGACCGCATCAACACCCTTTGGATAGACGAGTGTCACGTTGACGGCCTGAACCTTGTAGCCGTCCTCTCCGCTTTCTTTCTTGCAACCAGCAATGACCGCAAGAAGAAGTGCGGCAAAGGTTGCGAAGCTCATAACTTTTTTCATAATGCAATAATAATGACTGTTAATACTTTATTCTTAGTGTAAGTCCGTAATAAAACTGGGGTATGTATCCGCTGTTGAACAGTGTAATCTCGTTTCCTGTCTGCGAGGACTTTATTGCCCTCATATTCTGGAAGAAATTGTTAGCGTAGAAGGAAATCGAAGCCAGTTTCCCGATTTCTTTAGTGATGCTGAAATTCACGGAGTAATATGCGCTCAATCTTCTTTCATTAAAGGAATAGCCGTAATCTGATCTGACGATAAGCTGCATAAGTCTTGAGACCTCCTGAGCCTTGGCACTATAGTCTGAATCAGTCTTCGACATGGCCTGAAGCTCGGCATATGCAGCCTCAAAAGTCTTCCTGAACGGAATCCTTACGTCAGGATTCTTGTAAGAGACATAGTACTCAGGATAGGTTATCGTGTACTTACTCTGATTGTAGATATCGGTGTTGCCTGGCAGGTAGGATCCCTTGTCCTCAACCGACCAACTCCTTACACCTCCATTTGAAAGTTCAGAAAGTGACTGGTATTTTGTCATCAGACTGCTCTCAACCTTAACAGAAAGAATCATTCTGATTCTCGGAATATGGGTTGCTACTGTAAGATTCAGATCAAGATTCTCTGAGCGAGTTCCGTTCGAGGCATCATTTCCTCCTACATAGTATGCGATATATGGATAAGGTGAACCATCCGCATTCGTTGTCCCAGGGTAATAGGGTTCAATGAGGTTGTTGATGTACTTGTAATAGGAATAAGATCCATCAATAAGGAAGCTTGTGCGAAGAGTCCTTATCTGCCCGAAGTCAACGACCCATTCAACACCCTTTCTTGTAACGGGAGAGTTGTTCGAGGCGTAGTTCTTTCCGACGAATCTGTTGTAAGTCTTGTATGCGGCCTCCACCGGTGGGTTGGCTCCGGTTTTGTCAGAGACCGTAACAATACCGCTTTCCCTGTCTATGCTGTAAATCCTATTTTCCGCGCTGATACCTATTCCGCTTAGATCCCTGGGATCAGTAAACTTGTACTCCAGAGGTTCATAGTGAGTTCTTGTTGTGTAAGAATCAAGCGTGGTGTTGTAAAATGCCGAGAGAGACACCGAAGCTTTCCACAGTTTGAACTCTACACCGACTTCGCGCATTATGTTGTGTTGCCAGCGCAACTCCGGATTGTACTCGAGAGTACGTGGCAGAATGTAATAGGCATAGTATGTCGACCCGTCAGAGAGTGTTCCTGGAACAAAACTTCTGAGGTCGTAGTATGTTGGGGAAGGATAGAGCACATTAAACGAAGGTAGCTTGTAGGCTATCCCCCAGCTTGCGCGGGCAGACAGATCCCGCAGCACCTTTCCGCCCTTTAGTATTTCGTACTTTACATTGAATCTTGGCGAAAGGCTGTTGACATCAGCATAGTCAGAGCCTCCTACCATGGTATTTTCATATCGTAAACCTGCAATGAGATTGAGTGAGGTTGATGCAATGGGGAAAGTGATGCTCTCCTCTGCATATGCTGCAAGATTATTCATGAAAGGAAGATCCTTGTAAACATACGGCCTCCAGCTGGGAGCAGTACTCATATCGGAGTAACTAAGGCCTGTCCCGTAGTTATGGCTGCCACCGAGACTGGCTCCAACCTTCATCCTGCTGCTGATCTCCCCGAACTTACGGAACCACGAAGCTTTCATGGAAACATTGTAGTCGAAAGGGAGGTTCCGCGTAATTGCGTCAGTATACCAATATCCTCCAGGCACAAGTGTTATCGCCGCATTGGGATCGGCAGAGTAGTCGGTGGCCACGAAATAACCTTCTTCCATTCCGTGCAGAGCTACTGTGGACGATGCGGACGAGCGTAGCGTCCTTACCTTTTCAGTCTTGTCAGCGTAGCTTGCGGAGGCGTTGAATTCGAGATTGGTAATGAAAGGCTTATTCAACATCCAGGTCATTCCGAAAGAACCCCTCAGTACGTTATCGCTGTTTTTTGAGTATGTGTCGCGGTCTGTATCAGGATCCGCTTGGGAGTTCATCCCTCCTATGTTTCCGCTGAGGCCAGCCTTTATGCGCAGCGGCGATGATGCAACTGTACCGGTCTTTGTCCAGTTGACAGATACCGCGTTTCTCTCGTAGGAGGTGTAGGGTGAAGCGAGGTTTCGTACAGAGATTGTCCTGTCGAAAGAAGTGTTGAGAACACCATGCTTCCTGCCGAGATCGAAGCCTTTGGAGAGAGCAAACTGCTTTGTCCTGGGATTTGTCATCAAAGTCATCTGCCAAGGGGATCGTCCGGCTTTGGTATGTATTCGTACTATGCCGCTTGTCAAATCACCATACTCGACGGATGGAACGCCTGTGATGACTTCAACAGATTCAATATTATCAGAAGATATATTCTTAGTACTAATGCCGGAGGTTTCATTAAATGCGGCGTTGTTCGAAAGCCGCATTCCGTCTATCTCAACGGCGGTTCCGAAACTGGATCCACGCACAGCTATTTTGTTGGCAGATTTACTCAGATCCGGAGAAAGAGTCTTCCCTCCCGGGAGAAGGCTGCTTATATCTGAGACATCGAGCATCTGCATATGGTTCATCGCAGTCCTGTCAATTGAACGGCTGGTTGTTGCAGTCGCGGAGTTTTCCTTTGCGGTGACAACTACCTGTTCTAGAGCCAGGCTCTCTTCCTGAAGAAGTATAGTAAGTTCTGTATCCTTATGAACTGAAATCTCCCTTTCGTACTCCTTGTATCCGAGGCAGGAAACATTGATAATGATTTTTCCATGTTGGATATGGCTGATTGAAAAGTTCCCTTTTTCGTCTGCTACCGCCCATTGTTCTGAGGACGGTATTGACACAACGGCCATTGGTACAGGCCTTTTTCCAGAACTCTCAAGAACTCTTCCCGAAAGCCTGGAGCCTTGGGCACTCAAACTTGTGGAAAGAAGCGCAAGTATGAGGGCAAGTATGACACGTTTAAATAACATGGTTTCATTATGCGAATAGTACAAACTTACATAAAAATCTGCGATTTTTACGCCTGTCACATAAGAAAGAAACAGTTTCTTAGAGGAAATATATAATTAAAAAGCTGTTACTTTTGGGCGGAAAAACGCTATAGACGCTTATAGACGAAGGAAAAGCCGTAAACAGGGAGTCTTCCGCACTCAAAAGTGCTTACAGCGAATGCAGGAAGCCGAAGGCGTGACTCCAGTTCTGGAAACCGAGGTCGGCCTTGCTGATCAGGATGTTGAAGTTGCCGGAGTCGTAGAAACGCATCTCAAGGTCGTCATCCTCATCGAGCTGGAGAAGGTTGACGGCATCCGGGAACTCATCTCGGATCTCCTCGAAGTACGGGCGGCCGAGAATCTTGAAGCCGTCGTTGTCTTCTTCGCACTCGGCAAAGTCGATGGCCATCGCCGGCTCGGCGAGTTCCTGATCATCATCGTCCACAAGGATGCACGAATTGAAGGTCTCCATGTTGATCTGCTTGGCGTACTTGACCTTGACGGCCTTCCTCGGCCAGCGTCCGAGCGGGAAATGCTCCGGGGAGTCGTAACCGATGAACTCATCGATCGCCGCGAAGAAATAGAGCATTCCCTCGTGAGGGAGAAGCCCCTCCTTGTCAAAAGGCGCGATGTCCTCGCAGTCAATCTGACAGATGAAAGAGAGGGGATATTCTCCCTCCGTTCCGTCCTCTTCCGTGATTTTCATCATCGGGTACTCCGCCTGGGGCGGCAGGTCCGGGTTGCCCCACCATTTGCTGCAGCAGAAAAGGTTGGATTCTGTCTTTCTTGGTTTTAAACTGATTGCCATATTATTTGGATTTCGATCTGATACGGTAGATAAGCAACGCCAGCAGCACAATGGCTGTCAGAATGGAGGCCGTGAGTCTGTAGCCGATTATTTCCGAGCCCATTGAAATTCCGAATGGAATGATGCCGTTGATGAGACAGCATGTGTCCCAGATCGCCGACGCCATTGTAAGGCAGGTCATGAAAAACAACAGATTGTTCATTCTGTTTTCTGCTTTCTTTTCCCGGTTGGCCTGCTCCTGGGAGATCATGTGATAAAGGGATTCCTTTTCTTCCTCGGTCTTCAGGCTGCTCTCCACACGGTGGTTGAACATTTCCGGGAGAAAGTTGTAGGAGATGTTGTGGAAGCAGCAACGGCGTTCAAAGTCAACTGATTCGTTCTCAAGACATCCGACGTTCTCCCTTTCGAAACGGAACCTTCTGTTAAGCCTGAACAGATAATTCCTGCGGTACAATTGACAGATGTAAATCATCCCGAAGTAGTCTTCGGTCCAGTTTTTCAGCAACCATTCCGGACAGTCTCCGCAGATAATGGTCGTGGTGTCGAACAAGAAAAGGGCTTTCCAGTTGTTGTACACGGACAAGGTGTCTCTTGACATCATCTCTTTGAAGAAAGTCTCCGACGGGGAATCCACTGATTTCCCGTCGGAGGAACCGATGGGCGCTGTGGTCCCGATCTCAAAAAGCAGCTGATCGACATTGTCCGAACTCCATCTGTCCTTGCCAAGACAGGCTATCTGGAAGATTTTCAGTTTGTTGCCATTCTCCACAAGCCTTCTGTAATCGAACTTGGCGTCTTCGGCGGGCGATTCCATATTCATGGATCTGAATGCCTCGACGATAGGGGACAGGGCTGTTTCGCAATATTCCTCCAGACCTTCATTTTTGCAGCGGTTGATGTTCCGCATGACCGCTACGGCCGCTGTGATGTCATCATCCTTGTCCGTGTCAAGTTCAATTCGAATGGCAAATTGGGCCATCTTGAAAGGGAACATGAACAACAGCGTCTCCGGCGTTCTTACCACCACGGATCTGGACTTCTCTCGGCAGCCGACCGAAACATGGAACTCACCTTCTGTTTTCAAGGAATATCTGCCTACGGCATTGTCCTCCTTGGAACAGCCTCCGAAACAAAAATGAACGAAGTCCGGGAAGTAATATTGCTCATAACCACAAATCGTTTCTTTTGAATATTCTGACGGCTTCCAATCGGAACCAAGCCGTCCGGCGGAAACGAAGGCGTTGTCTTTAAGGGAAAAAACGCCACAAAGATAACCTATGTATTTCATTTTATGCCCTTTTGTGAATATAAATCCGGCGAGTTCGTTATGATGCCGTCAACCTTGGCGGCGAGGTCCGGGTCATAGTCATTCACGGTCCAGGCCTTGATCTGTTTTCCCCTGTCATGCACTTCTTTTATCAGGGAGTCTTTCAGCCAGCCTTTCCAGACATTGAATGATTTGACATGGGAGTAGTCGTCAAAACTGAATTTGTGCAGCCTTTCGTCAAAACACAGTCCGGTGTCCGGGAATATGAAAAAGAACAGTTTTTCAAGCGAGATGTCCGGATTCAGATCATGAACCTTTTTCAGCACGCTGTCGTCGAATGACTGAATTGTCACGAAACTTCCGGCCTGATGCTCTTCGATGCATTTCAAGCACATCTCCTCGATCCCTTTAAGGCTATGTTTGGAATATTTGATCTCAAGGAGCAGATGAGCTTTTCCTTTGATCAGATCCAGCACTTCGTCAAGGGTCGGGATATGTCCTTCACACAAATCGCCGTTTTTATCTTTCACCTTCAACTTACGTATGTCTTCGTAGGGCATCTGGCTGATCCAGCCTTTGCCGTTTGTGGTCCTGTCAACCGACGCGTCGTGACAGACCACGATCTTCCCGTCAGCGGAAAGATGGACGTCAATCTCTATCCAGTCCGCTCCGGCCGCTATGCCCTTGCCGATACACTCAAGAGTGTTTTCCGGTCCAAGATCCGCACCTCCTCTGTGCGCGACCACTATGATACTGTCGTTTTGTCCCATAATAACATTCCGATTCTTTTCCGCCTTGCAGGAAGCGCAGGAAAGCAGAATCACCGCAATATACAAAATTTTGGATAGGTGTGTTCTCATAATTTGACTCTGAATAGTTCCCTGAAGCCTTCCCTTACGGCATAATCATACCACTGAAAGCTGTCTGAGGTCTTTTCGGACATCTTTACGACTTTCACGGCGTAGGCCTTGAACGGTTCGAAATTGACAAGTGACCAGATCACGAAGTTCCCGAAACTGTGGGTGAACAGGTCGGAAAGGCTTTCCCCGCTTGGATTGTAGCTCAGCACTTCCTCACGGTAGGTGGAGATGCCTTCGAAATCAAGTCCTACGATCTCCCGTTTAAGGAATTCGTCAACTTCTTCCGGGAAATAATTTTTCGCGGTGGAAAGAATATTCCCGATCGCCTGCACGAGACCGAGTCTGAAAAAGCCGTCGTCCCTGTCGGATGGAGCGGAATCTATTTCCTTCACTGCCGCGCTGTCGCCAAGAAGGCTCATTGTGTGGAACAGCAAAGCCAGGGCGGTCTTGATGAGACCATTGTCGGACACGAGTTCCGAGACATTATCCAAAAGATGCATCAAAAGCGTTCTGTCTCTGCGCGCGATCCCGTCCTCGATCAGTTTGTAGAAAATCGGCACGGCGGTGGTGTCACCCTCATGAGCCACATTGTCTCCGTAATGGGCACAATAAACATCACAGTACCAATTCATCACGTTACGTTTATAATAACCGGTCGTGTTGGCCTTGGAACTGTTGTGCCCCTTGAACCGGCCTTTGCAGCGCAAGGTCCAGTCCGCTGCCTCACGTGAAAAAATCTCCACTAATTCCGGAATATACCCGGATGCTTTCTTGTGGAGCTGGTAGAGAACGTAAAGCATTGACATTTGTGAGTAGTCAAACCATTCGTTACTGCGGTAACGGTCAGAAAAGAAGTCTCTTACAATTGGTGCGATGTTCTCCCAGTCGGAGATTCCGGCCACGATCATCAGCCTTTCCATCACGAAGTATGAGAAACTGTCTCCGCTGTAATATGCTTTCAGAATCCTGTCTTTTTCTTTTCTGAAGCTTTTGAACCCGTCATTCTTGCCTGTGATGAAACAGTCGGCGAGCTCACAGACATCATGTCTGCACCAACGGCCTTCTCCGCCGTCGGAGGCCGGTACGATGGTGTCATCCCAGAATGTCTGGTATTCAATGGCATTGTTGACGTACGCTGACTGGAATGTTATCTGCTTGCGAAGAATAGTGGAGAAGAATGGCATTATCAGCTTTATGATGCGGTAGTCCCAGGTAAGGTAGGAGACAAGTCCTCTGAGCTCGTCCATCAGCCGTGCCGCCTCCTTGTCCCTGCCCGCCAGCATCTCGTTGATCATCAGCATCACCGCTATCCGGCCTCCGGCTTCCACAAATGAGACGGATTTCGACCTCAAGACCTTGTTGCTTATGGTTTTCACCAACCCTTTCTCCTTTATCTCATCGAACATCCGGTGGACTATCCGCAATGTGATGTTCTCTTTGGCCGGAGTGTGTGATCCTGTGAATTTTTTGTTGTGGAGATAATAGATGTACATGCAGGCGTCGTTGCACACATCGAGAAACCGGTTGTTCACAAGCGACCATAAAAGTTCGTATGGATCATTCCGGTAAAGGGATGAATTGTACCAATCGCTCAGGAACATTCCGTTGATGACGGTGATGGCGGCGCTTTCGGCAAGCCTGATTTCCGGCTTTAAGGCCATCTGCAACTCTTTGTGCCGTGAGATGACGTTCTCGTCCGCCTTGTTGGCATAGATGAGTTTTGTGATGGAATTGAATTCTTTGACCAATTCGGATGAAAGACCGTCACCTTTCATCAGCATCTTTCTGGTCAGAGAGAACAGAGTCTCCTCAAAATTCTCACTTACGAGTATGCTGAACAATTCGCTGACAAGCAGCGACGCTTCGAAATTACCTTCATGATCCTGTATCAAGGAAATGACTGTTGAGTTGTCATGTGTACGTAAACAATCCAGAATCAAGGCGTTGCGTAAAGTGCCCATGAAGACGACATTCCCGCTCTTGCCGCAAAGTGTCTTAATGTACGTCTCCGCCGGAATCATGCTGTCACCGGTAACGTGTTTGTCCACGAAGACCTTGGCCATCAGGAATTCCAGATACCTTTCGTAGATGAATTGGATTTCGGTGTGGCCGTCCGGACTCTGTACATGGCGAAGGATCGGACGCTCGGGCTTGTTCAGCAATTCTGTGCAGGCTACGGTGCGTACTCCGTTCTTGTAGATCAGCGAGGACAGCTTGTGCAGAGGAGACGAGGTGTCCGAGCAGGCCCTCTTGAGCTCAGCGGTCTCAATCCTGTCCGATGGCCTTCCGGCTTCATATTCACCCAGCATGTATGAAGCCATGGTAAGAAGGATCTCAAGCTGTTGTCTTCCCGCATAGGAATGTGAGATGATGTCGGTCATCTCCTCGAACAGGGCCACAGAAGTAAACTTCTCCAGCTCGTCAGGCAATGTCCGTCCGACATGATTTGTGCACGCTATTTTCAGCACGAGAGGATCCTTCAGGCGCACGAGTGACACTTTGGACAGCGTGTTGAAATCATTGCTCATCTGGTAAAGATTCTGATAGATTCTCCACGCTTCCTGCAGCTCGGCATCGTTGAATCCATGTACTTCGGTCCCTCCGTCTGGTTTGTACATGAACGCCTCGTCTCTACCCATCTGTTTATGGAACAAGTTCTTCCACGTGTAATTGCGGCATGTGAACAGAACCTTGAAGCGGGAATATTCAGGCTTTATGAACAAGTTTCTGAAGGATTCGTACAAGGCCACAGGACCGATCAGCTCTGAATTCTCCTCATAGTGAAGACACTCGTTTATGGCGTCAAAGAAAACATAGATTATCCGGTCTTCCTGAGCCGCGCGCTCATGCATCTCCCTGACTATCCGTTCTGGATCTTTGCGCGGCGAAGTCCCGAAAACCCTTCTGAGCGTGGCCGGAAGTCCGTATTCCGAAAAATCAGAACTGCTGAAGATAAGCACGCCGTCGTCACTGGCAGAGATTTCCTCAGTCCAGAAACAAAGCTGGTTCGTCTTTCCCTGTCCGGCTTCACCAAGCAGGGGCAGCAACGTCTTGTCGCTTTCCGTGAAATTCCTGAGCATGGAGCTTAGAGCCGTTCTTTCGACAAAGAGTTCCCTGTTATATTTCTTCTCCCTGTAGACCCTGTCGAGAAACCGTGAGGATTCCTCTCTCATCATCTTTCTCATCTCCGGCCAGTTGATCTCCTGGCTGATGTCAAATGCCGGATCGGTGCGTTTGAGCAGAGCATCGAAGTCTGGGTTCAAGGTGTCATTGATCAGGGTGACCGCATTAACATCGGAGGAGATGTAGGAGATTTCCTCGTCCTTCAGTGATTGGAAGACATATTCATACCCTTCTGGGCTTTTGAACACAAGAGGGTACAGATCTGTCTTATGCCCTTGCCTGTACGCTATCACGCAATGGTTGCCTGAATATTCAAAATCCATTTCGGTGAAGGGCTCCATCGCTTTCAGCATGTTGATGACATGTGGCTCCAGTGTGCTGACGACCCCTTTGTAGATTTCGTTTGAAAGGGTGGTGCTGTGCCCTTTGTATTCATTTCTGATTCTGACCACACTTGGC
>OQWA01000206.1_pt1 | contig 16001 bp, 17 predicted proteins | sample 1691581 | NCBI WGS metagenome assembly OQWA01 (sample SAMN03418264, study PRJEB22391) | human gut metagenome | biome: human-gut; feature: organic feature; material: feces | host: Homo sapiens | place: Tanzania | collected 2013-01
TGCCCGATTCTGTCACATAATACTCCGGCTCATAATCTTGTTCCGCATATTTTTCTTCAATGCTGTTTTTCATTTTGTTATATGCTTCTGCCATTCTGTTTACATGATGTTCAAAGGAATCAGTTTTTACACTCTCTGTATCTTCTTTGACAAATATATCCGTCACTTCCTTCTCAAAACGGTTCTGATAATCCATAGAACTGACAGAAGATAAATGTCGAAAGCTCTCCTGCCCTGTTTTGGAAATGGAAAGTGTATCTGTATACTGTGTCATTTTCTTTTCTAAATCTGCCGGAACATTTTGCTTTGTATTTTTCCTGCTGTTATGTTCGATTGCAGAATATGTAATATTTGTATTATTGTAAATCTTCATGGCTGTTTCCTTCCCAGATAAATACCATTAGACTCTAATATCAATCGGCACATACCTTTTAATTGTGTCTGTTTGTACCATTTCTGCTGCCTCTAAACTATCTGTAGCAAGCTGCTCCTGCAAAACCTCGTCTGGAAGTTCTTCCATATTCTCCACAGTTTTTTCGTCATCTGCTCTGTCATTTCTTCGGTTGTCTCCGAAAGTTCGTCCATGATTTCAGACATCATGCCCTTGTTTTCCTCTGTTCCAAGAGCTTCATCCACCATTTCTTCCTTTCGTTCTTCTTCTGTTTTAGGCTTATTCCTCTCAGCAGCTTCCGCAATCTTTTCGCCATGTTCTTCTGCCTCGTCCATGACATGAAACATCTGTGAATTATTATACTCCTGATTTGCTGCCGCAATTTCATCCTCATAATTATGAAACATTTCCAGCTTTTCAGAGATTTCTTCCAAACTGTCAGCCTTTCGGTTTTTCAAATTTTCTTTTTGTGCTTCAAAAAAAAGCCACCTTATTATCCCGTTCCTGCTGTCGCTGCAATTTTTCCTGTGTACTTTTCAACATATTAGAACTATTAAATCTATTTATCAGTAAACCTCCACCGAATAAATTGACTGTAAAACTCATCTGGTTCCTCCTTCCCAACAAATTAATACAAAAGATTTTTCTTCTTGTCATTTAGGCTTAACATACTATACTTCCTTATCTATCTTACTTGACGTTAGAGAGGAATCCTTTTTCGAATATGTACCATTGTTTGTATAAGTCGCACTTGCACGATTCGCAGCATTTGATATACCAGTTGCTTTCTGGGCTGTTTTTCCTGCAAAGGAATTGTAACCTGTAAAAACCGTTTTCAATGAACTGATATCTGCTTTCTTCAATTCATCTTCATCCAGCTCCAGCTTATTCCCCTTTCCTATGGTAATACCTATTTTAGAAAGTAAATGACTGGTTTTGTCTGTCATGCCTGTCATCCATGAAGCATTTCTAAGGACATCTTTTGTATTGGATTCTCCTGCCTCCTTAACAACATCATTATAATCATCAATAAAAGATTTCACTTTTTTGGTAATTGCATCCCAGTCATAATCCTCTACCTCTGTTTCTTCCCCGGTCTTTTCATCCTTCTTTTTTATTTTCTTTTTTTCCCAGAGTGACGCATCGTTTAGTGCATCTGCTGATTTTTTCAGGGAATCCGCACTTGTTTTCATCAGTGTAAGCTTCTGTGAAGTATCGCCTTTACCCGATAATTTTTCTGCATCCTGCTTTGCATAATATGCTTTCATAAGTTTTCCATAGCTTCCGTTTTTAATCGCAGCATAATCAGAAAGCATATTGGTGTTTCCTACGGATGAACTGTCGGAAGTTCCTCCAAATAATGCGGAATAATCTACATTGCTGTTATATTTACTTGTGTAATCACTAAAACTCTTAATCTCTGACATAATACCATTCTCCTTTACCAACTATAAACGAATATCAATCGGTGTATACACTGCCTGCTGTGTTGCATTCTGTGCATTTTCCAGAGTCGGTGTTTCTACTGTCACCTGTGTTTCCCCTTTGATATCCGTATTCTTTACGCTGTCTGTCTCCTCTGCCGCAGCCCCCGCAGATTCCTGTGTTTTCTCGGATTTATCAGTATTGTTCTTTGTTGCAGTGTCTTCTGTATTGCTGTTCTCCGCTTTTGCAGCTTCTTCTACTGATTTATTTGCATCTGCAAGTGTAGACATCTGTGCTGCTGTCGCAGACTGTGCCTTTGCCTGCAGCTCTGCCAGTTCTTCTTCCTTCTTCTCAGTATTTCCTTTTCCGGCATCCTGTTTGATTTCAGATTCAAGCACACTGGCACGTCCCTGTATCTGTGTTGCCATACTTCCCTGCACCTTTGCCTGTTTCATGGAAGAATCTGCGGAGATCATCGCCTGCATACTTGCCTGTGACAATCCGGTGTCTTTCTTTTTAGAAGTGTTACTTGTTCCAGCCACCATATCATCCATAGATGACGAATTTTTACTCTGCTGTTCCTTTCTCTGCTCGATCTGGTGCTGTCTTAACTGCTGATTGAGATTGTTAATCTCCTGCTGTATCTCCTGACGCTTTTTCATCTTATCCTCTAATGACATTTCTTCATTCGATGATAAATCCTGTAGCTTCTGCTGTGCATTTGCAATCTGATTCTGAATATTTTTACTTACAGAATCATTCCCCTGTGTCATTCCCATTGTTCCTGTCTGCGTATTTGTCCCACTAAATCCATTGATCCTCATCGTATTGTCCTCCTTGAGCTTAAATTCTGAAATCCGTTTCCTTAAAAATCTGTACAACATGATTTCTCTTTACTGATTTTTCGGCATATCTTTCTTCACAATAAACAGCGATGTTGTGAACCGCCCTTTTTTTGTTGTGAAGCAAATAAAAAGCACCTTGAAGGTGCTTTTTGTCCTTATTCTACCTGTAACATAATACTTAGAACCACTTCCTGATTCTCCTGCTCTAAAGATATATCTCCCATATACATCCTTGCAACCCTCCGGATATTATGCAGTCCAATTCCATGCTCCTTCCCGGATTTCGTTGTTTCCGGCAGATCACTGTCCTTATAATTTAACTCTCCCTCATATCTGTTCTTTATGGTTATCATAAAAATACTGTTTTTCCGAAAAGAAGAGAGACTGATATAAGGATTTTCTCCACTTACATTTTCCATGCAATTATCCAGTGCATTGTTTAAGATCACGCTTAAATCAAATGCATTTAATTTCGTATCCCCCGGATAATGAAAATCTGATATAAAACGAATCTGCTTTTCCTTTGCTTCTCTTAACTTTTCCATCAGAATCACATCAATGACAGGACTCCCCGTTTTTATCTCAGGAGATATTTCATTCCACTCCTTTTTCAAATGCTCCATATATTCTGCTGCATCATCCATATGATTCTCTGCCACAAGATGTTCCAGCATCTGTATATGATTCCCCATGTCATGACGCAGGCTGCGGATATCCTGATACAGCTTTTCCACTTCCCCGATATGCTTTTTCATGTCACTGACCTGATTTAACACCAGCTCCTGCCCTGTCTGTTCTTCCTGTGCCACCTTCCAGTTTTGAAACATCGTAGTCATAACAAGAATTGCTATGATAGAAATAAAATAATGCACAAAGCTTAAAGCTCCATAAAATCCATAGGTATCTGTCAGGCTCTTTCCTGTATCTTTTTCATAAATATTCAGATAATATTGTAGAATGCCATACCCTGTAACTCCCACGAGAGAAGGTATGATAAGCATTACCAGCTCTTTGACGCTCATTTCATCATTTTTGTATACATATGCTTTATTGATCAGACCGATTGCAACTGCAAGGAAAACGATACAAAGCACAATATCCAGAATTCTCGTTCCAGCATAAAGTACATATTGCAGCCATTGTCTTCCTGCAATCGTATTTCCAAAAACCAGAGCTTTTGTGATAAAATCATCCAGTCTGCCTGCCATTGCAACCGCAAGCCAACGGATAGAAAAAAATGTCACTGCAAGAAATATTTTCTGATAGATGTTTCTTCTGTCCTGTACATACATCACAAGAAATGCAGCCACAACTCCCAGCATATATGCAGAAAAATTGCCAATCTGCTGCGGTATCAGATACAGCACAGACATAATTCCAATATAAACAATACTGACCAGAGCAGCTTCCTTTTTCTTTTTCATATATGGATATACAAAAACACCAAAACAGATTCCTGTAATAATCAAAATTGCAATAACAGAAAACTTCGATGTGATCATCCAGCATCTTTCCACTAAACTCATCTGACTTCATTTCCTTTCCTCTGGTTATACTTCAGATATTGCTTCACGAACTCCGGATAATTCTTTTTTGCAATCAATGCAGTTCCATTTTTCATAGTTACACAAGTTGCATCATATTTTTCTACATATTTAAAATGCACAAGATAGGCTCTGTGTGTCCGGAAAAAATCTGTTCCTGCCATATCACTTAATTCCTGTAATTTACCATAGTATTCAATATCCGTACTTCGTGTATGGATAATAACTTTCCGATTATACACCTCGGCATACACAATATCACGCAGAAAAATCTTTATATGACTTCCGGCAGTCTGTACCATAATATACCTTTCGTCTTTTTCAAGTCTGGAACTCCTTTTTATGTTATGGACTGCCTTTGTCACAACCTCTTTCAATTTCTCATCGGAAAATGGCTTAACCAGATAATGAAATGCTCCGACATCAAATGCCTGAAAAACATACTCCTCTGCTGCTGTCACAAAAATGAGTATCATATCCTCATTGTCCTGACGAAGCATCTTTGCCGTTTCCATCCCATCCATTCCCGGCATCTGAATATCCAGAAAAAGAATATCCGGCTTACTGCCACTTGCGATCAGTTCATCACCCGATAAATATTTATCTATAACCGCATCCGGCAATAACTTTTTTATTTTTTCTTCCAGTATCTGAACCATAGATACTTCATCATCGCAGATAGCAATTCGCATATTGTCACTTCCTTGCTTACATATATTTATAGCTATTATATCGGATAAGTTCATGCAATATCTATCTGGAATGTTGTGAATTGACCTTTTTTTGTTGTGAAAAGGTCATCAATTTATGCTAACAAATTTGTAAACATGAATAGAAGAACATAGTAATCCATATAATTGGGAAAACAGAAGAATTTATCTCGCCCATTTGGCTTGGTTCTGTTTATTATATTGCCTGGAACTTTCCACCTCATTCTGCAGTCTATCAAGTTTCTCCGACATTGTTTCTGTCTTATCCTTTGAAACAACTACATTGTCATAGCCTTTCTTCCAATCTTCAATTTTCTGCTGATAATCTGCAAATGCCGTCTTAGATTCCTTATAACTTAGATAAAATTCATTCATGTTCTCAAATCCATAGTTGCGAACCATGTTTGAAAGTCCAATCTTCAGGCGATCAATATAATCTGTCTTTTCATCAATCTTTCTCTGCAACTCTGCTTTCCTTGTGAGCTTTGCCAAACCTTTTAAATCTGACAATTCAATCTCAAAATTACCTCTTCGCTGTTCTGCCTCAAAGATAAGTTTATTCTGATTATCAAGCTCTTCCTTTATCTTCTTTAGTTTGGTATAATCGGCTACCACTGGTGTCATTACAGGCTTGGCAGGTGTTTTCTGAGTAGCAACCATCTCTTTCGATGGTGAGGTAATAACATTCTCAGCTGATTCCCCTTGCTTTGGTTTTATATCCTCAATAATTGCATTTTCTTCAATATGCGTAGCTGTATCTGCCACTATATGACTTACATTATCAGTCTTATCAGCTATCACAACATCCGTATGCTGTATCTTACTCCAAATAGTTCTGGCTGCTTCAAGCACCTTCGATATCAGCAGTACCAACTCCGTAATCGCCATATTTAGTATCAATGTTAATCGTTGTGGTTTGTTTCCATATCGTTGAATCGACCTTTTTATCGGTTCTGTGATATGTTCCCTTTTTATCTGTAAAATATCATCCATAGGAACATCGCTTATAATTGCCCTGTCAACTTCGCGATTCCAATCCATCCGTAGCTTATTATCCTGCTCAATCTGTTCTACCTTTGGATTATTCCTGCCAATTTTTTTAGTAGCAAGATATGGACCGTTACGGTCAAATACTGTTAATCTGTCTTTTTCATCCGTTACCCAGCGGTTTATCATTCTGGTATAGAATAACTTTACCTCGTCCAGAAAATCTTCCTGCTTGAACCTCGTATTCTTTGAAGTAAACAGCTTCTTCTCATAGATTTCTCCTTTTTTGATAACCTTACACCTTTTGCGGATATTGCCAGCTTCATCAAGGATTTCTTTCTTAGTTCTTACATGATTACCACGCTCATCATAGAACATATTTCTTGTGGCAGTCTTGATAACCAGCTCTGCCAAAAGCTGCCTTTCAGAAAAGATAAGATGGATATGGAAATTTGTCATACGCTTGTTATGGTGAAGTGCCGCAACACATTCTACGCCATACTTTTCCTTAAACTTATCTGTAAATGATCTAAGCACAATATTAGGCATTCCTTGTTCAAAAAGTGATTCTGGCAGAGCAATGATAAGCTCCCTTGCCTCGATACATTTTCCCTCAACACCGCTTTTCTTAAATTCCTGCTGGCTACATCGTGCAAGTTCTGTCCAGTAACTTCTTTCCGTAGTTTCATAGACCGCATACAGATGTTCCTGCTTTGCATGGCTTGATATATAGGTTATTCTTCCTCGGACATTCGACAGTTTGGTCATCTGTATAAATGAATGTCTTGTTGTCAATGTGCTTTCTTCTCCTTCCTCTGATAATTGGAATGAAAGATGAACAGATAATATAAGTGGTATTGCTATTGGCTTATTGCCGTATCCGGCATAACCAAATGCGACAGCATTTGTATAAGTCACGCTTGCGTGGCTTTGCTCCCTGCAAGGGCGAAATACGCTGAGCATAAACCGTAGGTTTGTGCGAGGGGTGTATTTCGCTCTCAAACGCCGAGGGCTTGTTAAACACTTAGTACATGAAAATATACATTGTTTTTTACATAACTTTTTGGCTATCACACTCACATAATGGCTATGATTTTTTACTACCATAAAGCTACCACTTTTATATAAATGGCTATAATCTTGGGCTATCACATAGCTATCATCTTCCTATCCTCATTCCCTAAAAATTCCGGTTGATACCAGAGGAAGCTGATTTCTCGAAAGACTTATTGCTACTGATGTTACAGGAATATGAGTTGTTTATGGATTCGTTCCAGTATGCCTGCAAGAATTTCAAAGGCAATACGGAAAACGCGGACATAGCAGCCACAATGGGGTTTGAATCAAACCAAGAGTACAATGAAATAATGTTTCTTAGGGAGATTACCCATTCTGTCAATGCCTTTAATGACATGGCAGATGTGATAAGGCTCTATTCCAAAAAGCCGGAGGCAGCTACACAAAGGCTTGCAAATCTTTTAGCGGATGATTCCGAATCGGTATAGTCAGACAACCGGAGTTATGATATACTTACACGCAAGAAAGCATTTCATCAGTTCCGATTGTCCAATATCAAAAGGAGACAAACGATTATGGCAAAAGGATCTGTAAGAAAAAAAGGAAAGAAATGGTACTACCGCTTCTATGTGGAGGATGCAAGTGGAAATCTGGTACAGAAGGAATTTGCGGGAACAGAAAGCAAGAGTGAAACAGAAAAGCTGTTAAGACAGGCAATGGAGGATTACGAAAGCAAGAAGTTCATTGCAAAGGCTGACAATATCACACTCGGAGAACTGCTCGACATTTAGGCAGAGGAAGAACTGAAGGTCGGCACGTTAAGCAATGGAACTGTTGGTAATTATCTTCAGGCGGTTAACAGGATTAAGCAACACCCTCTCAGTGACCGAAAGCTGAAAACAGTCACTTCGGAGCATCTGCAACAGTTTATGGATTTGCTTACCTTTGGTGGAACAGCCGGTAACTTCATTTCCAAAGGCTACACAAAGGATTATGTGCATTCCTACTCGGCTGTGTTACAGCAGGCATTCCGCTTTGCAGTATTTCCAAAACAGTTAATTACCTTTAATCCCATGCAGTATGTAGTATTAAAGCGAAAGACGGAAAATGTGGATTTATTTGCAGAGGACGATGCCGAAGATGTGAATGCAAAACCGCTTACCCACGAAATGTATCAGAAGCTGTTGGAACAGCTTGGCAAAAGAAGTAAGGACGCAATTCTACCAGTGCAGATAGCTTATTTTACGGGACTACGACTGGGAGAAGTCGCAGGACTGACTTGGCAGGACATAAACCTTGAAGAACAGTATCTCACTGTAAGGCGAAGTGTCCGCTACAATGGAGCAAGACACAAAACAGAAATTGGTCCTGCAAAACGGAAAAAGGTGCGTGTGGTGGATTTTGGCGATACCCTTGCCGAAATTCTAAAGACAGCAAAAAAGGAACAGCACAAGCAACACTTTCAGTACGGACAACTGTACCACAGAAACTATTACAAAGAGGTTCGGGAAAAGAATCGTATACACTATGAATATTATAATCTTGATGGCACTCAGGAAGTACCAATGGATTATACAGAAATCTTCTTTGTATGTTTAAGGTCAGATGGGTGTCTGGAGCTTCCAAGCACAATAGAAACAGCCTGCAGGAGTGCCAGCCGGAAAGTACCGGAGCTGGAAGGCTTTCACTTCCACACATTAAGGCATACCTACACCACCAATCTTCTGTCAAACGGGGCACAGCCAAAGGATGTGCAGAAGTTGTTGGGACATTCCGATGTTAGTACCACAATGAATGTTTACGCTCACGCAACGAGGGAAGCAAAGCGAAATTCCGCAAGACTTCTGGATAGGGTTGCAGGGCAATAAACATAGATTTCCCTTGTAAGTTACCCGTAAGGGCAAAAACAAGGGAAAATACATATAAGTTCACGATTCGAGGCTCTGAAAGCCTTGAAAAATAAGAAAAGTTAGTTGGATTGATAAACAAATTCCGATTTGTAAAACACATTCTTTTTTACATAGACACAGTATACCACAGCTCCTGTGCCTATGCGATTTCTTTTTTATTGTTTTTGCCGATAAGCACTCATCTTCTCAACTGTGACTTCCGGATAGAAGTAAGTAAGAATCGTTGCCTTTGGAACTCCTGCTGCAAGTGCTTTCTTCACTGCCTCTTTCTGCTCCGGTGTATACGACCAGTGCAGCATTCGATTTGTGATGGTATCTTCCCACTTAGGCTTTTCCCTCTCAGGATTCTTTACAGGCTTAGCACCAGCACTTCCACTAGTGTTTTTTGTCAAGCACTTTTCCCCGAAAAGAGCGTCAGAATTCCCTGTTTTCGTCAAGGGAATTTCCCTGCTTTCGGCGGGGCACAGTTACGCATCCCGACGCATGAGGGCATGCTCCATCCGGTAGCTTTTTCCCTCAAAGATTAGTAAGTGTCCATGATGAACGAGGCGGTCAATCATGGCAGCGGCCATCTGGTCATCGGTAAAGATCCCACCCCACTTGGAGAACTCCAGATTCGTCGTTAGTATCAGGCTTTTGCTCTCATAGCTGTCAGATATCACGCGAAACAGCAGCTGTGAACCGTCCTTATCCACAGGCACATAACCCCATTCATCAAGGATGAGCAGATCCAGACTACGCAGATCCCGAAGAAGCCTTTCTAAAGTACCATTTTTACGGGCCTCAGCCAGCTTCAGCACTAGTTCCGTGACCGTGTAAAACTTTGTTTTATACCCAAGATTGCATGCCTTTACCCCGGCTGCAATCGCCATGTGCGTCTTTCCCACACCAACAGGTCCATACAGCACAAGATTCTTCTGACCGGGGACAAACTCCAGTGCCTCCAGTTCTTCCCGGCTGAATGCCGGTGGAAACTTGACATTCTGGTAGCTGTACCCTTCGAATGTTTTGTAGGTTGGGAAGCCGGCGCGTTTGATCAGCCGTTTTCTTCGGTTTTCATCCCGGAGAGCAAGTTCCCCGTTCATGAGTTCCAGAACAAACTCCAGCTGTTTTTGGGTTCCTTTTTCCTGACAGACTTCCGAGATCCTTGCTGAGAGGAAAAGCTGTCTGCTTGCCCCGAGGATCTGGGCACAGATGTCTTCTTTCATTTTTGGTGTCATCACAGTGCTGTGCCTCCTTCCTTCAGGAATGCTTCATCATAGATCTCCAGCGATGGACCGGTTTCGGGTGGGGTGCTTATGCCATAACCGGTAATCCGGGCAGCAAGTACCGATGCGTCGCAGATGTTGATGTTTCCACGGGAACAGGCCATTTCCATGGCAGAAGCAGCAGCTTGAAAACCATACTGGTTTGTCAGTTCGTTCATGATCCGCAGACAGTCCTTCAACTTTTCTTTTGGCTGTGCATCCATGTATGTACGCAGGACATCCGGCGTTTCGCGGCGCAGCCCGCTGTTCCCCCATGCACCGGAATTTTTCATGAGGACAGCAAGAGTGGTACTGTAATCACTGATATCTGTCCTGCTTTCACCAAAGGCGCGCTTGTGGGTGGCAATGACCTGGCCTCCATCTGTCAGAATATCGACCGTATGGGAACGGATCCCGACAAGAACCTTCTGGCTGGCATTCTCCGGTCTGGTGGAGTAAAAATGCTTCCCGTCCATGCAGACTTTGCCGTATCCATCGGCTTTCAGCCATTCATACCGGCAGACATTGAACGGTTTCGGCGGCAGCATCAGCAAAGCTTTTCGGTCTTCTTCAAAGAGCTCACAGATCGGTACCTGCTTTTTGTAATGGAGCTCTGAGGCTTTTCTGTCATGCTTTAGAAGCAGGTTCTGGTTATACTGCACAACATCCGAAAAGTGGGGAACCGGTACAAACAGATTCGCCCGGTTATAGTCAACCTTTCGTTCCACATTCCCTTTTTCCCACCCGGAATAGGGATTGCAGAAGCGCACCCGGAAGTGATAGTGGGCACGGAACCGGGAAAAAAGTTCGGATTCATGGACCGCGTCCCCGACTCTCCGCCCTACCCCGGTGGCATTGTCAAAGATCAGCAGTGGTGGAACACCACCTATGAATTCAAAGATATCCTGCAGCCCCTGGCAGACGCATTCAGCCGTTTCCCCGCCAAACACCTGGCTGAAACCGTCATTACTGTAGGGGAAGGACACGGTAAGGTATTTTTTCCGGACGGGTTTCCCACACTCGTAAAAATCTGCTTCTCCGAAATCAACCTGCGCGGGACCCGGATCCCATACCAGCTCAAGGTTTGCTTTTTCTGTCCGGACGGAGCGGCATTTTTTCATGTAACGCTGGACGACACTGTAGCTGCCGGTATAGCCCTGTTCCTCAATCAGCCGTTCATAAACACGCCGGGCGGTATGATGCTGTTTGCGCCAGTGCTTCTTATCCTCATCCAGCCATTCCTTTATCACAGGCTTGAACGGATCCAGTTTGGAAGGCTGCTCCTGAACAACCGGCGGCACTGGTGAGAAATCCTCCTGTGAGAGATATTTGCGTATTGTCTTGGGATCCGCACCAGTTTCTTTCGAAATTTCGCTGATTCGGTATCCACAACTGCTCATATCTTTGATATGATTGATTTGGGACATAGTGTACATTTTCCTTTCCTCCTTTGAATAGATTGGTCTCTACCAAAGGATATGAGTATTGTAAAGGGGATTCAATATGTCCCGCCTTTTGTGGGGAAATTCCCTTGCTGCTTTTAGGGAATTCTGACGCTTTTTTTCGGTAAATTCAGTGTATCATAAACAGTAAAGCCTTATTATCGCTGGGTTAGGTTTGCATACATCCATTTCTATAAGTTTTTCAACAGCCTCCAGCTTCGCAGGATTCCCACCATTCTCCTGACAAAAGAACTCATATATCTCCTGTATTGTACTTGGATGCCTATTGCTTTTATTGATCGCCCGTTCTGCTGCAATTCGCTTCTCTTTAAAATTCTCCGGTATAGAGATTCCATTTTCTTTACAATATCTTTCAGCTAACAAAAACACGTCATGTGGATCAGTAACACAGCGTTTTATCAGCGTGTCAAATATATCAAACGAAATGCATTCATACTTGTTTATGTTAATGTTTGCTATCATCTTTTCTTTCCTTAGCAATATCTGGCAATACCCATAAAAGGGCAATTAATATGTACATGGTAGTCCCTGACATGGCCCCTTCAGCTTGTACTATTACAAAAAAGGCTAAAAAACTTATGGCACATATATTATATAAAATTTTATACTCTTCTTTCAGCGTCATAAGTTTTCTATTTAAATACAATAAAATCAAACAAAATAAGCCGAAGCAAATCACTCCCCCCCTAAACCACATATCCAAAAAGGTATTGTGTGTAGTTGTTGCTCCTGCTGCAATTAGAGAAAGCCACAGTAATTGTCTTTCTTTCAAAATACCATACCCAAATATTGGTGCGGAAAGCACTTTACCCCAGGTAACTGTCCAAATATGAAACCTTGCAGAAACAGAAGATGCCCTGCCAACTAACTGCCCCCAAAAATTTCCAAACTCCGCAAACGAAGATAAACTTCCAAGACTGGTCATCAAAATAAATAACAAAAGATGACCTACAGCAACATAACTAAATTGAATGCAAATTGACGTTGAATATGTTAAAACAATCAAGAATGTCATTAAAAAAAAGCTTATAAGCCCACTTCCAGTTTTTAATATGCTAATCGAAACAAAAACCGCAATATAGAGACATAGGCATCGAATGTTTGTACTTGTTTTTCTAGTCTTCAAATTCCAGTAAACCACATCTACAATACATGCCAGTAATAAATATGTTGTCTGCGCATTTCTTAACCCCAAGACCCATGCTTGATCCGACATCCAACCAATGCTTGTTTTAAACAAATACAGTCCATGCGGGAACAAAAGTATTGTAATCAAATTAGCATATACTAAAAGTTCGAGAACTAAATACAATGCATCAATTAATATATAGCTTTTTTTCTCTGCCCCCAGCTCCATAATCATAGCTGAGCCAACTGACACTGCACAAAAAGAAAATGCATTGTATATATTTCCTGAATTAATAATCGTAGCCAACAACGGGACGATACTATATATCAACAATAAAAAAGAAAGTCTAGGAAATTTTTTTCTTACTAGCATATAGTAACCTGCTATAAATACTACAGTTAAAACTCTTATCACATTAAATATCTTGTCCACTCCTGCAATGATTCCAAAATATGGAGGTTTTATAAAGGCAAGCAAAAGTATCACCCATAATAGCTTTGATTGCCAAGACCTCCTTACTACTATTTTCAAGTTTCATCCTCCATGCACTTCATTAACCCCAATCTTCTAATTCACAAAATCCAAAAGAAACTGCAAACGCTTTTTGTCAAGTGTTTCGCAATAATACTCATGTACTTTTTTGAAACTGGTTTCTGCCTGCTTTTGTCGCACTTTAACTGAAATCAATTTTTCCAATGCTTTAGCAATACTACATGCATCTCCTGCCTTCGTCAGAAACTCCTGCGGGCAAAGCTCGCTATTTCCTCCAACATCTGTGCACACAACGGGACAGGCGCGGCTCATTGCCTCTACCACTGCTCTACACAATCCTTCTGAAAAACTCGGTTGAACATAAATATCTATACCGTCCAGCCATTCATAGACCTCACTATGTGGTCTTGAACCATCTATTTTTACCTGATCGGCAACCTTGTATTTCTCAGCATACGCCATAATTTTTTTGCCACTGCCATTACCAAGTAAATGATATTCAAATCGATATCCCTTTCGCTTGAGAGCGGAAATTGCCTTTACAACAAGTCTATGTCCCTTCTGCCTGTCATCTATATTCGCAGCAGTACCTAAGACAAGCAACATTTTTTCATTTGTTATTTTTTCAAATCTCCTTTTAAGGATATTGGGATTCAGATCCATAATTTCTACATCGGAACACCCTATCGTTTTTGCGCCACAAGGATATCTCTTTTGTAGCGCTTCCTGTGTCACATAAAGCGTATAAGGTGCTTCAGATATATTTTTTTTACATTTTTGTTCATTTCTCCATGCCACGAGTTTTCCATCTAAGCCATGATTCCAGTCAGTTTCATAAGCAAACCCGCCAACCAACAACATATATTTTTTTTGATATTTTTTACAATATTTAATCGCCGTCTCTGAATAGATTCCCACAGCCGATGCGATAATCACCCGATCAGCCCATTTAATGCTTTCGTCAAAAACTGTTTCCATTTTTTTGTATTCCTTCAGATTGACAAGGTTCGTCTTCGGACTATATGGATTAAAACACACCTCCAGTTTAGCCAAATCCTTCGGGAATAAATCATATTTACTTTGGGCCTCCTCTTCACTGCATCTAATACTGCTATCTCTCAGTATCATGCGAAATTCGTCGCAAATATCTGCATACCTTTTTATTGTTTTTCGATTCATATGAGAGTTTAAATATATCTTTCCAGTTTCATCCATTATGATTCTGGCGCTCATACTAACAAACAATAACTTCATTCCGTTAATCCTCTTTTAATGTTTCATTTAATTTGCGTTTTTCGTCATTTTGTTCAAACGCTACTTTTTATACTATTTTTTGTCAGATTAAGAAGTTACATCAATATGCGGGTAATACTACCATCATCAAATACTTTTATAGAACTCCACATACTTTCTCTTCATTTCATCCGTATTGTAAATTTCCAGTACATCCTGATACGCTCTTTCCGGAAGTTCAAAAGGGAACTCCTTCATAGCATCTTTTATCCTTCCCGCATACTCCTCCGCTTTATCACACACGTATCCATTCACACCATCATGGATGACACTCTTATTGCCCATCGCGTTGCTGACAAGAATTAGTTTTTTAATATACATATTTTCAATTAAGCTCATTGCAATAGCTTCACCGAGACTGCAAAGCACGAAAGCATCTGCTCCTTTAGCCATAGCCAGTGCTTCCTTCCGCGGTTTCCATCCCGTTACTTCAATATTGGGAGCCGTCAACTCCTTTTCAAGTTCCCCATTGCCAATCCACACAAAATGAGCTCCCGGCACTAGTTCTGCGATCCTGTTAAAAAGCTTTGGCTGCTTCTGAACACAGGCTCTTCCCAAAGTGAAAACCGTAAATTTACATTTTTTCACTGGCTCGATTCCATCAAGAGCTGCCGCCAATTCTTCCAGATTTACACCGGTCTCAATAAATGCCGTCCTCTTTGAAAACTTCCTCGCCTCTTCATCCTCACTCTCACAGCACGTAAGCGTAATTGCCCGGTTTCCTAAAACCTGTTCTGCAAACTTATAAAAAAAACTCTTTTTCCCAGACCCCATGAGTATATGTGCATAGCCATGCGGTGTATAAACAACTGTATTGTGTTTTCCCTTATATGCCAGACGCCCAAAACCTCCAGCGACAGAAGAATGAAGATGGATCACATCCGGCTTAATATTCTCTTCCATCTGACGTAATTCCCTGATTGCAGCTATGTCATTTTTTATGTTCGTCAGCCCACTGACTCCAACATTTTTCATTCTGATAAGATGAACCCGCCGGTCTAAAAAATCTTTATAATTGCTGGGGGTCTGTGGTCTGAGAGAATATGCAAGAAAAACTTCAAAATCGCTGACCATGTCATTGCAAAGCTGAGAAACATAAGTAAATACGCCCCCGCCAAATGCTTCACATACCATTAGGATTTTCTTCATATTCCCTTTCCTTCCTCCCCCCTACATCGCCCCGGGGATCGGGAACTTTATCCGGGACTGGAGTCTCGATGAATTCCCGCAGTTTTTCAATATATTGATGGGCGATATGAGCCTCGTGGGGACCAGACCTCCCACTGTGGACGAATGGGAGAAATATGATCTTCACCACAGGGCGCGGCTTGCGATCAAGCCCGGGCTGACCGGACTATGGCAGGTCAGCGGGAGAAGCGGGATCGTTGACTTTGAGGAGGTTGTCAAGCTGGACGCAAAGTATATCAGCGAGTGGAGTATTGGGAAGGACATAAAGATCGTTCTGCTGACGATTGGCGCGGTGGTCAGGAGAAGCGGGGCGATGTAGGGGGGAGGAAGGAAAGGGAATATGAAGAAAATCCTAATGGT
>OQWA01000210.1_pt1 | contig 15906 bp, 17 predicted proteins | sample 1691581 | NCBI WGS metagenome assembly OQWA01 (sample SAMN03418264, study PRJEB22391) | human gut metagenome | biome: human-gut; feature: organic feature; material: feces | host: Homo sapiens | place: Tanzania | collected 2013-01
CAACAAAGAGCGAATATCCCGAAGCAAGACCACACCGTATTTTATCGAGGATAACGAAAATTTGATTGCAAACGGTGGTGTTGTGGTTACCACAAATCCAACTACTGCCACAACGCAACAAAGCAATGCGAAACAACCGATTGTTCAGCCGACGAGATTAACGAATACACACGATGAACTGAAAGCGAGAGGTGTTGCAAAGGTCGATGTTGGTGTGTTGCCGCCTAACACAACCGAGAGCCAAATAATCGCAAGTGTTAGCGGTGGAGATATGACAACTGGCTCGTGCGCTTCTGTTGCTTTTGCGTATATCGGGAATAAATGCGGTTATGAGGTTGGCGATTTCCGAGGCGGAGAGAGTATGAAATTTTTCTCACGAAGACGTAATTTGCAAGAAATCGCAACCTCTGTTGGCGGAGTGCTGGATTCAGATGTCAACGACTTCAAAGTAGCAACAAGATTGTTGCAAACGATTGATATTGGGAAAGAGTATTATTTTTTCTGTGCAAAACACGCTGCTATGGTTAAGAAAAACGACAATGGCGAATATATGTATTTAGAGTTGCAGAGTGCAGTGGTCAATGGGTGGAAGGAATTTAATCAGAAAGTTCTAAAACGAAGATTTGGTGCGCAAAAATCGCACACATTTCGTGGGCAAAAAATAAAATTATCTGCTGGGTTAATCGATTCGGAATTGCTTGCGAACGACAGCGGCTTTGTCGAAATGCTGAAATACATAAATACAGAGCCCAATAAGCAACGGAAAGGCAAATCGGGCTCTATTAAGTAGATAGTAGTTTATTTTCTATCGGAGAAAAAATCACGCCAAAACGGATTCTCGGCATCAAATATCATGCGTTCCGAATCGGATAGTTTGTGTGGATAGTCTGCGAATAGGTTATATATTTTCACCTTGTCGAACGAAAAAAGCCACACACCTATCTCATCGGTGTTATCAACCCACCAAATGGTGTCGGTGGGTTCGTTTTTGTAAAATCTGCGATTAGCCATATTTTCAAATGTTTATTTACGCAAATTTAGTGGTTTTTGTGATATTTCACAGCCTATTTCATTGCGATTATTTCATCAATCGTGTAGCATGTACTTAATCGGTGTATTGTTCGGGCTACTTCCTAACCCCAAATGCTTGCCACTTTGCGGATAGCACCAAGGTCGCCCTCGAAGTTAATGCAACTCTCATAGTTGTTGTATTCGTAGTAATATACCTCTTGTGGGTTGCATTCTTCGGCGATGATGTCGTCTGTTTTCCTTTGTGCTTTGAAGAATCTATCAATGCCGTCTTTCGTGCCGAACACACCAGCACCGAGCGAGCAGATTTTCTCTCCGTCATTCAGCGGACGGATTGACTTCAAACCGATATTGAATCGTTCATCGGTGAAAGCGCAGAACATGTCGAAGTCCTCGAAGCGGATAGATCGTTTGCTATCCAACAATTCCTTGTATCGCTTCAATGTAGATGCGTTGGTGATGATAAGAAAACCATCACGATCCCAGTCGGGAGTAATTTTTACGTTTGTCTTTGTTACCATTTTTGTTTTGTTTTTGATTGTTGTTATTATTTGGTTACTTGCTATACAATGTCACTCGGATTCCACGGCGTAGGCGACACACGCACTTATCATCGCCAGCGTTGATTGCTCGGTCGATAAACTTGTTGAATAGGTCAACGCCGATTAGCGCAACCATACCTGTAACGCCTACTAATGTGTTGATGCGATTTCCTTTGTTGTCGATGCCTGCCACTTTCAGCAGGAAGTTACGGTTTATATACCGTGAAGTGTAGTTAAGATTTTCCATAATTGCGTTCTCGTTTTTGTTTTTGCGATGCAAATGTAGCCAAATTAAATGATAATGTGCAAGTATTCTGTAACAAATATAACCTTATCCGATTAGATTTAACAAATATTAATGTTGTCACATGCTAAAATATGACTATATTTGCGATATAACCGAAATTCAAGTATTACATAATCATGATTAGAGACGAAATTTTTGCGTTGCTCAAAACCAAATTCGGGGGGGTTGACGATGCAACCATTGGCAGGGTTGCCGACAAACTGGCAAAGACTGCAACAGATGCAAGCGCAGCCGTCGATGGTTGCACTTTCGCACAAGTGCTTGAAATGTATGGCGACAGCCGAGCCACGGAGGCATCGTTGAGCGCAGTGCGCAACTACGAGCGAAAGCATGGGCTAAAAGACGGCAAGGTTATCGAGGCGCAGAAGCAAGCACAACAACAACAAAATGCGCAACCACAAGACGGAAATAACGGTGGGGGCGAAGTCGCAGAATTGCTCCGAGAATTGAAATCACAAAATGAATTGTTGAAAGCAAGGCTTGACGGCATCGAAGCGAAAGGTATAACCAAGACACGAATGGGGGAAATCGGCAAAATCGTAGAAAAGTTGCCCGAAGCATTGAGGAAGCCGTATGGCAGAATTAGCGTTGATGGGCTGAGCGAGGAAGATTACACCTCGCTAAAGAACGAAATCAGTGCCGAGGTTGAACAACTGGCGCAAGCGCAAAAGGCGAATGGCGCAGTATTCCAACAGCCGAAATTCGTGTCGGGTCCAGTCAGCACACAAGAGTTGAGCGAAGAGCAGATGTGCGCAATCGCAAAGCGTGAGGGCGTGATTAAGGCTGGCGAACAACCATTTTAATGCAGACTGGCAAACGAGAGAAAAAACCGAAATTCAAGTATTTTTTTTAACGATTAAAAAATGTTCGTTAAACGTAAAAAAGACCAACACCAGCGTAAGGTGCTGATGCACCGCATTGCTGATGTGCGAGGCGGTGTTAGTATCGCACAATCGGACATTCCAAGTGGTGCTATCGCCGAGGGTGCTATCATCGCAGTAGCCGACGGCAAATATCACATTTTGCCTACGGCGTTGTGCGTTGGAGCGTTAGGCGTAACCGCAACGAGTGTCAAGGTGGCGAAGTTCCACAATTTCGCCGTCGGTCAATCAGTGACAAAAGACGCTGGAGCAGTCGCAAGCAAGATTACTGCTATCGACGACAGCAACAGAGCGTATGATGTACTTACACTTTCAGCCGCTATCGGTAAAGTGAAAGTTGGGGAAAGCATTGTGGCTGCGAAAGCGGTTACAACCAACAATGACAGTGCTTTGCTTTACGAGCCATTCGCAGTGGCTGGCACAAGCAAAGACGCAGAGGGTGACTTCGTAGATGTTGATGCGTGGTTGATTGGTGTTACCGCCAACCTGCAAGCACCTGCATCTGTGATTAATAAGATGAAAGGCATTGTTAACATCGCAAAATAAAAGGAGGTAGAAGATTATGGCAAGAGGACAAATTACCAATTCGCTCATCGTCGGTCTTACCGCTCAAATGGTACAGGCGAGAGTTAACACGGCAGACGCATCGAAGTTCTATTTTGGCACGCATTTCCCTGTGAAGCGTGTGAATGGCTTCTCTTGGCGTATGCTTGAAAACCAACTCGAGGGCAAGAATGTGGCGGCTGAAATCCACACCGACAATGGTACTATCGTGCGCAAGCGAAGACCAATCTTCGATGTGGCACAAGGCGATATTCCATACATCGCCGTGAGCCGAGAAATGACACGCAAAGACCTGAAAGACTATCAGACAGCATTGGCATTGGCTAACGATGCCGACGCTTCAAAACTGGTGGAATATTGGGGTGGCGATGTTGACTTCTGCTTCAACGCAGTGCAGTCGGAAATAGAAAAAATCGCTTTCCAAACACTTTCACACGCTGGCGTATTCAAGGCAGACGGTAAAAACTCCGCATCGTTCGAGGCTAATATGGACTATATGGTTGACGATGATAAAAAGGTCGCTACCGCAAGCGACTGGACAGACAAATCTTCGGACATCATCGCCGACTTCGTGAAGATTGTTAAGGGTGCAAAGGATATGAACCTTTCGCCAAAGTTCGCATTCGTGAACCTTGATACATTCTACGCAATCGCATCTAACGAGAGCGTTATCAAGGCTTGTGCAAGTTATCTCAACAACTTGGTGAATATCCCACAAACGCCTGACCTTGCAACCGTTAATGTGATGCTCTCTCGTCAGGCGTGGTTGAACGGCATTCAGTTGCGTGTGATTGACCAAACCATCACCACCGAGTTCGCAGACGGCACTCAAAAGAGCGAGAATCCATTTGCTGACAATGTGTTGGTACTCTCGGAATCTGAACGCCTCGGAACTACACAATACGATATTTTGGCGGAAAACAACCCTGCCATCATTCGTGCAGAGCGTGCGCACTGCGTTATTAAGAAGTACGGTACATGCGAGCCAACAGCCGAAATTACCATCGGACAAGCGGACGCATTGCCAGTGCTTGACAGCGCATATCGCAACGTGTATGTTAAGGTTGACGGCGTTAACGATTTTAGTTACAAGTAAGTAAAGCGTTAGTGTTATGACTGTTTACGATTGTCTACGTGGGCTTAACGCCTATCCTATTCCAGCAGCCGCTATCAGTGAAATAGCAATCAACCGTGGTGTTTACGTTGACGATGAAGCCACGGCTGAACTGCTGGCAAGCACGGAGTATATCGGCGCAAAAGCCGATGTGCTGATGTGGTTGGCACAGGCTCCGAATGTGTCGCAAGGTGGGCAAAATTATAGTTTTAGCGAGTTCGAGCGCAAGGCGTTGCGTGCTTCGGCTTCTGCTCTTTACGACCAAGTTGGCGAAGATGCGAAATCGGGCGCAGTCGTTTACGGCTATAAAGGTTCACGGCTATGATAATCGAGAATGGGCATATCGAGGTGAAGCGAAAAAAGGCAGGTGGCATTGACGATAACGGTATGCCAGTGCCACCAACCTTTTCCTACGGCAAACCAATCAGATGCCAATGGTGGGCTAATAGTTTCTCGTGGAAAGGGCGCACGAGTTCAGGCGGACACTTCACATCGGCAAGTTATGAGATACTTGTCGAGGCTGGAGATGGCGTTGAACTTGGCGAGCAGTTGCGATTGACTGATGACCGAGGCAGAACCATTGGCGAGTTTAGCGTAATGAGCATTGAGCCGTTGCGAGCCGTCGGGCAATACCGAATACTTGTATAACGCCATATTTGCGATTTGACGGCACGAAAACCAAAATATATGTAAGTGTATAGTTTTGCGATTTGAGTGCGTCAGACGCTAAATCTGCAATAAATAACACCTAACTGATGGGCATTAAGATGACGACACCGCTATCATCGTTGCAATCGACTATCAGCGACGCAATCGACAACCAGCGCACGGCGATGATTGAGCGGTTGCGACTGGTGGGCGAAAAAGCCGTAAATGTAGCACGAGGCTACACAGGCAAGCAATACACCGATAGGACGAACAATCTCCGTTCATCAACAGGTTTTATAATTGTTGTAGATGGCATGATATATGGAAGTAGCGGATTTACTTCGTGCGGAAACGGCGCAGATGGCGATGGCAGTGCTGGCGGTTCAAGCGGTAAAGCCTATGCCGAGGAATTAGCGGCGAAGTTCCCACAAGGCATTGCGCTCATTGTTGTGGCTGGTATGGAGTACGCCGCATTCGTACAGAACAAAGGCTACAACGTGCTACTTGAAGCAGAGGATTTCGCACTCAACGAAGTTGCAAAACTATTAATGACGATACAGCAGGAATGGTAACGAGCAAGACGGTACAACGAGACATCTATAACGCATTGCGTGGGAGTGAACTTGCACGCAATATCAGCGGTCGCATCTACTACGACGGCACACGAAAGCGAGATAGTATGTTGGAGGATGTTGAGGTGGTGTTCACGTATGGCACGACTGACGGACAGACGGCTTCGGGCGTTGTAACGTTGCTCGTTTATTTTCCTGACATCGACCCTTACGGCAATGGCGTGATGGTTGAAGATATAGCAAGGGCAACGGAGTTGGAGGCGTTATGTGCTGCGTTCGTTGACGAGGTGAAAATCTCGCTGACGAATTACAAGATTGGGCTTCGCCAGTCGATTATGACACAGGCGCAAACAGAGATTAACCAGCACTTCGTTAGTGTTATGCTGGCTTACGAAACGATTGAAAATTAATAAATAAAATAAGGTTATGAATAAAGTAATGGCTTGGAGCGAATGCACCATCAAGATTGGTGCAACTCCCGATGACGAAACAATGGCTACCGAATTGACCGAAATTAAAGAGCCTAAAAACCAAAGCACAACGCTGGAAAGCGAAGATGGCGATGTGTTGGAGGCAATTAAAGAGGGCGGTCAACGTGTCGGCTATGAGAAATTGCCAGGCGCATTGACGCTGAAAACACGCATCATCGAGCCTGACGATGAACTTTTCAAGTTGCTTGGGCTTGGAGAGGCGGAAACTGGTGGCACTGCAAATGGCGAGTTCAATGTTAAGTCGCACGTTGTTTCGAAGTATTTTTCGGTTGAGGTCACACCTGCACACGATGGCGCAAAGGGTATTCGTGCACCTAAATGCTCGGTATCTTTCCAGTTTGGCTACTCAACACAAGAAGGCAATTATGCCGACTTAACATTTGGTATTCTTGACGGTGCGGCTGGTTACTGGTACAAGCGTTTTACCGTAAAGAAATCATAAAGTAACACACTCTCCAAATTTATGTGGCGGATAGCCTATCGCTGATAATAGGCGTTGGTTATCCGCTTTTTAATTTTAATTCCGAAACAAGAAATGACAAAAAAGCGAAAATACGAGCAAACTGCCGAGGCAAAAGTGGCTGATGCTATACTGCAAAAGCCTATCGTGGTGACGATTGACGGCACAAGGTATGAGGTGGCACAGCCGACTATCGCCACACTAATCAAGGCGAGCAAATATATAAGTTACCTGCCAGCATTTGACATCGAGGCAACCGATGTGTTATCCGAGGTGTTGCGTAATGCGAAAGACTGCAAGATTATCGGCAAGATAGTTGCGACGCTGATACTTGGCGCAAGGCGTTTGGCTGAAAACCGAATCGTGAGCCACACACGCTACGTTGTAAAGGCGAAAAAAAGACACTGGTGGCAACTGCGAAAAACGGCTAACGATATTTGCACCGAGAAAGAAACAATCACGTTGCGAGAGGTTGATTGGTTGGCGAGTGTCGTAAGCGAGAGAATGAGCATCGTGGAATTGCGAGATTTGCTTATCACGCTGTTAGGCAGTATGCAGGTGGCAGATTTTTTCGGCATTACCATTTCCCTATCCGCTGCAAATCTAACGAAGCCAAACGAGGAAATGGGCAAGAGCGATGCAGTGCGTGGGGTTTCGTGATAGGCTGGGCGAAATCGCTAAACATGCCTATTGATAGCGTGCTGTACGATATGAGTTATCGCAATGCCATGATGTATGCGAGGGCATTGCCACATTATGACGATGAAAAAGAGGAAGAATGGGACGCATCGATTGACGCAAGCGACCCTAACAACTTTCAAAGCGAAAAAGACGAAGAAACGATTTACAGAATTAGATAGACGATTATACGATGAATCAAGACAACGGACGATTGAATTTCGTGGCTACTGTTGACACTTCGCAGACGAAGAAAGATGCCGACGAACTGGTGCGCATTTTCCAAAACATCGGGAAAAGCGCAGAACGCTACGGCATCGACATCGACAAATATATCGGAGGTGGGTTGCGCAACAGCAATGACGCACAGCGTGCGTTCAAGGGAATTGCCGACGAGTTGAAAGCAAAAATCAAGTCACAGGCGGCTGCCGTGCAATCGTTGAGCCAGCGATACAAAGAGGCATCATCGGCAATGTCTAATTCGGTGATGGTGAGCGAACGGCAAAAAAGCAATGTCGCATCGCTGAAAAAGGAACTCGCTGCCGAACAGCAGGAACTTGCGAAGATGAAGCAGTTGCTGGCAGAGGTCGGCGAACAGCAGATAGCAACTGGTGGCAAGGCTGAAAGTATGCGCTCTCGGTTGCGTGAACTGCGAGAGACGATTTACAACTTGGAAATCGAATGGCGAACAATGACCGACGAACAACGCAAAAGCGACTTTGGTGTTGCGTTTCGCAAGCAACTGGAAAGTGCAAAGAAAGAGGCTGGCGACCTTGCCGACATCATGGGCGATGTGCGACGCGCCATTCAGTCAGAGGCGAACGATACAGGTAAATTCTCGGCATTGTCCGAGGGTATCAATTTGGCTGTGTCGAGCGCAACGGCGTTGACTGGTGCGATGGAGTTGCTTGGCGTAAGCGAGGAAGATGCAGAAAAGGTTCAAGCACAGATACAGGCAGGGCTTGCAATCAGCAACGGTCTAATGCAGGCGCAGAACGTGCTGCAAAAGGAAAGCAATCTGATGATTCAGATTGGCAACATTCAGCGATGGGCGCAAGTGAAAGCCGAAGCGGCTGCCAATGTGGCGAAAAACGCAGGTACCGTCGCTACAATCAAGGCTACGGTGGCACAGCGTGCGTTCAACTTGGTTGCAAAGGCTAACCCTTACGTGCTATTGGCGACAGCGATTGTTACGGTGGTTGGCGCATTGTTCCTATTCGCCAAGCGAAGCGATGATGCGAAGCAGAAGCAAGAGGAATTGAACAAGGAAATTGAGCGTGGAAAGAAAGTGCAGGAGGCTTATACTGGTGCATTCGTTGACAGCGCAACGGATAGTTATAACTCGTTCCAGCGACTACGCACGATGTATAATGCGCTCGGCAATGATATGGCGGCTAAACGCAAATTCATTGTTGACAATAAAGATGCATTCCGTGCGCTTGGCTTGGAAATCACAAGCACAGCCGAAGCCGAATCAATGTTCAACTCGCCTGATAGACTGCAAGCATTCCAAAACGCAATGATAGCGAGGGCAAGGGCAATGGGAGCCGCTGCCGCAGCCGCCGAAAAATACAAACAGGCATTCGAGGAAGAAAGCGAAGTTAAAGCACCGAAGCAATGGAAGATGGTGAGCAAAGATGTTTACGACAGAACGCCATCGTGGAAGCGCAGAAAAGAAGATAAGACGATTTATCGAGCAAGAGACGGTGCTTATTTTGATGCTTCAAGTTACTACGTCATTGACGATGCGGCACAGCAAAAGGCATTCGACGAGCAACGAAAGAAAAACAAACAGCGTGCAGATGTCTACTTAAAGCAAGGTGACGAGTTCATCAAGAAACAAGTTGAGCAAGAGAAACAAGCAAGAAGATACCTAAAGCAAACAGGCTATGCGTATGCTGGTGATGCAAGCAAAAAAACTGGTACACCCAACAAGGTGACAACAAATAAAACACAGCAAATCAAGAAAACAGATGCAGAGCAATGGTTCGCAAACTGGAAGGCAAGGATTGCGCAAGCCGATGAACTGCGCGACTTGCTGTATCGCAAGGACGAGGAATTGACCGCCACGATGGCAGACGAGAGCGAAAAACGCAGAAAAACACTCGAGTTGAACTATCAGCGAGAGATTTCAGAACTTAACAAGCAGATGCGAGAAATGGCGGAAAAGAACAAGTCGGAGGCACTCGCAAAAGATAAAAACGCTGATGTGGAGAATATCGGTTTGACTAACGACCAACAGAACGCTATAAATGCTATCAGAGAGGCAATTCAGAAGCGATACAACTACGAACGCCAATTAATCGACAAGCAGGAAAAGGAGAGCGCACAGGCTTCGCTTGATGCGTTCAACCGAGAATATGGCAACTACACACAAAAGCGCATCGCTATCGTGAATCAGATGCAGCGAGAAATCGCCAACGCACAGAACGAGGGCGAGCGAAAAATGGCAAAGGCGAAAGGCGATGAGGCGTTAGGCGAACTTGATGCGGATTTCGTGAAGAAAAACGCAAAGGTCATTGTCGCACTATATGAGGACACGGCAAACAAGACGGTTGCGCAACTTCGGAAAACCAAGAAAGAGGCAGCCGAATTGCTTGCATGGCTACAAAGCGGTAAATACGACGAGGCGAAAGGAAAATTATTCGGCATCACAGCCGACCAGTTCGCATCGCTGAAAGATAACAAAGAACTGCAAAAGGAAATAACAGACGGCATCGCTGGCATCGGCGAAGCGGCTGACAATGCAGAGCCATTGCTCAGCAAGTTTGGCGATAGCGTAAAAAACCTATTCAGCAAGGACGGCTTCAACCCTAAAAACATACAGAAATTTTGCTCTGAATTAACAGCCTTGGCTAACGCTTTCGGCACGTTCGGCAAAGAGTTCCAAGAGATAGGCGAGGCGACTGGCTCGGAAACGATAAAGAAAATCGGTAGTGGCATTTCTGCCGTTACAGAAGAAGCGAAAGGAATAGCAAACGACATGCTTACTGGGTTGCTGATTGGCGGACCAGTCGGTGCGGCGATTGGTGGTGTGTTAGGCGTAACTGGCTCGCTATTAAAAGGCATATTCAGCATCGGCGGTTATGACTGGGAATCGTACAACGATATGATGGATAGGTACAAGAGCCTCGAGGAAACGTGGGATAGACTGATTGACAAGAAAAAGGAATATATCAGCGAGGGCTACGGCATCGAGGCGGAAAACATTCGCAAAGACACCGAGCGACTGATACAAGAGCAGACCGAGGCGGCAAGGCGTATGGGCAACGCATGGATAGACGCTGGACGCAGTTGGCGGTCGCACTCGCAAGGCTACCTGCTGAACCGCAATATGAGCGACACGGCTAAAGGTCAAGCCATCGGTGCGTTTGGCAGCGACTGGCAACGCAACATACTGCAAATGAGTAGCGAGCAGTTGAGCAAGTTGTACGAAGATTCGTCAATGGCTCAATTTTGGGCGGAACTGAAGCAATATGGTGGCGACTTTTACGACATCGTTATGCGCATCGTGAACGAGCAAGAGAACCTCGAATCGGTTGCCGACACACTGAATGAGCGGCTTACATTCCGTTCGTTCGATGATGTGGAGAGCAGTTTCAACGAAATGCTGACCGACATGGGTAAAGATGCAAAGGACTTTTCCGAGGACATGGAGGAAAACTTTCAGAACGCCATCATTCGCACATTCGTTTACAGCAAGTATCAGGCAAAGTTAAAGGCGTTCTACGAACGCTGGGCAGATGCGATGAAAGGCGACTTGAACGCTGGCGAGTTGGAAACATTGCGTTCGGAGTACATGAACATCGTGAATGATGCCATCAACGAGCGTAACCAAATTGCCGACGCTCTCGGATTCAAGAAATCAGCCACCGAGCAGAACTCTACGAGTGGCGGATTTCAGACGATGAGCCAAGACACGGCAAATGAACTGAACGGACGATTTACGGCAATTCAGATGGACGTATCGTCTGTGCGCCAAATGATGGCGGAGTTGCAAGGCATATCGCTTAATAATATGGGCTACCTCGAAGATATAGCAAAGAACACTTTCCAGCTGTACGAAATGAACGAGCGATTGGGTAAAATTGAACAAAACACGGCAAGGCTATGATATACGAATTTTCTATAAATGACACTCCGTGCGAACAATTGGGCATCACAATTGGTCGTGGCTCGGTTGACGCACTGCACGCACCTGTGCAGCGCAAAGACTATATAACCAACGAGAAGCTCGCAGGTAAGAGCTTTGAGGAGAAGAGAGCGGATGTCATGAAAAAGACGGTTGAGGAGGGTGCGGACAGCCTTCTTCTGACGAAGCTGGATGACATCATGTGGCTTTTCAACATCAGAGGCTGCGATGTGGAATGCAATCCGGTCGCTATGTCCTATGCTTGGCTGACAGAGGAGGAGACGGTACTTTTCATTCAGGAGTGTGCGCTGGATGAAAAGGTGAAGTCTTACCTTGCTGCGAAGAAGGTAGAGGTTCGGGAGTACAATACCGTCGTTGAATATCTGAAGGCACTGCCTGCCGGACGTAAGGTACTGATGGATAAGAGACATTGCAGCTATGCGTTCTACAGAATACTGAACGAAAGACAAGAGATCATAGAGAAGAATAACCCGACAGAGTTGATGAAGGCTGTTAAGAATCCCACAGAGCTTGCCAACATGGACGAGATTTATCTGAAGGACAGCGTCGCTCTGACGAAGTTCATCTGCTGGCTGAAAACAAATATCGGCAAGGTGGAGATGGATGAGATTTCGGTTGCAGATAAGCTGGAGGCGTTCCGACGGGAGATTCCTGAGTTTCTGGATCTGTCCTTCCCCTCGATCTCCGCATACCGCGCAAATGCTGCAATGATGCATTATGAGCCCACGCCGGAGAACCATGCGGTATTAAAGCCGGAGGGAATGTACCTGATCGATTCGGGCGGACAGTATTTCGGCGGCACGACCGATGTGACGAGAACGATCGCGCTCGGATCGGTTTCAGACCTCGAAAAGAAGCATTACACAATGGTTGCGGCGGGTATGCTCCAGATGACGAATGCGCACTGGCTCTACGGCTGTACAGGGCGCAATTTGGATATTCTGGCGCGTCAGCCGATCTGGAACATGGCGCTCGACTATAAGTGCGGAACCGGTCATGGCGTCGGCTATATCCTGAATGTGCATGAGGGACCCCAGAATCTGAGATGGAAGTTCTTAGAGGGGCAGACAGAGGCAGTGATCGAGGCTGGAATGGATGTCACGAACGAGCCCGGCATCTATATTGAGGGCAGCCACGGCATCCGCATCGAGAATGTCATGGTGGCAGAGAATGATGAAAAGAACGAGTACGGACAGTTCATGCATTTCAAGACCCTGACATGGGTTCCGATCGATATGGATCTGATCGTGAATGAGCTTTTGACAGAGACACAGCTTGCCTACCTCAAGGCATATCAGGCGGAGGTTTACAAGCGTCTGGCACCTCATCTGACGGCAGAGGAAGCCGAGTGGCTGAAAAAAGAGACAACAGTGGAATAAAAGAAAGACAAGAGCGGCATGTCTCGGGAGGGAGATGCCGCTTCTTTCTGGGCGGCGGAGAGGTTGAGAGTCGATGAAAACGAAGAATTATAGAGAAACTCTCTGCTTTGTGGATTGCCAAAATAGCAGCTATAACTGTTCCTTTATTGATGAAGTGAGTTCCGTTCCTTGTTTAGATACAATGCAGATACATATTAGTTCCATTATAAAGACTATTTTAGATGTAAGCAGCTTTGTCAGGCCAAAATTGTCATAGAGGAAAAAATGTGTTGACTAATCTTTTGGAAAAGATTGACATATGGGATTGATTTCATTTGCTTAACTGGGTTCGAGAAAGTCGGAGGTGACGCAATGTGTAGAATTGAAATATGACAATACATAATAAAAAGAGAGTAAAATAATAAAAGAGGAGACAAAGTATGGAGACAACACTTATAGAATGGGGAACAGTATCTATAGCAAGTATGCTTGGAATGATGATTACGTTGATTATTGCAGTGGGACTGCCCGTCATCCTATTGACTTTAGTATATAAGAAAACAAAAGCTAAAATATCTAGCTTTTTTATAGGATGTGGTATTTTTGTATTATTTGCACTGATTTTAGAGCAGATTATGCATTCTATCGTGATAGGGATCACGGGTACTTTTTTGATGGATCATATTATTTTGTATGGTTTATACGGTGGGGTGGCAGCAGCGTTATTTGAAGAAACTGGTCGATGGATAGCGATGAAATTTTTAATGAAGAAGAATTTGAATAAGCAGAATGCACTAATGTATGGTGTGGGTCATGGCGGAATAGAAGCCATTATCATTGTGGGATTAACTTATGTCAGCAATTTATTGACAGCGATTATGATTAACTCTGGTAGCTTGCAGACCTCTCTAGCTGTTCTGGATGAGGGAATACAACAGGCAACATATGAACAGTTAAAACCGTTATGGGAGTTACCTGCATGGCAGTTCTATATAGCAGGAGTGGAGCGGTTAATTGCTTTTATTTTACATATTGCACTTTCAGTACTTGTATATAAAGCAGTAAAAAGTGGTCGAAAACGGTTTTGGCTGGTGGCATTCTTAGTGCATTTTGCGGTTGATTTCCTAACAGTGGTAATCAGCGGCTATGGTGCACCTATTTGGTTAATTGAGGTAGTGTTGTTGGTGATTGTTCTTTTTCTTGCATTTTATGTACGCAAACTGTATCAAGAGGATATGGAAGAAATATAGAAACATAACACAGAGCGGGCAGTGGCATAAATTAACCATAGGATTTGTAATATAGAATGATATTTGATGGGTTTGTATAACAAAGTGTGGTTGAAAATAACGTCGAGGCACAGGTCCAACAGATCCTTGTCGTTGCCCGTCTCGCTCTCGAGCATCGAGCGGACGTTGAATTTCAGCTTGTCGAGAACTGTCTCGTCGATAATACCGTTGCTGTCGATCAAGTAGCGAAGAAGGGCGTACTTATCAATGGTTTGCAGGTGTTTCTCGGTCACCTCTATGCTGCGGGTGCCTGAATGGTTGGCTTGTATCTTCATGATGGAATGATTTGAAATATGATATGTTGTTTGTTTACTGTAAAATATAGTTGAGTATGCCTTGCATCAGTTTGTTGCGCGTGGTGTGGTCGGTGATGCACTCGAAGGGGAAACCCATGACAAAAGCCTTGTAATCGGTGCCTGCGTAGGCTACGGCGGCCGACTGGCCGCTGCTATATTGCATGGCGCAGATGGCGTTGCCCTCTGGGCTGAGCACGTTGGTGTGGGTGGCTGCGTAATGGTATGGGTTGAGCGTTCGGTAGAAATCAAACTGCATGCCCAATCCGTTCACACCTGTCAGCGAGTCGGTTTTGACGGTTCCACCATAGCTGGCCTTCATGAATCGGCTGAGCCATGCTGCGTCGTCCTCTTGCATCATGTCCTCGCCAACGTAAGCGCCACTCACCAAGATGCGTCCTCCGCCTTGTGTGTAGGCGGCAATTCGTCGCTGCATCGACATAGGAAACGACTTATAGTACTTGACGGTGTTGGGGTCGTACTTCTCCAATCCCAAGATCAAGTCGACGGCTTGGTACTTCTCAAGTTTTACCTTGCCAGCCTCGATGGCCTCAGAACTGCAACTGACAACGTTGTATTGCTTGGCTGAGGCGATGGCGTCGGTATGTGCAATGGTGTAATTGAAATCGTTGCCTGCTATGAAATGGCCGGCAAGTTCGTCGCCGCCATATCCCAATCCGCCAGGGCCTTCGTGCCCCATGCGCGAAACGTCGAAGCATTGTTGACGTCCATTCCAACCTGCGGTGAGGCCGTATGACACACCTGGGTCGCGGTCGATGTCGAATCCCTGTTGGTAGTTGTTGTCGACAACTGCTGGTGTTGCCAATCGGTGGAAACCATTGATGACAAGGATGGTTTTGCGTGCGTTCGGACAGCTGAAGGCTGATACGGTCTCAGACGGGAAGCTCTCTCCGCCTCGGTTGGCTGCCGTAACGCGGAAATGATAGGTCTCGCCAGGCTCAATGGTCATGACGGCGGAGGTGCCATTGACTTTTGTGCCGTTATCGAATCCACCGTGTCCGGTAGCCGTATAGATAATGTAATAGGTTGGGGTGGCTGTCGGTTCTTGCTCGTCGGGCTGAGCGCTCCACGACAGTTGCACTTGGTTTTTCGCTGTCAGTTCAACAGACACATTGCGAGGGGCCAAGGGCGCTATGATGGTCGAGCGGCCATGCATGCTGTTGACGTATCTCACAATGGTCTTGTACATCGAGCGCGCCAATGTGAACTTAACATTGGGATCTTGACCCAAAGCCATGTCGGGGAAATTTTGGTGCGACAAGGTCTCAATAATGGCTGATGGAACTTCGGGTAGGCGCGTTTCTGAGTAGTTGCGGTCCCAAAGGTAACGACGGTTCCGACGACGACTATTCCGACGACATCAACACACGCTCGAAGATGACCAACTGGTTGGCGGGAGGGTCTGTCTATGTGCCCACGCTCGACGGCAAGAAAGTACCCATCGAGCTGTCGTTGGCCATTCATAGCGACGCTGGTTATGCACCCAACGGCAAGGACATAGATGGC
>OQWA01000212.1_pt1 | contig 15889 bp, 13 predicted proteins | sample 1691581 | NCBI WGS metagenome assembly OQWA01 (sample SAMN03418264, study PRJEB22391) | human gut metagenome | biome: human-gut; feature: organic feature; material: feces | host: Homo sapiens | place: Tanzania | collected 2013-01
TTTCGTGCAATCCGGCGGAAAATATGCAAGCAAGATGCGTGCCGCGATTTATTCAACGCTTCCTTACTACTGCTTTAAATCATAATAATCCAAGCACACGTCCCCAGCCCGCGAAACAGTACTCCCGTATGCTTTTCATGAAATCCTTTGCTTCTTCGTACGGAATTTCGTGTGAAACGACCTCGTAGATATACTGCCAGCCTGTTCTGCACACGACATGGATAAAGAAATCGCTGACTTGATGCTCGCTGTCGGCAAATCGCCTAGCAAATTCCTTATAGCTTTTTTCTTCTATCTCCGCCAGCTCATCGAAATAATGCTCGTATTCCGTTCCCTCGGAACAGCAGAAAATGAGCCTGAAAACGTCAAAATTGTCATAAATATATTTCAGTACAAGCTCTGTTCCGTCGTCGCCGATATTTACGGCAGTTTTAGCATTTCCGCACTTCTCCGCGAGAGTTATGCTGTCGAGATACAGCCGCATAAGGCTGTCCGCCGCAGGCTTTACCACAGCCGTAAAAAGACCCGATTTATCGCCGAATCTTGTGTATATGGAATTTGTGCTTACGCCGCTGTCGGCGGAAATCCTGCGCAGGTTCGCATTGCGAAACCCATATTTCAGAAATTCCGACTTGGCGCTTTCGATAAGCGCTTCCGTAACGCCCGCTGTTTCTTGTCTCATTCGGTATCTCCTCTTTAAATAACGCAGTTATTATAACATGGTTATTTTATTTTGTCAAGGCTTTTTTTGAAAAAATCTAAGGAAGCACAGAATAAGTCCGATCAAACACGCCCGTTTGTCATTTTCTCTTAGGTGCGTTCGCGAGCTTTTCGGAATCCTCGAAAAATATTCATTTATCCGTCGGCTCTGCGGAGCTTATAAGCAATTTATCAATTTCCTTTTTTCGACAAAATGAGAATGACGACCGCCGCGACCCGTAAATTTTCTTGCAAATATATAACATAAGTAATGCGGAATGTCAAATAGTCTTTTTATAATTAAAATGACATAATGCAAATTCCAAAAAATCGGTCAGCGCGGTTAAAAACCACAGCCGACCGATTTTATACAGTCTATTCAGAAGAATTTCTCAAAATCGCAGTTTAGGCTGTAAGCATTTTGAGTATCGCCGAAGCATCAAGCGCGTTTATGATTCCGTCGCCGTTAAAGTCAGCCATAAGCGGATTTTCAGCGTCCTCAATGTCAACGATATGTCTGAGGACAGCGGAAGCGTCCAGCGCATTCACGATACCGTCGTTGTTCACGTCGCCGGTAATGTCGCTGAACTCGCAAGCCATTACGACATATTCTCCGCCCGATTCTGCACCGATAATATCCACACTTCCGTCTGTGCTGATCTTAATGCTGCTGCAATACTCAAGCTTTCCGTTTGAGAGCTTGTATATATTTGCAAATTTATCTGCGTATTTCTTGTCCAGCTTCAGTCTGAGCGCGGCAGGAACACCCGATTTATTCACCATTACGTTAATAGCACAGGTACCGCGGAGCTTGTCTGTGTTTGATGCTCTGTTAAAGATGCGCAGGTCGGCGGAAGCAGCAGATGATACATTTGCGCCGTCAATTATCCAGCTCTTAACATTGTCAACTATGAACTCTGCTTTCAGCTTTTTGTTCATTATGCTTCTGATAACATCAGCGGGAACGCTCGTCGTGCCGTTCATCGAGATGATCACAGCGCTTCCCTCGGCCATTTTATCAAGCTCGGCAGAAATATCATTCCAACTCATGCTTGACCCGTTCAGCGAAGGCTTCGGCTCAATTTTACCGCTAAATCCACCCGTCGGAACGCTCGGATTTGGAACGTCGGAGGGCTTCTTCTTAAACTCAATTTTAAGCACGGTATCTGCGGTGAGCGTAAACGAAACCTTGTTGTTGATAACTGTAAGTTCCCTGCCGTTCACCGTAACTGCTTTCACCTCGTAGCCCTCGTCGGGGAAAAGCTCAATGTCATACAACGTACCGCTCTCAACATTCGGGATAAACGTGGTATTGGCAGGAAGCGAAGTCTTACCATTCGGACCACATTCTATAGTCAGACTATAAGTTGCATACTTTTTGGAATACGTTACCAAAAGCGTATGATCGCTGTCGATATTGCTGATTATATACTGACCGTCGGTAAGCTCAACAGGCTTGCCGTCAAGAATGGCGGTAACAACATATCCCTCTAAATCAGCGATTTTGAACACAGCATTTTCGCCCTCAATATATGTTGAAGTTACAGGCGATACAACAGAAAGCGCGCTGTTATCAATACCCTCAACATTGACTGTTACCGTATAAACGCGCTTGAATTCGACATCTATCTGCTGATGCTCGGTAATATTAGTCAGATAAAGCTTACCGTCAGTCAGCTCGACATCTTCGCCGTTCAGCTTGACAGAACCTACGACCCAACCATTTTTCGGAGTTACGGTGACTGTTGCTTCCTCACCTTTCTTTCCCTTTTCTGCCGATGCGCACCTGCGGATTGTTTCCGTAAGTTACCGCGTCAACAGTACCTGTAGTCTTTACGCCGCCAACATCAACATCGACGGTTTTTCCGATTGTTCCGACAGCCTGTGAAGAAACCAGCATATTGTTCAGCTTGCCGAATTCCTGGTTCATGTTGGTCATCTGCTCAAGTGAACTGAACTGGGCCATCTGTGCAATAAACTGCGTGTTGTCCATCGGAGACGTCGGATCCTGATTTGAAAGCTGTGTTATCAGAAGCTTAAGAAAATCATCTTTTCCGAGCGACTGCTGCGCCTGTCTTCCGTTTACCGCAAGAGATTTGTTGAATGTGTCGACCTGCATATTGAGCTTGGCCTTTTCCTGCGGACTCATAGCCGTGTTAAGCTGAACGGAGCTTTCCATAATTCACCTCGTTAAAATCAGTCTGACGTCTTAGGCGACGACATTTATCCTGTAATCTGCAGAAGCTTCGTAGGACGTCTGGTCCCCCGCACTTACTGCAGAACCTGAATTAGAATGTACCGCATAATCACCGTATGTCTTTTCAGAAAGGAACTGTTCCGCGCTCTGCTGCCTTTCCCCTCCGAACATTCCGCCCTGTGAATTATTTTGGGCAATGCTCAGCGTAAAGGTTGCATTGTCGAATCCGCTCTGCACAAACGCTTGTCTCAGAGTGTCAAGATTCTGGCGAAAAGCTTCGAACGCTTCCCTGCTTACTACGGTAATATGACCGGATACTACTTTATCGGAAAGTTCAAGAGTAATCTTAACATTTCCCAAAGCTTCAGGCTTAAGTGCCATATTTATTGTTCCGGTATTATTGTCCTTTAAAACTATGCTTCCGGCTTTTACAAAATCGGGCGCACTGGCTGCAATCTGCTGTGAAACCATCTGCTGGAACACCGAACCGCTTGCCTGGGCCGACTGTGTGTCTGAAGAAAGAATATTTTTTGCTGCATCCTGCGGCATGTTAAGAACAGCATTTACACTTGTTTCGCCGGCCGAACCTGAATGCGCACGCGATATTTTCATGCTGCCGTTGTCATATTCAAGTTCAGATTCCGGAACAGTTACCGTGCGCTCGTCTGTAAGCGAAAAAAGTCCGTTAAGAACGCTTTTCTGTTCAGTTTTCTTTTTCTGGGGAATGCTATCTGAAAGGCCGTCTTTTGTTTCTTCACCACTCTGCGCAAGATTCAAAAATGATTCACCTTCGCTTTTGTCTGTCATGTTAAGAGCCGCAACGATTGTTCCTTCGGAAACTGCTGCCGCCTGTACCTGTGCTTCAGCGGAATTTTCCAGCAACGCAAGGAACTGTCCGGGATTGTCCACAGAAACCTGTGCTGCGGCCAGAAGACGTTCCTGCTCTGCAGACTGTGAATTGAATTCTTCTGCCGAAGTCAGCAAAGATTCAATATTGTCTTTAACGGAAGATGATTTGAGATAAGTTATATCCTGTTCTGAAAGAGGTTCTGCGGCAAAAACGGCAGCGTCTTCTTTTGAAAGGGGCGCATTTTTTGTTTTGGGCTGTTCCTGTACAAGGGCTGCATTCTGGACCGAAGTTTCTTCTGCAGTTTTTTCAGAAACATTCTGCGGAATATCTTCTTTGTCATTTAGAGATTTATTGCCTTTTTTGTAAGAAACTTTCTGTTCCTCTGCAGCAGGCTTTTCTTCTGCTGTCCGGGCAGCCTCAAGCATATCCTTAAAAGAAGAGTCCGGGCGCGGTTCCTTCAGCTTTTGTGACTGAACTTCGGGCAATCCCTGTGATTTTACGACCTGTATGTTTGAAGCAAGCATGGCGACCTCCGAAACTACCGGACAGCCGCCACACCCTTAGTTTATGGAAAGCGGTTTGTTTGCCATTTTGCGCTGTATCTCTGCCGCACGTGAAGCGGGCATAAGTGACAGCCAGTAGGCACCCATGGAAGATGTTCCTGCACTGGCGGCAATTTCTTCGGCACGGCGCAAAACGTCTATTACGTCCTGGTCATCCATGTTTACAAGAATTTCCACTGCTTTGGCAGGCTGCATTCCGTTAAGGTTTTGCACAATCTGTTCGATGTTTACACTTCTATCATCGTACTTTTTTACCAGATTGTTAAATGTTTTTTCTCTTTCTGACTGTGCATTCTCTTTGTCCGCAAGTTCCTGAGCAACCTGGGCATTTGCATCTTCCTGAACCTTTACGTCAGCCTCGCGCTTATCCAACTCCTGCGTGCGTACGTCAAGGGCTTCAAGTCTTTTTGCAAAGCGGTCATCATCAAGGTTTGCAGGAACAGAACCTGTTCCGCCTGCCACAGAAACCGAAGTCTGCGGTTCTAGCCCGAACAGTCTGTAGACAGGAGCAAACATTTTTTTTGCCTGAATTACCCCCAGATAGTCAAACCAGAGCAGTCCGAACAGTACAAGAATAACAATGAGAAGAATTAAAAGTATCGACTTGGCAAGAACCTTTGTGGAACGCACTTTTATTCACCGATAAGACCGCCGATAGCGGCTCCAAGAGTAATGTCATTGTCGCGGCTGATTATGTCATAATACAGTCCCTTTTCGCGTACAAGCACGTCTTCAAGATAACCCTGTACACGGGCAAATATCTTGTATGTCTTGAAGAATGTTGTTCCATTGCAGAGAATACAGACAGGCTCGTCGGAAGAAGTACCTGCACCGCTCTTGATTACACAGGCCGCAAGAATTGAAGTGGCAAGACGTGCACAGCGTTCTACAAGTGCGTCAAGAATCTGGAACAGACGGTCATAATCTTCTTTTGTGGCACATCCGGCAGCCTTTGCTCCAAGAACAGAAGCCGTTGAATACGGAGAATGAAGGAAGGCATCCATTTCTATAAGAGTCATTTCCTTTATTTCAAGAAGCTTTTTTGCAAATGCGTCAGTAAAAAGACCTTCTTCTGCAGCAGTATGAATCATTTCAAAACTTACGGGACCAAGATATGCACCCGAGCACATTTTTTCCATGCGTGAAGTTCCAGGTTTTACGCTTTTTGCATCAAAGGCTTCATCAAAGTCAGATCTTGCAACCTTGTCGAATTTTCCGCTTTCGCAGACAACAATCTGTCTCTTGAGTCCCTTGTATGCTGCGTCTTCGGGCTGGATATAAGCGCCGTTCATTCCTGTTCCGAGAATAAAACCGATGTATGAAGAATACTTCATTCCTTCGTCCGGGGCGGCGGCACCTGCAAGAAGTGCTGCAACCGTGTCGTTAAGAAGAAGAACATTCATCTTGTTTTTCCAGCCGTGGTCTGCGAGAGCCTTTTTGAGTTCCTTTCCAACCCTGCAGCCGGCTACTTCGGGAGCCTTGATTTCTTTTGAAAAGCCAAGAAGGATTCCGTCGCCGTCATCTGTAATTGTCATCGGGTAAGAAAAACAGAAACCTATATTGCAGGACTTGTCCTTGAGGTGTTCAAGATTTTCTGCAAACTGATTGAAGAATTCAGTACGGGAAAGTTCCTTTTCTATTCCAGGCATCTTTGTCTTTTCCATAAAGTCAATGGAAGGCTTACCTGTTGAATCAAAGGTAACCAGGCACGATCTGAAGTTTGTTCCGCCTGCATCAATTACAATTACACTTTTTCCTGCAGCTGCCTTTGACGGTGGATTGCTGTAAGTCAAAATCATATCCTGACTGGCAGGACGACGGCACAGACCTTCGTGCATATCTGAAAGAAGTGCATCTGTTACGGAATTTATATCAACATGATGATTAAAATTGTGTTTTCCCAAAAAAGCCGCAACTGCTGTATTCATAAATTACCTCTGATCAAATTTAAAATAATACTTTATATATTTTACCATACTACATCAAAAATTCAAGATATAACAGGCTCAGGACAGATATATTTTGGACATATATTTTGCCCAGGATTGAAAAAAAATACATATGAATATAAAATAACTGCCCTATGCTCGAAGATACTCTTAAAGACCAGCTTAATCCGGAACAATACAGGGCCGTAACTACCATAAATGGTCCTATACTTATAATTGCAGGTGCCGGCAGCGGAAAAACACGCGTAATAACCTACAGAATAGCAAATATGCTCGAAAAGGGAATTCCGCAGAGTCAGATTTTGGCCCTTACTTTTACAAACAAAGCCGCAAAGGAAATGGAAGACAGAATAAAAAGCCTTACAGGAAGAAAACTCCAGAACCTTACTGTAAGTACATTCCATGCATTCGGCGTAAGAATTTTAAGGCAGGATATAGACAAGCTCGGCTACAGACCGAATTTTTCAATCTATGACGAAACAGACAGAAAATCTCTCATAAAGGAAACAGGCCGCGAGCTTCAGTTTACGGCAGATGCAATGGATCTTTTTAAAATAGGTGCACTGTTCAGCGACGTAAAGACCGGCAGAAAAGGCTGGCAGAGCGACAATGATATGTACAGGCAGCTTTACGAAGGCTATCAGGAAGGACTCAAGCTCTATAATTCCGTAGACTTTGACGATCTTATTACCCTTCCCATAAAGCTTTTCAAAGAGCACCCCGAAGTTTTGGAACAGTACAAAAACCGCTACAAGTACATAATGGTAGACGAATTCCAGGACACAAGCCACCAGCAGTACGAACTCATGCGCCTTCTTGCCGACAAAAACGTTGCTGTAGTAGGAGATGATGACCAGAGCATTTACAGCTGGCGCGGTGCCGACTACCAGAACATTGTGAATTTTGAAAAGGACTTTCCCGATGTACAGGAAATAAGGCTCGAACAGAACTACCGCTCAACCGGAACAATTCTTGCAGCCGCAAACGGTGTAATAAAGCACAATACAAACAGAAAGGACAAGGAGCTTTGGAGCGGTAACGGCAACGGCAAACCCATCGAAATCTACATGCCGGAAAACGAAGCGGCAGAAGCAGACTTTATTGCAGAAACAATCCAGGGAATCTGTGCCGAAGAAAAACGGAATTACGATGACTTCGGTGTACTCATGCGTGCAAATACACAGAGCCGCGCAATAGAAGAAGCCTTTCTTGAAAGCAACATCCCCTACACAATGAGCGGAGGAACAAGTTTTTTTGAGCGCAAGGAAATAAAGGATATCATAAGCTATCTGAGGGTTATCTCGAACCATGACGATGACATAAACCTTCTTAGAATTATAAATACGCCGCGCCGCGGACTGGGAAGAACCACAATAGAAGCCGTAAACAAGGTTTCTGACACAATGGGATTTTCACTCTGGGAAGGAATAAAGGCAATAATCGAATCTTCTACCGAAGAATGTCCGGTAAGCGAAAAAACAAGGGCAGATCTTGGTGCGTTTATATCACTTATAGAAAGCTACAAAACCATGCTCAGCGGAAAAGGATTGAGTAAAAAAGTGCGCGCCCTGGTAGATGAAATTGCCTACTTTGACTACCTGATCAGCGAAAATCCAAAAAGCGAAAAGGCTGCCCGCTTCAAGTACATGAACATTGAAAGCCTCATAAAAAGTATGGAACAGTGGGAAAACAACCCCGAACACGAAGACACAAGTCTTTTTGCATACCTTAACCGCATTACCCTTCTGTCGCGCGATGATCTTGACGACGGGGAACAGGACAAGGGAAAAGTAAATTTAATGACAGTTCATGCAAGCAAGGGACTTGAATTCCCTGTAGTTTTTATTGCAGGAGCCGAAGAAGGTCTTATGCCCCACGCCCGTGCAGTAGAAGAAGGCGGTGAACAGGCTATAGAAGAAGAACGCAGGCTTTTTTACGTGGCAGTTACAAGGGCAAGGGACCGTCTCTTTATTTCTTCATGCCTCAAAAGAAGAAAAATGACGGCAACGGTAGAATGCGCTCCAAGCAGATTCCTCGAAGAAATACCTGAATCACTCGTAGAATACCACGAACCATCAAAGGAAGTCTCTGACGAACAGGCTCATGAACTTCTGCAGAATATGCTCAAAAACATGTCACGCCCGAGGGTTCCGAAACTGTAATATTCCAGCTCGGTTGCAGTACAAAACTGAAAAAATGTGCTATACTGTAATCAAAAGTTCCCGGAGGATTTATAAATGAATAGAAAACTCGGACAGGCATTTCTTATTGCAGCAGCATTTGTTTTTTTCTCATGCAAAACGCTGGGCAAAACCGACACATATCCAGAGCCTTCAGTTATTCTGGAGCCGCCAGTACCGCAGACAAATCTTCCCGTCATAGAATTTTCGGGACTTGGAATAAAATACGAATTTGAATCAATGCTTCTAAACCGCTTTCTGGTAATTCAGGATACAGATGCCAGCGGAAAATTTGCAGCACGTTTAATGGACGAAACTTCGTGGGCAAAAGTACGAATACTTTTTCCTGCCGGAACTTACGAATGTCTTGCCGCAGAAAAATCATTCAATCCGGACCAGGCAGCATTTTACATTTACATAGATGAAGAAGCACACAGGGTTTATCCCAGTAACCCTCCACTTGGAAAATGGGAACTTACTACAAGAAGCCCCATCTATTTTACACTTGATGCGCCCAAAGAAGTTCTGGTAACGGTACAGGCAAATTCAAAGGACCGTCTGGGCGAGACAGGAATGGATTTGGACTACATTCAGTTTGTAAAAAGAAGATAATCTAAAAAACCTGGGTGATATTTATTTGCCCAGATCAAGGACGCGTCTGTTGTAGTCTTTGGGCGGGTTTTCTATAATGCTCCAGTCAAAATCAAGAACACCGTGCGGCGGGAAAAGCGGCTTTGGAGCAGGCATTTTTTGTGAATTCATTTCTTTGACAATCTGTTCAATCGTTTCACTCCCTGAATGCAGCGTAAGGTAAGGTTCACCGAACGCACAGATTGTTGAAGTTCTTACATTGTAAAAAACTTTTATTCCGTCAGAATTTGTGCGCTCTTTTTTTACTATTACGGAATTCATGCGGGCCGTTTTTGGAAAAGAGCCTGAACGTTCTATATTTCTTATGCGCGTTCCCTTTCCGTTAACGCAGGTAAACGTCTGTCCTGCAAAGCGCAGATGCTTCGGAACGCTGTACTCTGAATCTGCATCACGGAATACAGCCTGTGCCAGAGAGTCAAAATCCATGTCAGAGCGCCAGTATCTTATGTGGTATATTTTATCAGCGTCAACAAGATACGACAGAAGTTCTGTTTTGTAAAAGGGTTTTGAAAGCGTAATGCCCGAAGCCCTTCCTGCATCGTACCAGAAACCGTCAGCAGGATGTTCTGAAGAAAGCGTTGTTCCGTTTAAGGCAGAAGACGAAGCAACATTGTCGCTGTTTTCTTCCCTAAGCACAAAGTCCAGGTACAGATTGTTTCCAATTCTTGCAACCGGAACAAAGACATCTTCTTTACCGTAGCGCAGTTTAAGTATCCAGGCACCGGAAGATTCATTTTCAGCTAAAAGTACATCACCGTTTGCCTGAACAACGCCGTTTGAATCCCCTGCGGCAAGTTCTTCTGCAAGGGGAATACATTCTATTCCTATAACATCTGCTGCAGAAGATGAAGTAGCACTGTTTCTGTCACGCACATTTTCTTTTGTATAGACGGAACTTTCTGCAGCGCGGTCAGCATAACGGCCGTAAAAGGGCTTGAGCACAATCTGAATTGAATCCAGTCCTGTATCAAAGACAACCATGCGGTCTGCGTTTTCCCAGATTCCCCCAAGAAGCGAAGAAACCGGAGATGCCGCAAGGGTTGCAAGAGAACATAAAACTGCAGCAAAAAAAAAGTGCTTTTTCAATCTTATTCTGTCTTTTTTATTCTTTAAGAATGCAGTCTCCTGTCTGCGGAACAAATTTCTTTGTTGCCCATTTTGAACCTATTTCATCGCGTAGAGAAAAGCGCATAATTTTTCTGTCTTCAAAGGCTTTCTGCACAAGTTCGTCTATCTGCATGGAATCATAAATGGCTTTTGCTTCTTCTACAGTGGCCCGCAGAATAGGATGCTTTGGTGTAAAGAGTACGCAGCAGTCTTCGTAGGGAAGAATGGAAATGTCAAAAGTTCCTATTTCTTCTGCCGTAGCCGTAATTTCTTCTTTGTCAAGGCCAACCAGCGGGCGCAGCAGAGGATATTCTGCAAAGCTTTCTGTTACAGTAAGGTTTTGTATAGTCTGGCTTGCTACCTGCCCGAGGCTTTCGCCCGTAATAAGACAGTCTGCATGTACACGTTCTGCAAGGAGATTTGCACACTTCATCATGCACAGGCGCAGCATAAGTGTTGTATATGCTTCGGGAGACTTTGCCTTTATTTGCATCTGAACGTCTGTAAACGGAATTATGTTGAGATGAGTGTCTACTCCGTACTGGCCTATTATTCTTGCAAGATCTTCTACTTTTTTCTGCGCTTCTTCAGAAGTGTACGGGTACGAATGGAAGTAAATGCATTCAACCTTCATTCCGCGTCTCATCATGCGGTATCCGGCTACAGGACTGTCTATTCCGCCGCTCAGAAGAAGAAGGCCTTTTCCGCTTACACCGACCGGAAGACCACGGCAGGTCTTTCTCTGTGCACAGTAAACGTAGCATTTGTCACGTACTTCTACATTTATTACGACATCGGGATTATGTACGTCAACGCTCATTGTTCCGTCATCAAAAAGAACACCTGCGGCGCCCGAACAGATTTCGTATGAATTGAGCGCAAAGCTCTTGTCTTCACGGCGCGCGTCTATTTTAAAAGTTTTTGCACCTGATGCTACAGCGGCTTTTCCCTCTTCTGCTACTGCCGCGCGGATTGCTTCCATTGTTTTTTCTACAACCCGCACTTTTGCCCAGCCGGTAATTCCGATAAGCCTGTCGAGCGCATATTCTGCTGCAGGAACAGAATCTTTTGTACAGGAAACATAGAGCCGCCCTGCCTGTGTCCAGACCCTTGCTTCTACGGTCTCCAGCGCGAGCCTTAAATTCAGTACCAGCTGTTTTTCAAAGACGCGCATGTTTCCGCCTTTGAGTGTAAGTTCCCCTACTTTTCCAAGATAGGTTTCGGTATAATAATTAAAGTCAATGTCGTGTTTCATAAATTCCTCTGAAATTAAATGATCGGCGGGTTCAAACCTGTGGCCCGGTTCAGCTTAAAATCTTACGGTGATTCCTGCTGTATAGTAACTGTTTATTTTGTTTACGAGAGATGATTCCCATTCGCTGCGTGCAAGGGACACGATCTTTGAAACGCTTTCGGCATTTATTTCGTAATCAGTACCGTTGTAAGTATAATATTTTTTATCTTCAGAAATAGTTACACTTCCTCCGGGGAACATATTTGTATTGACGCCATAACGCTGGATGTACTCGAACGTATAGCCTGCCCTGAACGAAACATGTGTCTTTTTGCGTGTGGCAAATGTATATTCAGCCTGAATTCCTGTCTGGATAACGTACATTGTATGTTCCTGATTAAGGAAATTGAGTTTGTACCATGCCGTATCTACTTTTGTTCCGTTGGAAGATGAAGAGGCCATCATGGAATGTGTGTTTACACTGCCGTCAGTCGAATAAACGCCGGGTTTTGCGCACAGGTAGGCAAAAGCTTCATCGTCTGTAAGGCTTTCGCATACATTTGCATGACGCATGAAAGTAGATGAAACTTTAATTCCCAGCCTTGAAACAGGCCTGAAGTCGAGCGTAAGGTTTATGGCGTCGCTGTTCGGTGCAAAGGCCGTTCCCATGTTTATTCCATTGTTCGTATAGTTCTGGTAATTTTTTGTTCCGGCAGAAATTGACGCTGTCTTTTCGTCATCGTATTCCCAGTGCGAATATGTGTACGGTGTAACAAACGTGTAGTTTAAATTTGCCCTTGTGCAGAAAGAATTTTCGGGGGTATAAACAAGGCCGGTCTTAAAGGCAATCCTGTTTTTTGAGTCAATGCTGAGCTTTGCAAGCTTGTTTACATCTATGTCGTCTACAAAAATGTCTGTTGCCCAGAGCACGCCTTTTACCGGGCGGTACTTCAGGAGAATTCCCATCTGAAGGTTGTCGTTGCAGCCGCCTATTCCCTGCGCTACCATAAACGGAACAGGAAGAAGGTACGAAGCGTCAAAACGTTTTCCGTAAACTATGGTTTCGTAGTATGAAGCAGAAAATTGGTCTGTAAAGCCGTATTCAAGTGCATGGAAAGCAAGTATTTTGTCCGGGGCAAGTGTTCCGCTGTCACCGCTGTACGAAGAAGTGGCACCTATCATGGAAAGCTGATGGGCATAGGAAAGCCGGCCGTTCATGTATGTAAACGAAAGATTTGCACAATGGTATGCGCTGTCGTTGAGAGCCAGTCCCTGATTAAGGTAAGGGCCGTATCCTGTTCTGTAAATTCCGGCCTGCATGAACATATTTTTCTTTCCTACTGCAAGACTGTTGTTCATGTCCAGATATACGTTCATGGGGCCTATAGATGCCGAATCCTGAATGGAATCGTGCATTGAATTCGTATAGATGGGAAGAAAACGGCTTTCGTCTTTTATATTGCGTGCAGCCCAGCCAAGATGGTATCCTACAGAAACAAAGTCGTCAAAGAGATAGAAATCGCCTTCGAGGGCCGGGTACACATAGAGCATACTGTCAAGTTCGGCTGGATCCGAATTTTCCTTTTTCTGGCTTAAAGCATAGTCTGCGCCTGCTTCTACATGCCATGAATGTTTGAAAATATCTTCGTACAGAAGATTGGCAATTTCTGTATCATATGCATCCCCGTTTTTTATAACGGTATCAAGAATTTCCTTTACATTCGCAAGCGGATAAGGTCTTATCGGGGGAACTTCATTAATTATTCCGCGTATTCCCCAGCTTTCTACCATTGTATAAAACTTGTCGGAAGGATCAACGCTTACCTGTGAAAACAAAGGCAGAGAAAGAGCTGCTGTCAGTACTGCCAAAATCGAAACTTTTTTATTCATTGGAACATCCTTACAGGCCGGAACGTAACTGAAACAGCTGTTTCCAGACCGCATTTGAAATTATCGCTTACATTGCCAGAATTGAAAATAAAGACGCAGGCCGGCCTTACAGCCAGTGTAACTGCACTTACGGGCGACCACTTGGCACACAAAGAGATTCTGTTTACGTACTCGGGAATACCGCTCGGTGTTACCAGTGACTGTTTTCTCTTTGCTTCTTCAAAACCGTCTTTTGAAGTGTCGGGGTAAACCCACTTGTCAAGATCGGGCACTCTGTCCTGACCACCCCAGTCGCAGTCATTTTTGCCCTTAAAGACTTTTGTCCCTGAATATTCACCGCAGACCTTGAAAAGATAGCCGGCAGCTATGCTCCAGTTGTCGTGTTCGTAGCCGAAACTCAGCTGGGCGGCTACAGTATCGGGGCCATAGGGACTTCCTATCCACTCGTAGAAAACAGCCTGTTCCCCCATGTTTTCGCTGAATGTACCAACAAGGCTCCAGTTGGGGCTTTCCTTTATGTAAAGGTACGGGTCTGCATAATAGCCTTCAAGCCACGCATGAAAACGGCCGCCCCGGAACGGAACATAGGATTCTATTCCAAGCTGTGCGCCTATTCCGTTTGGTGTAACATTGTCGGGCCAGTTGTCCATCTCGTACTTTGTCTGGAACTGATCCTGGGCAAAATTTGCATAGAGGCGCAGATTTTTTACCGGCACATACTGAAGCTTAAAGCACATGTATGCGCATGTATGTCCTTCAGAATCATCTTTATCGGGCTCATAGTCACGCCAGGGGCTCATTCCGTGGTAGATTGTCCACGGGTTCAGAAAGCGCAGTTCCAGCGGTGCATTTACAAAAATTGCTTCTATTGCAGAAAATGTAAGTTTTTTGAACAGGCGCACTTCGAGCTGGTGCATATAAAGATAGCGGTCAACATTGAACTGGTTAACATTCATGCAGTAGCGTACATCCGGTGAATAAAATGAAAGAGATGCAAAAGAAGTGGTTGTAAGATATTCGCTCATGATGACACTTCCGCCGAGAGAACGCCCCACACTTCTTTCACCAAGCCCAATCTGGAAATTCATTCCGGCTGTGTCTGTAAAAGAATAACCCGTGCTAAAATATGCCCTATGCGGAAAATTGGTGTCAAACTGTGAAGCCTCAAGCGGAATATTCGTAAAGGTTGCGTCACTGAGCGCATACCCGTAGTTCTGCCTTAGGTCGAGTTCGGTATACATTGTAAACAAATCTTTGGCCTGGAACTTGACCGGGAACGAAATAAGGGCAAGTCTGTCTTTTTTGCCATAAACCCAGTCAATGTCATCTTCGGATTTGTACATTCCCTCAAGGTTTACAACAGGGTCTGCTTCAAGGCTGAATATTCCAGCCTCAAAAGAAAGCGGATCTTCTGCCTCATAAGCTTTAATTCTGTCGTAAAGGCTTTTACCGCTACTGCTTAACGAACTGTAGTCCGCTTCTGAAAGATAAAGAAGGATTTCATTTATGGAAAGAGGCGCGTTATCTGAAAAATCTGCACGGCCTTCTTCGAGCGCTATTGCTGTAAGTGCATCATAAACCCAGCTTCCTGCCGGAACAAGTTCCTGTTTTCCTCTTGGGGCAGCATACAAAGCCCCTGCTGAAAGGAGAAAACAAAGAAGTGCCGAAAAAATTTTTCTGAATAGTGTCAATTCTGATCTGCCGATTTAACGGCCCCCTCAAGTGTTTTGGACTGTATTTTCTGCGGCCAGGCTGAAAGAACCGCATTGTAGAAAGCAACCGTGCGCCGTATTGCCGCCCAGCAGCAAATATTTGACGATTGGTACACCAGCTACAAAAAACAGCTGGACAGCCTGGACTACAACTGGGCCCAAGGCCAGAAAATTGTCAACGACTATCACAATGACAATATCAGCCTTAATACAGCCTATACCCGTCTAAACCTTTTGGAGCATCAGGCTCAGGTTACTAACCAGGAGCTAAGCAAACTGGCTCCGCCTATCAGTCTGGATGATACCAACTATGATTTGGCCGCCAGCATATTGAACAAGACCATTGCCTACAGTGAAAAGCAGCTGGCAGCTATTACAGCCCTTAAGGCCAATGCCAATCCTGCCAACCTAAGTACAGACAACCACGAAGAGGAAAGCCGGATTTTGCGGGAAACCATGCTGCGCAATGGCCCTGATGCCTTGTTTACAGCAGCCGAAACCAATAGCCTGCGCCAAAATCTAACCATACCGGAGAATTAATTATGCATATCTACAAGACAACAGCCGAAAATGGCACAGCCAGCTACGAAATTCAGAAATCCCGCTTTATTGCCTATACCAGCCATGTGGAAACTGAGGCTGAAGCCAGGGATTTTGTAACAGCCATCAAGAAGAAGCATTTTGATGCCCGCCACAATTGCTCTGCCTGGGTGCTGGGAGAAGATAGCAGTCAGCAAAAATCCAATGATGATGGTGAACCTGGGGGCACTGCCGGCAATCCTATTCTGGAGGCCATCAAACAGAGCTTTGCGTGCAGTGAGGTGGATATCCGGACATATTCGCCCCTTACGCTCGCT
>OQWA01000215.1_pt1 | contig 15806 bp, 16 predicted proteins | sample 1691581 | NCBI WGS metagenome assembly OQWA01 (sample SAMN03418264, study PRJEB22391) | human gut metagenome | biome: human-gut; feature: organic feature; material: feces | host: Homo sapiens | place: Tanzania | collected 2013-01
AGGTTCGCTGGTGATCATGACCTGTCACGACCACGTCACCCTGGAGGGTGTTTGCGACACGATCTACACCATTGAGCACGGTAGAATCACAGATGAAAAGCACATGGATGCGGAGGGAACTGCCGAATGAAAAAGCCGATTATCGCAGCAACTCTGATCGTCTGCCTGGTGGCTTGGTGTGTGCGGTATTATAAGGTGAACGGTGGTACCTTTGCTGTGCATTATGAGGGGCCCTCTGCGGTATACGGCATGCACGAAATGGTGTCCTTTGGCGACAACATCTCGAATAATGCATTGGAACAGCCCGGCTATTCTGTTTCGCTGGAATCCGCCCGCATGATAGATGCAGAGGATTATCTGAAAGAGTTGGGCAAGAAGCCGGAGGATTTTCATTTCCTGTCGGAAAAGTACCTGGAGCTGACCCTGACGGTTGCCAATGAGGGGGATTATCCAAAAGGACTGACCTTTTATGCGCTTCCTGTCCTTGGAAGCAATTGGTTCACATACTACGACAATGAGGTCACTGCCTGCATCAATCACTCTGAGTTTGTGGCAAATGTGCTGGCGGCATTGGAGGCTGGCACCATAAGTGTGGACAACGATACGCAGTGCGCGGTGGGCACACCCATCAACGACGATGTGCGTGGCATGGTTTCGTCGTTTTTGAACGATCAGACGGCTTCGGCGCTTGCTTCCTACATCGCCGACAATGCCGCTGATTTGCGTGCGCTCTTGGTGTTGGGCAATGAGGCTGTGCGCAGTATGTCGGCCCCAACCGATATGCAGAAACTGTTTGAGCAGATGAGCCCAAAGTTGAAAAACTCGGCTTACGGCAAAGAAATTAAGGTGGCGATTGACAAAACGTGTAGCACGCTTGCCGGTGCGAAATTTGTGGATTTCGCAGCCACTTACAACGGCAAAACCCAGCGTTTGAGCGACTATGTGGGCAAGGGCAAACTGGTGGTGGCTGACTTTTGGGCAAGTTGGTGCGGCCCTTGTAAGAGGGAGATTCCTAACATTCGCAAGGTTTACGAGACTTACGGCCCTAAAGGATTGGTGGTTTTGTCTGTAGCAGTTTGGGACAGACCTGAAGACACTAAGGCGGCAGCTGCGGAGCACGGTGTGGTTTGGAATCAAATCATCAATGCGCAACATATCCCGACCGAGCTTTACGGAATCAGCGGTATTCCTCAGATTATGCTTTTCGGTCCTGACGGCACCATTCCCTGTATTGGCCGGATTATTCTTTCGGCTGCCATATTTGGATTTGCGGTATCTACGATCATCGGCTGGTTTTTTATTGGAGAGCAGGCAGCACAGTTCCTTTTTGGAAAATATTATGAGGCAGTCATACCGGCTGTAAGGGTTGTGTATATTGTGATGGTATTTTTGGGTCGGGATGATACTTTTCTCCGTCGTTTCGGCGGCGGTACAATGCCTTTTTGTGGCGACATTGCTTGAAACATGTATCGCCTGCGGGTTGATCCCGACAAATACAGGTTACGGTGCGCTGTTTTCGGCAGCGACCATGCGTGTTCAGATTGCGGATGAAAAATACAATGTTTGCTATGCTTCCGCAAATGCGCCCGAGCTGCCTGCCGAACTGATGCGGCTTGCAGAGGTGGGCGATGTTGACACCGGAGACGGCTTTTTGCTGCGGAGCAGCAGGATTCCGGGCGGACATGTGCTTTGGATGGAAGATATATCAGCGATTAACGAATTGCTGGAGGAGCTTGAATCGAACCGTGCCGAGATTGCGGAGAGCAATAATCTTGAACGTGAAAATTATAACACAAAATTAAGAATCAATGCACTGCGCGAAAAAAACAGACTGTACGACCTGCTTCAGGAACAAACGGCGCACGGCATAGATTTGCTTGATGATATTTTCGGGCAATACGAGGATTCCGCGGAACCGAAGGAACGGCGCATGCTGCTTGCAAAGGCAGCGGTCGTCGGTGCATATATAAAAAGACGCGGCAACCTGATGTTCATCGGAGAGAAAAGCAAAGTGACCGATACTGCCGAACTCGGGCTTTGCCTTAACGAATCGTTTGCGAATATTGAACTTTTCGGTGCGGAATGCGCACTGTCCGTACCCGTGCGTGTGCGCATACGAACGGAAGACGCAATTCGCACCTATGATTTTTTTGAAGAAATAATCGAAGCTGCAATGGATGACCTGCGTTCGGTTTGGCTGAAAGCACACACTGTTGAAGAGAGGGTAGTATTCTGCATCGAGGTTGAAACCTCTGCCGACCTGAGCGGGAATACCAAAGTTTACAGCGGTGGAAAAACGGAAGAAGACGTTTGGCGGTTCACATTTGCAGTGGGAAAGGAGGGAGCAAAAGAATGAAGATCTTCTGTTCGATTTCGACAGCCGGGCGTTCGCTGCTGCCTGCCGCATTGTTCGCAGCTGTGCTTATTTCACTTGCTGCCGCCGTTATCGTCTTTCAAATGCGAAGGGAAAAATGGCTGCAGGCGTTGAACACGACCGCCTTTTTGCTTCTGTTCGTGTTGCTGAACGTGGTTTTTTCGAAAATCGACAGGCAGGGTGATACGCATGGTTCGATTGATTTGCTGACAGGATTGCTGTGGATAATCATTTGCACCGCTGCGGTTACGGGAACGCTTGAGATACTGCTGCTCCGCAAGCAAACGGGAAAAACTATCGGAAGGAATTCCGTGAAGCAGGCGATAGATTCGCTGCCGTCCGCAATTTGCTGGTTTACGGAGGAAGGGACGGTAAAGCTTTGCAATCTGCAAATGTACAGGCTTTTTCGCATGCTTGCGGGTAGAGATCTTCAGATGTATGCGGAGATTTGCACAGCTTTGGAGGACTGCCCGGAAGGGAATGCGAACAGCAGACAAATCGGGGTGATACGCCTTTCCGGGGAAAGACAGACTTATCTGTTTCCCAACGGGAGTGTGTGGAAGTATTCACGAAAGGAAATTGCCGCAAGCGACGGAAGACGCTATATTGAGGCAATGTTTTCAAACGTTACGGGTTTGTATGAGAAGCATCTTGAGCTTCGGCGGCAAACGGAGCAGCTGAAGCTTATTTCGCGCGAATTGAAAAAACTTTCGGAGCATGTGCTTGAATTGACAAGGGAGAGTGAGATACTTGCGGCAAAAACCCGCCTGCACGACAGAATAGGCGCGGGCTTGATTGCGATTCGGCAGACTCTTTTGGGAACGCGGACAGCGGAGGAGGGCGCAAAAGCACTGCAAGCGTTCCGCAATGCCGTGCGCATGATAAAATCCGATAATGAATCCGTTTCCGAAAAGGGAGAACTCGCGGAGCTCATGCAGGATGCAGAGGCGATAGGCATGCGCATTGAGCTTTTCGGTGAACTGCCGGAAGATACGGATTTGCGGAAAGTTTTCCTTATTGCAATACGTGAATGCCTCACAAACGGTGTTCGCCATGCGGATGCAACGCTTATACATGCGGAAATTGTGCGGAAGAACAAAAGCATATTGTTATATATAACGAACAACGGAAAGCCCCCGGAAGGCGTTGTTGTGCCGAAAGGCGGGCTGTTGAACCTTTTGCGTTATGTTGCGGACTGCGGAGGAAAAATGAAAATCGAATCGCTGCCGCAGTATGTGCTGTCGATTGAACTGCCGTCGAAAAACGGGGAAGTTGAGAAGGAATGACAGAAAAAAGATAAAAACGGTGAAAACAGGGGCTCGAAAAATGAAAAAAATACTGATAGTCGAGGATCAAAGAATGCCGCGGGAGAATATGGAGCGCATGATCGCGGAAAGCGGACGATATGAATCTGCGGGCAGCATCAGCGACGCCGGACTTGCGCTTGCGCGCTGCTGCCGCATTCCTGTTGACTTGATATTGATGGATGTCTGCACGGCGGGCAATCGGGACGGCATAGAGGCTGCGGCAGAGATTAAAGCAAAGTTTCCGAATATCAAAATCATTATTGTAACATCAATGGCCGAAGTCGGATTTTTGGACAGGGCAAAAGCGGCAGGTGCGGACAGTTTCTGATTTTTATAACACTTGTAAAACACGCGGAGTCATTACGTTTGAACGCTTTAAGAATATTTGCGTTAAATACAAGTGCCTAACAAAAGAACATGTAAAAATCCTATTGGCAAAAGGATTAATTTCCTCAATAGATGCGAATGAATTATTAGTTTTAATAGATTCAAATGGTGTTGATCCTGGTTTTATAGCATCATTAAAAACGCCTGCGGCGACATCCGACTTGACATAGTAATTCAGCCGTTACAACAACGAGACCGAGAGATTTTTCTCTCGGTTTTTTCTTTGTAAAAAAGTTTGTTCACTGCCCAAAAATGGGAAGGGAAAATTTAATATTTGTTTTTGTGCATGATAGAAAACCGTCACACAAAACGAAACGCACCATTTCGTAAAAAAGAAATATTGAAAAACAGTTATTTGATTATTCACGGCAAAGAAATCTTATTAGGCAGGGAAAGGTCAAGTGAGTATGCTTTTGTAAATGCATTTAAAAACTATAGTAAGCAAGTATTCAAGCGTCCGGGAAGCGCAAAACACAGGAGCCTTTTTTATACAAATTATGGAACGAATTATGGCACACTTTTTATGAAACGTTGTGCCAAAAAATGCAAAATTTTACCATAAAACAAGGAAAAACCGCCCAAAACAGGCGGTTTTTAACTATGGCGGAGAGAAAGGGATTCGAACCCTTGCGCCAGTTTCCTGACGACCGCATTTCGAGTGCGGCTCGTTATGACCTCTTCGATATCTCTCCAATCTGATTACGTCGGGGAAATGCCCAACGTGTGTAATATACAACATTTCGCCGGATTTGGCAACCATATTGCGGCAATTTTGCAAAAATCCTTTAATTCCGACAGCCGCAAGAAATAAAGAAGTAATGCGCGGCAAATACTTTGTGAAGAAGCGACTATCCGAAAAGCATAATGAGATAAGGAAACGGGGGTTTTACAGGTCGGACGATGAAAAAAGTCCGACTTTTTTTGTCATAAGGAAGCGAAGGGCGCGGAGAGCGCCGACGGCGTAAACGTCCTTGCAGCAGGCCTCGTGGGTGAGAGTCAGGGTTTCGTAATTGCCGAAAAACGAGATTTCGTGTTTACCGACTGCCGTGCCGCCGCGAATCGAATTTATCGAAACGTCCGGCGTGTTTTCGTCAACGCAAGACGACTTTATAACGTCCGCGAGCATTTTGGCTGTGCCGGACGGGGCGTCGAGTTTTTTCTTGTGGTGGGTTTCCGTGACGTTGACGTCGAAGCCGTCGAGTAGTGACGCCGCGAGCGCGACAAGGCGCGACAAAACGTACACGCCGTGGCTTAAATTCGCTGTCTTGAAAACGGCTATTTTTTTGGCGGCAACCGCTATTTTTTCGTTTTGGATTTCGGAGTGTCCCGTCGTTGCGACAAGAAGTTTCAGGCGATTTCCGACGCAAAAATCAAGCATTTCGTCAAGTGCTGTCGGCGTTGAAAAATCGACCACTGCGTCCGCGGGAGCGGCAACGTTTTTAATGTTTTTATACAGCGGAAAATCTGTTGAAATTCCCGTGCGGTTTACGTCGACGCCGGCAACGATATTTACGTCCGTCGTTTCTTTTGCAACCTTTTGAAACGTTGTGCCGAGTCTGCCGCACGCGCCGTTTAATATGACGTTTATCATACTTTAACTTAAAAAATCGTCAATTAAAACGTCTAATTTGTCGGAATTCGTTTTTGACATTTTTGTGAGCGGCAAGCGCAGAATATTCTTGCAAAGCCCGAACTTATTGAGCGCGTATTTTATGGGAATGGGGTTGACTTCCGAAAATAATCCGTGTATCAGCGGGTTGAGTTTCAACTGCATTTTCGCCGCTTTGTCGTAGTTGCCGAGAAGGGCGGCTTTTGTCATATCTGACACGAATTTCGGGAACAGATTCGCCGCGACGGAGATAACGCCCGATGCCCCCATGCACATTGCGGGGACGGTAAGGTTGTCGTCGCCCGAAAAGACGTCCGCGTCGCCAGACAGCATTATCGTGTCGGACATTTGCGAAAGATCCCCCGCCGCTTCTTTGATGGCGACGACGTTTTTAATTTTTGCAAGTTTTCGGAAAGTTTCCGGCAGAACGTTGACGCCGGTGCGCGCCGGCACGTTGTAAACGATAACGGGTTTATCGACGGAATTTGCGATTTCCGAGTAATGCGCGACGAGTCCGCTTTGCGTGCATTTGTTGTAAAACGGCGTAACGACAAGCAGGGCGTCCGCTCCGAGCGACGAGAAAAGTCGGCTAAGTCGCACAGCCGATTTCGTGTCGTTCGAGCCGCTGCCGACGATGACGGGGACGCGCCCGTCCGCGGAAAATCTCGTTTAATTCACGATTTCACAAAAGTTTAATAACCCGAATCGGTAATAATCTTTTAAGAAGGTCAAGGCGAAAATGTCAATTTTCAAAGGCTGCGCTACCGCGCTTGTTACCCCGTTTTCCGATTCGGGCGTCGATTACGATTCTCTGTTGGTTGCGGCGCCTTTTCTTATGTTATCGGCGACGCACCAGATATTGACGCCGCTGTCGACGCTGTCGTCGATGCGGATACGACCGACGTAAACGGGGTCGGTATTTTCGATATCGACGGGCATCGGGTACTTGCAATTTTCGATATCGTCGATGACGACGAGTCCCGGGGCGTTTTCAAGGCATTCGAACACGCCTTTAAGGTCGCAAGGTTTCTCAAACTCGATATTTATGCTTTCGGAATGGCCGTGAAAAACGGGGACGCGGACGGTGGTTGCGGTGATTCGCATATCGGGCGCGTGCAGAATTTTGCGCGTTTCGTTGACCATTTTCATTTCTTCTTTGGTATAGTGGTTGTCGCAGAACACGTCGATTTGCGGCAGGCAGTTTGCGAAGATTTGGTGATTGAACTTTTTGGGCGGGACGCCGTTTATGCCGTCTTTAAGGTCGTTGTAGCCCTGAACGCCCGCGCCGGAAACCGCCTGATAAGTGCTGTAAACCACTCTTTTAATAGTATATTTGTCGTGCAGGGGTTTTAATGCCACCATAGCCTGAATCGTGCTGCAATTCGGGTTGGCGATGATGCCTTTGTTCCATCTGACGTCTTCGGGGTTGACCTCGGGCACGACAAGGGGAACGTTCTCGTCCATACGCCAGCAGCTGCTGTTGTCGACGACGGTTGCGCCGATACTTGCAAAAATCGGGGCGAATTCCCTTGAAACGCTTGCGCCCGCGGAAAACAACGCAATGTCGATTTTTTTATCGACGACGTTTTCTTTCGTGAGTTCGATAACGGTGTGCGGTTTTCCCATGAAATCAATCACCTTACCGGCGCTTTTCGCGCTTGCGTAAAGATAATAGTTTTCGACAGGAAGGTTTCTTTCCGCTAAAACTTCCAGGAATTTATTGCCGACCATACCCGTTGCGCCGACAACCGCCACGTTATATTTTTTCATAGATACCTCCAAAATCGGAAAGGTTCGAATAACCTCTTTAATAGTTTAATATGGTAACACACGAAAGAGACTTTGTCAAATGCTGATATATACATAGTATTATTTTTCGTCGATTCGTGTCAAAAGCCGACAAAACTCCGCGATAAATTCTTGATATATTTCTTTTTATAGTGTAAAATGGAAAGACAACAAATGTCGGAGCAAAAAATGAACAAAACTAATAAAACGAACAATAAAAACAAAAAGGAAGAATTAAGCCCTTTGTATAAAAAACTTTCGCTCGGGCCCGAAATCCGCGCGGAAGAACCGAAGGGGGTATATCCTAAGGGCCGCGTGAAACAGGTTTTTGCGGTGATGGGCGGCGAGATGAACTCGCTTATGAGAGTGAACGCGTGGTTTTTGCTGTTTGCGATCCCGCTCTTTTTCGTGCTTTATTGGTGCAGTAATTATTTCACGAGCCTTGCGACGTCGAAGTTCGATTTTATGGGCAACGTCGGCATGGCGTTCCCGGGCGGGGCGGACACCCTGCAACAGGCGCAGATTGCCGTATACGACGCGTGGCAGATCGTGTTTTATCTGCTTGTCCCCGCAATCACGATTACGTTTATCGGTATGGCGGGCGCGTTCAACTGTCTGAAAGCCTTTATGTGGGGCGAAAAGGTTGAAAAAATCACGAAAACCTTCTTCAAAGGCGTCAAAAAATATTGGTGGAAATACCTTATCGTTATGCTTGTCGATTCGCTTCTCGTGCTTGCGCTCGGCAGCGCGTTCGTATTCTTCCTGAAATTGAAGGTGATGGGTGCGCTCAACGCCGGACACTGGGTGATGATAATCGTCGTGTGCCTTGTTGAGTTTTTGCTGCTTTACGTCAACATGCAACTTCTGCCGATGATTGCGGAAGTCGACTTGCCACTCCTAAAACAGGTCAAAAACTCAATCCTTTTCAGCGTGAAACTTGCGCCGATAGGTCTGCCGTTGTTCCTTGTATGCCTTGTGCCGATTGCGTTGTTCTTTGTCAAGAGCAGCTTCTTCTCGATAATCTGGCTTGTCGTGATGATGATGTTCGGCACGACTTTGTACGGGCTTACGTTCACGGCGTTTTCGCAATGGGCGCTCGATAACGTGTTTACCCCGCTTTATATGATGACGCAGCAAAAACCGTCGTCGAAGAAAGATAAAAAGGCAAAACAAAACGCGGTCACGGCACCCGTAACGGCGGAAACCGAAAAACCCGTCGCAAACGCAAGCGGCACTCCCGCGGAAAACCGGAACGGAAAAAAGGCAAAAGGCGGAAAAAAATAATTGTACGAGATACTTGCAAAGTATTATGACGATCTGATGGGCGACTTTGACTACGACGCGTACGAAAAGTTCGCCCTTGAAAATCTGAAAGACGTCTGGGGCGGGTTCGGATACGATCTGGCGTCCGGCAGCGGCGAAATGGCAATCCGCCTTAAACGCAACGGGTTCAAGGTCGTCGGCGGCGACGTTTCGCCCGAAATGCTTGAAAAAGCGACCGAAAAAGCAAGAAAAGCACGCCTCGACGTGCCGTTTGTTTTTTCCGACCTGAACGATTTACACCTTGAAAAAAAGTGCGATTTCGTGACGGCTGTCTGCGACGGATTCAATTACGTCAAGGGGAAAAACCTGGCGGCGGCGTTTAATGAAATTTACTCCGCGTTGAACGACGGCGGTGTTTTTATTTTTGACGTGAGTTCCGCCAATAAACTTGAAAACGTGCTCGGAAACAACCTTTTTTACGAGGACGACGAAAACCTGACGTACCTTTGGCAAAACACGAAAAAGGGCGAAAAAATAAAAATGGAGCTGACCTTTTTCGAGCGGGACGGCGACGTGTATCGCCGCTTTGACGAAAGCGAATCGCAATATATACACAAAACGAAAGACGTCGAATCCGCATTGACGGCGGCGGGCTTTTCTTATCGGCTTTTTAACGAAAAATTCAAAAAATTTACGGAGCGTTGCAACAGACTTATCGTCGTTGCGAAAAAATAATGGACGTTATAAAAAGATTTATGCTGTTCGACAAGACGATTCTCGTCAGCGTGATTTCCGCAAAGGAACTTGTCGACAAGGCGATAAAAATTCACTCTCTTTCCCGTACCGCGGCGGCTGCGCTCGGAAGGACGCTTATCGTCGGCGCGTATATGGGGACGGAACTTAAAGACGACAAACAAAAATTGTCGATTACGATTAACGGCGGCGGCCCGCTTGGAAGAATCGTCGTGCTGTCCGATTACGGCGCGAAGGTCAGGGGCTACGTCGAAAACCCCGCGGTCGAACTTCCGCTGAACGGAAAAGGGAAACTCGACGTGGGCGGCGGCGTCGGCAAAAACGGCTATATCAGCGTCATAAAAGACCTTGGACTGAAAGAGCCGTATTCGGGAAGATGCCCGATTGTCGACGGGGAAATCGCAAACGATTTTGCGTATTATTTCACGGTGTCCGAACAACAGCCGTCGGCGGTTGCGCTCGGCGTGCTTGCGGCGGATAACGAGTGCGTGTCGGCGGGCGGAATATTCGTAAGCGCGCTTCCCGGGGCGGACGACAACGCAATCACGGTGATGGAAGATATATTGACGAATTTCACGCGCGTCAGCGACCTGTTCAAGGAAATGACGCCCGAAGATATTATCGACAGGTATTTTTCGCATTTCGATATTTTTTATCTTCCCGACGTGTATCCGAAGTACGAATGCACGTGCAATAGGGCGCGGCTTGAACAAGTCGTCGTGTCTTTGGGGCGCGACGAGGCGTACGATATTCTGCGTGAAAACGGGAAGTTGGAACTTACTTGTCAATTCTGCAACAAAAAGTACGTTTTCACCAAAAACGACGTTGATACGTTGTTTTCAAAGGCTTAAAACCGTTATTTTGTACTATGGCAAAAGTTATTAAGTTTGACGACACAATCGAATATAAGATAGACCGCGCAAACGATCTTTACGCCGACGAGAACTTCGCCGACGCACTTACCTTATTGTTCGAAGTCGTGAAACGCGACGAAAAAAACAAGGACGCGCTCATTCTCATCGGACGGATTTACGCCGATATGAATGCCTTCAACGAAAGCAACGTCGCATATATGACCGCCTATGCAAAAACAAAGTCGAAGGACGCGATCAAGGGCATTATTTCGAACGCGCTCGTTAACGGCAAGTTCCGCCTTGCAAAATATTACAAGGATACTTACGGCGTCGATTACGACTTTTCGGAGTTTCTGACGGTGCAGACCGAAGACGGCGAAACCCTTTTCCCCGACGACGAAGAAGAACAGGAGTTTGAACGGCACCTAAGGCTTGTCGTATCGAGAAAAGAAAAGGGCGGCGAAAACCTTGTCAAAGAAAAAGACCTGAGAAATCTGAAAAACCTTACGATAAACGATCTGGAAGGACTTGGCGGGAATCCCGACTTTATGAAGTTTTCGGAACTTATGGAAAAACTTCTGAACTTCGACGACGGCGAAGAAGACGACAAACCCGAAAAACGCCGTACCGAAATCGGATTCAAGCAGGTTTATCCCCGTCCGTCGGCGGAGTGCGAGCAGATTATTTCCGACGCATTCAAACTGTTTTCAACGGGGAAACCGCAGGAGTCACTTGACCTTCTCAAAAACATAAACGAGAAAAACGGGAAATATTATTACATTGCCGAGAAAAACAAGGCGATGTGTTATCTTGCGCTTGACCGGTTGCAGTCGATGAAAATCGCCGCCGAAACCGCGCTTAAAGGCTTGCCCGACGACTTTTCGTTGAAGTGTTATTATTACATTGCCTTAAAACTCCTTGACGAAAAGACGGACGCCGAAAAAGTGTTTTCGGAAATCAAAACCGAAAAACCCAAAAACACGATGGAATATATGGTGAAACTTGACGCGTGCCGTCTTGCGCTCGACCACGAAGGAGTGCTTGACGCCGTCGAAAACGTTTTGCCCGACTTTCCGTATCAGCCGCAGTTTTTGATTCTGTACGGAAAAGCGCAGTACAACTGCGGATATATCAAGCCCGCCCGCGCGACTTTTCTGGAAATCGTCCGACTGTATCCCGACAATTTCGAGGCCCGTCTGTTGCTTGACAAAATCAACGACGGCGAAGACGGTCTTATACCGTACGGCGATATGGAAGTGATGCTTAAACGCGTGCGCATTTTGTCCGATCTCAAAATGAAGATGCAGGACAACATCGGGTTTATGAATTACCTGAAATACGAGAAGGACGCTTACAGAAATATCGAATACGTGTTACTTAACGAGAACGAGCAGAACGTGTACGTCCTGATGACGGGGCTTACCACGTACGTTTCCAAGCAAATGTTCGATATGTACGAAAAACTGCTTATTTCGCCGTACGCGTCGCCGTATCTCAAAACCCTTGCGCTGACGGTTTATCTTTCGGACGCAATGCCGGGCGAGGTTGCCGTCGCGAATATCGACGAAAAACTGAAAATCGTGAAAATGGCCGATTACGGCTGGGAAAAAGGAATAAACGACGTCGTGAAAGCCGCCGCGTATTTTGCCTTTTCGCAGGTGATTATGCGGGAGAAAAAGCCGAAATCCGCCGTGGACGCGCTGAGCGAAAGACTGAAAAGAATATCGGGGTTTTTAATGAGCGCATTAAGCCCGAAAGACCTTGTGAAAGAGTTGAATTCGGTTGACAGTATGGTTGCGATGAAAGACGCCTTGTGCGACTTGTCCACGCACCGCGTCAGACGCTCGACGCCCATGACCGTCATCGACGAAAAGTATCTACAATACGTCGAATTATTGAAAGAGGTTGACGAAAAATATGAAATTTGAAAATCTTGACAAATTGTTTGAACTTTACGTGCAGGAAGCCGTAAGGAAAAATAAGGAAAAGTATTCCTCGCACGAGGCGTTGGAAGACGATCTCGGCATGCTTTTCAACAGGTTTGAAAACGTCAGGATCAAAACCCTTGACGGCAAAACGCCGAAAGAGTACGCGGCGGAACTTCGCGAAGACGGCGAAATTTTCGACTACGTTTCGAAATGCCTTGAAAACAATATCGAAGTTACCGACACCATTTGCGACGAGGTCGTGCGCGCGGAAGGCGCAACCGAATACCTGAACGGGCTTTTGTACGAAAACAACAAGGACGCAAAACTTCTTGCCGCGCTTTTACTTAAAGAAATCGACGACGAAGAAGTCGAAGATATTTTCATTTCCGTCCTTACAAACGACGAAATGCCCGACGAAGTGAAAACGGTCGCTTTCGAATATCTGTCCGACGGCGACGACTGCGTGCCCGAAAAAATATTGGAAATCATAAACTCCGTGCCAGAAAAAAATCAGGGAATTCTCGTTGAGGTACTTTCAAACTTCAAGGGGAGAAAGGACGTGTTTTACTGGCTCGTTACAATGTTGCAGCGCGCCGAAGACGTGCCGACGTACGCGGGGCTTCTCGGAAGATACGGCGATCCCGCCGCAATCGATATTCTCAAAAGTTTCGCAAGCGAGGTCGATATAAATTACGTGGAATTTGTCGAGATAAGAAACGCTGTCGAGGAACTCGGCGGGGAGATGACGGAAGAAAAAGATTTTTCGGACGATCCGTATTACAAGTACATAAATCATATCGGGGAAAACGGCGAAAATCCCGAAACCGCCGAAACGAAAAACTGAATATTCATAATGTTAATTATTCATAACCCTGTGTCGCAAGGCATAGGGTTATTTTATGAAAGAAGGATTAAAGTGCGCCGCCGTGTTTATCGGGACGGTCATCGGCGCGGGGTTTGCAACGGGGCAGGAAGTATTGTTGTATTTCGGAAGATCAAGCATTGCCGTGCCGATTTTTTCGGGGATTTTACTGGGACTTTTTAACGCGTATTTTTTGGCAATCGGCGCAAAATTCAACGATAGAATCAATGAACATATGTTGCAGAATAAGGCAAAAGCACTTTATGATGTATGTATGTTCATTTGTGCATATATCACTTTTATAGCAATGTTTTCGGGTGTTGAAACCCTTTTTGTGAAAATATTCGATATTAAATACACAAGTGTGGCGTGGGTTGTCGCGGCGGGTTTCATCGCTGCAAACGGGTTAAGGTTCATGAAAGGGCTGAACTCTGTCGCGGTGCCCGTGATACTTCTTCTGACAATAGTGATTTTCGTATATTCCGACAAAGAAAAAGCAAGCGGCGCATACAACTTTTTTAACGGGATAACGTACGCCGCGATGAACGTTATGTTGTCGATGGGCGTGATGATAAGACTTGGAAAAACCGCGACGAAAAAGTCAATTTGGGTGTCGGGGTGCGTGACTGCGGTCGTTATGGCGACGATGCTTGCGCTTATCACGCTTGTCGTGAAAAAGAGCGGCGGCGAAATGCCCGTGTATGCCGCGGCGGACAAGGTCGGGCTTAAATACGCGGCGGGCGCGGTGATACTTCTTTCGGTATTTACGACGATGGTATCCGCGCTTGAAACGGCGGCGGAAATAATCGTGCCGGACGAAAAAAAGAAAACCGCGGGCGTCATTTTCGTCACGCTTTTGTCGCTTCCTATTCAGGCGTTGTTCTCTTTTGAGGATATCGTCGATTATTATTATCCCGTCGTGTCGGGAATGGGCATACTTATCGTAATCGTTTTATCGGTTTTCGTAATTTTCAAAAAACGGGACGGCAAAATCAAAAAATCCGTTGACTTTTAATCCCAAATATTATAACATAAGAAAAATTTACAATTTTTCCGCAAATAATTTTTAACGAGGTGTACAAATGGCAAAGATTTTGAAGGAAGGTTTAACTTTTGACGACGTTTTGCTTATCCCCAAGCGCAGCGACGTGCTTCCCAAAGACGTCGATTTGTCGGTGGAACTTGCAAAAGGGCTTAAACTTAACATTCCGCTTCTGAGTGCGGGAATGGATACCGTTACCGAATCCCAGATGGCAATCGCGATGGCAAGGGAAGGCGGCGTCGGTATCATTCACAAAAACCTGACGATCGAAGAACAGGCGGCGCACGTAGACCGCGTGAAGCGCAGCGAACACGGCGTCATTACCGATCCGTTTTACCTTGGACCGGACAACCTCGTTACCGAAGCGGTCGCACTTATGGCAAAGTACAGAATCAGCGGCGTTCCCATCACGAAAGACGGGAAACTCGTGGGTATTCTTACCAACCGCGACCTTAAATTCGAGACAAATTACAACCAGCCCATCGGCAATATAATGACGTGGAAAAACCTTGTGACCGCACCCGTCGGCACCACGCTTGAAGAGGCGAAAGAAATTCTCGGGGAGCACCGCATCGAAAAACTGCCCATCGTCGACGCCGATTTCAATCTGAAAGGGCTTATCACCATCAAAGACATCGAAAAAGCCATTCAGTATCCCAACTCCGCAAAGGACGCGGGCGGCAGACTGCTTGCTGGAGCGGCGGTCGGCATCGCGAACAACACGATGGAAAGGGTTGAAGAACTCGTCAGAAACAAAGTCGACGTAATCGCCGTCGATACGGCGCACGGACACAACGCGATCGTTATCGAAACGGTCAAAAAAATCAAAAAGAAATTCCCTTGCCTTCCCGTCATCGCGGGTAACGTCGCAACGGCGGAAGCCACGCGCGACCTCATCGAAGCGGCAAACGGGATCCTTTATGTAATGATTATGTGGATTCATGGAATGACAATTACTTCTGTATTGTATTGTCTGCTGGTTTCTGCACTTCTGGTAATCAGTGTGATTGATTTCAGAACCTTTGAGATTCCCCTTGGAATCAACATTTTTATTCTACTTTTGGTACGAATGAAGAGCTATACAGCCAGTTGAACCTTGGTAATGTGTCTGATGCAGTTTTTTCTGATAAGCGATAATGTTGACACGGAAATGGGCCTGCGTCTGGCAGGGATCAGGGGAGTTGTCGTCCACGAGGAGAATGAGGTAATAAAGGCTCTCAAAGATGCAGCTGCTGACAGCGATGTTGCAGTTATACTTATGACAGAGAAGCTCGTGCGTCTTTGCAGAGATACGGTGTTCGATATGAAGCTTCATATGAAAAGCCCTCTTATCGTTGAGATCCCCGACCGACATGCCACTGCCGATATTTCAAGCACCATTTCGGGATATGTTCAGGACGCTATCGGTCTGAAACTTTAAAAATGCAGATCATGCGGCGCATGATACTGATCTACGGAGGTTTGCAATGGAAGAAATCAATACAGAAAAGCTCCATCGCTTTGCTGAAGCTGTAAATGCGGATGTTGACAGGCAGGGCGGAGTAACAAGAATTATATTTATTGGCAAATTGATTTCCAAGAGAATAAAGTCTGGTCAATGACATAATCATTTAAACAACAAGCAAAATGGAGGCATGTA
>OQWA01000218.1_pt1 | contig 15716 bp, 15 predicted proteins | sample 1691581 | NCBI WGS metagenome assembly OQWA01 (sample SAMN03418264, study PRJEB22391) | human gut metagenome | biome: human-gut; feature: organic feature; material: feces | host: Homo sapiens | place: Tanzania | collected 2013-01
CCTCGGACGTCTTGCAGGCGGCTCCGCCCACCAGCGCGATCGGCGTTACCGAAATTCTCTTATTCACGATCGGGATGCCGATCTCACGGGAGATCTCGTTTCCTGTCCGGTTGAGATCCTTCGCCGCCTCGTAAATTTTATGATAAATCTTTTCATTCAGCTTCTCTAAGTCAGAATCAATGCAGTCCAGAAGGCTGATGCCCATTGTGATGGTACGCACATCAAGATTTTCCTTCTCGACCATGTTGTTGGTCTCTGTCACTTCGTACAAATTAATCATATGCTCTCCATGCCTTTCCTTTTATCAGATTAATTGCCGCTCCTTGTCTGCAGTCACACATCAGATACGGTGCATCTGATCGAAAATCTCTTCCTTCTGGCACTTGATTACAACCCCGATCTCCTCGCCCAGCGCCGCCATTTCATCCGCCATATCGCCGAATGCCTTTCCGCAGCCGTTGGTATCCACGATCATCATCATGTTAAAATAGCCCTGCACAATCGTCTGGGAAATATCCAGAATATTGATGCCGTTCTCAGCGAGATAGGTACAAACCTTTGCAATAATTCCGACAGTATCTTTTCCCACAACAGTAATAATTGTTCTCTTCATGTTCTTTCCTTCCCTTTCGCCTGACCTAAGCTTTTCGTTACCATTAAACTACATTTATCCGTTTATTGCAAGACCGGATTCAGATTTCAACCGCCGCCGTGACCTCATTCCGCTTCGCCACACGGATGTCGAAATCTCCCGCCCTGTACGGGCCATCTCCCATATTGATCTCCATGCGAACCGACTCAAAGGCAAGCTCGGGAAGATTGTTCTCCTTGCTCAGATGTCCCAGAAGCACCGCCTTCAGCTTATCGTGCAGAATCCGGCATAAAAGCCTTCCGGAATTTTCATTTGAGAGGTGTCCCCTTTCCCCGAGGATTCTCTGCTTCAGATAGTACGGATAGGGACCGACCTGCAGCATATTGACATCATGGTTCGCCTCCAGCAGAAGCGCATCCATCCCTTTCAGGCACTCCACCGTGTAATCGTTGTAGACACCGAGATCCGTGCAAACCGCAACTCTCTTATTTCCGTAGGAGACACGGTAGCCGACCGGCTGTGCGGCATCGTGGGAAATATGCATCGGGTTCACCGTGAGATCCTTGATCGTCAATTTCTGATCCTCCTTCACCTCGTGAAAAAGATCATCCTCCAGTTTCCCGAGGTTCCCGCACCGTTTTATGGCATCGATCGTCCCCGCCGTGGCATAGATCGGGATCTCATATTTTCTGGCGATCACTCCCAGCCCCGCGATATGATCTGCGTGCTCATGTGTCACCAGAATTCCGTCTATGTCTCTCCCCGTAAGCTCCAGCTCCCGCAAGCCGCTCTCCACGCGCTTGCCGCTGATTCCGACATCCACAAGCAGATGCGTGGCATCCGAACCCACATAGATACAGTTGCCGCTGCTTCCGCTCGCTATACTACATAATCTCATAACTATCCAGTCCTCTTTCTCCGCGAAAGATTCCTACACCTCCCAGTATATTTCAAGTACGTCGCCCTCGTTCAGAGGCTCCATATATTCCGCATTCCTGCCGTTTAACCTTGTCACAATGTTCCGCCCCGCAGGCTTGCTTAAGTCAAACTCAATAAAGGAAAAGACATCGACAAAAACATAGTTGACCTTTCCGGTCAACGCAACAGGCATTCCATTGACTATCACGGTCACTCTCGTATTTTCTCCTGTATTTCCCGCTTCGGGCGCTGTATTGCTTCCCACGCCCACCGTGCTCTCCGCAGGTGTCCCGGAAACGGCTTCCGCCGTGCCGTCCGCCCCGGACAACTCCTCCGTTTCATCCGTTTCCGCATTCCAGCTGAGCGTAAAATTCTCATAAATGCGCGTCTCCGGCTTCGCCGGCGTATCATTTACCAGAATCCCGCCCCCGAGAGGCACATCCATAAAGTCCGCAATCTCACGGACCGTGTAGGAATTCTGAACGGTAATTTCATCCTCCTCACGGATCAGGTAAAATTCGTTTTCCATCTTCCCGTTGACAAGCGCCGTCTTCGGAAGATTGATCTTTGTTCCGTTGACAATCACATGCAGCTGCTCGGAAAGCTCAGTCAGCTTTCCGAGCTCCAGCACCGCCTCATCTCCCGCCGTGGACGGAACCATCTCAATATGGTCTCCGTTATGTACCTGACTGTGGATATCCGCATTCTCGCCGTTTACGCGGATCAGGGCAGCTTCCCCCTGAACGCCTCTCACAATCCTGCTCTTTCCGTTCACGCTGAAGGTGAGCGCCCTTCCTCTCTTCGGGAAGAGGTCTTCGTTGGAAAATTCAGACTGTACAGCGGCATCCGCCACGGTCAGCTTTCCGTTATCATAGAGCTTGATACGTTTCCCGTTAAACTCCACAAAGATAAAGTTATTGCTCTGCTCGTAATAGCTCAGGCAGATGCCGACCGGCGTCACCATCATGGAATCCTGCCGGGAATCCTGATTTTCAAACTCGATCGCGCGGAGCACCTCCTGCCCGCGGATTGCCACACGTTCCTTGACAATTCCGAGTTCCTTCGCCAGCGCCTCCGTGTAGCCCGGAATCATGCCGCCTCCGCCGACCACAAACACCGCGCTGACAGCCTTCTCGCCGTTCAGCTCCCGGATGCAGTCCGCCACCTGCTTTGCCATTCCGTTCACATGCTCCTCCAGCAGCGCGGCAACCTCCTCTGCGGAAATCGTCTGCGGCAGCCCCATGATGTCCTCATACTCCACCGTTTCCTTCACGCCTGCCTCGCGCTTGATCCGTTCCGCAGTGTCGAACTCCACAAGGCAGTGCTGGACAAGGATGTCCGTCAGGCTGTCTCCCGCCACGGGAATCATCCCGTATGCCGTTATCGTTCCGTCCTTTGTAATCGAAATATCGCTGGTACCCGCTCCGACGTCCACAAGCGCCATATTCAGCATGCGGAACTTCTCCGGTATCGCCACCTGTATCGCGGCGATCGGCTCCAGCGTCAGGTTCGCCACATGAAGCCCTGCAAGCTCCACCGCCTTGTACAGCCCGTCCACCACATCATCCGGCAGGAACGTCGCGATCAGATCCAGTGCCATGCTCTTTACCTTGTGTCCCTCAAGGTTGCCGATCTGGTAGCCGTTCATATAGTAGCGCATGGGGGTATAACCGACGCAGTAGAACTTCATATCCGTATCGTTCGTCTTCTGGAATTCCTCGTATGCCCGTTCCACACCCATAGTGGAGAGAGAATAGACATCCTCCTCCGTCACCTCATGCTCCTGTTCAAAGCTCTGTTCCACATGGGTCGTCACCGTGCGGAGCACACGTCCCGCCGCAGCGATACACACCTCTGTCAGCCTGCGGTTCAGATCCTCCTCGAGCTGTTCCTTGACCTGACGGATCGTCTCGCCGACCTTCCCGATGTCATGAATCTGTCCGTCCAGCATGGCGCGCGTCTCATGCTCCTTGAAACGCTGTGCCAGAACATGAAATCTGTCGCTGCCGAGATAGCCGGCCGTTCCCACAATGCTTCTGGTTCCGATATCCAGTCCGAATACAAGCTGTCCCTGTCCTTCTCTTACTCCCGCCATGTAAAAGCCTCCAGTTTCTTATCGATCTGCTTGAAGCTGTCCGCAAGCAGCCCGCTGTTATCTATCACAAAATCGCACTGCCTCCGGAATTCCTCCTCCGAAAGCTGCTTTGACATTACATTGTCGATCCGCTCCCTGTCGTAGCCTCTCGCCTGCTCCAGCCGCCTGCGCCTGACGCTCTCATCCGCGTAGATATACCACATTTCATCTACCAGCGCTCCGTAGCCGCCCTCGATCAGCAGCGCCGCCTCCACAAAAAACAGCTCCACACCGCCATCTTTTCTCGCTCTCTCAAGGTGTGCAAGCAGATACTCCTTCACCGCCGGATGCACGATCGCATTGACCCCTTCCAGCAGCTCAGGGTCTGCAAAGATCCTCGCCGCCATCTTCGCCTTGTCGATCAGCCCGTCCGCATCGGTGACATCCGTTCCGAGCAGCGCCATCAGCCTTTCGTAGCACTCCGTTCCCGGCTCCTCCACCCGGTGCGCGACCTCGTCGGCAAGGTAGATTTCGCATTTGTAATGTTTTCCGATATAGTTGAGTATCTCGGTCTTCCCCGCGCCGATACCGCCGGTGATGCCGATAAATACAGGTCTATTTGGCTTCATACCAGTTATCTCCCGTGTGCAGGTCGATCTCAAGCGTCACGGCAAGCTCCGCTGCCGCCTTCATATTCTCCGACAGAATCTTCCGCACCTGTTCCTCTTCCTCGCGTGCAGTCTCGATTACCAGTTCGTCATGCACCTGCAGGATCAGCCTTGACTTCAGCCCCGCCCCGCGCAAGGCTCTCCAGACCCGGATCATGGCGATCTTGATAATGTCTGCCGCCGTTCCCTGAATCGGAGAGTTCATTGCGACACGCTCCCCGAAGGAACGCTGCATGAAGTTCGATGAGGAAAGCTCCGGCACCGGTCTGCGCCTGCCGAACATGGTCGTCACATAGCCCCGCTCCTTCGCATCCGCGACGAGCTTATCCAGAAATTCCTTCACCTTCGGATAGGTTGCAAAATACTGTTCGATGTATTGTGCCGCTTCCTTCCTGCTGATGCTCAGATCCTGGCTCAAGCCGAAGGAGCTGATGCCGTACACGATTCCGAAATTTACCGCCTTTGCGTTCCGCCGCTGCAGATCCGTCACCTCTTCAAACGGTGTGTGGAACACCTTGGATGCCGTGATCCGGTGAATGTCCTCATCCATGCGGTACGCCTCGATCAGCTGTTCATCCCCGGACATATGCGCCAGGACACGCAGCTCGATCTGGGAATAATCCGCGTCCATAAATTCATAGCCGTCCTTCGGCACAAACACCTTCCGGATGCGTCTGCCCAGCTCCATCCTCATGGGGATATTCTGAAGGTTCGGCTCCGTCGAGCTGATCCGCCCCGTCGCCGTGATTGTCTGGTTAAAGCTCGTGTGGATCCGCTGATCCGCACCGATATATGCCGCCAGCCCGTCCGCGTAGGTGGATTTCAGCTTTGTCAGTGTCCTGTACTCAAGAATGTCCTTCACGATCGGATAGTCCCCCGCGAGCTTTTCAAGGACATCCGCCGCTGTGGAATAACCGGTCTTCGTCTTCTTCCCGCCGGGAATGTTCATCGTCTCAAACAGCCCCTCGCCGAGCTGCTTCGGAGAATTGATATTGAACTCTGTGCCCGCCTGCTCATGGATCGACGCTTCCAGCTGCCCGATTCTCTCCGCGAGCGCGTCGCCGTATGCCTTGAGCTCCTCCCTGCGGACCTCAACGCCCTCGCGCTCCATATCGTACAATACCAGTGAAAGCGGCATCTCGATCTCACGCATCAGCCTGTCCATGCCGGTTGCCCGCAGCTTCTCCTCAAGAACTCCCGCCGCTGCGGCTGCGACATAAGCATTGTAACAGCAGAAAAGCCTGAATTTCTCCGGCTGCTGCTTTGCCGCCTCCGAAAGACTCAGCTTTCCGAGCAGCTCGCTCCTGCCGGGAAGCATCCTGCCCAGATGCTCCGAGGCAATCGCCTCCACATCATAGTCATTCTTGAGCGGGTTCAGAAGGTATGCCCCGATCAGGATGTCAAAGTATCTGTCCGTCCCATCCTGTGCCAGATAGGAATACTGCTTCTTAATGTCAAAGAAGGACAGCCGCTGCTTCGCAGACAGCTCACGAAGCGTCTGCGTCAGCGCAGCCATATCCGCCCCGTCCTCCTGCGATGACGCTTCCTCAAACAACGACAGCTGTACATTCTCCGGCTCCCTCACCGCATAGAAAAAGGTCTCCGTTCCGCTGCTGAGCGCTGCCCCGAGCAGCCGTCCGCCCTCTGCCGCAAGGAACAGCCCGGGTCTTTCGGTTCCGTTCTCCGCGCTTTTCAGCCTGTTCAGAAGCTCCTGCTGTGTTTTCAGCTCTGTGAAGGAATTTACAAGCTCCTCGCTTTCCTTTCCGGCATCCGCCTTTTCAAAGCGGCTGAGCATATTTCTGAATTCAAGCTGCTTGAACAGCTGATAGGCCTCAGGCGTGTAAAAGTCTTCCGCCTTTGCCGCCTCAAGATCCAGGTTGACATCGCAGTCCGTCTTGATCGTCGCCAGCGTCTTGCTCAGCTCTGCCAGAGCCTTATTCTCGATCAGGGATTCGCGGATGCTCTTCTTTGAGATCTCCTCCACATGCGCATAGATGTTATCCAGCGAGCCGTAAGCCACCATCAGCTCCGTCGCCGTCTTCTGACCGACCTTGGGCACGCCGGGGATATTGTCCGCCGTATCGCCCATCAGCGCTTTCAGCTCGATGAACTGTAACGGTGTCACCTCGTATGCCTTCCGCACATCCTCGGGATAATAGTCCTCGATCTCCGTCTTGCCCATTTTCGTCTTGGGAATCCTGATCTTGATATGCTCGTCCGAAATCTGCAGCAGATCCCTGTCTCCCGAGACAAGAGCGACCTCAACGCCGGCGCTCTGCGCCTTCTTTGCCAGCGTGCCGAGAATATCATCCGCCTCAAGCCCTGCCTGCTCCATGATGACAATGCCCATCGCATGCAGCACATCCTTCATCACCGGCACCTGCTCGCGCAGCTCCTCCGGCATAGGCTTTCTCGTTCCCTTATATGCCTCATACATCTCGTGCCGGAAGGTCGGCGCATGAACGTCGAACGCTACCGCGAGATAATCCGGCTTTTCCTCTTCCAGTATCTTAAACATGATATTCAGGAATCCGTAGACGGCATTGGTATGCAGTCCCTGCGCATTCGTCAGCTCGGGGACTCCGTAAAAGGCTCTGTTCAGAATGCTGTGTCCGTCGATCAGGACAAGCTTTTTGCGATCACTCATTTATAATCCTCACAATTACAATAATATCCAGATAACGATGCCGATCAGAAGGCAGACTGCGATAATCTCCATGGCGATGCCCAGCCGGATCATCTTCCCATGAACCCTGATCTTGCGCTTCGTCTCGTTCATACGCTGATCCAGCTCCTTCTGCAGGTCAAAGGCGCTTCCGTCCTCCAGTCTCTGCACACCCTCCGTCACAAGAAACTGGATGATGAGCTCCTCCTTGCAGTTTTCACACTGTTCCATATGCTCGCTGAACTTCTTCAATGTCTGATAGTCCAGCTTATGGTCAATGAAACCGGGTATCAGCTTCTCAAATTCTTTGCAGTCCATAGGCTCCCCTTTTAAATCTGCGCAAGCGCCTGCGCGATGTCTGCAATCAGATCCTCCTTGTCCTCAATGCCACAGCTGATACGGATGAGCTCCGCGGGAACTCCCGCCTCCCTGAGCTGTTCATCCGTCATCTGGCGATGCGTGCTGGACGCGGGATTCAGACAGCAGGTTCTCGCATCCGCGACATGTGTCTCAATCGCCGCGAGCTTAAGGCTCTTCATGAAAATGCTGGCAGCCTCTCTGCCGCCCTTAAGTCCGAAGGATACGACGCCGCAGCTTCCGTTCGGGAGATATTTCTGCGCCAGCTCATAATATTTATCGCCGGGCAGTCCGCAGTAATTTACATAGGCAACCTTGTCGTGTCCCGCGAGGAACTCCGCGACCGCCTGCCCGTTCTCGCAATGTCTCTTCACGCGCACATGCAGGCTCTCCAGACCGAGATTCAGAAGGAACGCGCTCTGCGGGCTCTGTACCGAGCCGAGGTCTCTCATCAGCTGTACCGTACATTTTGTGATAAATGCACCTGCGTTTCCAAAGCGCTCCACATAGGTCACGCCATGGTAGCTGTCATCCGGTGTGCACAGCCCCGGATACTTCTCCGCATGTGTCATCCAGTCAAATTTTCCGCTGTCGACAATGGCTCCGCCTACTGCCGCACCGTGTCCATCCATATATTTTGTCGTGGAATGCGTCACAATATCCGCTCCCCACTCGAAAGGTCTGCAATTAATCGGTGTGGCAAAGGTGTTGTCAATGATTAACGGCACACCGTGCTCATGCGCACATTTTGCAAACTTCTCAATATCCAGCACCGTCAGCGCGGGATTGGCAATCGTCTCGCCGAACATCGCCTTCGTGTTGTCCTGAAAAGCCGCGTTGATCTCCTCCTCCGCCGCATCGGGGCTTACAAACGTAACGTCAATGCCCATTCTTTTCATTGTAACGGAGATCAGATTGTAGGTGCCGCCGTAAATCGTGCTGCTCGCAACAATATGATCGCCGCAGCCGCAGATATTGAACAGCGCATAGAAATTCGCCGCCTGGCCGCTGCCGGTCAGCATTGCCGCCGTGCCGCCCTCAAGCTCTGCAATCTTGGCAGCCACATAATCGTTGGTCGGGTTCTGCAGTCTGGAGTAAAAATAGCCGCTCGCCTCCAGATCAAAGAGCTTTCCCATATCCTCGCTCGTATCATATTTGAACGTGGTACTCTGAACGATAGGGATCTGACGCGGTTCTCCGTTTCCCGGTGTGTAACCGCCCTGTACACAGATACTGTTAATCTTCATCTTAATCTCCATTCCTGTATTGTTTTTGCAACCTCACCAATAAACTTATCTATAAAACTTATGTATAGCATACATAATCCAGTATACACATTCGCACGCCCAAATTCAATAATTTTTCAACCATTTCAACGTGCCGCATGGTATATATCGCAAATACATAAACGCCACATTTTCTACCTACAAAATTTGATTTAGCAACCATGTATCCAAGTCAGTTATTACTTGGAGTCAAAAAATGCTGATTGCAAAAAGCCACAAAAAAATGGCCGAAAAATAATGTATATTCTACCTGTGTTCCATTCACTTCTGCATATGATTGTGTCAAATCATACCAGCATGAGTTTGCTTCCGCATCACCAAGCAAACATTCACCCATTAGAAAAGATTGCATAATATAGCAAGTCCCTCTTCTTCATTTTCATAATTATCATAATAATTTTGATAACCTGCCTGAATTGATATTTTTTCTGCTTCTTCTCTATTTTTAATCTCTTGAAGACAAATCACATCCGCGTTTAGTTTTCGAATTTCTCCAATTATACAGTTAGTTCTATATGGCAGTCCTTGTTCGGAATTCCATATGTTATATGTTGCTATTCTCATTATCTGTTCCTCCATATGTAACTTCTGATATAGACATTATTTTAAATTAATATGTTTATCACAGAATCTCTGAATTATATCCAGCACCTCATCACTATAATAAGTCAGACCACCATGAGCATCATTTCCTTCCAATTCATAGTAATCCGCTTCATGTCCTGTAGCAATAAGTCTGTCATATAATGCTCTGCTATTTTCCACAGATACTACTGGGTCAAATTCGCTATGTATAAGCAATACCGACGGAAGTTCTATATCCTTCGTTATATACATCTCACAAGATGCCTTTTTTGCCAATTCCTCATTACCTGCAATCTCATCCACTCCGAGCAAAACCGCAGACGGACGTTTCTTTAACCATGGTGGAAGCGGATTTTGTGAACAAATCAAAATATCCGTCGATGCACTTTCCAAAACTATTCCTGATACCTTCATCGGCATCTCACATAAACCGCTTTTTGCAAATAGCACTGACATCATAGCAATATGTCCACCAGAGGAATTTCCCATGAGAAAAATATGTTCCAAATCTATATGAAAATTTTCAGCTATAGTTGGTATGAATTTCAATGCGTTGCAAACATCCTCTATTTGCGCCGGGAACTGCGCAATATCAGATTCCCTATATTCCATCACCACCACCACATATTCTCTTTTAGCTAAAGTCGCATATTGCGGAATATCATTATACATTTCCTGCTTATGCCATGCCGAACCCGGAATAAACAAAATAAGTGGATATTTTTCTTCATTCGTCATTCCATTCCTATGCGGAAAAATGATTTGCAAGTGTCTCTTGCAATTACCATAATCACAATATTCCCAATTCTGCGAATATAACCATTGCATTTCGCTTGAGTCAACTTCAACTTTTATTTTATTCTTCATAAATTATTCCTCGTTCCAATCCTTATACAGTGTATCATATTTCGGCATGATTACATCCCGCAATATTGCTGCAAATCATATTTCTCATTTACCACATCAGATTTTTCAATATACGGGGCGGAATCAATATATACCCATCTTTCAACAAAGATAGGCGCAACCTTAAACAGCCTCTCGTTTTGCACCCCCGAATATCTCTATACCCCCCCCAGAAATGCATCCTTATATGCCTCGCAAAATGCATTATGCTCCATTGGATGTCCAACTTCTTCGCACACCCCTTCTCATCATTTAAGATATAACTTCCATTTCTGTGCATCATTCATAATCAAAGAAATAATTTTACCATAACAGCTACATTTTACTACATAATATTCGTCAACTACTGTTCTAACATGAACTTCAAAACTTCCCCCTCGAATTCGTTTTAAATACACTATTTGGCAATCAGCTATATCTACATTCGCCACTTTTGAGAAATTACGATAAAATTTACGGACTTCAAAATATATAATTTGCTTACGTTTTTTTTCGTTATTTTCTCTTTCCTTCTTTCCAAGCATCTTCTTCAAAATTTTCCACAAGTTCAACGCAAAGCCTTTCGTAATATCCCATATAAATCCGCCAATAAATACCATAAGCCATGGATGACTGGATGCCCATACAACTATTGCACCAAAACCACTTGCTCCACATTCATATCTAAAAAACGTATAAACAAAACATCTACTCATTTCAGGGTAGCACGGTGCATCTGCATTACCTGGATCAAATTCTTCTATAAATAATACTTTAGGTTCTTTCACTGGAAAAGGCTGTCTATATGACCTTGGAATATCATTAATTCTTTCGATAATCTCAGATGAAATACTAAAAAAACAGTATATATCCCAAAACGTCAAATTATTACCAACTTCCAATACGGAATGAAATCCATCATACAGTTGCAATCTACTGTCAATCTCTTCAATCCCTATGTCTGTTTCTATGGTTGTTTTGTACTCCAGTACCCTTTCCTCTGTATCATAATCCTCAGTGTATACAGAAAACAGAATTTTCATATTGTTTTTCTCCTTATCTTAGGTCTATTATTTTGCAAGTCATATATCACTACTTTTAAACTCACCACATCTTTTGATCAAATTCTCCTGTATCATGATACTTATCTTCTTTTTTTATCGTAAGTTCGAATAAGCGCTGAAAGTATGCTACAAATTTTCTATCAAACAATAACCGCTTTCTTATAATCTTTTCTGACATTCTCATTTTACTCAGTACCATTACCCTAAAAAAAGTCTTATAGCAATAATTAACTGCTTGCAATTCATCTATAGTTAATATGGGTTTTACTTCTTTTGAAGCATGCGTATATACATCTCTGTCGTTTATTATCTTTTCAATAACTTTCTCACTTGCTTCTTTAGATTTGGTTTTTGATAATCCTGATATAATCTGAATACTTCCTAATGTAAATTCATTCATACACTTTCTGAAATTCTGCCCATTATAAAATGTATATTTCTTTACAAATGCTCTATCAGCCTCGTCTAGTTTCTGCATAATCTCGTTCTTTTTATTATTAAACTCTACCTCTTCACTCTCATCAATCTTCGCCCTCTGAAATCCCTCCACAACTTGCATAACCTTCAAGAATTTATTGTATGTGCTTACTTTTATTTCCTCATCCAAAAGTATTTGCTTATAGGCTTCGCAAGCTAACATACATTCATTTTGAATCTTATAAAACATAGCAATCGCTGAGCCTATGCCATCTTCAAAATCAGAAATCTTAAAAAGACCTTTTCGCAAGAAAGATCTGGTATCAAAGTTTGGTTGTAACAAATTAAGTTTATACTTAGGAAAATTACACCATCCTACCGTCTTAATCGAATCTTCGCCATGATTCAAGTACACATCTTCTACTGTAATAATCTCACCTGATAGAATCTCAAAAAACAAACAAATGCTATGTATTAATTCATGAATTTCACTAATATCTCTTTCCTTGCCACCCGAATATTGAATCCTGCCATACATTGATACACGTAGCCCATCATGTTCATGTGTTATTGAAGGAGCAACAAAATATGAGAATCCATGACCTACCATTTTGGAGACAACATCACCTTTTATATCACATTCAACCCCCGGAAGTGTTAATTCATCATAACCTATTTGATACGGATACACACCTAACAACTCCGTGATCTCTGTGATTTCACAATTAATCCCACTAAATCTCATTTCCTGAGAAGGACTCCACAAATAATCAAGCAGAATCAAAGTTGACATATACTCCAAATTAATTTTGCTTTCATTGCAATCTGCGCCCATTCTATATGATGTATTAACTAATTGACACTCTACTGCGGTTATATATATTGCCTCATACTTAACAACAACATTTACAAAAGTCTCATTTCTGACTTTATCATAATCTTTTCGTTCTACTTCCTTTATCGTAATCTTGGTTATACATTCCTCATCTACCACCAATTCAGAAAGATAATCAACTTCTTCACCATTTATACTTACCACTCGACATGCATAAGTAGTATTCTTTTCTATATCCATGAAATCCTCCTTTCCAAAAATCACATATTAATTTGTGGCTTATCCTTCCTGCTTATTTCCCTTTGTTCCTGCATTTCCACAATGCCATAGGATGCTTTTCCACATTTACACATTCAGCAGTTGCTCCAAATATCAGTTCCGGACAATATCTTCCTTCTGCAAACGCTTTCCAAAACAATTCTTCCTCTTCTGCTGGCAACAATATATCTGCAAGATATTCGCCAACCTTTTTCTGTGCCATCTCCAGATCAAATCTTTCACCCTTACGAAGCACCGGGTCTAAATCTCGTTTAATCTGTTGCTTAGAGACATTCCCCACATTATCAAGTTCAAATTTCTCCGGTGGATATTCTGCTCCTATTGCACTGTAGAACACTGCACATTTGCTTAGCATCGCTTCTTCACTTTCATCAAACAAGCCGTATTTGACCATATTGTACATATCATACAAATCCCGCGGTGCAGTCCTCGTAAGTAAAGCAACTGTTTTAGAAGCAAATATCTCTAATGGTGCCACTGAAAGCACCGTAAACTTCTCTTCATTCCAAGGCAGCTTTACCTCTCTTGTTGCAACAGGCAGGACATGACACCGAAGCATATAATTTATTTCGATTTTTATATTATCTTTTACACCACCACAATTTACATATTCGTACACGAAAGAATCCAACGCATGGTAGTTCTTTGATCTAGGACTCAACGTATATCCGTTTGCGCTCATATACTTGCTGATTTTATCTGTAATAATATCCCTGTCTGCAAGCATTTTCTCTCTGTCAATACTTCTGCAATAATCTAAATCAATATCTACCGATAATCTTGGCAAATCAAAAATCGTAAGATTAATCGCCGTTCCGCCCTTCAGAGCAATCGACTCTGACAAAAGTTCATCCGATTCCATAAACTTAAGTACATCCGCCAAACGACAAACCTTCTCCAATGTATCTCTTACGAAACCCAGTTCTTTTGCCATTCTACCGAGTGTCAATCTATCCAATTGCATCATAATCCCCTACCCCTTTATCTATTAGTTCCTTCAGTGACGATGGTGCGTATAATTTCCATCTTTCATGAAATACGGTATTCTGCAAAGCTTTTTGCAGATACTTATTTGCACCGGAAATATATCTTTCACACTCCACAAAAAATTCATCCGAAAAATGAAAATCCTGTCTCATTTCTTCGAAGACATAACCACACTTCTGATATAAATATCCATTATTGTTCTTAGCAAGACAATCCAACACCTTCTTTTCATTTAATGTTGGAACTAACATCATACAACGTATTACTTCTTCCAGCCCTGCTATCTTTTCAAAATCCCGAATACTATCTACCACTGTCTGCTCTATGGATGTAATACGTATATTACCTTGTTGTATCACATCTAAGCCTTGTTTACGCTCTACCCTACGATATACAACGCCATTATACTCAAAATCCGAAAATCTCTTGTCTGTAGCAACAAAGCATTCATAAAACACCTGATTTCCATATCCATATGCCTCAAATGCACTATGATGGGTAATACATGCATCCGAAGATAAATTTGATGCTATTTGATAACGAGAAAGCACCGGCTGTTTTGTCTCTAAGCTGATTACCACATAAAAATCTCTTTTTACTTTTTCGATAAGACCCTTGGTCTGATAAGTATAAATAATTCTATTAGCTGCATCTGCCGTTCCTACAATTTCTATCAATTGTTCTCTCGAGAAACATCCCTTATCCAACAAATTTTCGTAATACTTCATTCTACACCGCCTCGTTTTTCTGTTTTTGCACCAAGTATTATCTTTTCGTAATGTTTTATGCTTTTTCAGAAATTTTCTTTTTTATTTTAACGCAAAGTAGTACAAAAAGCAACTATTTTGTGCATTTTAAGAAATGCAGACACAGTATACAAAAACCAAAAACCCACGTCCCCGCCTCCCGGCAGGCATAAATTAAACTGTTTTATGCCCATTCAGCGCACAGCAAAAACGGGGCAGAACCGGTAAATCCGTATTCTGTCCCGTCTTCCTTTTCATCCCTGCGCATATCTCGAGAGAAATTGTCTCGTGCGCTCCTCTCTGGGCGCATCAATCACCTGCTTCGCCTCTCCCTGCTCCACGATGACACCGTTGTCCATGAAAATGATCTGGTCAGCCACATCCCGCGCAAACGCCATCTCGTGCGTCACGATCAGCATCGTCGTATGCTGCTCCGCCAGTCCCCGGATGACCTTGAGCACCTCTCCCGTCAATTCCGGATCCAGCGCCGACGTCGGCTCGTCAAAGCATAAAATATCCGGCTGTAGTGCAAGTGCCCTCGCAATCGCCACTCTCTGCTGCTGTCCGCCGGAGAGCTGGTGCGGGTAATGTTCCATACGCTCCGCCAGCCCCATCTGATCCAGAAGCTGCTTCCCGTGCTCCTCTATCTGCTCCAGTATCTGCTTTTTATTGCTCTTGAAATCCGGTCGTTCCTTTGCCAGAAGCTGTTCGGCAAGCGTCACATTCTCCAGCGCCGTATACTGTGGGAAAAGATGAAATGCCTGAAAGACCATGCCGAAATGCAGCCGCTTCCTGCGCAGATCCCCCTCCCGCTCCTTCAGCGGTCTCGAGGCATCAAACAGCATCTCACCTTTTACGGAGATGGTTCCGGCATCGGGAAATTCCAGAAAATTCAGGCAGCGCAGAAGCGTCGTCTTTCCCGACCCGGAGGAGCCGATCAGCGCAAGCGCCTTTCCCTCCTCGAGTGTAAAGCTGACATTGTGCAGAACGTCCGTCTTATCAAAGCGCTTCTCTATACCCTTTACCTCTAAAAATGCCATAATCCGTCTCCTATCTGAAATAGTCCAGCTTCCGCTCAATGTAGCCAAACAGCAGCGTCAGAATCCCAACAAATGCCAGATAAAACACTCCCGTGTAGAACAGCGGCCAGGTAAGTCCGTCTGATTTCATAAACGAATATCCGGCAAAGGTCAGCTCATAGGCGGCGATAATACGCGCCAGCGAGGTGTCCTTGACAAGGGTAATGATCTCGTTCGACATCGGCGGCACGATCCGCTTGATCATCTGTAAGAGCGTCACCCGGAAGAAAATCTGCCCCTTCGTCATGCCGAGCACCTGTCCTGCCTCCTGCTGTCCCC
>OQWA01000219.1_pt1 | contig 15705 bp, 11 predicted proteins | sample 1691581 | NCBI WGS metagenome assembly OQWA01 (sample SAMN03418264, study PRJEB22391) | human gut metagenome | biome: human-gut; feature: organic feature; material: feces | host: Homo sapiens | place: Tanzania | collected 2013-01
CAGTCTCGGTGGATGTTACGGTATTCCACACGGACTTGCGAATTCCGTACTGCTTCCAATCGTATTAGAAGCTTACGGAACTTCCGCTCATAAAAAACTGGCACAGCTTGCAAGAATCACCGGCATCTCAGGATTGCAGGTGGGACAGAAGGTGTCGTTGCCAGGAAACGAGATTACTGATGCTGTGAAGAGATACTGGCGTCACGGACTATTCTCGTTCGTGCAGATTTCTGCTGACTCTATTGTAGGCAATAAAGTATATCTGCACATCAAGCTCGAGGCACATCCTCGTGTGTCTACCATCAACTATATCGGCTTGAAGAAGAGTGAGCGCGAAGATATGGAGGAGAAACTGGGACTGCTTAGAGGTTCGCAGATTCATCCAGACGTTATAAACCGTGCCAAGATTCTTGCTAAGAAGTATTTCGACGATAAGGGCTTTAAGAATGCTGATATCAATATTCAGCAGCGCACCGATGTGGCGCAGAAAAACCATGTCATCCTTGATGTTATCATCGACAAAAAGGAGAAGATGAAGGTTCGCAAGATTATCATCGAGGGTAATAAGCAGCTGAAGTCGAGCAAGATAAAGGGTGGCTTCCTTAAGAAGGGTGCCTTTGCCAAGACCCACGAGGCTGGTACTTTAGGCTCTTTCCTCAAGGCAAAGAAGTTTACTCCTCAGCGTTGGAAGGAAGATAAGGAGAAACTGCTCGAGAAATATAACGAGCTTGGATATCGTGATGCATATATTGTTGAAGATAGCGTATGGAACAATGACCCTAAGCATGTCAACATATATATAAAGGTTGACGAGGGTAAGAAATATCACCTCAGAAACATCACATGGGTTGGTAATACAAAGTACAACACCGACATGCTGAACAAACTCTTCACCATGGAGCGTGGCGATGTATACAACCAGAAACTCATGAACAAACGATTGTCGGAAGACGAAGATGCTGTGGGCAACCTTTATTATAACAATGGTTATGTGTTCTCGCGCATTGAACCTACTGAGGTTAATATCGTTGGCGACTCTATCGACCTTGAGATGCGTGTTACAGAGGGACCACAGGCTCACCTCAACCATGTGCGTATCAATGGTAACGACCGCTTGTATGAGAATGTCGTTCGTCGTGAACTTCGTACCAAGCCTGGTGATTTGTTCTCTAAGGAGGCTTTGATGCGTTCAGCTCGTGAACTTGCTTCTATGGGACACTTCGACCCAGAGAAGGTTGTGCCAGACGTTAAGCCAGATTATGAGAGTGGTACTGTCGACGTAAACTGGAACCTCGAACAGAAGAGCAACGACCAGATAGAGTTCTCGCTCGGTTGGGGTCAGACTGGTGTCATCGGTCGTGTGGGCTTGAAGCTCAACAACTTCTCTATGGCAAACCTCTTTAATAAGAATAAGGAGCATCGTGGTATTATGCCTATCGGTGATGGTGAAACCATGAGTCTCGGTGCACAGACCAATGGTACATACTATCAGTCGTATAATATTGGATATTCCACAAGCTGGTTTGGCGGTAAGCGTCCTATCCAGTTTAGTGTCGGAGCTTACTATTCTAAGCAGACCGACGTGTCGAGCAACTACTACAACTCGGCATGGATGAACAACTATAGCAACTATATGTATGGTTACAACAGCTATGGTTACAACTATCGCAACTACGAGAACTATTACGACCCTGATAAGTACGTGAAGTCCCATGTAGTAAGTCTCGAATGGAGATTTCTTGTATTTGTTGTAAGAACCGAGGATACCAAACTCCACTCTTGTCATCAAGACGAAGCACTTAGCGCCATTAGTGAGCGCGGTATATGTCTTACTCTTGAATTTCCACTTGTGGTATTCCACCCAGCGATACTTATCCTGCTGCTCCTTAGCATAGTTTTTGGAGAGAGCATCGGTAGCAAGATTCTTGTAGTCCTTGCCGTCGAAGACAGACCAAGGTGGAGTAAGAGAAACAGAAAGCTCAAACTCAGAACCACGACGAGGGAACAACTGGTTGTCGGTAGATGTACGAGAGAGGGAAACACCGAAGTTGAGGTTGTTACAGTTACCCGTGGTGATGAGGAAGTATCTCCAGTTCTTCAGCATATATCTGGTGAAGGAGACATTCATGGAGAGCACGAAGTAGTCGTCAGGCCAACGGAGGCGCTTACCGATACCTATGCTTGCACCGAAGAGCTTGATGTATTTGTCTGGGTCATAGTAGTTCTGGTAGTTGTTGTAACCGTAGTTATAACTGCCGTAACCACCCATGTAGTTGTAATAATTGGTCATCCAACTCTGGTTATAGTAGTTGGAATTGACGTCTGTCTGCTTTGAGAAGAACATATTATAGCTGAACTGCAGCGGACGTTTTCCGCCCAACCAGCCTGTGGAATATCCAGCATTATATGACTGATAGTAAGAACCATTGGTCTGTGCACCGATGGAAAGAGTCTCACCATCACCGATAGGCATGATGCCACGATGCTCCTTATTCTTATTGAAGAGGTTTGCCATAGAGAAGTTATTGAGCTTCAATCCAATCTTACCTATGACACCAGTCTGTCCCCAACCGAGAGAGAATTCAATCTGGTCATTGGATTTCTGCTCCAGATTCCAGTTGATATCCACAGTTCCGTCCTCAGCGTTAGGCTTGACATCAGGGTTTACCTTTTCAGGATCGAAGTGTCCCATAGATGCGAGTTCACGAGCTGAACGCATAAGAGCCTCCTTAGAGAATAGGTCGCCAGGCTTGGTACGGAGCTCACGACGCACTACATTCTCGTAGATACGGTTGTTACCAGTGATGCGGACGTGGGAAATATGAGCCTGCGGACCCTCGAAGATACGCATTTCGAGGTCGATGCTGTCACCTATAATATTGACTTCAGTAGGCTGAAGCTGATAGAAGAGGTAACCATTATTCCAGTATTCATTACCCACAGCGTCATCATCTTCAGTCAGGCGCTTGTTGAGGAACTTCTGATTATACACATCTCCCTTTCTCATACCGAGGATATGAGCGAGGTAATCAGCGGAATAGATGGTATTACCCACCCATGTGATGTTGCGGAGATAGTATTTCTGTCCTTCCTCCACCTTCATATATACATCGACATGCTTCTCGTCGAAGGTGGAGACGCTATCTTCGAGTATCACGGCATCGCGGTAACCGAGCTCGTTATACTTCTTGATAAGGTTTTCCTTAGCCTCCTTATATCGCTCGGGAGTGAATTTCTTTGACTTGAAGAAGCTGTAGAATTTTCCAGCTTCATTGATTTTTCCGAGTGCGCCTTTCTTGAAGACTCCACCCTTAATCTTAGACAGAGAGAGCTTATCATTACCTTCGATGGTGATGGAATGCACCTTCGTCTTCTGCTTTTTATCGACGTCAATATCGAGGATGACATGGTTTTTCTGTGCCACATCATCGCGCTGGCGAATTATCACGTCAGCATTCTTGAAGCCTTTGTCGTCGAAATATCTCTTAGCAAGGATTTTCGCACGGTCAATCATGTTAGGAGTGATCTGCGAACCCTTGAGCAATCCCAATTTCTGCTCCATGTCTTCACGCTCGGATTTCTTGAGTCCGTGATAGTTGATAGTGGAAACTCGTGGTCGAGTCTTGAGATAGACGTGCAGATATATGTCGTCAGCGACGATGGAGTCAGCCGCTATTTTCACGTCAGAGAAGAGTCCATGACGCCAATAACGCTTGACAGCATCAGTGATTTCATTTCCCGGAACGGATATTTCCTGTCCGATGGAAAGCCCAGAAATATTGGTGAGCATATACTCTTCATAGCCTTCTACGCCAGAGACGCGAATGGCTTTGATAGTACACATGCGTGGCTGGCCTGTGTAGTTGATGTCAGGGTTTATGATCTTGTCTTGGGCATTTGCATGAAAGACCATCAATGATGACTGGAGAATCACCATGATGGCAAGCATCCAAAGTCGTTTAGTCAAAATATACATTATCTGATTCTACTTTATTAGGAGTTTATTGGGGAAGTGTTTATGTAGTAAAGGCGTGGTGAAGACTACTGTTTCTCTTCGTTTTCCACCTGTGCCTCCGTCTTTCCGAAACGTCTCTGACGTGACTGATAGTCCTCTATCGCCTTGTGGAGGTCATCCTCCATGAAGTCAGGCCAATAGGTGTCACAGAAATAGAGCTCGGAGTAAGCTATCTGCCATAGGAGATAATTGCTGATGCGCTGCTCGCCTCCGGTGCGGATAAGGAGCTCTGGGTCAGGCATAAAACTGGTGGACAGATGCTCAGTGACAGTCTCTTCAGATATGTCTTGCAAAGCAATAGCCCCGCTCTTTACCTCATTAGCGATATCTCTTACCGCCTTTGTTATCTCCCATCTGGAAGAATAACTGAGTGCGACGACCATAGTCATCTTCTCATTATGGGCAGTATGCTGCTCAGTCTCTTCGAGTTTCTTTGCCACAGCCTCTGGAAGTCTCGACCTATCGCCAATGACGCGGAAGCGCACATTATACTTCATGAAGATTTCATCCTCAAGACTTGTGAGCACAAGTCCCATGAGGGCAGCCACTTCATCTGCAGGCCTATTCCAGTTTTCGGTGGAAAAGGTATATAGAGTGAGGTATTTCACGCCGAGACGAGTGCACTCCGCAGTGATGCGACGCACGGTCTCCACTCCAGCCTGATGGCCGAAGGCGCGTGGTTTGCCTTTCTCTGTCGCCCAGCGTCCGTTGCCATCCATTGTAATGGCGATGTGCTGGGGTATTCTATTCTTGTCTATCATTATCTTTATACTATTTTTCTTGCTTCAAATGTACTGCTTTTCAGGAATGAAACATCAAGAGATAAGAGCGGAGGATTATATCATCCATCGTCTTTTCTTATAGAAATCTCATGCAAGGCCTTGAGGGTCAATCCTTATTACAGGTGGAGCATTTCTCCCAAAAACTGTAAGTGAGGGAAATCTGCACATTGCTATAGCAGTCCGTATTCTTGAACATACCGTTGCTCTTGATGCGGTAAGGGTCTTTTACTCCGTCGAGCTTGTCGGACAATGTGAAATGGAATGCCCACTCGGCTGCGAGGTTGAGCCTTTCCGTCAACTTATATTTCACTCCGAAAGCCAAAGGCAGATTGGCAGTAAAGACGCCCTTTGAGCCACTCATCTCTGGTGCACCTACCAGTCCTCCGGAAGGAATACTGCCTGCATCCGCGAGATCGACGGTGCCATCTTTGCAGTTGACGTATGTGAAACCGATGCCCAGACTGATGAAAGGCGTAAATCTCTGTGCCCCACGGTAATCATGTCCTGTGCCGTAAGGGAAGAAATTATATTCGTATGTCGCAGCGAAGTCAATGAGATTATTATTAAACTCATAGTCCTTTCGAGCCGATTCCGTAGAGAGTCCGGTGTTGAAGTCCGGATAATATGTCTGCAAATCCTTGGAAGCACCTTTCAGTTTGCCGTAACCGATGCCGAAGCGCAAAGCGCAATAAGGATTGATCACTCGCCTCAGGATAAGCATCAGCGATGGTGAAGTATTGCTTCCGGACATCACGCTGCCGTTGAAATCGCCCTCATAGGTCATCATTCCCACGCCTCCGCCTATCTCCATGCGGTATTCCGAATCTTCCTGCGCCATCACTGTGGTGCAGGAGAAAATCAGGAGGATGGATATGATGATGCTGTGAATGCCTGACTTCATCGCGCGTACATTATTATATATATATAGTGTCGTCAGTTGGGTGGCAGTCGCCCTTATCATTCAGGATGAAAAAGCGAAGCCTTTGCGACGTGGTATCTGCGTTGTCCTTAAACTGTTCCTTGCAAGAAAGCAATGACAATGTGACCGTTTGGGATGTAAAGTGCCGGTCGGTTACTTATTAGCCCAAGCCAACTTATTGATTTTTCCTCTCCAAACCTGACCTGAACCTGTGGCGATAATCCAGATATAGCCCTTTCCGTCAGCCACGATAGAGGCGTTGTCAGCCTTGAAGATGTCAGGGAAAGCGAAGCGTGCATCATCTGTATGCCATGTTATTCCGCAGTCGTTGGAGATATACACATTGCTGAAAGCCTTGACAGAAGAGCCGTTTCTGCCCTTTCCGCCGATGGCGAAGAGCTGTCCGTTGTAGGATGTCATGGTGAGACCTTCCATATTAGGGAGCTTATATCCATTGCCAGCAGCAAATTCCTGATATGACCAAGGCATATCATAAGCCTTATCCTGCTCTACAATCTTGCTCCATACCACGGCAGCGGTGTCGCTCTCAGCACGTGCGCCCACCATTACGATGCGTGCAATATCCTTGTTTGTGAGGGTCTGAGTAGCGTAAGAATTGACATCCACTGCAGGAAGAAGACTCTTATCTTCATCTATCTTGTCAATATTCCATGCCTTACCGCCATCGAGCGATACGAGCATCTCACCGCTATCAGAGAGTGCAAAGACTTCATCATTGCAGAAACCTACGAGAGTCTTGATGCCCTGCGCCTCGCTGCTGCTCCATTCTGCGCCATCAGCAGTGGTGTAGATGGTGCCTTTATCAGCAACCATAAGACAGTTATCACTTGCTATGATGCTTGCTTCGTCAGAGAGAGAAGCGCTGAACGAAGTGACGTCAGCCCAGTTTTTGCCGTCTGTAATAGGAGTGGAAAGGAGTTCGGCACCGCTCTCTGTCTTACCGAGAAGGTAGAGGTGATTATCGAAAGCCACTGTCTTCACAGCCTTATAAGCGGCAATTTTCTCCACCATAGCGAGCTTCTTCCATTCGAAGGAGTCAGCATATTCCTTGTGAGCCACGAGGTCCACGGTGTATTTTGCTGTATTGAGACCGGACTGTGAATATACAGTCAACTCACGTGTGACAGAGAAATCGAGCGAGTCGGTGCTGGAAAAGAACTGGAGGGAGTCGCTTCCAATCTTCTTGAGGAGCACAGAGCCACCATTTTTTGCATAAGCAGAGACGAGCATGTGCTTCATATCAGTAGCCACTGGCAGGGAATCGACGTTGTAGATGCGACGGTTGGTCTGGTCGATGAAGACAGGATAATTGGTTCCCACCGCATTTCTTGACACGATACTATCCTTGCCGTCCTTTGTTTTCAGTGTAACATTATATACGAAATTGCCGAGCGAGAAGCTGGTGATGGCAGTATCATCGTAGAATGTTACCTCGGTATTGTCATCATTGAGGCATGACGACATAGAGCATACTGTGATCACAAGGAGTGCAAAAGCGATTATTTTAGATCTCATTTTATTTGGTTTCGTTTTTTATTTTCTACGTTATTACTTGTCATTCTGCGTGCATTTTCTTATAGTGTTCTACATATAAAACACGCGCGCGAAAATTTACGACTGCAAAATTACTCATAATATCGGAAAATCTTCCAAAAAATACGTTATTATTATGAAAATATACCTTAAAAGAAGAAAATTTTTCTTCCTTTAACCGAAAAACAGGCATTATCATAGATAGTTGCCTTTATTTTGCACCCTTTGAACGACAGCCGAGAGATGGCTTAGTGACAGGAAAAGGAGACTGCCGTCAGCCATTGCCGATGCAGTCTCCTTTTCGTTCATGTTTCGTCAACCTTTCAGTTCCAGGACGAAGCGGGTGCCTTGTCTATACTCATCATCGAGGCGCAGATGACCATCGAGCTTGTAAGCCATAAGGCTGCAAGTAGGGTATGTAAGTCCATCGCCCTCTGTGAGATCTACGGTCTCCGTGAAAGCCTGGAAGAGCGATTCGCGCTTTTCCTCCGGCAGTCTCATGCCCACAACGGTGATGTTGAGGTGACCGGTATGAGGGTTACGCTTCTTGAATTCGATGGTGATACGCTCCACTCCATCATGCTTCACCGCTTCGCCCACTATGCCGAGCACTATTTCCCGCAATGCTTCCGCATTGGTAGAGAAGGTGAAAGACTGTGAGTTGTATGTCACGGCAGTGCCTTGTCTGACTATTTTCTTTACCTCGTCAGCCGCTGTCTGGCAGAATTGCGCCATATTTTCTTCAGCCGTCTGATAGTGCTCATCTCGTGTCTGCTCCAGTGCCATATAGCGTTCGATATGATCCATGTAGCTCTGCAGTGCCTTTATCTGGCGCTTTGTGTCGCCATTCTCCATAGCATTGAGGGCTGGACGTATCTGTGCGCTGATGTTATTGAGGAAACGATTCTTCTGTGCATTGTTGGAATTGGCGAGCGAAAGGCTTTCCTTCAGGCGTTTTATCTCCCTGATGTTCTTGAACATAAGGAGTAGGAAGAAAGCCAATGCGGCTCCAAGACCTGCCGCGATGATAATCAGAACAACGATAAAGACCCACTGCGCCGTGATTTTCGTTGCCTTGCTGTCTATCTCTTCCTGCGCCGCGGCAAACTGTGCTTTGGCATCTTTGAGTTCGTTAGCCGATCTTATGCCAGCGATGGAGTCGGTCCATTTGCTGTACATCCTGCCTATCACGTCAGCCATGAAAGCATTTTTTTCTTGCTTTGCCTTGGCAATCATGTCCTTATAGCATTGCTCCTTGCCGTCGTCGTCCTTGCCTTTGGCGTGGATGGCGAAGATTTCCTTGCAGCATTCCGTGGCGAGACTGATATTGCCAGTGGTCTTGGCGAGCCCAGCTTTTCTGGTCAGCATATCCTCTATGAGGTCATTCTTCTTGCTGGCACGTGCATAATTCTCCATCAGAGCGAGCTGCGCGCGGCATTCCGGCATTTTCTTGATGTGGTAATAGAGGCGGAATCGCTCTTTTGCCACGAGGTAATGCAGGTCGGGATTGCCATTTCCTATCATAGCATCGAGGGCTCTACAAGTGGCGAAAGCCTCGCGCCATTCATGGTTTTCGGACTGTCGCACACTGGTCTGCACTCCGTTTACCACGGACTGCCGCAGTGTCTGCGCCGACAAGGCTATCGTGCTGCATAATAGCCAGAAAGCAATCATTATCTTCTTCATATCCCACTGTTTTAGGTTTTTCGAATGCAAAGATAACAAATGATATTCAGAAAATGAAAGATATAGCGCTATTTTTTCATAAAAAATACGCATTTTCCACCTTGTTCACAAGGCTTAGAACGTAATATTTCCTCCCCCTTTGAGGGAACAAAAAAAGGGGGCTTTGTAAAAGCATAGTTATTACGAGGTAAAAGCATAGTTATTAGGAGGTAAAAGCATAGTTATTGGGAGGTAAAAGCATAGCTATTGCATTACGATGTCTTTTTTATTGCTTGCGAGAGTGGAGTTTATTTGCCAATATACTTCTTTCCGTTCATTATATATATCTTACCCTTAGCAGGAGAATTTATTTCTCTGCCCTGCAGGTCATAGATGATGGAAGAACAGGATCCAGAAGTATCTGTTTTTACACCGTCAATGCCTGTGGAAGTGTCGTCAGGACGAACAACCTTGATTTTGGTAAGATTGAGAGTGGTGCCGCCGTCACGGATAATCCAGAGTTCGGCATAATCCTCTTCGAGAGTGAAGGTCTGGTCGGCTGGATTTTCGGAAGACTCCTTGGTATTCACCATCTTGCCGAATTTGTGCACCTCATTTGTCTGTTCTGCATTCTCGGAATCTACAGTCACGAGCTTTGCAGTGGTCACTATCTTCGTGTCATACTTGCTGTCGCTGGTCTTTACGCTGATAGTGCCAGCCACGGTCACGATGTCGCCCTTCTTGAAACCGCAGTCCACGCTCAGCAGAATGCCGTTGCCGACCTTCTTTGACTCGCCGCTGCCGCTCACATATCCATTCTTTATGGAGAGAGAAGAAGAGGGCGTGGCTGTTGTGCCCTTTGCTGTGATTCCGCTCAAGGAAGTAGGGAAGTCGATGAGAGCAGCAGTAGGTTCTGGCTGAGGCTCAGGTGTCGGACCAGGATTAGGCTCTGGGTTTGGTTCTGGATTAGGCTCAGGATTTGGTTCAGGATTTGGTTCTGGAGTAGGATCAGCAGAGGCATCACCGATAATCTTCACGAAAGAAGAAGTGTAAGACTTCAGTTTTGCTTCAAGAGCAGTATTTATCTCAGCGTCAGCATCATCCACAGAATTATTGAATGTGAATGAGAAATCGCCCTTCTGGCAGCGTCCTGCGCCGTAAGTGCCGGTCACAATAGAAGGAACATCCTTCGCTTCGTCAGGAGTATAGGAGTAGAATGTGCTCTCGGTGTCGAAGTTGTTATAGCCGGTTTCGCCCTTGAGAGTGATTACTTCAGCAGGAACTTTCTCGTCGCGTGTAGCGGCTACGTAGGCATCGAAGTGCTTTGAGTTTGTAGCATCGCTGGCATTGTAAGCCTGGAACTTCTTCTGTCCAGTCATCATATTGCCGAAAGACTTGATGATACCGCCGGTTTCACCGGAGAAAGTGCCCTTTGTATCTTTAGAAGAACCTACTCCATTATTGATGTCAGAACCCTGCATGGAGATGAGCATAGGGTATTTGCAGTTGCGGAAATAGTTGTTTTCAGAGAAAATACATGAACCTGTAGTTGCTCCTATGCCATATTTGGCGTTGCCATCGTAGTAGTTGTTATAGACATGAAGGTGCTGTGACTTGCGAACACGAGGGTGACGGGAGTCGGAATGGTCAAACCAGTTGTGATGATAGGTTACGGAATCGACTTCGTCACCGTTGGAATTGAGGTTACATTTACCTGTGTCCCAGTAGTGATTGTTATCCACAGTGGCATTGATAGTGCCTTTCACGTCGAATGAACCGTCGCCTTTTGCCTTGTCTCCGCCCTTGTTTTGACCGTAGAAGATGTCGAGATTATGACCCCAGATGTGATGATTGTTGGTGTCAAAACTGATTCCGTCCTCCGGATGAAGCATCACTGCAAAGTTGCGGAGCTCCACATAGCGGCAGTTTCTTGCCAGTACGCCGAAGCCGTAAAGGGTGGCATCCTTGCCCACGCCCTCGATGGTGAGGTTCATGTTCTGTGTCTTTCCCTTCACCTGAAGTCCGATGGCGGAGCTTCCCAGTGCGTCCATATCGTCCTTCTTGATGGTTCCGATGATGCGGATGGCGAGAGGACGAGTCTCAGTACCTTTCTCATAAGCAGCTAAGATGGACTGCAAACCAGTGAGAGAGACCAAATTTCCCTTATCTTTCTTCATATCTATAGTCACGGTCTTGGCAGTGTTGCCAGTGACATACAGTACACGTGCTCCTGGTTTCAGAGTGCCATCATCGTTGTATGCGCCCACTCCGGCTTCTGCATTGTGGTGAGCGTAACCGCTTCTGTTGAAGTTTTTTACGGTCAAAGTGCTGGATGTTACAGCGTCAGCACTTACCTCTGCGCCGTTTTTTACAGGCACCACCTTGAGAGTATAGTTGCCAGCTTTCAGTCCAAGGGCATCCACACGACCGTAAGAACCGTAGGAACGCACCAGTTGAGCGTCGAGTTTGGTCCATGTATTGCCGTCAGCTGACACATAACCATTATAAAAGGAGTATTCGGAATCGAGTCCAGTAAACTCCATCCAAGCGGATTCGTTCCAACCACCCTCAGCCTTTAGCGTAAGGGAAGCAGAAGCAGTGGCCGCCAAAAGCAGTGATACTGCGAGAGTAAAGATTTTCTTCATCCTTTGAGTCTTTGTTAGTTAGTTAGATGATATTTATGGTATATACGAATAATAGTGTTGTTCTATTTTTTCTTTTCTTTCTATATAGTAGTCGGTACAAAGTTATATTGTTTTGCAATATCGACAAAACAATTATATATAATTTGTGTTAAATTCGTGCTTTTGGTAAATAATAGTTTGCAGATTGACGCAATTTTACCCAATAAAAGCAATAATTTTGTCGGCAATATGATAATCAATCAAGAGACAAAAGACTTCATTTCGCGCCACTCAGACGAAGATGTGCGCAAGGTGGCACTTAGTGGCAAGCCAGCCGAAGGTGTCGATATGCAGTTTGCTCTCCAGCAGATAGCTGGCAGACAGACGGCAAGGACGAAACTGCCGTCATGGTATGCCGCCGGGGATGTCATCTTTCCGCCGCATATCTCGATGGAGCAATGCTCGTCAGAGCAGACTGCTGAGTATAAGGTGGCTGTGCTACAGAGCGTCATGGGCAAGCCTTTTACAATACAATATGAAGCAAAAAAGTGCCATTTCATCGACTTTACAGGTGGCTTTGGCGTGGATTTCTCATATATGGCAAAGCCCTTTTACTCTGCCACTTACATCGAAAGGCAGGAGCATCTCTGCGATATTGCGCAGCATAACCTGCCACTTCTCGGACTGAAAGATGCTGAAGTGGTCTGCACAGACTCTGTGGAGGCGATGCAAAAGGTAAGCGATTATGCTCACGGAAAACCGCTTGTGGTCTTTATGGATCCTGCAAGAAGGGATACAAATGGGCAACGTACTTACGCCATAGCCGACTGCACGCCTGACGTTACCTCATGTGTTGATGACCTGTTGCGCCAAACTCAAGTGGTGATGATTAAGCTTTCACCTATGCTCGACTGGCATAGTGCGGTGCGAGAGCTCAATGATGCTGCGCAATCACATGATGCTGTGCGTGAGATGCATATCGTATCTGTCGGCAATGAGTGCAAGGAATTGCTCCTGTTGCTGTCAGATAAGTATTCTTCCCCTTTGTCATTACATTGCGTCAATGATGCAGAAAGGTTTGTGATACATGGAGTCAGCGCGGAAGATAATGCAGAAATGTCTGCTACGGCTGAGGCTTCATCCCACGATAGAGAAGCAAAAGGAGAGAGAAAGCAAGGCAATCAGACTATCTTTGAGGCGCAATTCCTCTATGTTCCCAATGCTTCAGTGATGAAAGCAGGATGCTTTAGCGTGCTGGAAAATGCGTTTCCGATAAGGCAAATTAGTCTTAACTCCCACCTGTTCTTTGCAGATACTATGGTAGAACGATTCCCAGGAAGAGCATTCAGAGTGAGAACTGTGACCACTATGAACAAGAAAGAACTGCGAAAGGCGCTCGATGGAGTGACAAAAGCAAACATAGCAACGCGGAATTTTCCCATTTCACCGGAGAATTTGCGTAAGAAACTCAAACTGAAAGACGGCGGTGAAACCTACATATTTGCCACCACAACGGCTGATAATGACCATATCCTCATAGTATGCGATAAAAATAATATGCAAAAATAATATAAATAATGTGGGAAACTGTTGGTTATTAGCCGTTTTATTAGTATATTTGCACGGAATTTTATTTAAGCATGGTATCAACCCATGCAGATGATGTTATATAAAGACAATAAAGATTTAATTTTTCGATGAACGTAATTACAAAGACTGTCTCATTGCCTGATGGACGTGAAATCACCATTGAGACCGGTAAGTTGGCTAAGCAGGCTGACGGCTCTTGTACCCTCAAGATGGGTAACACCATGCTCCTCGCTACTGTTTGTGCCGCAAAGGATGCAGTTCCTGGAACAGATTTCATGCCACTGCAGGTAGAGTATCGTGAGCAGTATGCCGCTGCAGGCCGCTTCCCAGGCGGTTTCACAAAGCGTGAAGGTAAAGCAAGCGATGAGGAAATCCTCACATGCCGCCTTGTTGACCGCGCTCTCCGCCCACTTTTCCCAAGCGATTTCCACGCTGAGGTTTATGTTAACGTAATCCTTTTCTCCGCTGACGGTGTAGATCAGCCTGATGCTCTTGCAGGTTTTGCTGCAAGTTGTGCTTTGGCTTGCTCTGACATCCCATTCGAATGCCCTATCTCTGAGGTGCGTGTTGCACGCATCAATGGTGAGTATGTCATCAACCCTACATTCGAACAGATGAAGGAAGCTGACATGGACCTTATGGTAGGTGCTACTGAGGAGAACATCATGATGGTGGAGGGAGAGATGAAGGAAGTGCAGGAGTCTGACCTCCTCGACGCTCTCAAAGCAGCTCATGCAGCTATCAAGCCTATGTGTGCTATGCAGAACGAACTCATGAAGGAGCTCGGCACAGACACTAAGCGCGAGTACTGCCATGAGGTAAACGATGATGAACTCAAGGGACAGGTGGCTAAGGAATGCTACCAGAAGTGCTACGACGTAGTAAAGCAGGCTCTCGAAAAGCAAGCTCGTGCTGAAGCTTTCGATGCTATCAAGGAAGAATTCAAAGAGGCATACGCTGCAGCTCACACTGACCTCACTGAGGATGAGATGGAAGAGAAGTATGCTCTCGTAGATAAATATTATCATGACGTAGAGAAGGACGCTATGCGTCGCTGTATTCTCGACGAAGGCGTACGTCTCGATGGCCGTAAGACCGATGAGATTCGCCCTATCTGGTGTGAGGTTTCTCCACTCCCAATGCCACATGGATCTTCTATCTTCACACGTGGTGAGACTCAGTCTCTCACTACTTGTACCCTCGGTACCAAGCTTGATGAGAAGATGGTCGATGGTGCTTTGGAGAAGTACTACATGAAGTTCCTCCTCCATTATAACTTCCCTCCATTCTGTACTGGTGAAGCAAAGGCTCAGCGTGGCGTAGGACGCCGCGAAATCGGTCACGGTCACCTCGCATGGCGCGGTCTTAAGGGTCAGATTCCTGAGGATTTCCCTTACACAGTGCGCCTCGTTAGCCAGATTCTTGAGTCTAACGGCTCTTCTTCTATGGCAACAGTATGTGCTGGTACCCTCGCTCTCATGGACGCTGGCGTTCCTATGAAGAAGCCAGTATCAGGTATTGCCATGGGTCTTATCAAGAATCCAGGCGAAGATAAGTACGCTGTGCTCTCTGATATCCTCGGTGATGAGGACCACCTTGGCGATATGGACTTCAAGACCACAGGTACTAAGGACGGTCTTACCGCAACTCAGATGGACATCAAGTGTGATGGTCTCTCATACGAAATTCTCGAAAAGGCTCTTGCACAGGCTAAGGCAGGTCGTGAGCACATCCTGAAGTGCATCACAGATACTATCGCTGAGCCACGCGCAGAGTTGAAACCACAGGTTCCTCGCATCATCCAGATCGAGATTCCTAAGGAGTTTATCGGTGCAGTAATCGGTCCTGGCGGCAAGATTATCCAGCAGATGCAGGAAGAGACTGGCGCTACTATCACCATCGATGAGGTGGATGGAGTAGGTAAGGTGCAGGTTTCTGCTCCTAATAAGGACTCTATCGACGCTGCTCTCGGCAAGATTAAGTCTATCGTTGCTATCCCTGAGCTTGGCGATGCATATAAGGAGATAGGCAAAAAAGGCTACTGACCGAACGGGGGGATATGCATGAATGACGATATTCTCAGTCTTATGGACAAAAAGATCGAGCAGGCGGAGCGTTACCGTGAGATATCGAACAAGATGATATATGAGGATATAGACGGTGTCAATGAGATGCTTGACAGGCGGCAGGAGCTTATCACGCAGATCGACGGGATATCCGCAGAGATCAAGGCATATGTAAACAGCCAGTCGGTCGAAAAGCGTGATGTGCTGAATAATATGCTGTCGTTCCGTGAGGTAGGCGAGCTGAGCGGCGAGCTGCTGGAGCAAAAAAGGAGAACCGCAATGCAGTTCTCCCATTAAGCTTTAATTGGACATATTGAATTTTGAGCCGCCGTCTACGTCTATCGAGGTCGTTTTGAAATAATCTATCACCTGCTTGGAACGGTTGGACCTTACCATCTCCGCCGCAAGCTCGTTCTGCATTTCCTTGATGTGCTTATAGATCTTCCTGTCGGCTTCGTTTAATTTAACTCCATCTTCGCCATTCACTCTT
>OQWA01000221.1_pt1 | contig 15651 bp, 9 predicted proteins | sample 1691581 | NCBI WGS metagenome assembly OQWA01 (sample SAMN03418264, study PRJEB22391) | human gut metagenome | biome: human-gut; feature: organic feature; material: feces | host: Homo sapiens | place: Tanzania | collected 2013-01
TGCCGGAGTTCATCGCAGGATCGGCGGTGTTGCCGTTCCAAAGCTCCCAGATTGTCGTGGCACCGTTTTTCGCCATGTAACCCCAGCTTGGATAGGTCTCGTTCGTGGCGATCTTCAAGGCAAGATCCGGTCTGCCGAACTCGGTGAGAGTGCGCATCAGAACCATCATTCCGACGACTCCACAGCTCACATGGCCGCCACAGTCCACCTCGGTCTTGTGCACGATGTGCTCGAACACATCACCCTCACGCCCGTCAGGAACCATTCCGAAATAAAGCGGAAGAAGGTTGGCTGTCACGGTGTTGTTGCCGTAGAAGCCTTCCTTAGCGTTGAAATACTTCGCGTTGAACGCCTCACGGGCCGCGGCGGCATATTCATTGAATATCTTGACATCCTCCGGATGGCCGGCGATCGGAGCGAACTCTATCATCTTGTTCAAGAGGAAAAAGTAGAATGGAGTGGATATCAGAGGCGAGGCAGTCTTTCTCGCAGGATCCTGTGAATGAATAAGTTCCAAAGATTCAGGCGGCATGCACCAGTCCCCGTAGGTGTCCTTGATCATCACGCCATCCTTCAGGTACTTCGACCTCATATATCCAAGCCACTTCTTCATAGCGCCATAATGGTCCTTGATGGACCGGTCGTCCCCGAATCGGCGATAGACCATGTCCGCGCCTGTCAGGAACGCTCCTGGCCAGGTGAAATTGTCCTGATAGAGGGTCCAGTAGCGAGGGCAGACGTCCGAGATGCTGCCGGCCTCGTTCTGCCCATCGTGGATGTCAGTCAGCCACTTGGAATAGAGGGCGTGGTTGTTGAATATGTAGGATTCGCCGTAGCAACCCATCGTGCGGTCACCAAGCCAGCCAAGCCTCTCGTCCCTCTGAGGGCAGTCGGTAGGCATACCGCGATAGTTGCCCCTGATTCCCCAGAAAGCATTGTGATAGATCTGGTTGATCACGGCGTTGGAGGTCTCGAAATGACCGGTGACAGCCATCTTGTCATACATCACCTGTCCCTCGAAGTCGCCGAGCTTAGGTTCGTTCTTCAAGCCTTTGACCTCAACATAACGGAATCCATGATAGACATATTCAGGATGCCAGACAATCGGCTTGCTGTCCTTGGCGATGTAGGTGTCGAGGACCTTTGCGGTACGGAGATTGGCAAGGTAGAGAGTGCCGTCAGGATTGAGAAGTTCAGCGAACTTCATCGTGAGGGTGTCGCCTCTTTGCAGTCCTCGGGCCTTGATCTGAAGGCGGCCGACCATATTCTGTCCCATATCAAGGATGTAACCGTGATCGGTCTTGGTGATGGAGACCGGCTTCACGATGTCCTGAACAGCGATGTTAGGGTTAGGCTGGAGAACCAGTCTGCCGCCCGGAGCGTCCATCAATGAGGCCTTCGCCCAAGCGGAATCATCGTAACCGACCTTTGTCCATCCGGTCAATTCCTTACGGGCATCGTAAGTCTCACCGTCGAACTCGTTGTTGGCTCTGATCGGTCCCTCGCAGGTGATCTTCCAGCTCTCGTCGCTGACAACGGTCGCCGTGCGGCCATCCGTGTAAACAATGTCCAACCGGTACCAAAGCCTCGGCACCCCGAAGCCCTTCATACCTGGCTCCCTCATCGTGGTATAACGGCCGCAGCCAAGGCTTACGGCAAGAGCGTTCTGACCTTTCTTGAGAGCCTTACGGACATCGAACTCATTGAAATATACCCTTATCCTATACTCCGACACGGTCGGGGAAAGTTCCTGGTCACGGGTGATATATTCCCCGTTGATCCAAGTGTCATAGACTCCGAGGCCGCTGATGCGGAGGGTCGCCTCCTTCACCTTGCCGTCAAGTGTCACTTCCTTGCGAAGGTAGCGGGCAGGGAGCACGGTGCTGCCTTTCAGGACATCACCCTCATAGTCGCAGCCGATCCATTTCCCGTCATATTCGGCGGCGGAGACTGTCAGAGTGGCGGCGAGTGCCGCGAATGCTGTTAAAATTCGCTTGATCATTATCTGAATATTTTAGTGTTATTTCTTGAATATGAGGTTGATATCCCGCTCGATCGCCGGACCTGCGATGTTCTCCGGCACGAAAGACCAGTGGCCGATCTTGGCAGGGTCACCGATGACGGCCGGATCGATCACACGGTTCTTTTTGAGATATTCATAGAGAATCTCGCGGATCTCCGGGTAATATTCAACGGTCCTTTCGGCGATCTTGTCCGTGTCGATTCCGACCTCGGCGAGGAGTCCGCCGCCACCGCTGGCGCGGTAGGAAGTCATCGCTACGTTGTAGGTCTCGTCCATACTGAACGGCTTTCCATCGGCCATAGAGGTGATCACGATCCTTGAGCCGAAAGGCTTTGTGACATCAACGGTGTAGTCGATTCCGGCGGCGGAGTCGAAGTTGTAGGCACGCTCGATGAACGACCAACCCTTCTGGCCCGTGCGCGGGTCGTCCTTCTGGACTATGTTCAGCACGTGGTCGGTCGGTTTCGTGGCAGTGACGATCCAACGGTTGTAGGAGGCCTCCAGATAGTCCTTGATCTCCTTTCCGGTCATCGTGATCACATAGAGCTGGTTTTCAAACGGATAAATTGTAAACAAGTCCTTGTAAATCAAAGTCCCACCCTTGACGAATCCGTCATAGGTCAATGGAGCCGCGATCGAGATCCGCGCCGGAGCGCAGCCAAGGCAAAGCGTGTGGACAAGGTTCACATAATCACACATTCCCTTGTACGCGTCACGGGTACGCATATCAACCTTCAACTCACCGACCTCCTGGGTGGTGAAGACCTGCACGGCCTGATAGTCCTCGTAAAAGTCCCTTTCCATCTGAGTGTCAATCCTGTGGGGATCAACCGGAATGAGTTCCGTGGAATGGGTCTTGGAAACGACCTTGCCGTCCTTAACGGTGACATTCACCGTTCCGTGTCCCACAAAGCGGCAATGGCTTCCGGAATTTATGAGCCCGATGCTGTCGCAGCATGTCACGAACGGCCTGTGGTCGTGAGAGCAGACCACGAAATCCACTCCACGCAGACTCTTGTACAGATCCATTCCCTGTCCTTCCAGCATCGAGCCGTCTCCGGGTCCTGTTCCCGAATGCACGGACACGATCACCACATCAGGCTTCTCCTTGGCCCTCACCTTGTCCACATCCTCCTGAGCCAGAGGAACAAGGCTCTCGAACGTCATTCCGCTCCAGAGTTTCTCCGACAGCCAGTTCTTCATGTTGGCGTTTGTGAAACCCAGTACGGCGACCTTCAGTCCGCCCTTCTTGTAGATCTTGTACAAAGGAAAATACGGTTCCCCGTTGTCAGTGCGGATAGCGTTTCCAGCCAGAAACGGAATCCCGTGCGACTCAAGGTCCCGGGCGATGCGGTCATAGACCTTGTGACCGGTCTCGATGTCATGGTTGCCCACCGTGACGGCATCGTAGCCCATGTAGGCGGCAAGGCGTGGATAGACATGAGGAGAGAGTGTGTCCACATAGTTGAAATAGTACGCGGCGTTGTCTCCCTGAAGGCAGTCCCCCGCATCGATGAAGACAACTTTGTCCGCACCGGCCGCCGCACGGACGCTGTCCACTATCGGCTTGACGGCTAAAAGGGACTTCTTCACCCCGTTCCCGACATAGGTGGAATCGAAATAGGTTCCGTGCACGTCATTCGTGGTAAGAAGCTGGATGACATATTCCCCGTCCTTGGGACCTGAACCGCATCCGGCCAACAGAAATCCGGCGGAAGCGGCGACAATGATAGACTTGAATATTACTTTCATACCTTATAAATATATTTCATAAATATATTTCAAAATTCCTTTGCCTGCGTGAGCCTCCCGAAGCCTTAGCCGTTTTCCTGGAGTTCAAGGCACGCCCGAGATCGAACAGGACGCTCAGCTTCTGCTGGCTGCCCTGGAATCCATCACCTGTGAAATGGAACACGGCGGAAAGCCTCAGACGCACGAAATCAGCGATATACGGCTGCCAGTAGATCTCGGCACGGTCATAAAACCCGGAATGCTTCCAGTTCCCGCCATAGTCACAGACGCGGTAGAACGGACTTCCGGCGTACAAATCCTGTCCGAGCATATTCCCTCCTCCGTCAATGGTGAAGTAGTAAGGCATCTGGCCCGTGCCATAGTAGGAATCATTCTGAACGCCCAGTTTCTTGTACGCGAGGTTCAACGTCAGCAGCCCGCCGAACGCAGGCTCAAGCCCCGTCTCGTTGATCCTGTCCTGATGTATTCCTTGAATATAGCTGAGCTTGGAGTTCCAACGGAAGTCGCGTCTCCCGGCGGTCAGCGACACGAAAGGCGAGACAAGAATATTATCCACCACGCCCCGATATTCAAGCGTGTTGGCGAAGTGGTACATAGTCGCCGTCCACCCGGCGCGCAGGAAATCACCGGCAAGGGCGTAATTGCCGTATGTGAATATCTGGAAGCGCTCACGCCGGCCGTGCCCGATCATTCCCATCCAGTCCAAACCGGCCTCGCAATAGCCTTTCCGGGTCTCGTACTTCAGGAGTAATCCTTCTATGTTGTTGTCATAAAACTGGTTGACATCGGAGATGAACAGGGACGGAACCTGATCGGCCTTCACAGGATCCTCCGCCCAGCCCTGATAACCCGAGCCGAAAACGGAGTTCCCACGCGGGAATATTCCCGCCAAGAGATTGAATTTTCCGCTTCTGCGCCGGCTTTCAAGGCCGTACCAGAATGTCATCTCCCGGAAAAGTCCTATGTTCTGAAGATCCTTGTCGCTTTCGGACACGGGGGCCTCACCCATATTCCTCATCACATCGATTCCGAGCGTAAGCTGATGGGTGAACCGACCGCCCGCCACCTTGACACCGACCGTGGGGGTCAGCCTGGCGGCGTGAACCGTGCCGGATGTCTCGAACTTGTTGCCAGCGCCATCATATTCCCGATTGTCAAAATAGTACTGAAAATCAGCACCGTAGGTAAAGGTAGCCTTTTGTTGGGCACGACCGGCGAAGGCCGATGCCAGAAGAAGTGTTATTACAATTACGCTCTTTCTCATATTCATAAGCCCGGAAGGAAAAATCCCGCCTCCGAGGCAGTTTATGCAAAATTACTGATTATTTTGTAATTTCGCACCCGTATGGAAGGACTCAAATTACAGACCCCGGTGGAAACCGGCCGCGGTGCTGTCAGCATCTCGCTGAAAGACAGGATATTCGTCCTCGGAAGCTGCTTCGCTGACAACATCGGCGGGAAAATGGTGGATCTGGGCTTCGATGTCTGCGTCAACCCGTTCGGAACCATCTACAACCCAGTCTCGGTCTGCAACTCCGTCGCCCGCCTGACATCCGGAATCCCGTTCTCCAAAGATGAGTGCGTCCAGATGGGCGCCGGTGCCGGCCTCGTCTGCTCGTTCAGCCACCACACATCCTTCGCCCGCCGCACCGAGGACGAGTTCCTGCAAGTCGCCAATGCATCTTTGAAGGAAGCCTCGCTCCGGTGGAAAGCAGCCTCCAAAGTCATCATAACCCTCGGCACGGCATGGATTTATGAATATACCCGCTCAGGCGAGACCGTCTCGAACTGCCTCAAGATCGAGGCGAAGGAGTTCACCCGCAGACGCCTCTCAGTCCGCGAGACAGCGACATTGCTCATGAATATGATCGCGCGGCATCCGGAGAAGGAATTCATGTTCACCGTCTCTCCCATCCGCCACTTCAAGGACGGGGCGCATGGCAACCAGATCAGCAAAAGCACCCTTCTGCTTGCTTTGGACGAGGTTCTGGCGAAGTTCCCGGAGCGTTGTGAATATTTTCCAGCCTACGAGATCGTGCTTGACGAGCTGCGGGACTACCGTTTCTATGCCGCCGACATGATCCACCCGTCCGACCAGGCCGTGGACTACCTCTGGTCCAGATTCGTCAGGTTCGCCATGCCGGAATCGGAACTTCCCGCGCTGGACGCCAGACGCAGGGAACTCCTCCGCGCGCAACATCGCCCCATTCATGGATAAGAAGCTGTTCTGATTTGTTTGTCTGAAGATTTTCACCTCAAGGAACATTTCAGTAACCTTCAAATTTAGTGATGCGCCAACTTTCGCATCTATGTTCGTAACTTATTAACATTGCAAAGTTTAAGAATATTCTACTATAACCTCGATTTGAAATTAGTTTGTACTGAAGGTTTATGACAGCCCTTCAACTACTCATTTGAAATAAGGATTTTTCAGAACTTACTTTATTTGATAATTATTAACGCATCAGTACTAAACCTTCAAAATAAATAAGCTGCATCTTCTTAAGGAATCTTTTTCGGTCTATATCTCTTTCCTCATCAGTCATGTGCACCGGCACACTCCATCTTCGAGAATAGATCCATCCTCGAAAATCTTCTCTTAATCTGAAGCAACTTATTATTTTCATGTTCCTTACTATGCCGAAATCGCAGGCGTGTTCCGGAGAGTTGTCCCGGAGAATGTTAAGTAAGATGTAAAAAATAACCTGCATCACTTTAAATTTGCAATATATGAGCCCACTTGAAAAAGTGCCATTTGCCACTTTTTACCCCTTACAGAAGTATCTGCGAGGCACATGTTTTTTTCAAAAACGACTTTTTCAAGTGGACTCATATATTGATGTTCAAGGGTGATTCTATGTATTCAATTTTATCGATTGACGCAACTTGTTTTTTCAACATTACTTAAGGGCATTATCCGCAAAGAATGCCAATCATTTACAAACCACGGACACGCTAAAACGCCACCAACGGTATTCAATCCACTATCACTGTGGCTGACCCTCCCTCGGGATATGGGGGTCAGCCACACATTATGGCCTCCCAGCATTACCAGAGCCACTCTTGCGTGCCTGTGGTTTGCACAGGGTTTGTACAGGGAACCAAAAAATCAAAACATCAGAGCCACTTGGCCCTGCTGTCTAATCTAATCACAACGCCTATATGTATATGGTGTTCACGTGATTAACCGTTCCAAATCATTTGTACTTGACCTCGGCCACTGACGGCCATGTCGTAAATTCTGTCAATCTCATGAATTTGGAAATGATGAGTTCCTCGGTATTCGTCTAATAATCGTAATTTTGTGAAAAGGTAATATGTTTTTCAAATGGAAGCGGATAGAATGAGAATGTAGCCTCAAAAGAGGAGACAGTTGCGGCGGCAAAGTGCGTGTTTAGGTGCGTGATTGATAAACAATTGATAATCAAGCAATATCGCACCTACCTTTAGTCGAATCACGCTAAAGACAATCACCTAATCTATTAACTTATAATAGATTGCAAATCACGACACCTTATGGGGAGAATATATGTTATAAAGCATATAGCTTCAATGCAAAGGAAAGGACAGACAGAGCGTGTCAAAGTAAGAAGCTGTTTAAATTTCAGTCGCATAATTTGTTATACATGAGTCGGCAGAAGGCGAGCTGAACCATCGCCTCGCCCGTATCGGAATAGAACTCGTGATCAATGGCAATTCTTCGAAAGTTTTCCAACCAGGAGAAAGAGCGCTCCACAATCCTCCGGAGTGGCAGCACGGAGAATTTCTTCGGAGACTCGTCCGGACGGAGAACAACGGTAAACTCCGCACCGAGCTTTTGGCGTACGGTATCGGCCAATTTCCGTCCTTTGTATCCGCCGTCCGCCAGCATCTTTTTCAATCGGGGGAAGGAGCCCTTCATCTTGTCAATAAGGCCATCCGCACCGACACTGTCATGGACATTCGCCTCGTGAACCACCGTCAAGCGTTCTGCAATCATGCCCGAACTGAAAAAGTACCTGTTTTTTTTTGCTTTTCCACCATAAAACGTTAAATTTGCAACATTGATTCATGCACGAAAAAATCTCGTGGAGTCAAGATGTTTTTTACTTATTAATTTGTTAAACGGGCACATTAACAACCATAAGTTAATACAAAACCTTTTAGTAAATGAAAAAGAATCGCACTTACAAGGTAAACGCCTTTCTCATGATGCTGCTCGCCGGCACGCTGTCATTCAGCGCCACGGCAGCCGCCAGTGAGTCCGGTTTACTGCCCGAGGCGGCCGCTCAGCAGCAGCCCGTCAAGGGAACGATCGTCGATGTCAACGGCAACCCGGTTCCGGGTGCAAGCGTGATGATCCCTGGCACAACCACGGGAACCGTCACCCAGGTTGACGGAACTTTCTCACTCAATGTCGCCGAAGGCACCGCCGTAGAGGTCGGCTGTCTCGGCTACACCACCGTCAAGGTCAACGCCAAGAACGGGATGAGGGTTGTCCTTCATGAGGACAGTGAATATCTTGACGAGGTTGTCGTTGTAGGTTTCGGTACCCAGAAAAAGGTCAACATGACCGGAGCCGTAGCCGCCGTGGATGTTGACAAGACTTTCGGAAGCAAACCTATCACTGATGTCTCCAAGGGACTTCAGGGAGTTGTCCCGGGGCTTACCATCACCTACAACACGAATGACCTTAACGCTTCTCCGACAATGAAGATCCGTGGAACTGGTTCCATCAACGGTGACAACACTCCACTTATCCTCTTGGACGGAGTCGAGGTTCCAGATCTTTCTTTCGTCAATCCAGACAACGTGAAGAGCATTTCCGTCCTTAAGGATGCCGCCTCAGCCTCAATCTACGGCTCCCGTGCGGCATGGGGTGTTGTTCTGATCACATCAAAGGATGGTACCGGCGCGAAGGACAGAGTGTCGATCACATATTCCAACAACCTCTCGTGGAACAAGCCTATCGGACTTCCTAAGTACATCACTGACAAGGAAGGAATTCTTGCGCAATTGGAAGAGGGTATTCTTGCACAGAAAAATGTTGACGGTCAAAGAATCGAAGCCTTTGGAATGTACTATGACACGATTGGTAAAGGCATAGAGGCATGGTTCGACAAATATTCGGGAAACCTCAGTAATCCGGTTTACAAATATGGTGAGGACTATGAGTTCATAGATGGTACGCCATACTACTATAGGGTTTCTGATCCTAACAAGGAGATATTCAAGACATCTTTCTCGCAGACTCACAATCTGAGCATAACCGGCAACACCGGCAAGACCAACTACAACATTGGTCTCGGATTCAACAAGTCTGAAGGAAACATGAAGGCCGCCAAGGAAAACGACATAAACAGGTACAATGTCAACCTTTCCACCAACACTCAGGTCAAGGATTGGCTCAACATCGGCACCAAGGTTATGTATGTTGAAAAGGAATATACCTACCCTTACGGTTATGAGGCAAGTAACGGAGAGATGGGACTAATCTACTACACCATGCGCTTCCCTACTTTCTTCCCATTCGGTATTTCCGATGGTAGCAAACTTGCAGATGGAACCTATGCCAACGCAAAGGCTGCGAGCGGAGAAGGACTCTATTTCCGTCATGGCAACGCATACGTCGCAAACGAAAGCATTTGTTCCTCAAATGACCAGTATCTCACTCTGGGTGGCAACATCAAAATCAACATCGCTCCTGGTCTCTCATTCTACGGAGACTACACAAGAGGACGTTATTTCTACGAGAACAGGACAATGCGTCAGCCATACTACGTAGCCAACTGGGCATTCCCAAGCAGAGTTGCGGTCACGACAAACGACTTTGTACAGAGAACATTTGTAAGCCGAATAACAAACACATATAATGCTTATTTTGATTATGTGTTCGACATTCTTGGCGAGCATAATTTCGCTCTTAAGGTTGGAGCGAACGCAGAGGATTTAAGGTATGACAACCAGAGTCTGAAAGCAAACGGAGTCCAGAATCCGGACATTCCGACTCTGAACCTTATCACAAGCAACAAAGAAGCCACCATAAATGAATCGCTTAGAGATCGTGCTACGGCAGGTTTCTTCGGAAGGATCAACTATAACTTCAAAGACAGGTATCTTCTTGAACTCAATGGCCGTTATGACGGTTCTTCTTCATTCCGTCCAGGCAAGCAGTGGGCTTTCTTCTCATCCGCTTCAGCCGGTTACAGAATTTCAGAGGAGCCTTTCTGGCAGAACATCAAACCATATGTTCCCACAATGAAGATTCGTGGTTCCTATGGTTCTGTAGGTAATCAGGCACTTACTTCTTGGTATCCATACATCGCGACACTGACTTCCAAGACAGTCTCTTGGCTTGGCTCCGACATGAATCAGAAATCAACTGTTTCGACACCAGCCGCTGTCAACGCTGACATGACTTGGGAAAAGATCCGTACCCTTGACTTCGGTTTTGACGCCGGTTTCCTGAACAACGAACTCAACGTCACATTTGACTGGTATCTCAGAAGAAACGTCGGCATGCTTGTTTCCGGAAACGAGATCATACGTTATGTCGGAATCGCAAGCGCTCCTCTTGAGAACGGTGGTGACCTTAAGACAACCGGTTGGGAACTCCAGATTGACTACAATCATGCATTCAACAAGGATTTCGCCGTTTACGGAACCTTCACACTTGCCGATTCCAAGTCCGAAATCACCAAGTGGAACAACACCACCGGCGCCCTTCAGGGATGGTACGAAGGAAAGCAGCTCGGAGAAATCTGGGGATTCGAGACTGACAGATATTTCAACTCTTCAGACCTGAATTCGGATGGAACCTTAAAGGAAGGCATTCCAGACCAGTCATACATCCAGACTGGCTCATTTAGATTCGGTGCCGGTGACGTTAAGTTTAAAGATATTGATGGAAGTGGCAAGATTGACACTGGCAAGGGTACAATTGATGATCATGGAGACCTAAAGCGTATTGGCAATGCTCTTCCACGCTATGAATACTCACTCCGTCTCGGTGCAATGTTCAAGGGATTTGACTTTGAGGTTCTCTTTCAGGGAGTCGGTAAACGTGACATGTGGACAACATCATCACTGTTCATTCCTCATGCTGCCGGTGCACAGATGAACATTTTTGAGAATCAGCTTGATTATTGGACTGAGAACAACCAGAACGCAAGATTCCCTCGCCCTTACATCAACAGTGCTTTCGGTTCTCTGTCCGGACTTCCATCAAACTCAGGAATCAACAACTTTGTTCCTCAAACCAAGTATCTCAACAATCTTGCATATCTAAGAGTAAAGAATCTGACCGTCGGCTACACCATTCCTCAGAATCTTACACAAAAAGTATCTGTCGAAAAGCTCCGTATCTATTTCAGCGCTCAGAATCTACTCACTTTCGACCATATTGATGGTGTGATGGATCCGGAAAGCACTGGAGGATGGAGCAGCGGATTAAATGTTGATTCTCTATCAGGGGTTGACACCAGATACGCAGGACGTTCAATGCCATTCAACCGTCAATGGTCTTGTGGCGTTCAGATTACATTTTAATTAACGGGAAACAATTATGAAAAAGATATTTTACACTTTGGCGGCAGGAATGGTTGCAGCATTAGGATTAAGCAGCTGCAGCGACTATCTTGATAGGACACCGCTGGACAGCAATTCTGATGCGACCAACTGGACATCAGAATCCGCGATAGAAATCTATTCATGGAAATTCTATGGCTATCTTAGTGAACTGAGTTATGGAAGTGGTTGGACAAAAGGTCAGTACCATTCTGAATCTCTTACTGACGACTACGCCACGGAATCATTCACAGAGTTCACCAAGAATATTCCTAACGCATCGTCAGCTTGGAACACACCTTACGACAGAATCAGGGAAGCGAACATAATGCTGAACAGAATTGATCTTGTTCCAGATCTCTCTGAAAAAGCGGCCAACCATTGGAAAGGTGTAGCCCGCTTCTTCCGCGCCCTGTATCATTTCAATCTTGTGAAAACCTACGGAGATGTTGTATGGGTGGAAGACGAGATTGATTTCAGCAAGGATGAGAATGTCAAACGCTCGCGTGACTCACGTGTCACCGTCATGGACAACGTTGTTGCCGACCTTGAGTTTGCGGTAAACAACTGCTATTCTCCGGCAGACGCTGGTGTCAACACCGTCAACAATATGGTTGCGGCTGCCCTGCTTTCCAGAGTGGCACTTTACGAGGGTGCATGGGAGAAATATCATAAACTTAGCGGCGGTCACCCGGATACCTTCTACAAGGCAGCCAAAAACGCAGCCGCAAAAGTTATTGACAGTGGCCTCTACGAGGTTTCCACAAATTATAAGGGAATGTACACATCCCTCTCTTTGGCCGGAAGCAAGGAAGTCCTTCTTTATAAGATCTACAGTTTGGCCAATGTCAATGGCGGAAAAGTAACAGTCGCCCACTCACAATACGGCTGGGTTGACTCTTCAACTCCTACATGGGGACTTACCAAGAGTGCTGTTGAGAATTATGCCTCCTCTAATGGTCTTCCAATCCACATGGTTCCTTCCTACAGTGACAAGACTCTTGAAGGTGTTTTCGCCAACAGGGACAAGAGGTTGAACGCTGCTGTTGACGATGCGATCCTGCCTGTCACAAAGCTGGTTTATACTTATGGAATAGTTTCTACCACAGGCTACTGGACATGGAAATTCCTTGATTACTCTCAGAAAGACGAGTACGAGAAGAATGGCACATGGAACGCCCCAAGCAATGACACCGACGGTCCTATCTTCCAATATTCAGAAGTCCTTGAAAACTACGCTGAGGCCTGTGCCGAACTTGGCCAGATCACTCAGGCGGATCTTGACAAATCCGTCAATCTGCTCCGTGTAAGACATGGCGAGATCCCTGCACTTACATTGGTAGGCAATGATGGTTGCTCAGTTAATGGAATTGCCATCACAAAAGATCCTAAAGATCCTGCTGCGAATGTTCTTCTTCAGGAACTCCGCCGCGACCGCCGCAGCGAGCTTATGGCAGACGGTTTCCGTAACGCCGATCTGATGCGCTGGGCTCTTGGAAAGAACCTTGATACCAAGGAGAATCCAGATGGCTATGTCGGGGCGTCAAAAGAGGCCATCATGGCCTACCGTAACACAGTGGCGAACGCTCCGGCTTGGGCTGACATTGAGGAAAATAACTTCTTTCTCAACGGCTATAAGTCACCTTACAACACTTCCGCCGTCAATGCCGGAGGCTCCACCGTTGACAGAGTATGGGACGACAAGTACTATCTTGAGCCAATCCCTGCCGGCCAGAGGCTTCTTGACGATAACCTCTCACAGAATCCTGGCTGGTAACAGACACAAAAATCCGATTATAGCAAGCGTGGCCGGGCATCCCCCGGTCACGTTTTTTATTTTGCCAACAACTTGAATTGTTTCGGAGTTATACACTTCATACTTGCACCTGACCCCATCGGTAGCACTTTCAGCCCCTTTTGCTTCCCAGGAGTGCAGGATACACTCTTAGGGAACGTTTACTCCATATTTCGTCTCCCAAGGGTGCCGCCGAGCTCTTCCGGGCCACACCATTTACATTTTTCGCTTATGAAAGTCCATCTGGCATCCGCGCGGAGACCTGCGCCGTACTTTTGGAAGCATATCCACCTCATTTAGTTCCCAGAGAGTGTCCTATGGCGTTTTTGAGTAACATTTGTCCTCATTCTTGTCGCCGAAGAACTGGCCGAAGAGAGGATTGTTGTGATATTTATTGATATTCGAGACCCGCACTTTAGGTTTGTCATAGTAATATAACCGCTAACGTTGTTTTGTTATGGATTACAAGCCTATAGTGCATAATTCCGAACTTTTTTCACCCCACATTTCCTGCCGAAGCGGCATAACATCAAGGGCAAAAGAAAAATATTTCTGTTTCTTTTGAATCATATAGGTTTCTTTTCATTATTTACGTTTACAATGCCGATATTGCGGACAGGTTTCCGGAAGGGATTCCGAGACACATATTTCCAATAATCAACTTTTAATCAACATTATTTAAACTATGAACTGTTCTGAGTCCAAAACATCCATTAACCAAGCGGGCATGTCCGAGCTGGACCTTTACCGTAAACGCTACCGTCATTGCCGGAGACTGATTGACAATGACCCAAGATTCAAGGAAATGAGTAAGGAAGAGAAGGACACCTATGCCCAGAGCCTTGCCACTCCTGAATATCTTGACTTGACATGTGATTGGGCATTCAAGTACCTGTTCCAGAACCACCCGGACATGCTCATTATGCTCCTTAATGACATACTGCGGGAGAACATCATGTCCATCGAGTTCAGGAATACCGAACTGGCCAAGGATGCCCAGCATGACAAGAGAATACTCTTTGACCTTCTCTGCAAGACCCCTTCCGGAACCATCCTTGTCGAGATGCAGAAGGCCTCACGATCCGACCAACGGGACAGGCTGTTCTTTTATGGAGCCCGATTGATCAACCGGCAGGTTAAGAAAGGCGACGACGAATATGTCCTGACTCCCGTCAAGGTGATCTGCATCATGAACTACGAGGATACCCATCCGGATTCGCCCGAGGACAAGATTCTCTACCATTACCGCATTCAGGAAGTTGACACCTCCGAGCCGTTTGGTGATCAGATTTCATTCTACCTACTTGAATTGCCGAGGATCATGCATTACACCGATGAATATGACAGCCCCGTCGCGGGATGGTGCCGAATATTCAGGAATTTCGCTATCTTTGCCAAATCGAGGTCGAAGGATGATGAGAGGTTCGGCAGGTTGGAGAAGGCGATGCGCGTCAGCGGCCTTGACGACAATGAGATTGATAACTATTTCAGTGTTATGTTGACAGAAAAAGAGATGCGCCCCTACATCGAGGGCGCGAAGCAGCAAGGCTACAGAATTGGTCATCAAGAGGGCTTCAAGGACGGTGTGGAGAAAGGCAAGGCCGAAGGTAGGGCTGAGGGTAAAGTTGAAGGCCAAGCCGAGGGTCGCGATGCAGCCATGACAGAGGTGGCCAAGTCTTTGTTGGCACTGAATATGCCATTTGATCAGATAGCCCAGATCTCAGGACTGCCACTTGAGCGGATAAAATCACTTTCGCAAGGATAGCTTTCACCCAAGCGTGCAAAACGAGATTTAACTCGTGTCATCAAAAAAAAGTAAGCCTCCACAGCATGCTTAAGATGCTGTGGAGGCTTACATATGTTTTGCCCTTGTCAAAGTGTTCCGAGTGTTGACGGTGAGTTGACGCGGATGATTTATCAGCAACTGCCTCACATCATCATCCATTTCCGAAGATGATTGGGAATCCGGGAATATTCATTATCTTTGAAGGTAGGACATAAAAAAGGTTGGCACTATGGAGGCGAAAAGGATAAGGTACCCGATCGGGGTGCAGACTTTCAGAGACATTGTCGAGGGAGGGTACCTCTACATCGACAAGACAGGAATTGTACACGACTTGGCGGAGACATACAAGTATGTGTTCTTGAACAGGCCGCGACGTTTCGGGAAATCGCTGCTGTCCTCCACATTCCACAGTTATTTCGCCGGGGAAATGGAACTGTTCGAGGGGCTGGAGGCTGGACGGCTCAAGAAAGAGTGGACACGGCATCCGGTGTTCCACTTTGACATGTCAACAGCGAAGCATCTTAATGAAGAACAACTGACTAACGAGATCAGTTATAAACTCTCAAAGTACGAGATTGTTTACGGGAAAGGATATCTGGAAGTTGACATCAACCAACGGCTGGAAGGGCTTGTCCAAAGAGCCGTAGAGCTGACCGGCGAGAAGGCGGTCATAATAATTGATGAATATGACGCACCGCTGCTGGACGTGATGAACGACAAGGAGAGGCTGGTTCCTATGCGGCAGATAAT
>OQWA01000222.1_pt1 | contig 15623 bp, 9 predicted proteins | sample 1691581 | NCBI WGS metagenome assembly OQWA01 (sample SAMN03418264, study PRJEB22391) | human gut metagenome | biome: human-gut; feature: organic feature; material: feces | host: Homo sapiens | place: Tanzania | collected 2013-01
AGCCGTTGCGGGGATAAGAACGTCAAGGCAAGTCCAAATATCCGAGCCTATTTTGTTCCTCCTTTTTTACGCATTTTTACTATCATATAATAATAATTTTCATATTTCAAGACAAAATACATTGCATTTCAAAGTTTTTTCGTTACAATATAATTGATGTAGTTTTTCACAAAAGGAGAATGGAATATGGCGGATAATGTAAATACAACAATAGAAAACGAAGATACCGTAATGTTCAAGGAGCGCAAGCGTGGTCTCCTCGATGTCAACAACTACGATTACGCATCGCTCTTCTCTACTACATTCGGTATGGACAAGGCTCAGCGCATCTCTACCTATGATAGCGGTAGCACTCATGCCATGACTCTATCTGCAGTAGACCTTGATGCTAATGGCAAACCATTGAAGTGGAAGGTTGAAAACAGCTGGGGACCAGCAAATGGTCAGAACGGATGCTTGATAATGACCAACGAATGGTTCAACGAGTATATGTTCCGTCTTGTTGTCGACAAGCAGTATGTGCCTGCCGAAACTCTCAAACTCTTCGACCAGAAGCCTGTCATGGTGATGCCTGAGGATCCTTTGTTTCAAGAGGATATGTAACGAGTAACATTAATGTCATGAAACCTATCATTTGGGCTTTGCTATTGCTAATAGCAATGGCATTGCCCGATTATTATATCTACACGTGCTATATTGCCCAATTGCACAATATAGCCGTCAGTATCCTGTGGTGGTTGCCAACGCTGATAGCTGTATCGGCATTCGCAGCTGCTCAAGCAGGAATCTACCATAATGCCATGTTTCGCACATTCTTCGGCATTTCCATGGCATGTGCTACTCCAAAACTTGTTTTCTCGCTCGTTGACCTTGTCTTAGGTCCAACTATTGCCATTATTGTGGCTGTATCGTTGATAGCTGCCATAGCCTATGGTGTGATGTATGGTTGGCGACGAATTGTTGTGCGCACAGCCTCATGTCGTTCTTCCCGATTGCCTTCTGCATTCCATGGCTATCGCATCCTTCAGCTCTCCGACATCCATATCGGCACCTTCTTGCAAAACCCTAAATTCATAATCAAGCTTGTTGAGGCTGTCAATCGTCAGCAGCCCGACCTTGTGGTGTTCACGGGCGACCTTATAAATACCGATGCTCATGAACTATTGCCTTTCCGCAAGGCTTTGTCACAGATACGGGCTAAGGATGGTGTGCTGTCTGTGATGGGCAATCACGACTATTGCGAATACTCACAAGATGCTGCCCAGCCTATTCATGGCAGACGTGAACTTCATGCTCATCGCAGTCGCCGTTTGCTTGTGTATTTACAAGAGAAAATGGGATGGCGAATGCTTATGAACGAGAACGTGATGTTGCAACGAGGCTCTGACTCTATAGCCATTATTGGTGTAGAGAATATCGGTAAACCTCCTTTCAAATCGTTTGGCAATCTTGATAAAGCAATGGCTGGATTACCTGCCGATTGTTTCAAGGTGTTGCTCTCTCACGACCCTACACATTGGCGCCGTGGAGTGCTCAACAAGACCGACATCTCGTTAACTCTTAGTGGTCACACTCATGCCGGACAAGTTAAGATAGGTCGCTTCTCGCCTGCCAAATGGGCATACAACGAGTGGGGCGGCAAATATACCGAAGGCTCATCCATGCTCTATGTTTCGCTCGGCATAGGTGGCACCATGCCTTTCCGCTTTGGTGCTTGGCCTGAGATAAACATCATAACGCTCGAGAAAGAATAAACTCCAAAAATATAATAAGAACTATTCCTTTAATCCATATATAATATGTATGGCTTTATAACAGAAAAATCCGCAATGCCGTTGATAGGCGTTGCGGATTTTTCTGTTATGTCCGAAAGATTTCGGGACTAATTATCATGCTCGATAGTTTATCTCGTTAAGCTAAACTTGATGCTCAAACCAAAGTCTTGCGTGGTAGTAGGGTAGCTACTGCTGCTGAGCAATGGAGTGTTGGTCTGGCGGTCGTAATAGAAGCTCATGGTGAGCAGACGCGACAGGGTGTAGTCGGCAGAGAAGCTAAGCTTAAATGCCTTGTTACCATTCGACGCAGAGCTGGTTAGCGAAGCTATATCACGGATGATAGTAGCCTGGTTGCGCAAGCTGAGGTCGAGACGCAAGTTGAGGTCGTGGTTCACACCTCTATTGCGCTGGCTTGTCTTCGACTGCTTGTTGTCGTCTTGGTCGCCACGCTTGTTACCCTTCACAGCTCTGTGGTTTCTGCCACCAAACATGTTGAAGTTGTTGAGCTTATAGCCTGCACCAATAACCCAGTCGTGTGATGTAGCCTCGTTGATCTGCACACTCGTCATAGAAAGACTCAGCACACGGGTGGTGCGATATTCCACCTTGCAGGTGAGATTATTGTGCAATGTTACATCAATACCGAGCAGAGGCGAGAATGCCTCGTTGATGCTCACTGTAGAGACATTAAACATCGACGATGGTACAGGGTTGCCTGTGGTAGCATCGTTGATGAAACCGATGTTGTCGCCCATCACCTCCATGAAGGTAGAATAGCTGCTATACGAACCTATTGCGAAGATGCTCTTGTAAGAGTGGTTGATGTTTACACTCTTGAAATGGTTAGAGAACCATGGCAACTTGCTCAAACCGCTATAGCGAACAGTCCAGTTAGGGAGCAGACGCGAGAGCGATGGGAAGATGTCGAGCGACTTTCCTGGCATGCTGGTATACGCAGCAAGGAATGCTGGTATCATCACGTCGCCGCTGTATAGGTTTACACCACCATTTGCAGCATCAAACTTCTTTCCTGCAAGGGTTGTTCCGTTAGGATAAACAACACCCTGATAGCGAGCCTCTACAAGCTTTTGGAATGTAGGAAGCGAGTTTACGAAGGTCTCAAACGATGATGAATGATAGCCGTTGTTGGCATTACCCACACCCTCGAAGGCACTCTTCAGCGACATTGTTGTCATGGTGAGCGAACCACTCTCGGTGGTAGGATTGCCCTGATACATATATTGTATGCTCTTAGCCTTGTTGCGTGTGCGCGAAGCGTTGAGGTCTATCTTCAGGTTCTTCACAGGCTCGAGTGTAAACTTGAGCTGCAAATCCTCAGTACAGCTTGTCGTGGCAGGAGTAGCTATAGAGTCGCTCATCAATAGCCAGTTGTTTTCGCGTGCCTTGTCGATATACGAGTCGTCGATAAGACCGAAGGCAAAGTCGAGACCTGGCGACATCACGCTCGTTGCCTTAGTCTGTCCGAAGGCATCGCCCACGTTAGACATAAAGCCAGGCAAAGCCATAGAATATTGGTTGCGGTAAGAGATACCTACCGAACGTACCATCATCAATGTGCGTGCCACGATTTGTGCTGTCTTATACCAGCCCTTATCGTCGAGAGGCTCCTTTGGAGTTACCGACACCTTTATCTTCATGGCAGAGTCTACGTGATTCTTTATGAGAATCTTGTTGCCGTCAAGCTTCTTAAACTTCAGCTCATACTTCTTGCCATCCTCGGTCTTTGCCGTTACGATGAGGCGCTTGGTATTCTTACCATGCTGCAGAGTGAAGGTGGTGTCAGGCTTCAAAGTCACTTCCTTCTCGTATGTCTTTGAGTTCTTAGGCAGTTTAGCCTTTTGAGCCATAGCCTTCTTGTTGTCCTTGTCGCTTATCTTCTTATCAGCGCCAGCCTTGTCGTCAGCCTTATCGCCTTCGCCCTTTGCAGCTTCCTCGGCTTTCTTCTTAGCTTCTTCTGCCTTCTTGCGCTTCTCGGCTTCTTTCTTCTTCTGCATGTCTTGGCGACGCTTGTTTAGCTCGCTACGCGAAGGTTCTTTGTTGAACTTATCGTTGACAGCCTTAAGGAAAGGCACCTGATTATACAACTTCTCCAAGTTGAGTGTGGAATTGATGTTGAAGTTGCGGTTCGATGATATGGTATTGCCAAGCGATGTACCATCTTCAAGGTCAGAACCGCGCATCCATTGGTATGTTGCATTATACGATGCATCTGCATTCACCCAGTTGAAGATAGGGATGAGGTTTAGTGGCAACTGGTATGAAGCCTGGAATGTCTGATTATAGCTCAGCGGTTTACCGAAGTTCTTGATGCTGGTCTTCACAGAGTCTTTCCATGCCTGATAGCGGTCAGGATACAAATCCTTGTTGATAGGAGTGTATGGCTCCTCAATCTCGGCACGAGTTGCACTCTGGAAGTTGGCATGCAGATTCTTGGTGAGGTCCCAACGGAGTGAGAAGTCGCGGTTCCACAAGAACTGCTCGTTGAATGTTAGTGGCAACTTATTTCCTTCTGTCGACTCCATGTCTCGCTCCTGCAACTCGTAGTAGTTGCGAGTAATCTCGGTGTTGAAGCCTACATTCTGTGGCAACCAGTTGAGGCCGAACTTCTTTAAGATGTCGAGATACTTGCTCTTCGACTTCATCTTCTTGAATGGTTCCCATGCCTTGAACACAGGGGTCCATGCATAGTTCATAGCTCCACGCCAGTTGTCTTCATTCTCATAAACGGTAGTCTCGCCAGTAGTATGATTGTGCGAGTGGCTATACGAGAACGAGAAGTTTGCAGGGTCGTAAGGCATAGGATGACGCTTGGTCTGTATACCCACCTTCACATTCGACAACGAGAAGTTGGTCTGTGTGGTCTTGGTAACAGCTATGCTCTCTATAGAGTCGCGCTCCTGCTTTGAGCCTGCCGACTCAAGAGCATCGTCGAGAAGCATATCCGAGTCGAGCGGATTGAACTTTGGCGACACCTTTTCTTTGGTTATAGAGTAGTAGAGCGGTATCGAAACCTTAGCCTTGTCAGGGAAGAACTTTCCGAGATCAAAGTTTGTGGTGATGGTATAGTTGCCTGTATTGTCGGTGGTGCGTTCTGCTACGCCCTGCTCCAAACCTCCAAAGCCCTGAGAAACATAGCGTCCCTGAACGTTCACGGTACCAAAGTCAGAGAGTTGCATATTGAGGTTGCCTTGTGCAGCCCAACCGCCACTGTTCTCATATTCCTTTAGTCGCATTTCGTTTACCCATACCTCGCCACTCTTGGTAGATGAAGTAAGGTTGCGCACACCAATAACGATTGTCTTTACCTCGCCCAAAGTAGGGTTACCCATCACGGTAATCTTGTTCTTAGGTCGCGATGAGTCGTAGGCTGTATAAGCATGGTTGTAGCTTGCCAAACCATTAGCCTTAGCTTTGTTGCGCTCCTTCTTTATCTGTGTGAAGAGGTTGAGCGGAATGTCTACCATATTCTCTTCTGGCCATACAGCCATACAGTCGCGAGTAGAATACTTATCGTAAATAATGCCTGGAGCAGTAAGCTTCAATGGCACCTCATATTCATAGTAGTTGCTCTTGTAGTCGCTACCCAAGCGTACGAATACTGCCAACTGGTCGTCGCCAAGGTTGGTGACATCGTGCTCCAATGCGTTGGCATGCACAAACATCTGCATACGACGATACTGACGAAGGTCGTAAGTGGCATTCTTGTAAATACACTTAGCCTCGTTGCTCGAAAGATTTGTCAATGTCATCGACAATGCCTGCTCGTTAGCCTCGGTAAGTTGAGGCTGAGTAGGGTCTTGCTCACGACGGATGCCCGGAGGCATCACGTAGTTGACTGGAGTCTTGTCATTGTTCTCCTCAATATTCACAGCTGCTGTGGTAAGGGTGCCGCTACCAGAAGTGGAGTTGTCTAGAGTCTGCTCGTATACACGCCATTCGCCACGCACAAGGTCGAGACTACCAAATCGCAATACGATAGGATGCTGGAAACCTGTGAGGAACATACGCATGAAGCGGATGCTTGTGAGGTCGTTGATGGCGCCCACCTTGTCGGTATATTCCTTCAGCGGAATGCGGAACTGATACCATGTGGCTATTCCCTTCTCGCCATTTCGCAATGGAGCATTATACACTCGCTTGTCTACGATATTGTTTTTGCCCACTACGAGGTCTTGCGGACGAATGCTGACACGATACTGATAGTATTTCTCGTATTCGTTGAGGGTGTAGTCTTGGTTGATATCCTCAACGTCAGGAGTTGTCTTATATGATGTATCGTAGTTTTCTGTGCGGTTGTCGGAGTCAGGAGAGTTGCCCTGAGGATTGTTGATATACTTATATCTACGGAGTATCGACGCCTTCATCTGGTCATAGTCGCGACCACGATAATAATGGTAGTTATCGTTGGCAGGGTCGTTGTAGATAGAATCCCATACGGCGGCATTCACCTTACCTTGCATCTCGGTGAGGAACTGCTGATAAGCTTCGAAAGCTCGCTCTTCATCATCGTTCAGACCGTTGTAGCCCACATCCTGCAAAGCACGGCTACCCTTTGTAGTAGCAAAGGCATAGGTCACGGTCGACTGAGTAGGTATCTTTCCCCATTGGGTGAAGGTGAAATTGTTGGAACCATCCACAGGCATACCACTCTCATAGAACTTCTTACCATCGCGCAAGATATCTTCCGACACCTCGCCAAGGTTGATATAGAAGTCGCCACCATATTCGTTGGCATTAGATTGCTCGTTGCTGTAGATGAATGGGTCCATGAGCCAAAACTCCAAGTATTCGATGTTGGCTTGCTCAAAGTCGTTGGTATCGAGCTTACGCATCATACCACCCCAATGTGTAGTAGGATTCAGCAGCTGACCATTGTTGTCTACATTGGTGCTGAAGTTATACGGACCACGCTCGTTAGGGTAGTAGGCAATATTGAGAATAGGCAATGTTGCCGTAGCTCCACTATAGCTGCTCTGGTCGCGGTTAGGATAAAGTTCGCGAACATAAATCTCACGCACATAATGGTTTGACAACTGGTCGAGGTCGCTCTTGATATGTGCTGGAGTTAGCGATGACGAACGACGAGTAAACAGAGGGTCGATAGTATACCATGCCATCTGCGAACGACGGAAACCGCTTGTAAGGGTAGTCTTGTCGGAAGATTCAGAGAACATCGAAGGCACACTCGATAATATCCACGAGGTAGGTGTCGACACATCTATCTTAGTGGTGTTGTTCTCGAAGTCGTCGATATATGAAGCGTTGTCTTGTGTGCCGTGGCTCTGACCTGCAAATAGTTTTGCAAACTCGCCAGTAAATGATATTGTAGATGGTTGGGTGAGGTGCAAGCCTGGCAGCTTGTCGAGCATATTGGTAAGCCATTGGCTCTCGGTCTTCCAGTTTAGGTTCAAGCCAAAGATAGTGTTGTTCAAAGGCTCGTTGCCCATAGCAACCTTTGTTGTTAGGGCTTGCTCCGACAGATGCTGCAAGGTACCAGAAAGCTGGAAGTTCTTGGAGAAATCGTATTCCCAGTTGATACCGAACATCGTCTTGCGCTCTTGCGAGAAGTCGCTCTGGCTTTCGAGCGATACGTTGACAGAAGTACCGGCATCGATGATGCTTTGGTTCAGGATGCGCACCTCGCCAGCGTTATAGTCTACGGTATAGTCGGAACCTTCTGTAAGTGTCACACCACCTGCAGTAACAACCACAGAACCTTGTGGCACATTCATTGCTCCAAGCGAGATTACGTTGGATGATGTACCACGATATTGTCCCATGAGCACGTATTTGTTCTTCTCAGCAATCTGGCGTGCCATGGTCTTTGTAGAATCATAAAGTTCGGTAAAGGCATATTTGTCTGCCTTTGCCGAAGCCACACCTTTGGCTACCAAATAATTCTTCAGATAGCTACCAAAAGGTTCGGCTGCAGGGAAGAATACACGACCATTGCTAACGGTGTAGCCTTCTACATAGTCGAAATATCCGTTAGAGTGAGCCTTGTTGTTGTTATCCAAGCGGTCGGCACCAAGCACCTTGATAAGTGTTTGGTCTTTAACCTCAGGCTCTGGAATATAAGTAATGTATACACCTGTGGTATCGCTTTGGAACTTCACATCCAAGCGGAACTTCTCTTTCTCAACCGACGAAGCCAAGGCGTACACGTTTTTCATCATCAAGTCCCAGTTGCCTTGATGAGGGTTGTTGCCTGTATTCTTCAGCGATTTTACAAACAGCGCTTTGCTAACATCGGTATTGTCTGATGCAAATTCGCCCACCTGGTAAGTGTTGCCACCATAGGTATACTCGTATGCCACAGCCAACACCTGGTCGGTGTTGAGAGTAGTCTTGAGCGAAACATAGCCCAAGGCTGTATTTACGGTATATTCAGAGCTGTTGAGCAATCGTGCGCTCTGCAGCTTTTCATAGTCGTTGCCACCAACAAAGCCGCTGATACCATCGAGCACAGTACTTGTCTGGTCAATGTCTCGTGCTGCAGCATAGGTCGTCACCATCTGCGAATATTCCGAGTTGGAATTATTTGATGGTATGCCGATACCTGTAGGTTGCCATAGGCTATTGCTTATCTTCGAAGCCTCGCCAAGGTCGGTGAGGGCGATGATGTTTCGGGTGTTGGTAGTGGTACCAGTCTTGTTAGTTACCCAAATCTCTACACGGTTGATGGTGACACCAGTAGTGAGGTTAGGCAATGTCTTCATAGCATCATCGTAGCGATCGCGGAAATACTTGGCGAGGAAGAAGTGACGGTTTTCCTCATAGTCAGCAACGTTTATCTCGAAAGGAGTAAGCTGTACGCCACCCTTCGAAGATACACTCTTCGATGATGATTTCTTCTGAGATACCACAGTCTGCAACTTCAGTTTACCAAACTGCATATCTGTGCGGATACCAAACAGCGAGCTGGCACCAGTAATGAGCGACGAATTGCTTGGGAACGACACATTACCAGCCTCTACGAGCTTGATAATCTCGTCTTCCTTACCGTCGTACTTCAACTTCATGTTCTGAGTATCGAAGTCGAAGGTGGCATCGGTGTTGTAGTTGAGGTTCATGTTAACCTTGTCGCCCACCTTACCATTCACATTGAGGTTTATCTTCTCATCGAAGTCCATCGTAGTGGTCTTACGGTTGCGAATAGGCAACGAAGGGTTGTCGATGTTCTTCAATGTGGCACCAAACTTCAGCTCTGCAGTACCCTGAGTTTTAATGCGTACGCCGCCAGGACCAAATATCTTCTCTGCAGGACCAAGATCGAAGTGCATATCCGAGAAGTCAAACTTCTCCTTACCTTTAGCCTTGAAAATCTCGTCGTTCTTGCCACGATAGAATTGGTTGCGTGCCTGCTGCTCCGTCCATTTACGATACTCCTCAGGAGTCATCATTATTGGTGCATCCACCCATGTGCCTGCAATCTTGGTACCAACGATATATCGGTCGATGGTATCGTTGTATTCCACATTATACTTGATATTCTCAGGGCGTTGCAAGTCGATAGCGCTATGCTCAAGGTCGCTCAATGAGATAGGCGTTGTGCGCTGAATGCGCCAACGAGGGTGGAGTAGGGAATCAGGTATGGAGTCGGTATCGATAATCAGTTCAGGCTTCTCGTCCTTTAAAGCCTTACGAGCATTCGAAATGTTGCTTGATGCTCCATTCCTGTTAAGAGAATTCTGGCGTATATTTGCTAAGCGCTGATTATTGTTGATGCCAGTAAGACCTTTCGCCTGAGCATTGCGTCGTGCAGGTATCACATTCTGGAATACAGACATGCCGAGGGCATAGCTTGCCACCGTGGCAACAAGCATAACGATAGTGATAGTCTTTTTCCTGAATGATTTCATACTATTTTATTCTCTTCAAAGCCTCTTTAACAACCATTTCTACAGCCATTGCTGGATTCTCGGTCAGAATCTGCTGAACTACCTTGCTACTTGGAGCAGGCGAGAAACCAAGCATGGTGAGTGCGCCAACAGCCTCGTCTCTAACTCCCATATCGAAAGTAGGAGCCTTTGATGTGCCGCCAGCATGCAATTCGTCGGTGATACCACTCGACATCACCTTGTCTTTCAAGTCTACGATGATGCGTTGAGCTGTCTTCAGTCCAATACCTTTCACACCTTTGAGCAATCGCTCGTCGCCATTAGCAATGGCGTTGCAAAGTTCGCTTGGCGAAAGGCTTGAGAGTATCATCCTTGCTGTGTTGCCACCCACACCACTCACCGTGATGAGCAGTCGGTATAGGTCGCGCTCTTGCTTTGAAGCGAAACCGAAAAGGGTATAAGAATCGTCGCGTCCGCCTGTCTGCAGCGCTTCGTGTACATACAGTTTAACTTCTTTCTTACCCTGTATGCCTGTATAAGTGTTGAGCGAAATGTTGAGCGCATAGCCTACACCTGCTGCTTCAACAACAGCCATGGCTGGAGTGAGCTCAGTCAGTTCACCTCTAATATATTCAATCATTTATCCTTAGTTTTATGTATATATACATCTTTAATAACGCACGCATGGGGACTTTTATTGTATAGCAATGTTGAAATGTATTATATAATTAGCAGGTATATTATGAAAATATACAAAAAAACACGTCTTTTTGATAGTTGTTTCACGAGAAAAGTGTAATTTTGTACGCTCTTAGGTTGTAAGGGCGAATAAAAGGTATATAACAACCAAACAAACATAAATACATTAAAACATGAAAAAGATTAGAGCTGCCGTAGTTGGCTATGGCAACATTGGAAAGTTCAGCGTTCAGGCTCTTGAGGCTGCACCTGATTTTGAAATTGCTGGTGTCGTTCGTCGTCAGGGCGATAAGAATAAGCCACAGGAGTTGGCACAGTATGAGGTAGTTGATGATATCAAGAAGTTGAAGGATGTAGACGTTGCTATCCTCGCAACTCCTACTCGTAGCTGCCCAGAATATGCAAAGGCTATCACAGCCATGGGTATCAACACCGTAGATAGCTTCGATATCCACACTTCTATCCTCGACTATCGCACAGAGATGATGCCAATCAATAAAGAGACAAATACCGTGAGCGTAATCTCTGCAGGATGGGATCCAGGAAGCGACTCTATAGTTCGTATCCTCATGCAGAGTCTTGCTCCTAAGGGATTGACTTATACCAACTTCGGTCCTGGTATGTCTATGGGTCACTCTGTTTGCGTAAAGAGCAAGAAGGGCGTTAAGAATGCGCTCTCTATGACTATTCCTTTGGGCGAGGGTATTCATCGCCGTATGGTATATGTAGAGCTTGAGGATGGTGCTTCGCTCGAAGAGGTGACAGCAGAAATCAAAGCCGACCCTTACTTCTCACACGATGAGACTCATGTATTTGCAGTAGCTTCTGTCGACGATGTTCAGGATATGGGCCATGGTGTTCACCTCGTACGCAAGGGTGTGAGCGGTCAGACTCAGAACCAGCGCTTCGAATTCAATATGAGCATCAACAACCCTGCTTTGACAGCACAGGTATTGGTAAATGTTGCTCGTGCCTCTATGCGTTTGCAGCCAGGATGCTATACCATGCCTGAGATTCCTGTCATCGACATGCTCCCAGGTACTCGCGAGGAAATCGTGGCTACATTGGTATAATCCCCTTAACGATTTATATTAGAACACGAATCTTGCGAATCAAACGAATTTAAAAACAAGCAAGAAACGCAAGTTGCAGAGCCCAGAGGGCTCATTCGTGGTATTCGAAATATTTGTGTTCTTCCAAACTCAAATTAAATAAAAACTCCCGCTAAGATGCTTGCGATATTTCGCTTGCCTTAGCGGGAGTTTCATGTTTATAAATGATATTGCTTATTTTTCTTTCTTGTCAGTATACGCATGCTTTGGATAGTCGATGGTATAGTGTAGACCACGGCTCTCTTTGCGTTCTATAGCCATACGAGTGATAAGATAACCTGTGTTTATCATGTTGCGAAGCTCGCAAAGCTCCTTAGTAATTTTTACACGTTTAAAGAGGTTTTCGGTCTCTTCGTATAGCAAGTCGAGGCGATCCCATGCACGCTTCAGTCTGAGGTCTGAACGCACGATGCCTACATAGTTGCTCATTATCTCGCCCACTTCCTTTACGCTCTGTGTTATCAACACCTTCTCTTCGTTGGTAAGTGTGCCTGTATCGTTCCACTCTGGTACTTTCTCATTGAAGTCGTATTCGTCAACATGCTGCAACGAGTGTTTAGCTGCTGCATCAGCATATACCACAGCTTCTATCAACGAGTTGGAAGCCAAACGGTTGCCACCATGCAAGCCTGTGCACGAACATTCGCCAAGAGCGTACAAGCGGTCGATACTTGATAGACCATTGAGGTCAACCTTTATACCGCCACACATATAATGGGCTGCAGGGCGAACAGGAATATATTCCTTGGTGATATCGATGCCTATCGACAAACATTTAGCATAGATATTTGGGAAATGAGCCTTTGTCTGCTCAGGGTCTTTGTGGGTTACGTCGAGGCAAACATGGTCTAAACCATGCATCTTCATCTCTTTATCTATGGCACGTGCCACGATGTCGCGTGGTGCCAACGATAGGCGCTCGTCGTATTTCTCCATAAACGACTGTCCGTTAGGCAATCGCAATATGCCACCATAACCACGCATAGCCTCGGTGATGAGGTATGCAGGATGGGTTTCGCCTGGATGGTAAAGGGCTGTAGGGTGGAACTGCACAAACTCCATGTCCTGTACGGTTCCCTTTGCACGGTATACCATAGCCTCGCCATCGCCAGTAGCTATAACAGGGTTTGTTGTGGTTTGATAAACGGCTCCGCAACCACCTGTACACATCACGGTAACCTTACTCAAATAAGTGTCAACCTTCTGAGTTTCAGGGTTGAGGATGTAAGCTCCATAGCAATTAATATATGGAGTGCGACGAGTAACGCGTGCGCCAAGGTGATGCTGAGTGATAATCTCTACTGCAAAATGGTTTTCCTTGATTTCAATATCAGGATTGCTCTTCACAGCCTCCATAAGTCCACGCTGAATTTCAGCTCCTGTGTCGTCGGCATGATGAAGAATACGGAACTCAGAATGTCCGCCCTCGCGATGAAGGTCGAAAGAGCCATCTTCTTTGCGGTCGAAGTTTACACCCCAACTCACTAATTCCTTTATCTGGCTTGGACCATTCTTCACAACCTGTTCCACAGCTTTGCGGTCGCTAATCCAGTCGCCCGCAATCATTGTGTCTTCGATGTGCTTATCGAAATTGTCTACTTCAAGGTTTGTTACCGAAGCCACACCTCCTTGCGCAAACTTGGTGTTTGCTTCGTCGAGTGATGTCTTGCAGATTATGCAGACCTTACCTTTTTTTGCTTTTGCTACTTTCAAAGCGTAGCTCATACCGGCTATTCCTGATCCGATGATGAGAAAATCATACTTGTATACCATGTTTCCTATTATTGGAAAATATTCTTTATGATGTTGCAAAAGTACGAATAAATCTTAATATACGTATCATAAACAAACTTTTTTTGCTAATTTTGCAATCCAAAGTAATAAAGCAATGAACATTAAGACATTATATATATGTATCGCCATCTTGATGATGGCGATTTCTGCACATGCTCAAGACGTAGAAACAATCTTCGACGAAGATACTGTAGCCGTTGATTCAGCCTTGATAGATTCTATAGCCCACGACTCCATAGCCGCTAAGACTATAGAACTGCCATGGCCGCAAAGTCTGGTGGCAACGCTCGACGACATTGTGAAGTCTGACATCTCGCAAACCAGCCAAATTGGTCTTATGGTCTACGATTTGGATGCCGACTCGGCTATATATTGCCACAACGAACTGCAGACCATGCGCCCTGCCAGCACCATGAAGGTTATCACAGCCATTGCGGCGCTCGACAAACTTGGTGGTAGCTATCAGTTTAAGACCGACCTTTGTTATACTGGCGAGATTAAAGGTCATGTGCTGCATGGCGACATCTATTGTGTAGGTGGCTTCGATCCTAAGTTTAATGTCGACGACCTCAACGCCTTTGTCGAAGGTGTGCGCCGAATGGGCATCGATACCATTATGGGAAACATCTATGCCGATAAGAGCATGAAGGATACTGCCCGACTGGGCGAAGGTTGGTGTTGGGATGACGACAATCCTTGTCTGTCGCCATTGCTCATCGGACGTAAAGACAATTTTATAGATAGATTTGCTCAAAAGCTTGTCGACGAGGGTGTTGTCATCATCGACAAAGACAGCGTAAACTGTGCCTTCCGCTTCATGAATAGCCATGGCAACTTCGTGCGCCGTAAGCCACAAGGCACATATTCTATCACTTCTCGTTTCCACACCATCGAACAGGTGATGATGAAAATGCTCAAAGAGAGCGACAACCTATATGCAGAGTCTATGTTCTATCAGCTTGCAGCATCTACAGGTGCTCGACCTGCCACAGCAAAGAATGCTCGTGCCATAATCAATAATCTGATAACAAAGATTGGTCTCAACCCTAAGCGCTACAATATTGCTGATGGTTCAGGACTATCATTATATAATTATGTGTCGCCGATGCTTGAGGTGATGTTCCTCAGATATGCTTATCGCAACGAGAATATCTATCCGCATTTGCTCCATGCCTTGCCTATAGCAGGCTTTGACGGAACTCTGAAATCGCGCATGAAGCGTACCGACGCCTTCGAGAATGTGAGGGCAAAGACGGGTACCGTGACATGCGTAAGCTCGTTGGCAGGATATTGCACCGCTCAGAATGGCCATCGTCTCTGCTTCTCTATCATCAATCAGGGTGTTATCCATTCATCCAATGCCCGCCATTTCCAAGATAGAGTGTGCAATGCTATGTGTCAGTAGATTGGAAGAATATCATTATTGTCTATATAATAAAAAAATGCGTTCACATTGCGTGAACGCATTTTTGTTTTTAAAGCATAGCTGCAACTCTGCGAATCTGCTTTAGCTTTTCTTTCAAAGCATTATCTTTTTGAGCTGTATGCATATTATATCCCATCTGCAATTTTAGTAGGGAATCAGCTGGAATATCTAAAGCTGCCTCAAACATCAAAGCAGAAGTAGTGGTAACAGGACGTTTGCCATTCAGTATTTCGTTTAGTACGGAATATCCCATACCAATGCTTTCAGCAAATTTTCTTTGCGAAATGCCACGTTCTTCTAATTCTTCTTTCAAAACCTCACCAGGGTGAGTTGGGTAAAAACCAAAACCTAAGTTTGACATAATGCTGTTTTTTATTTATAATGGTTTGATAATTCTAATATATTGCATATCGTGATTTGTTTTTCGTTATCAACAACTTCAGAGTGAAACTCAATTCTATATTGGTCATTGACTCTAACAGATTCACGATCTTTCTTATCCCCCACAAGAGCTTCGTAGTGTAAAGCTTTGTAGCGATAAAAATCTTCAGTACAGTTCAAGGATGCCATGAGGTCGATTACTCGAACGTACTTCTTGATGATTTGAGGTTGGAAGCGATATTTTTTATTATGCGCTTTTCCCTCATAGTATAATTCTCGGAGATAATCCTCCTCAAATGTTATTTCCATAATCATATATGTTTTATTGCTTGCAAAGATAATACTTAATTATCTATGTTCGCTATTTTTGCGAATGTTTTATTTTTTTTTAAGGGATTTGTCTTCCTTCTTCATCTTTTCTTCTCCCTATGTCAGTTTTTGTCGCATCTGGATTGTACTTTTGCAGCAGAATTGACAATAACTCTATATATTAAGGTATGAATACAGGAAGAAGAAGGGGTAGGAGTCCCTGAAAAGTGAAATATAAGAGGAATCCATAAGATTTCTTGTTAAA
>OQWA01000225.1_pt1 | contig 15571 bp, 14 predicted proteins | sample 1691581 | NCBI WGS metagenome assembly OQWA01 (sample SAMN03418264, study PRJEB22391) | human gut metagenome | biome: human-gut; feature: organic feature; material: feces | host: Homo sapiens | place: Tanzania | collected 2013-01
GGAACTGGGGCTGTACAAAGGCGAAGAAAAGATTAAGCACTCAGTAGGACACTGTTACAGATGTGCGACCGTAGTTGAACCGTACCTGAGCGACCAGTGGTTTGTAAAAATGAAGCCGCTTGCAGAAAAAGCCCTCGCTTCATGGAAAAACGGTGACTTTGTATTCTATCCTAAAAAGTGGGAAAACACATTCCTTCACTGGATGGAAAATATACGCGACTGGTGCATAAGCCGCCAGCTCTGGTGGGGACACAGAATTCCTGTCTGGTACTGCAAAGACTGCGGCGAAACAATTGTATCGCGCGAAGACCCGGCTTCCTGTCCAAAATGCGGTGCCGGAGCAGACAGACTTGAACAGGATCCCGATGTTATGGACACCTGGTTCAGTTCGTGGCTCTGGCCTTTCGGAACACTGGGATGGCCAGAAAAAACAGAAGATCTTTCACTTATGTACCCGACAACAGCCCTTGTTACGGCTTACGATATTATTTTCTTCTGGGTCAGCCGCATGATTATGGCCGGACTTGAGTTTACGGGAAAAGCTCCGTTCCATGACATTTATATCCACGGGCTTGTACGCGACAAACAGGGGCGCAAAATGTCAAAGTCCCTCGGCAACGGAATTGATCCGCTTGAAATTATTGACATGTATGGCGCCGATGCCCTTAAGTTTACACTCGGCTATATGTGTGCACAGGGACAGGATGTTCTTGTAGACAAAGACAGCTTTAAAATGGGAAGCCGCTTCTGCAACAAAGTATGGAATGCAAGCCGCTATATTCTTGGAAATCTTGAAGGAAGAACACTTGTTCCGGTATGCGACAGTGACCTTACAGAATTGGATAAATGGATTTATTCCTGTTTGGACCGTGCCGTAAGGGAAGCAAAGTCTGCCTTTGAAGGTTACCGCTACAATGAAGGTGCTTCTGCGCTGTATGAGTATTTCTGGTATGACTTCTGCGACTGGTATGTAGAAGCAACAAAACTTTCATTCCGCAACGGTGATGAAAACGAAAAGAACCGTGCAGTAAGTGTACTTCTTAACGTACTTGAGGAAAGTCTCAGACTCATGCATCCTTATCTTCCTTTTGTAACAGAAGAAATCTATGGAAAGCTTCCTCTTGCAGAAATTGTTTCAAACAGAACAGCGGCCGGTAAACAGAGTATACTTGCTTCTGAAGAATACAAAGGCCTTCTTGTAGATGCCCCTTACCCGGAACCTGTCGGTGCACGCGAAAATTCTTCCATAACTGCGCGCTTTGCTGTCCTTCAGGAACTTATACGCAATATACGCGGACTCAGAGCTGAATGCGGTCTTGATCCTGCAGCAAAACTTCATATTGCAGTAAATATTACAGCAGGTTCAAGTGCAGAAGTTATCCGTGAAAAAACAGACATGATAGAACTTCTTGCCGGAGTAAGTGCAATAGATTTCACTGATTCTACACCGCAAAAGTCAATCGGTTCTGTAGGAGACGGATTCGAAGCATTTCTTCTTGTAGACGAGTCAATAAACAAGGAACAGCTTGTTGCACGCTTTAACAAGGAAATTGCTGCAGAACAGGTTTCTGTAAAGAAAAGCGAAGCAAAACTTTCCGGAAAATTCGTAGAAAACGCACCTGCAGATGTTGTTCAGGCTGAACGTGACAAACTGGAAGCTTCCCGCCGTCGTATCGAGAAACTTGTATCCTACGTAAAAAGTCTTTAAATCCAGTTTACTGGATTTTTAGAGATGCCCTTTAGTTTTTTGGAAGTGCTTATGGCTAAAAAATTTGATATGGCAACAGAGAAACCTTCTCATATGGACAATATGCGAATGCTGCAGTTAAAAAGCATTTATACGGCTCCGTATATGCAACTTGCAACAAATCTTATTGGTAAGGCAAGGTTCGCCGGCGGAAACATGTTCCGGCATCAGATAGACACCATGGGCATTCTGATTGACTACGGCTATATAGACAGTATTCTTCTTAAAGCCAGTTGCGTGCATGATGTAATAGAAGATATACCGGGCTTTGATTCTGAATTGATACGCAATGCAGATGAAGAAGGGGAACAGGTTCTTGCTCTGGTAACCGAAGTAACAAAACGTCCGGGGCAGCTTAAGTCAGACTATCTGCGCGGAATAATTGACCACGGAAGCCACAGGGCAAAGGTCCTTAAGTGTGCAGACAGAATCAGCAATATGATAAGCCTGGGGTTTGTTACAAGCTGTGAATTCATAGAAAGATACTGTGATGAAACAGAAATGTTTATATTCCCCATAGCCCTGGAAGTTGACTACAATATGTATCTTGAACTTATAAATCTTGTAATGTCACGCAGACAATATCTTGAAGATTCAGGCTATTACGACAGAAAAAAATCAGAAGACTAAAATAAGTCAGAGATTGCCCTTGTTTTAAAAAAAAATATTTGACAACTTCTTTATCCCGGGGTTATAATATTAACATAATATAACCCCTAGGGAGGCCACAATTGGCAAAGGTAGAACTTAAGGGTATTGGTAAAATCTATGACGGCAATGTTCGTGCCGTACAGAATGCCAATATTACAATTGAAGACAAGGACTTCTGCGTATTCGTAGGTCCGTCTGGATGTGGAAAGTCAACAACTCTCCGCATGATCGCCGGTCTGGAAGAAATCTCTGAAGGTGAACTTCTCATCGACGGAGAACTCATGAATGATGTTCCGCCAAAGGACAGAAACATCGCCATGGTATTCCAGAATTACGCCCTTTATCCACACATGACTGTTTATGACAACATGGCTTTCGGACTCAAGATCCGTAAGATGGATAAGGGAGAAATCAAGCGCCGTGTAGACGAAGCTGCAAACAGCCTTGGTCTTACACAGTATTTGGACCGCAAACCTAAGGCTCTTTCTGGTGGACAGCGTCAGCGTGTTGCTGTAGGCCGCGCTATCGTTCGTAACCCGAAGGTTTTCTTGTTTGACGAACCTCTTTCAAACCTTGATGCCAAGCTCCGTGTAACAATGCGTGGAGAAATTGCTGCATTGCACCAGAGACTTCAGGCAACAATGATTTATGTTACCCATGACCAGATTGAGGCCATGACTATGGGAACAAAAATCGTTGTAATGAAGGACGGACACGTTCAGCAGATTGGAGAACCACTCTATCTGTACAACCATCCGATCAACAAATTTGTTGCCGGATTCATCGGTTCACCGCCAATGAACTTCCTTACAGTAACAATCAAGAAGGAAGGCGATGCTATCGTTGCAGACGAAGGTTCATTTACCCTTACACCGACAGCAGAACAGCAGGCTGCTCTTAAAGACTATGTAGGAAAGGAAGTATACTTTGGTGTACGCCCGGAAGATCTTACATACTGCGACAAGCCGGCTGCAGAAAACAACATGAGAATGAAGGTTTCAAATAAGGAACCTCTTGGTGCTGAAACACATCTTTTCCTTGCAACAAAGGGACAGAACATCATTGCTCGTGTACTTGCTTCTGCTAAGGAAGGATTCAAGCTTGGTGAAGAAGTTAACTTCCAGCCAGCAATGGTAAGATGCAAGTTCTTTGCAAAGAATCCTGAAGATTTGGACGAAGAAAAGAACATCTGCGAAAAAATCGATGCACCGTGGCTCAAGAACCCCATTACCGGTCAGATCGGATACGACAAGATTCCGGCTGTAAAGTAATTTAGGTTTGCAGTAACCGCAGGAAGGGCTTTCTGGTAAGTTTAATGCTTATCGAAAGCCCTTTTTTTGTTTTTGAAAAATTACTAAATTTCAGTTTTTGGGCAATCCCGGTATAGTTTTATGGATTTGTCTTGTATTATTCCTGACTGCTTTTTTTGGAAATTATCAAATCAAGAACTGTAAAGAAAAGAATTACCGTAAGCGGGCCTAAAATAAGTCCGTTTATTCCGAAAAGTTTAATTCCGCCCAGAATGGAAAAGAAAATTACAAGCGGGTGAACGTTGATTCTGTCTTTAAGGAAAAGCGGTCTTATAAAATTGTCCAGAAAACTTATGCAGAACCCTGAGAGTATAAGAAATATAATTCCCTTTACTACAGATTTTGTAACGCATATTGCTATTCCCACCGGAACCCAGACTATTGCTGCACCAAACATTGGTATAAACGAAGCAAACATCAGTATTACAGAAAAAAGAAGTGAGCCTTTGACTTGAAAACACGTCATGATTATAAATGAAGCGAGTCCCTGGTAAAGTGCCACGAGTATGTAGCCTGCAAAAAGATTTTTTACGATTTCAGAGAATTTTTTTGTAAGAACATTCATGTATTCCGGGTCAATGGGAACGGCTTTTTTTACAAGCGAACTCAGATACGGTCCGTCTAGAAAGCAGAAGTACAGCGAGAATACCACGAACAGAATGGAAACAATAAATGAGCCTGTTTTGCTTACAACCGCTGTTCCCGCCGAAATGAATTTACTGCTGTAGGACTGGATGAAAGAAAGTACATTCTTTTTTATTTCGGCTGTATTCGGGTCGGGAAGTTCTATTCCGAATGAAGAAAGAAAATTTGCTACCTTTTGTAGAAGTTCGCCTTCTTTTGCAAAATTCTGGTTTTGTGAAATGAATTTTTCCGCGGAATCAAGAAATGAAATTCCCTGCTGAACAAGAAGAATGCAGATTACGGTAAGTGGTCCTATTATAAGAAGAAGTGTTCCTATAGAAAATCCGCCGGCAATTGCATGACGTTTTATTCCGTAAGTTTTTTTTGCTTTGTTCAGCTTTGTTTCGCATTTTATGTACAGCGGTCTTATCAAAAGGTAGAGCAGCGCCGTCCAAAGAATTACGGTCGAAAAAGGATAGAGCATTCCGATTAAAAGTGCAAAGAAAAATATAAATGTTGCAAAAATGCATATTGTCTGAAGTGTGTTTTTATTGTTCATACATTTATTTTAGGATATCTCTAAAATTCTGTAAACTTGCTTTTTGGAGATTGCCGCCGAGTTTTTAGTTTATTTTCAGAAATTAATCGATACGCTTGTGTGCGTTCTCTTCTTGTATGGTTTTGGGATATGCCTTATATTTAGTATATGGAAAAAAAGATTTTTGACCTGATTATAATCGGTTCGGGCCCGGCAGGACTTTCTGCTGCTGTATATGCATGCCGTTCGGGGCTTAAAACGCTGATTCTGGGTAATGCAGCCGCAAGTCAGACTTTCAGAATAGATTTGCTTGAAAATTATCCCGGGGTTTTTCCTGCACAAAAAGGATATGCCTTTATTGACTCAATGAAAAACCAGGCTGAAAAATTTGGTGCTGTTACTGACATGAACCAAGTTGTTTCTGTTGAAGTTCCTGCAGTACAAGGCGGAATGTTTGTTGTTAATACTGATAAAATAAGCTATACTGCGGTTTCTGTCATGCTTTGCACCGGCGCTGTTCATAAGAAACTGGGTGTTGAAGGTGAAGCCACTCTTTATGGAAAGGGTGTGTCTTACTGCGCTACCTGTGACGGACCTTTTTTTAAGGGAAAGAAAGTTGCCGTTGTGGGAGGAGGAGACAGTGCGTGTTCAGAAGCGCTTTTTCTTTCTTCAATTTGTTCTGAAGTTATTCTGATTCACAGAAGAAATGAATTCCGCGCGCAGAAGTCACTTGTTGAACAGGTTGAAAAAAATCCTGTCGTAAAGATAATGCTTAATTCTGTTGTTCAGAGTATAAACGGCAGAGACAAAGTTGAATCTGTTACTGTCGGTGGTGAAAATATTGCTGTTGACGGTGTGTTTGTTTCTGTCGGAACTGTTCCTGCACAGACTTTTGTTCCGGAACTTAAAAAAGATGATGTCGGATATGTTGTTACCGGGGAAGATATGCAGACTTCTGTTTCGGGACTGTTTGCGGCCGGTGACATACGCTCGAAGTCAATGAGGCAGGTTGTTACTGCGTGTTCTGACGGAGCGGTTGCGGCAGGAGAGGCTCTTTTGTATGTAAAGAATTTAAAAAATGAGGTTCACAAATAAATGTTTTTTAAAAAGATAGTTACGCTCCTTTTTGCTGCATGCGCTGCAGTTTCTGTCGGTTTTGCAAAGACGGGCATTCCTTCAGATGCAGATTTCTGGAGTGATTATCCTGATGATGAACTTGCGGCCGCCCTTACCGAAAGAATGACCGACGAAGAGCTTTTTGCACAGATTCTGATGTTCGGGTGGGCAGGTGCTGAACCGAGCGACCTTTTGAATTCATGGGTTATTGACCGCGGGCTTGGAAGCGTTAAGGTTTTCGGCTGGAATACTGACGACATAAGGCTTGTTGCAAAGTCCGTAAAAACGCTTCAGAAAGAGGCCGCGTCCAGAAGATTCAGAATTCCGCTTTTTGTGGCAACTGATCAGGAAGGCGGATGGATCAGGCATGTAAAGGGAGAAACTTCTGACACTCCTGGAAATATGGCTATTGGTGCTTCGGGGTATGCTTTTGATGCATATTATTCGGGCTTTTACATTAACCGCGAAATACGTGCTCTTGGAATAAACATGAACTTTGCGCCAACGGTTGATTTGTATACCAACCTTGATTCCAGTGTTATAGGCCCGCGTTCGTTCGGCTCGGACCCTGTTACTGTAGGAATTCTGGGGGAAGCGTTTGCTGCAGGTTCAATGGATGCGGGTGTTATTCCGACTGCAAAGCATTTTCCAGGTCACGGAGATACAAGCCTTGACAGTCACGGAAGGCTTCCGCAGATTGATATAGATTTTTCTACCCTTCAGAACAGGGAACTGGTTCCGTTCAGGTATCTTATAGATGCAGATATTCCTGCCGTAATGAGCGGACATCTTTCTTTTCCTCAGATTGAGTCTGACGGAACGCCTGCCAGTCTTTCAAAGAAATTTCTTACTGACATACTGCGCAACAGAATGGGCTTTAAGGGGCTGATTATTACTGACGACATGATGATGAACGGAGCAACACTTTTTGCAGGTTCATTCCATAGGGCAGTTACAATGGCTGTTGAAGCGGGAAACGATATTATAATTTCTTCTACAACGGCAAATCTTTACGACAATATGTGGACGCGCAATATAGAAAGAATGCGTACTGTTCCTGAATTCAAGGAAAGGGTTCAAGATGCTGCACGCCGTGTAATTGAAGCAAAACTGAAGTATTTTAAAAGCGACAATCACGCACCTCTGTATCCTGACGAAACAAAAATTTATGAGAGCATTCCGGATAAGGAAGGGGTAAAGTTTTTTACCGAACAGGCGTGCCGTTCAATAAGCGTTTATAAGAGGGGTGAGGCTTTTCCGTTTGTGCCGAAGGAAGGGGAACGCGTTCTTATTGCGGGGCCGTTTCTTTCGCTGTTCAACGAAGGCCGTTCGCGCTACCCCAGAGCAGATGTATTTCACTTCAGCTATGAACTCAAGCAGGACAAAAGCAACTTTGACTCGTGGAATGCGGAAAGTCTTGCGTATGTTGCACGCGGGTACGATACTGTAATTATTAATGTTTATGACAGGCATACTGCTTCCATTGCAAAAAGACTCAGAAATTCCGGAAAGAAGGTAATTGTGCTTTCAATAATGTCGCCGGTTTATGTTCTTGAAGATTTTGACTGGGCAGACACGGTTCTCTGCGGCTACAGCTATTCGTCCTATTCTTTTGCAGCTCTGTTCGGCGCTCTTTCGGGAGAATTTGTTCCGCGCGGGGAAATTCCTCTAGGTAAACATCTTTTCAACTAAATCAGGGAAAATTTTATGGGTGAAAAAGAGTTGCTATCAGAAATAAGTCAGCGGCTTGATGTTTTTTTGCGGGAAAAGCTTCCGCCTCTTGTTGGAAGCGAAGTATCCAATTCAAAGATACGCAGGCTCATTATGGCCGGTGCAGTTTTTGTAAACGGAATTCAGCGCCGTATTCCTTCTTTTGTTCTGGCAAAGGGTGCGCGTGTGCGTGTGCGTGTGGACGAACAGAAACTTTTTTTTGAGCGTGAACCTGATGACATAAAATTTACACTTGACCAAAGCGGTGTACTGTACGAAGACGAAGATATAATTGTAGTCAACAAGCCGCCGTTTCTTCCTACAGAGGGGACGATTGTTAAGTCGCGGGCCAGTATGCATGATGCCGTAGTTGAATATCTTTGGAAACAAAACCCGGCACTGAGGAATGCACCCTATGCCGGAATAATGCACCGTCTTGACCGTGAAACCAGCGGCGCCCTTCTTTTTACAAAGCGCAGAACAGCAAATGCGGCGGTTCATGACATGTTTGAAAACCGTACGGCAAGAAAAATATACAGGGCAGTTTGTTTTGCTTCGGAAAAGTTCAGGCCTTCTGCAGGAGAATCTTTTTTTGTAGAAAACTATATCGGAAGAATAAGTGCAAAAAGTTCCAGGTGCGAGATGGGTGTTGTTCCGCAATCACGGGGCGGACTTTATTCCCGCACGGAATTTTATGTTGCCGCAGAAAAGGACGGGCTTTTTTATATTGACTGCGAACTCAAGACAGGCCGTACACATCAGATAAGGGTTCATCTTTCTTGCAAAGGGCTTTCTCTTGCAGGTGACAGTCTTTACGGCGGAACAAAGGCGCAGTCTTTTGCAAAGCGGGTTATGCTTCATTCTTGGAAGCTTGAGTTCCCGCATCCTGCAGACGGGCACAAAGTATTGGTTGAAGCTCCACTTCCTGAAGGATTCAGTCTTCCCAACTGCCGTTTTTGAGTTCGTCGCTTATACGCTTCCAGCTGTCGTATCTTTGGGCACTTATTGTTCCTTCTTCGACAGCCTGCTTTATTGCGCAGCCTTTTTCGGTAAGATGGGAACAACTCATTCCAAATGCACATTTGCCCAGATGTTCCTTGAAGTCCCTGAAGTAAAGTGCAAGATTGTCTGCGCTTATGTCGTGAAGAATAAAACGTCTTACTCCGGGGGTGTCAATTATGTTTGCACAGGCTCCTTTTCTTCCGCCCATGAGAGCTTCGTCAAGCTGAATGTGCATAAGTGAACCTTTTGTTGTAGTATGGGTTCCCCTTCCGTATTTCTGCGAGAGGCTGCCGGTTTTTAAAACGACATTGTTGTCCAAAACATTTATGAGCGAACTTTTGCCGACACCGCTCTGACCTACAAGTGCACTCAGGTGGTTTTCTATAAGATTTGCCAGTTCTTCCATTCCTTCACGTGTTCTGGCACTGGAACGGATAACCTTGTAGCCTATGTCTTCCCAAATGGAAAGTCTTGTCTGGAAGTCTTCGTCTTTTGCAGCCGGAAGGTCGTATTTGTTGCATACAATCACCGGTGTTATGTTCTGGTATTCTGCCTGTGCAAGGGCGCGGTCTATGAATCTTGGCCTGAACGGTGGTTCATCGGGAGTAGTGACTATGAGAAGATAGTCGAGGTTTGCGGCCAGAAGCTGCGGCTGCCTTTTTTTTATGTTGAATCTTACAAATTCATTTTTGCGCGGAACCAGTCCCGTTATTTGTCCTTTGAATTCTTCAAGGGTTTCATCATCCAGTGTTACAATGTCTCCCGGTGCAATGGGGTTATAGTAGCCGTCGCTTTCTTTAAGAATTTTTCCTTTTATGGGGCAGTCACGTGTAATGCCGTCTTCGCATTCCACTTCAAAAACATTTTTACTTCCGTTTAAAATAAGTCCTTGCATAAGTAGATTTAAATTCTGAATAAAAAAGCGTTGTATGTCAAGACCCGCAGGCCTTATGTGAGAGACGGAATAAAAAGTAAATCCCTATAATTTTTTGATTTTGACTTAAGCGGTGGTTTTGAAAAAAAATATAAAAAAATGAAAAAAAAAGAGAAAACCTTATTGACACGTTTGCTTCAAACTGATATATTCTAATCACGCTTTAACGCGCGGGGATGGTGGAATTGGTAGACACGTCAGCTTGAGGTGCTGATGCCGTAAGGTGTGCCTGTTCAAGTCAGGTTCTCCGCACTGTAAAAGGGACTGTTGCAAAACAGTCCCTTTTTTTATCTCACGGGGTTTTTATGACAGCCGTTTTTGTAAACTGTGCAGCGGTAATTTTGGGTTCAATTCTGGGGCTTTTGTTTTCGGGAAGAATCGGTTCAAGAATGGAAGAAGTGATAAGAACTGGAGCCGGCATAGTTACTCTTGTTCTTGGCCTTCAGATGGCATTTGAGTTTCAGAATGTAGTTTATTTTACACTTGCAGTTATTGCCGGCGGAATAACAGGAACAGCGCTGGATATTGATGCAAAAATTCTTTGTCTTGGAAAACTTCTTGAGCGGCTTGTGTACAGGAATAAGGTTTCGGCTGCAACTGCTGCAACTGCTGCAGGTGAAGAAGTTCAGCCTTTACGGAATTTTGCCCATGCTTTCTTAAATTCCAGCGTACTGTTTTGTGTAGGTGCCATGGCTATTCTGGGGTCACTCAAGGCCGGTATAGAGCATGACTATTCTGTTATTTTTACAAAAAGTATTCTTGACGGATTTATGGCCATTTCTTTTGCGGCTGCTATGGGTGCAGGTACAATATTCAGCGCGCTTTCGATTCTGGTCTACCAGGGAGCGCTTACCCTTCTGAGTACACTTGCTGCCCCTTACTGTACAGAGCAGATGATTGCCGAAATAACCGGTTCCGGCGGTGCCCTCATCTGCATGATAGGAATTAATCTTTTGGGAATACGCAATATAAAGACCGCCAATTATCTTCCTGCAGTTTTGTTTTCTGTAATATTTGTGCTGCTTGACCCGTATATTTCACAAATTCCGTCTTTATTCCGCTAGGAAAATTTTATATGGAATACAATTCGCTGGATTCTTATCTGAAGCGCACTTTTGGCGGTAAAGTTTACAAACTGGCACTTTCTATGGGAGCAACATGCCCTAACCGTGACGGTACAAAAGGCTGGGGAGGCTGTTCGTTCTGTTCTGCAGGAGGGTCAGGTGATTTTGCCGAAAACACACTTTCTGTTGGAGAGCAGATTGAACTTGCAAAAAAACGTGTCGATTCAAAATTTCCTAAAAAAATTGATGTTCCGCGGATGTATATTGCATATTTTCAGTCCTTTACGTCGACTTATATAAGCGGTTCTTTGACTTTGCACTCACTTAGGGAAAGGCTTATGGCGGCGGCTCTTAATGAATGCGTTGTGGCGGTTTCTGTGGGTACGCGCCCTGACTGTCTGGAGCCTGAAGTTATGCAGATTTTAACTGAAGTAAACCAAATAAAGCCTGTCTGGGTTGAACTGGGGCTTCAGACTGTGAATGAAAAAACTGCCGCCGCGTTTGGAAGGGGATATGAGCTTGGGACTTTTACAGACGCTTACTGCCGTCTCAAGAAAGCGGGGCTTTATGTCGTTGTTCATGTGATTCTGGGTCTTCCTGGTGAAAGTGAAGACGATATGCTTGAAACGGTGCGCTTTTTGTCTGGCCTGACGCCGGTTCTTGACGGAATAAAATTCCAGCTTCTGCATGTTCTTCGAGGGACAAAGCTTGCGTGTGACTACGAAAAAGGGCTGTTTGAAACAATGGATTTTGAAGAATACTGCTCGGTTTTGGGAAAATGTCTGAAATTGATTCCAAAAGAGACTGTGGTTCACAGGTTAACAGGTGACGGCCCCAAACGCATTCTTATTGCACCGCTTTGGAGTGCAAACAAAAAAAAGGTTCTGAATTCACTGAAAAAATATCTTTTATCTATATAATGACCGAATTTTTTTACATTTTTTTTGCATGTTCTTGAATATTTTGCCGGAATTCATTAGATTTATAGTATAATTTTCATTTATAGGAGTAACCCACAATGGTTAAAGTTGCTATTAACGGTTTCGGTCGTATCGGCCGCCTCGCTTTCCGTCAGATGTTTGAAGCTGACGGCTATGAAGTAGTCGCTATCAATGATCTTACAAGCCCAAAGATGCTTGCTCACCTTCTTAAATATGATACAGCTCAGGGTGGATTCATGGGCCGCATCGGTGAAGGAAAACACACAGTTTCTGCTACTGAAGATTCAATCATCGTAGACGGAAAAGAAATCAAGATTTCTGCAGAGAAAGATGCTGCAAACTGCCCATGGGCAAAATATGATGTAGACGTTGTTCTTGAGTGCACAGGTTTCTACACATCAAAGGAAAAGGCTTCTGCTCACCTTACAGCCGGTGCAAAGAAAGTTGTAATTTCTGCTCCTGCAGGAAACGACCTTCCTACAATCGTTTTCAACGTAAACCACAAGTCTCTTACAAAGGATGACAAGATTATTTCTGCTGCTTCTTGCACAACAAACTGTCTTGCTCCTATGGCAAAGGCTCTTAACGACTACGCTCCTATCCAGAGCGGTATTATGAGCACAATTCACGCTTACACTGGTGACCAGATGATTCTTGACGGTCCTCAGAGAAAGGGTGACCTCCGCCGCTCACGCGCCGGTGCACAGAACATTGTTCCTAACTCAACAGGTGCTGCAAAGGCTATCGGTCTTGTAATTCCTGAACTCAACGGAAAGCTCATTGGTTCTGCACAGCGTGTTCCTACACCTACAGGATCTACAACTCTTCTCTTTGCTGTTGTTAAGGGAAAGGACATCACTAAGGAAGGAATCAACGCAGCAATGAAGGCTGCCGCAACTGAGTCTTTCGGATACAACGAGGACGAGATTGTTTCTTCTGATGTTATCGGTATGAGATTCGGTTCACTCTTTGATGCTACACAGACTATGGTATCTAAGATTGATGACGATACATACCAGGTTGAAGTTGTTTCTTGGTACGATAACGAGAACAGCTACACATCACAGATGGTAAGAACTATTAAGTACTTCTCAGAGAATTGCTAATTAGATTCAGTTGTAGACTGCGGGGCTATCCCTCAAAACGAAACTTGAAAAGTGCGGTAAGCAGCGTTTGGGTTATATAGTCCTCTGTATCTTGGTCTATCTGTCCGTTTACAAGGTCGGCATATCGTATGTGGTTGCGGTAGTGCTTTTCGGATATGATAGCCCGCTGTGCTGCGGCTGCGCCCGTACCGTTTTTTCGATAAGCTGGATCAACAGCCAAACAACATATCATATTACGCTTCCTTGAATATATAAGCACACCAACAATATCTTGTTCGTCCTTCACGCACAAAGCACGTTTGTCATTCATGAATTTCAGTACTATTATTTTATGTTCATCTATACTCTGCTCTGTCTCTAATCCTGGAAAATTCCAACTTACTTTTCTCACTAATCGCATCCATGAATCAATATCTGATGTTCTGCCAAATTATACATTCATATTTTCTATCATTGACTATCTCCTCAAATCTGCTTTGAAATAAAATGTACAATTTCTTTCCCTGGATCAAGGATATATGGTACCAACTCCAAAGGATATACCTTAGTACCATTCTTTAAATCTTCTAATGAAACCCAACAGAAATCCAAATCAATTCTTTCATTATCTAGCTCATCATATCCATGAAACACACCATCTAATGGAATATTATCATCCAACAAATGTACATTATAATATAAGCATATCTGATGACAAGGTCTTTTACCCCATAGAAAATAAATTTCTCCGATTGCTAACATATTATCCACCTCTATCTTAGCATGAAGCTCTTCTTCAAATTCCCGTTTAAGAGTTTCCATACTTGTCTCCATAGTCGCAACATGCCCACCAATAATAGCATAATCATCATTCTTCGGATGCTGTAACAAGATTTTACCATTATGTTTCAATATACCGCCAACTCTGTATGAAAATACAAAATCATCATTTTTAAATAAAATATCCACTTAACCACCTCCAACACTTTCATAAAACTTGTATTAAAAATATATTTATAAGATCATAAATCTCCTGGTGCAAATGTATCTTTCTCACATATAAGGTAAATGTCTTTATTCATTTTCCCCTCAAAGTATTGCTTCAATTTCCTATTGGAATTCCACTTGTCCTGCGGATAAAAGCCATACCTTTTCTTTACGTCATTCATCCTATTTTCTATGTCAAGAACTCCTTCCGCTCCTGCCAAACAATCACACAATTGAATTAACCGGTCATATTCATCATATATGGTCTTTGCTAATTCAGTTTTTATAATTGTCAATTCTTCATCTGTAACATCAAATTTTCCAATGTATTCATCTATCGTATGATTATTAAAAGAATGGGTTAAACATATCTTTGCTACTTCATCATATCTATTTTTTCTGCACAGTGTGCTGCTGTTAAACAATGTTTTCCCCAGGATCCCGGATTAAATAATAACCCATCACGAATTAACTTCAGTGCTTCTTCTCTTGTTGGCAACATAGCTTGTACCTTCTTCCTTTTTTATTTACCTTTTCAAAAATGATAACTCCATTACTCTCCCCACAAAATTTTTCTCAATCCTTACTTCTAAATATTATCCTACTAAATTTATAAAATTTATCGCAACGGTTTTTAAGTTTTTGCTTCTTGATTACTTAACGGCGGAAAAAGAATGTTTTCACATAGGGCTGTTGTTTACATGTCATTTTTTTGTTTTTTTAATTCTATACCCACCAGTACAACAGATAGCACAAACGCTGAAAAATCAGCAACAGGTCCCGCTAGCAATACTCCCATAATTCCAAAACGAAGCGGGAGCAGCAGGGTAAGCGGAATCAAGAAAAAGACTAGGCTACAAAACACCGGAAGAGCTTTTCAATGAGCAGCTGGACTTAATCTACAGACTTTGAAAAAAATCAAAAAATAGTGCAATTTGATATTGCAATTTTTGTTAATTTATTTTGTCTTTTTATAAATATCGTCGTTTAATTTTAAAACAGTTTTATCTTCATTTAATTTTACTTTATATTCCAATTTTAAATAGAATCCAGCCGTTCCAGTTCCTTAATTAAATCCTTATTTAATTCCTGCTTTATAAATTCTTCTTTTATTCGGGAAATAAATCTTAAATCCATAAATAAATGCGAAAGACTTACTAACAATCCTCCAATATCCAAGTTTTTAGGATTATCAGTTATCAACGTTTGAATTATATTACTCGTTGATGCTATGGAATTTGAAATCAAAAGGATTTTTCTGGTACGAACCTCATATAAATCTTTATTAATTTTTTCAATTGCAGATAATTTTACAAACAAGATTTTAACGGGAGAATTATTTGAAATCAATGGTGATGTATTAAAAAAAATGGTGGAAATTAGTAAAAATACTTGAAAAATAATAATAATATGATAAAATAGAATATGTAAATTAAGAAAGAGAGGAAATTATTATGGCAAAAGCTAAATTTGATCGTTCAAAACCACATGTTAACATTGGTACAATTGGACACGTAGATCATGGTAAAACAACTTTAACAGCAGCTATCACAAAAGTTCTGTCTGAAAGAGTTGCTGGTAACACAGCTACAGATTTCGCTAACATTGATAAGGCTCCAGAAGAGAGAGAGCGTGGTATCACAATTTCTACAGCTCACGTTGAGTATGAGACAGAGAAGAGACATTACGCACACGTTGACTGTCCTGGACATGCTGACTACGTAAAGAACATGATCACTGGTGCAGCTCAGATGGATGGTGCTATCCTCGTTGTTGCTGCTACTGATGGTGTTATGGCTCAGACAAAGGAGCACATCCTCCTTTCTCGTCAGGTAGGTGAAGTTATGGCAAATGCCATTGAC
>OQWA01000226.1_pt1 | contig 15491 bp, 12 predicted proteins | sample 1691581 | NCBI WGS metagenome assembly OQWA01 (sample SAMN03418264, study PRJEB22391) | human gut metagenome | biome: human-gut; feature: organic feature; material: feces | host: Homo sapiens | place: Tanzania | collected 2013-01
AACAGCGGTGACAACTACTCATACTCGCTCGGCCTTAACGGTCTTGGCCTTTGCTCGACGCAGTTTGCGGCTGAGTATATGGAGGTCGAGAGTAACAACGGAACGTGGATATACGACCTGAGATTTGAAAAGGGCTATAACGTTGAAAAGGAAGAAAGAGGCTTCCGCCGTCACCAGTCGGACGGAACAACGGGTACAAGGATCAAATGGAAGCCCGACCTTGATGTATTTACAGACATTGACGTACCGTTTGAGTATTTTGACGATGTTCTGCGCAGACAGGCGGTTGTAAATGACGGGCTGACCTTTGTGCTGAGAAACGAAGTTCGTGACGAGGAAACAGGCGAAACACGCTTTGAAGAACATATCTACTGCTATGAAAACGGCATCAGCGACTATCTGAAAGAAATCGTAGGCGATACCGCACTCACTACCGAGCAGGTATGGAGCGCACAGCGTACAGGTAAGGACAGAGAGGACAAGCCGGAATACAAGGTGAAGATGAAGGTCGCTTTTGTATTCTCAAACAAAGTACAGCTTATACAGCACTATCACAATTCAAGTTGGCTTGAGCACGGCGGAAGTCCCGATAAGGCTATGCAGGCGGCATTCACAAATCAGATAGACGGCTGGCTGAAAGCCAACAGCAAGTACAACAAGACCGAGGGCAAGATAAAATTTACCGATATTGCCGACTGCCTTGTGTTCATATCTTCAAACTTCTCAACGCAGACAAGCTATGAGAACCAGACGAAAAAGAGCATAACCAATAAATTTATACAGGAGGCTATGACCGACTGGCTGAAGCATCAGCTTGAAGTGTACTTCCTTGAAAATCCGGATGAAGCGGTCAAGATATGCGAGCAGGTGCTGATAAACAAGCGTGCCCGTGAAAATGCCGCAAAGGCAAGAGATACAATAAAGAAACAGCTTTCGGGCAAGATAGACCTTGCAAACAGGATACCTAAGTTCGTTGATTGCAGGAGCAAGGACACGGCAAGACGAGAGCTTTATATAGTGGAGGGTGACTCGGCTTTAGGCGCTGTAAAGCAGGCGAGAGATGCAGACTATCAGGCGGTAATGCCTGTAAGAGGTAAGACGCTCAACTGCCTTAAGGCAAGCTATGACAAGATATTCAAGAGCGAAATTATCACGAACCTTATGAAGATACTCGGCTGCGGCGTTGAGGTAAAGGCAAAGGCGAATAAAGACCTTTCAACCTTTGATTTAAATAATCTCAGGTGGGAAAAGATAATAATCTGTACCGATGCGGACTATGACGGATACCAGATAAGAACGCTTATTCTTACTATGCTGTACAGACTTGTTCCGACCGTAATAGAAAAGGGCTTTGTGTATATCGCAGAGTCGCCGCTTTATGAGATAAACAGCAAGGATATGACCTACTTTGCCTATACAGAAGCGGAAAAGCAGAGGATACTTGCCGATATAGGCAAGCAGAAGTATAAGATACAGCGTTCAAAGGGTCTTGGTGAGAACGAACCTGAAATGATGTCGCTGACAACTATGAACCCCGAAACAAGACGGCTTATAAGAGTAATGCCGGAGGACGCACAGAAAACGCAGGAGATATTCGAGCTGCTGCTCGGCGATAACCTTGACGGAAGAAAGGACTATATCCGTGACTACGGCTATAAGTACCTTGACGATATAGATGTATCTTGAGCGGAGGATATATGGAAATTAACAGGATAGAAGTAATATCTGCCGTAGTGTCGGAGATGATAGCGACACTGCCGGAGGAAAGACGGCAGAAGGCATACATTCATCTTTTCGGCACGGCACAGACGGCAGGGCTTATCGCACTGCGCAGAGGCGTTAACGCAGAGCTTGCACAGATAAGCGGACTGCTCCACGACTACCGTAAATATCTGACGGGCGTTGACGAAAAGCACGCAGAGGAAAGTGCTGACGCTGTAATGCCGATACTGGCAAAGACGGGGCTTTTCAGCGTGTGCGAGATAGGCAATATCACAAGAGCGATAGCGAACCACAGCGACAAGGAAAATGTCGGGCTTCCGCTTGACGAGGTGCTGAAAGACGCAGATATTCTGCAACACGTTTTACAGAATACAACGCTACCCGTAAGAGATAAATACGAGAAACGCTTTGAAAAGCTGAAAAAAGAGTTTTCGCTCTGAGCAGGGTATAAAGCTAAAAAGAGGTATAGATTTTGAGAAAAGGAAAGAACGAAAAGAGCGAGAAGAAGGTCGCTCCGAATAAAAACGCTTATATAGAGGGCGCAGGCATTGTCGAAAATCAGCCGATAACCGATACGCTGACCGAAAACTATATGCCGTATGCTATGAGCGTTATAGTTTCCCGTGCGCTCCCCGAAATTGACGGTTTCAAGCCGTCGCACAGAAAACTGCTGTATACAATGTACAAGATGGGTCTGCTTACGGGAGCAAGAACGAAGTCGGCAAACATTGTCGGACAGACGATGAAATTAAATCCGCACGGCGATATGGCAATATACGAAACGATGGTAAGACTTGCAAGGGGCAACGAGGCGCTTCTGCACCCGTATGTTGACAGCAAGGGTAACTTCGGCAAGGCATATTCAAGGGATATGTCGTTTGCGGCATCACGATATACAGAGGCAAAGCTCGACCCTATCTGCGCAGAGATATTTGCGGATATTGACCGTGATATAGTTGACTTTGTGCCGAACTACGATAACTCAATGACAGAGCCTGTACTGCTCCCCACAAGATTCCCTGCGGTACTGGTAAACAATAACGTCGGTATCGCCGTATCAATGGCAAGCAATATCTGCTCCTTCAATCTGTCGGAGGTATGTGAAACAGCCGCCGCACTTATGAAAAACCCCGAACACGATATTGTATCCACGCTTAAAGGACCCGATTTCCCCGGCGGAGGCTTCATATTACAGGACGAGAACGAGCTTCGCCGTATATATGCTACCGGACGTGGAAGCGTAAAGGTACGCAGTAAGTATATCTATGACAAAGCGGCAAACTGTATCGAAGTGACCGAGATTCCGCCTACGACGACTATTGAAGCGATAATCGACAAGATAGTTGAGCAGGTAAAGCTGGGCAAGCTGAAGGAAATCTCCGATGTTCGTGACGAGTCGGACTTATCCGGTCTTAAGATAACTATTGATTTAAAGCGTGGGCAGGACAGCGAGGCGGTAATGAAAAAGCTGTTCAGGATAACTCCTTTACAGGATGTTTTCTCCTGCAACTTCAACATTCTTGTAGGCGGTATGCCGAAGGTTATGGGCGTTGCCGAGATACTTGAGCAGTGGACGGATTTCAGAATCACCTGCGTAAAGAGAAAGACAAAGTTCGAGCTTGCAAGAAAGAAAGAGAAGCTCCATCTGCTGACAGGTCTTAAGAAGATACTGCTTGATATAGACAAGGCTATAAAGATAATCCGTGAAACAGAGGATGACGCAGAGGTCGTACCGAACCTTATGATAGGCTTCGGCATAGACGAAACGCAGGCTGAATATGTTGCGGATATAAAGCTGAGAAATATCAACAAGGGTTATATCCTGAAGCGCATCGAGGAAATAGACAGCCTCAAGGAAGAAATAGCCGATATGGAGGATATTCTTTCATCTGAGCGCAGAGTGAAGCAGATAATCATATCGGAGCTTGGCGATATAGCTAAGAAATACGGCAAGCCCAGAAAGACGATGTTCATCTACGGCACTGAGGACGAGGAGAACGAGGCGGAGGAGGAGATACCCGATTATCCCGTTAATCTGTTCTTCACCCGTGAGGGATATTTCAAGAAGATCACTCCGCAGTCGCTGAGAATGAGCGGAGAACAGAAACTCAAGGAAAACGATGAGATAATAGAAACCTATGACGGCAGTAACCGTGCGGAGCTTTTATTCTTCACGGATAAATTCCAGGTATATAAGGCGAGAGCCTGCGACTTTGAGGACGGAAAAGCAAGCGTGATGGGCGACTATCTGCCCGTAAAGCTGGAGCTTGACCCGGACGAGAGGATAATAAAAATGATAGCCGCAGAGGACTACAGCGGAACGCTCGTAATGTTCTTTGAAAACGGTAAATGCGCAAAAGTACCTATGGCTTCGTTTGAAACAAAGACAAGGCGTAAAAAGCTGGCGAACGCATACAATGACGGCTCACCGCTTGTATCTATGACGCTTATTGACGGAGATTGCGAGTTTATGCTAAGCTCGGACGCAGGCAAGGTCATGATATTCAACACCGTGCTTATCCTGCCCAAAGCGGCAAGGGATACGCAGGGCGTGCAGGTAATGAGGCTTACCAGAGCAAAGCTCAGATCTGCGGTTAAATACAAGGACGGTATGATAAAGGACGCAGACAGCTACAGGACAAAGACCGTGCCTGTTGCGGGTACGCTGTACGACGAGGATGTCGACCAGCTGAAATTTGTGTAAATCCGTAAGCGGCGGTCGGTGTAAAATATTCTTTAAACCTTGAAATTCACACTGTACTGTGCTATACTTAAATTGCGTCTTTATAATGACGTGAGAGGTTATAATTCAGGCGGACAGCCACAGTAAAAAGAGGTAGAAAAAATGCTCAGCGATATTGAAATTGCCCAGAACGCAAAAATGCTAAAAATAAAGGATATAGCAAAGGAACTCGGAATTGACGAGGAGGAGCTTATACCCTACGGTCACTACAAGGCGAAGATCTCACAGGAATGTATAGACCGTCTTGAAAGCAAAGAGGACGGCAAGCTGATACTTGTTACGGCTATAAACCCCACTCCTGCGGGAGAGGGCAAGACGACTACTTCAGTAGGTCTTGCAGAGGGTATGTACAAGATAGGCAAAAAGGCTGTACTTGCACTGCGTGAACCGTCACTGGGTCCCGTCTTTGGTATAAAGGGCGGTGCAGCAGGCGGAGGATATGCGCAGGTAGTGCCTATGGAGGATATAAATCTTCACTTCACGGGGGATATGCACGCGATCACTTCCGCAAACAATCTGCTTTGTGCACTTATAGATAACCACATTCAGCAGGGAAACGTACTCGGAATAGACCCCAGACGCATACAGATAAAGCGTTGTCTTGATATGAACGACAGAGCGCTGAGAAACTGCATAATCGGTCTTGGCGGCAAGGTGAACGGCGTTCCGAGAGAGGATCACTTCCAGATAACCGTTGCAAGCGAGATAATGGCGATACTGTGTCTTGCGGACGATCTTGTTGATCTTAAGGCAAGGCTCGGCAGAATCCTTGTTGCGTATACTTATGACGGAAAGCCCGTATTCGCTTCTGATGTTGAGGCGGTAGGCGCAATGACGGCACTCTTAAAGGATGCTATCAACCCCAACCTCGTGCAGACGCTCGAAAATACTCCCGCTATCATTCACGGCGGCCCGTTTGCAAACATTGCTCACGGCTGTAACAGCGTAAGAGCGACCAAGCTTGCGTTAAAGCTTGGCGACTACGCTATAACCGAGGCAGGCTTCGGCAGCGACCTCGGTGCGGAGAAGTTCTTTGACATAAAGTGTCGTTACGCAGGACTTAAGCCCTCGTGTACGGTCATAGTAGCTACTATCCGTGCGCTGAAATACAACGGCGGTGTTCCGAAAACCGAACTTACCGCAGAAAACACAGAGGCGCTCAGAAAGGGCATCGTAAACCTCGGCGCACATATAGAAAATATGCGTAAATACGGCGTGCCTGCAGTTGTTGCGATAAACCATTTCTATACCGATACAGAGGCTGAAATAGCCATTGTCCGTGAATACTGTGAGAAGATGGGCGCAAAGGTCGCATTCTCCGATGTATTCTTAAAGGGCGGAGAAGGCGGTATCGAGCTTGCAAACGCTGTTATAGATACAATAAACGAAAACGAGGGCAAGACGAATTTTGCTCCTATATATGACGAGAAGCTGTCCATAAAGGAAAAGCTGAATATAATCGTAAGGGAAATCTACCGTGCGGACGGCGTAAGCTATACAACGGGTGCGGAAAAGGCGATAAAGGAAATTGAAGCTATCGGCTTTGACAAGCTGCCTGTATGCGTTGCAAAGACGCAGTATTCCTTATCGGACGACCCGACAAAGCTCGGTTGCCCGAAGAACTTCACGATAACTGTCCGTGATGTAAAGCTGTCGGCAGGTGCAGGCTTTGTTGTCGCACTCACGGGTGACATTATGACAATGCCCGGACTGCCTAAGGTTCCTGCCGCAAACAAGATAGATGTAAGCGCAGACGGCGAGATAAGCGGTCTGTTCTGATGGAACGGTTTATTTCAGATTCGCCCGAAGAAACGGTTGAGATCGGCAAAAAGATAGCTTCTTATCTGAAAGCCGGCGACTGTGTGCTTTATACCGGTGAAATGGGCGCAGGAAAAACGCATTTAACAAAGGGTATAGCGGAATATTTCGGCAGTACGGACGATGTCACAAGTCCGACCTTCGCTCTTGTGAACGAATATGAGGGCGATGTGCCGATCTTTCACTTTGACCTTTTCAGAATAAACACGCTCGACGATCTGTACGCTATCGGATTTTTCGACTACCTCGACCGAGGCGGAATAATGTGTATAGAGTGGAGCGAGAACATACCTGAACTTGCCTCATATCTTGACGGCAGGTGCGGTGTGAATATCACTAAAACAGGGGATAATTCAAGAGTAATTGAATATATTCCGCAGGAGGAACTATGCTGATACTCGGTATCGACACTGCCGCCGCTCCTTGCTGTGCCGCCGTGTATGATACGGAAAAGGGGCAGATACTCGGCAGTACGGTGATAAACAACAAGCTGACGCACAGCGTGACGCTTATGCCTGTTGTAAGGGATCTTGTCAGAAATGCGGAGCTTTCTATGGAGGATATAGGACTTTTCGCAGTGGCAAACGGTCCGGGCTCTTTCACGGGACTTCGTATAGGCATATCGGCGGTAAAAGGGCTTGCTTTTGCATTGTCGAAGCCTTGTGCGGCAGTTTCAACGCTTGAGGCTATGGCGTATAATGTTACGGCTTATGACTGCGTTGTCTGCGCTGCAATGGACGCAAGGTGCAATCAGGTGTATGTTGCACTGTTTCGCATTGAGGACGGCAAGGTCGAAAGACTGACCGAAGAAGAATGTCTGAAAACAGACGAAGCGGCAAGAATGCTGTCGGAATATGACGATGATATAATGCTTGTCGGTGACGGTGCATTTATAATGAAAAAAGCAACGGATAACGAGGGAATGGAAAATGTAAAGATCGCCCCCGATCCGTTAAGATACCAGACGGGCTACGGCGTATGCCTTGCGGCTGTTAATGCACCGCAGTTAACGCCCGAACAGCTTATGCCGATGTATCTTAAACTGCCGCAGGCTCAGCGTGAGCTTATGGCAAAGAATGCTGAGGCATATAAAGAAAGGAAAGAATAAAAATGCTGGCAATAGGTAGCGACCACGCAGGATATGAGCTGAAGTGCGAGGTTAAGAAGTTCCTTGACGGGCTGGGAGTCGAGTATATCGACTGCGGCTGTAACGGAGAGAGAGCGGATTACCCCGACATTGCAGAAAAGACCTGCGAGAAAATCAAAAGCGGAGAGTGCGACAAGGGTATTCTGATATGCGGTACGGGTATAGGCATCAGCATATCCGCAAACAAGATAAAGGGTATCCGTGCGGCTTTGTGCCAGGATTATTATACGGCAAAGTACACACGTCTTCATAATGACGCAAACGTTCTGTGCATGGGCGGCAGAGTTATAGGACCGGGCACGGCTGAAGAAATAGTAAGAGTATTCCTGTCAACTGAGTTTGAGGGCGGAAGACACGCAGCCCGTGTTGACAAGATGATGGCGCTCGAAAATAAGTAAGTAACTAAAGTCTGCGGATTTTTCCCTATGAAAATCACGGCAGGGCTATAAAAAACTAATCCAACAACACATAGGGAGAAAAGAGAATGTTATGGCAAACGAGAAACTTCACATCTGCGACCACCCCCTTGTACAGCACAAGGTATCTCTTTTAAGAGATAAGAACACGGGCGCAAAGGAATTCAGAGAGCTTGTTTCCGAGATAGCAATGCTTATGTGCTATGAAGCAACGCGAGATCTCCCCCTCGAAGAGGTACAGGTCGAGACTCCCGTTGCAATGGCGACCGTAAAGCGCATCGCAGCCCGTTATGCGGATAACATTCGTTCCCGCACCGCGAATGTTTGCTCCCATGGTATTGAGAAAATTTGCCACGTCAACAACATGGGGTTCGCGTGCAGCGTTGTTTATCACGGTTTTGCCCTCTGCACGACATGCGGCAAGCATAATGTTTATCGTTGCACCGACGCTTGCCATATCAAGATAAATCTCCGCACCGCGAAGCTTGTCGGCCGAGGCGGTAACTATGCCGAAGCGATCCTGCACATTTGCTCCGAGAGCGCGCATTCCGTTGATATGATAATCCATGGGACGCTGCCCTATCGCACACCCGCCCGGCTGAGCAATTTCGGCACGGTGGAATTTTCCGAGCAGCGCACCGAGCATGTAATACGACGCACGCAGCTTGGCCGCCATTTCGTTTGTTACGCTGTGAGACTTTATTGTTCGCGGATCGATAACAACAACGCCCGGAGCGGGGCGCGTAATCGCTGCACCCATTGAACTCAAAATCTCCGTGATTCGATTAACATCCTCTATATCGGGCAGGTTTTCGATTCTGCAAGGTTCATCTGCCATTATCGATGCACATATTATCGGCAGTGCAGCGTTCTTTGCGCCGCTCACGGTCACGCTGCCGCGAAGCGGAATTCCGCCGCGAATTTCAAAAAAAGCCATATAAACTCCGTATTATATAAATTTAATAATTTAAACAGTAATTCTATTTTGCAACCCGCGAAATAACGCTCCGTTTTCGAATTCGGAAAAAGGAACAAACGCACAGCTGCATCCGAAACGCAAACCGAGTTTGTTTTGCATATTCCCGGAGGCAGTTTATTCTTCAATGCGGAATTGCAGTCACATTTTGATTTTAACACAGGCGGCAGAGTTTGGCAACCCGCATAAAAGCAAAATTTGTTCTGTCAACGGTTCAAAACACGGTTTCCGCATTGAAAAAGCATGGTCACATGCTGTTCATTCACTGCATAAGCCCGCTTATATAGGCTTTCGGGTCGCACGGAACCCCGTTTGCATAAATGCCGAAATGTATTCCGTCCGCACCCGCCGTGCCGATTATGTCGCCCGCTGCAACGGTTGTTCCGACGGAAACATGCGCCTTTTCAAGCCCTGCATACACTGTTGCAAAACCGTTTTCGTGACGAACATACACGGTCAAACCCATGCTGCCGCGCTCAAGCACCGCAACAACGGTTCCTGCTGCCGCTGCCTTGCAGTTTTCGCCTCTGTTCGCCGCAAAATCCACGCCCTCATGCATACTGCCGTTGAGCAGTCCGAAAAAGCGCACAACAGCAGCATCAACGGGCCTTGCAAATGCAATACCCGAAGCAGGGTATTCACCCGCTGTTATTCCGTTTGCTGCCGGGCGCGGTCTTGTTCCGATGATAACGGTTTCTTTCAGCGGCAGGTCAAGATACTCGCTCTCAAGCATTCGGCTGCTTTGAAGCGTGCCGTTAATATAAATGTATTCATAAGCACTCATTTTTTTGCCGTTCCGTCCGTATTCGGCAACAAAGCGAGTCCCGCAATAAAAATCGCTGCTGTTAACCGTCGATACCTCATACGGAATCGTTACAAATTCATGCTCAATAAGCCTGCTTTGAACCCTTAGCGGCGTGCTGCTGCCTGTCAGAAACGCAAATGCCTCATCATAGGGCATGACCGCCGCATTTTCGTCCGCCTCAACAAAACTGATTTCATTCAAAAACGATGTGACCGCTCCGCTTTTGTTCACAAAACCATCGAAATATGTACGCACGGCTTCAATAAGCTCCTCCGCCGCGCTGCCGCTTGCAAGCGTTGCGATCGGGCTGCCGTCCGCAATGACGGTCGTTTTAACGTGCGCCAAAGTTTCACCCTGCGGGAACGGCGTATCCGAAACCTCTTCTTTCGGTTCAACGGTAAAGCCGCGATTTTCTCCGTCGCCGTTCTCATCAAACGTCGCGGCGTTTTCCTTCCCTGCATCCGCAGTATCATCCGTCACAGGCACGGAAGCACTGCCGTACCGCTCCGCCCCCGTTCTGCCGAGCAATATCAAAGCAACAGCGGCAACATCAGCAAGCACCTCGCATATTATGAAAGAAATAACGCTGTGTTTCCTGTATGCTTCGTTGTTTTTTTCTTTACCTCGCATGTCCGAAGCATCCGATGCATTGAAGTTTATTTTCCCCCCATTGACATCCGCACCGGACTCCTCATTGACATCCGCACCGGACAGGCGGAACCTTTCGGAAGCAGCCTTTTTAAGTTTTCTTGGTTTATTCCTTGCCATGCTGATATTATAAACCCCGAGTGCGCGGACAGCAATGCTGATTTTTTAATAATTTGTGACAAATTTCACGTTTTTTTGCAGACTGACGCAAACTCGGCGGATTGCGGAAGCCCTCCTGCGCGAAAGACGGACACACCGCCGCGACCCCGCCTTTTTCTTTCGTCCCGAAGTGATGAAATTACTTAAAAAGTGTTGCAAATTTTTATGTTGTTTGTTATAATAGCAATGATACCGGCAATGAAGGACAACACTCCTCGTCGGGCGGCGTCCCGGCTTGGTTTTTATTTGCACTATCGGGCGTAAACTTTATTCAATCTACGGATCGCAGCATTTTGCCTGCGGCTGCCTATTGGTCTTTGTTTATGTAAAAATCGCATATGAAATTTATTTTTTACGCGTTCGATACCGTGTGGTTATTTTGTTGCACTGCCCTTTCGGCAGGTTTGTTGTTTTCGGTCTGTCGGTTTAAGGGAGTTTTGATTTCGAGATCTTTCCCGCAGAGTGAATCATTCAAAGCATTCCCGCACTATGTAAGCGCATATTTTGCTTTGCGCAAAGGAGGGTTTATTTGCTCAACATTTTCAGGTCGCTTGCCCGTTCAAAACGGGCAATGGTATTCGTTGATTACGAATACTGGTTTTATTCGTACAAAAACAAATATAATCTTCGTCCCGATACAGCCGCATGGCGTGCCGAGCTCGAAAAGCAGTTCGACATTGAAGATATTATGATTTTTGCCGATTTTTCATCCCCCGGCATCGGTGAGGAGCTTGCAAAGCTGCGCAACATCACCAACACCATTATCGAAACCGGCACGGCAACGCAGTATCGCAAAAAAGATATGACGGATTTTGTTATGCTTGATTATATTTATCAGAACGTAACATCCAGAAACGATGTCGGCACCTATATTATCTTCACAGGAGACGGTCATTTTCAGTCCGTTGTCAAATATCTTATGCAGAAAAGGCACAAAAAAGTTGTTGTTTACGGTGTGACGGACACGTTCAGCAAACGGCTTCAGGGTGTTGCAAGCGACATTCGCCTGCTTCCCGATGAGGAGGAGCTTAACAACTCCTATATGCGCATGATAGTCAGCAACCTTGCGCACGTTGAAACAAAAGCCAATATCATTCCGACGTTTTGGGGTACCATTGAAGCGGTGTCAAAGCGAAACAATGTTCCCGACGACACGGTAAAAGCCACACTTTTGCGCATGATGGCAAACGGATACGTTTTCCAAAAAGATTTTTCAATCAATTCAAGCAAGCAGGTGCGCATCGTTGCCGCCGATTGGAAAAAAATCAAAGCAGCCGGCCTTTACGACGAAGGCTGAAAACAACCGGCTGAAAATTAAACCCGCAGGAGCCGCTTCCGCCGAATTTGCGCAGCGGCTCCTTTATTTATTCAAACTATCGTCGGTTTATTGCTTATTTCGTTTTTTTTGCTTCACCAAAGTTGTGTATTGCAGCGGAGAGAGTTCTTCCGCCGCTTCAAGTTCAGCACTGTTTTGCGGAGCGGTCGGCATCATGCCCGTTGTTTCGTTTGCCGAAGCTGTTGCATTCCCCGCATCAATACCCAAATTCTGTCCGCAGAAATCCGCATCCTGCATTTTAGGCATTTTCCGTTCGGAATTGTTCTTATCATTTTTCATCTCTTTTTTCATCGGATTCACCTCTTTTTTGTTTGCTGCCGAATAAACATTGTTTTTCCGAAAAAACATTGAGTTTACACAATTTTTTTCGAATCCAACGGTTCGACTCGGCGCGTTTTCGTCCTTCCGTATGTATTGTTTGTGTAAAATATTGAAAAAATTCTTGATAAATACTTGAAATTTCGGGAAGAATTATGTATAATACGTTGTTGTACCAAGTGTGTATAAAAAAGAAAACACGGAGGATTCATTATGTCCCACAAATATGTGTACCTCTTCAATGAGGGCAACGCAACCATGAGGAACCTTCTGGGCGGCAAAGGTGCCAACCTTGCCGAAATGACCGGCCTTGGTCTGCCCGTTCCTTATGGCTTCACAGTTTCAACCGAAGCCTGCACCCGTTACTATGAGGACGGCCGCACAATCTCCGATGACATCATCGAGCAGATAAAAGCAGCTCTTGCCGTTACCGAAGAAAAGGCGGGCAAAAAATTCGGCAGCACCGAAAACCCCTTCCTCGTTTCCGTTCGTTCCGGCGCACGTGCAAGCATGCCCGGCATGATGGACACGATCCTCAACCTCGGTCTGAACGACGAAACCGTTGTTGCTCTTGCAAACCTGACCGGCAACGAGCGTTTTGCATATGACAGCTATCGCCGTTTCATTCAGATGTTCTCCGACGTCGTTATGGAAGTTGAAAAAGCAAAGTTCGACGTGATTTTCGACGGCGCAAAGAAAAAATACAATTGCGAACTTGACACCGACCTTACGGCCGACAACCTTAAGGAAATCGTTGAAGCATACAAAGCCATGTTTAAACAGGTCAAGGGATTTGACTTCCCGCAGGAACCCATGACTCAGCTTCTCGAAGCTGTCAAGGCAGTTTTCCGCAGCTGGGATAACCCCCGCGCAATTATCTACCGCCGCATGAACGATATCCCCTCTGATTGGGGCACCGCGGTCAACGTTCAGAGCATGGTATTCGGCAACATGGGCAACGACAGCGGTACCGGTGTTGCATTCACCCGCAACCCCTCCACCGGCGAAAAGAAACTCTACGGCGAGTATCTCATGAACGCACAGGGCGAGGACGTTGTTGCAGGCATCCGCACTCCCGAACCCATCGACCACCTCAGGCAGACCAACGAAGCCGTTTACAACGAGTTCGTAAGAACGGCCGAAACTCTTGAAAAACACTATCGCGACATGCAGGATATGGAGTTCACCATTGAACGCGGCAAGCTCTTCATGCTCCAGACCCGCAACGGCAAGCGCACCGCAGCAGCAGCTCTTCAGATCGCTGTTGACCTCGTGAACGAAGGTATGCGCACCCGCGAAGAAGCGATTGCAATGATCGACCCCAAGAGCCTTGACGCTCTGCTTCATCCCACCTTTGACGCCGCCGCACTTAAGGCAGCAAAGGCAATGGCAACCGGTCTTGCCGCATCCCCCGGTGCAGCATGCGGCATGGTCTACTTCTCGGCAGACGATGCAAAGCGCGCAAGCGAAGCGGGCCACAAGGTTATCCTTGCCCGCAAAGAAACCAGCCCCGAGGACATCGAGGGCATGACCGCTTCCGAGGGCATCCTCACCGCTTTCGGCGGCATGACCAGCCATGCTGCGGTTGTTGCAAGACAGCTCGGCACCTGCTGCGTCTCCGGCTGCAAGGAAATCGTTATCGACGAACCCGCAAAGACGCTCACCTTCACCGACGGCACCGTTCTTCGCGAAGGCGACTGGATGAGTCTTGACGGCTCAACCGGCAAAGTTTACGCCGAAGCGATTCGCACCGTCCCCGCCGAACTTTCCGGCAATTTCGCAACCATTATGGAATGGGCGGATGCAATTCGCACCCTTAAGATCCGCACCAATGCGGACTCCCCCGCACAGGCTGAAATGGCAGTCAAGTTCGGCGCAGAGGGCATCGGTCTCTGCCGCACCGAGCATATGTTCTTTGACGAAGCACGAATCCCCGCAATGCGCGAGATGATCGTTTCAAAGAATGCGGATGAGCGCAAGGCTGCTCTTGCAAAAATTCTGCCCATGCAGCGTGAAGACTTCAAGGGCATCTACAAGGCAATGCAGGGTCGTCCCGTTACGATTCGCTTCCTGGATCCGCCCCTCCATGAGTTCCTTCCCACCAAGGATGAGGAGATCGCCGCTCTTGCAAGCAACATGGGCATCACCTTTGATGAGCTCAAAAAGACCGTTGTCAGCCTGCACGAGAGCAACCCCATGATGGGCCACCGCGGCTGCCGTCTGTCCGTTACTTACCCCGAAATTGCGGAAATGCAGACCCGTGCCGTTATTGAAGCTGCAATCGAGGTTCGTCAGGAAACCGGGCTTGAAATCATCCCCGAAATCATGATTCCCCTTGTCGGCGAAACCCGTGAGCTTGCATATGTTAAGAGCTTCGTTGTTGAAACCGCAAAGAAGGTCATGGAAGAAAAGGGCATGGAAATCCCCTACCTTGTCGGCACCATGATCGAAATCCCCCGCGCCGCTCTCACTGCGGACGAAGTTGCAACCGAGGCGGAATTCTTCAGTTTCGGCACCAACGACCTTACCCAGATGACTTTCGGCTTCAGCCGCGACGATGCCGGGAAGTTCCTTGATGACTATTATAAGAAGAAAATCTTCGAGAGCGATCCCTTTGCACGCGTTGATCAAAACGGCGTAGGCAAACTCGTCAAGATGGCTGTTGAGCTCGGCAAGCAGACCCGTCCCAACATCAAGCTGGGCGTTTGCGGCGAACACGGCGGTGATCCCTCCAGCATCGAGTTCTTCCACAAAGTCGGTCTTCAGTATGTTTCCTGTTCACCCTTCCGCGTACCCATTGCAAGGCTTGCGGCAGCACAGGCAAAGCTGAACAACAACTGATTCAAAAAAATCCTTTAGGGAAGGCGGCTTTCGCCGCTTTCCCTACTTTTCTTTTGGCGGAATATATTTTATAATAATTATTGGATTCTATTGGGCTTTATCTCCCCCATAAACTTATACGCACGAGGTACACTGAATTGGAAGCTAACTTAGCAGTACGCATGGTAAACATTACAAAAACGTTTTCGCATGTGGTAGCCAACAACAACATTACGCTGGAAATACACCGGGGCGAGATACTTTCCCTCCTCGGCGAAAACGGCAGCGGAAAAACAACCCTTATGAATATGCTCTCCGGCATATATTTCCCCGACAGCGGGCAGATATATGTTAACGGGGAGGAGGTAAGCATCGCCTCCCCAAAGGATGCGTTGGATCTGCATATAGGCATGATACATCAGCATTTTAAGCTGGTTGACGTATTTACGGCTGCAGAGAATATAATTCTGGGACTTAAAGAGGAAAGGCACACGCTATGTTTCCCCTGCCGTGATTCAGATTTGATTTATCTTTCATATTTCTACAAGTTATGCTACAATAGCCTCAAGAGGTGAGGCGTGTG
>OQWA01000234.1_pt1 | contig 15282 bp, 11 predicted proteins | sample 1691581 | NCBI WGS metagenome assembly OQWA01 (sample SAMN03418264, study PRJEB22391) | human gut metagenome | biome: human-gut; feature: organic feature; material: feces | host: Homo sapiens | place: Tanzania | collected 2013-01
ACCGTGTCCGGAAAGCCCTCTATCGGCCTTGCCACGGCGCTCGGGTCGATTATCTGTTCGGATGTATTGAACGCATCTATAATGCTCATATGGCCCCTCTTTTCGCTTTAATTTGAATCATTATAACATAAGCCCAAATAAAATGCCGCGCGTGTTGCAAAATAAGCCCATGTTCGTATATAATTAGCATGTATTTGTATGTATTCGCACAAAAAGGGGGCGCTGAACATGCGGGAAAGCAAAAAGCAAAAGGCGGAGCGCATAAGGGCCGCGCTTGCGACGCTGAAGGAGGCGTATCCGGACGCAAAGCCGGAGCTTAACTTCACTTCCCCGTTTGAGCTGCTCGTGGCAACCATGCTCAGCAATTCATAGCTGGTCAAACCGCCCATGTCTTGCGGGCCTTGCGGCATATAAGCAGCATCCAGAGCATCGGCACAGATAGTAATATAAATTACTTCCGTATCTTTGGAAACTACAGCCAAAGCTTTTTTAATTGCTGCCTTCCAGCCTTCTTCTTTAATCTCGCGGCAGGGAATAACGGTGGCACCGTATTTTTGGGCATTTCTGTATTCCTGCTGATGGTTACGCGGTCCGCGAATACCAATATGAGCAATCTTGGTTGCATCCATATTGGGGTCATTGTACAGTTGGAAGAACGGAGAGCAACGAGAGTATTTGTCATCACCGAAGTTATCATAGTTATCCAGATGAGCATCAAAGTGCAGTACGCCTACTTTTTTCGGATGGCGTTTTGCCATTTCGCTGATCAGAGGATAAGCGATACCATGGTCACCGCCTAAAACGATAGGCACACATTTGGCATCCAGCAACTCGCCATATCTTTCACGAATCTGTGCGAAGGTGAACTCGTAGTTACCATTTTGTACAGCAACATCGCCATAATCACCACCGGTCAGATGTTCAAAGGAGTCAATATCAAAATCAGGCAGATAGCCGGTATAACGAATAGAAGCAGTACGGATGGATTTAGGACCGTCAGTGCAGGAGGAATAGCCGCCAATGGTGCAGCCGCCTTCCCAAGGCACACCCATAACAGCAACATCAACCTTATTTAAATCTTCCTTGTTTTCCAATACAGGCAGATTCAAAAATGTCGGAACACCACTATAAATATTAGTCGGTAAAAAATTAGGGTCATAGATAGTAGGTCTACTGTCTTTCATTAAAATATCCTTCTTTCCTAGTCAAAAATTCACTATTTTATACATAAGATCAAAACAGGCTGATAACGCTGCTCAGACCAAGATATAAGCTGATTAAGAAGATTATCCAACCTAATGCAGTTTGCAGAGTACTGTTAGTAAATTCACCCATGATTTTCTTGCTGCAGGTAAGATAAACCGTTACGCCTACAACTACAGGCAGAACGATACCGTTAACAGCCTGTGCCGTCATAATCAGCGCAATCGGATTAAAGCCGAAAGCGGAGATAACAATACCGGTTACAAGAACTGCCGCATTAGTGATGATAAAGCGTTTATCGCTTCTGTCAGTTTTCCAGCCCCACAAGCCGGCAAGTACATAGGATACACCCATCGGTGTGCAGACAGCACTGGAAATACCGGCAGCAACCAGGCCTACAGCCATAAACGGCTGAGCAAAATCACCCAGAGTAGGCTGCAGCTGAACTGCCATATCCATAGCATTTTTTACGGTCATACCCTGCATAACGGCAGCGGAAGTAATCAAAATCGCACCGGTTACAATGCCGCCGATAATCATCGGAATGTTAGTACCAAAGGCAACCAGAGGCAGCTCTTCGGCACTATGCCAGGTGCGCTTGGCGCTGGCAGCATGTAAAAACATATTATAAGGAACAACGGTAGTACCAATCAAAGCCAGACAGGTCATCAAAGAACCTTCAGGAATGTGCGGTACAAGACCACCAAACAATTCGCCAAGATTCGGTTGTACGACAATCATGGTAATCAGAAAAACAATGCACATAACTACAACACAGATTGCCAAAAGCTTTTCCAGATATTTTAAAGCATCTCCGGCAAAGCTCAAAAGCACCATAATGCACAGGCCCCAAATAGGTGCGATGATATGTGTCGAAACGCCGGTCAAAGCACTGACACCCAAAGCAGTACCCGTCAAATCGCCGCCCATATAAGCAAAGCCGCCTACAGCAATAGCCACGGCAACCAGACCTACAAGGAATTTTCTGAGCAGCGGACGGTCATCAAAAGCAATCTGCAAAGTTTCCGCCAAATCCTTTTGGGTTACTACGCCCAAACGTGCTGCCATACCCTGTGTAACAATAACAGCAATTACGGAAAAGACTATGCACCACAACAATTCATAGCCATAACCGGCGCCGGCTCTGGTAGAGCTTGTTACAGTACCGGGACCGATAAAGGAACCGCAGATTAAAAAACCGGGTCCCAAAGCTGCTAATTTTTCTTTAAAAGTAAAGTGACGCGGTGCTCCAGCACCATTTGTTTCCTTTTGCATTTGTAATGCCCCCTCAAAAAAATAAATATATCAGACGTGTTTCGCTTTACATTATCGTTTTTCTTTTTATATTATCGTCTGATATTATTTCTTATATCACTTTACAGCAGCTCTGTCAAGATTTTTTTGTACTATTAATGTAAAACATTTCCACAAATCACATTTTCAGATATTTTCTTCAGTCAGACGCTGAAATAGTCTGCGCCAATCAAAAATAATGTATTATAAAAACGGCTCTCCAGCTCTTCATTGTCAGTCTAAATATATGTTATAATATATTTAATGTATCGAAGATATCGAAGGAGCATTATCATGACTACTACTACACCAAAGCTAATTCAATCAGTCCAGCGTGCTATTGATATTCTCAACTGCTTCAACAACAGTAACCCTGAAATAAGCATCAATGAAATCAGCGCCAAAACAAAACTGAACGTCAACACAGCCCGTGGACTTATCAATACAATGGTAGCAAACAATCTGCTGCTTTTAGACCATAACACCAATCATTACCGTCTGGGCAGCTTTTTTCTGAGCAAAGCAGGCATTATCCAAAGCCAAATCCGTTCTTATATCATTCTCTGTAAACCGCTGATGAACGCGTTAGCAGAAAAGTATCATATTACTGCCAGCCTGCAGATTGTCAATCAGGATGAAATAGTCACTATTTATTGTGCCTATCCTGTCAGTACCTCTTATTACATCACCTTGTCCGAATATACGCCTCTGCCTGAATACGTTACCTCATCCGGCAAGCTGCTTTTAAAGCATGTACTGCTTCCCGCACGTCCTGATTATCTGGACGATATTGAATTTAAGCCCTATACTCCGTATACCTTAAAAAATAAACAGGAGCTGCAAAAACAGCTTGATGAAATTACGGTAAAAGGCTATTCCGTAGAAAAAGAGGAATTTAACCTTGATGTCGGCAGTATCGCTGTACCGATTTTTGATTTAAATAAAGCCCTCATCGGCACTGTCAGCGTCACTGTCTTTGCCAGTGCCATGCCACGTCTGGAAAAAAACTTGGTGCATGACCTGAAGCAAATTGCCGATCAGGTCAGCGGCTTAATCGGCATACAAAAATAAACCTTGTACTAATCTCGTTGCTTACTTGCGCAAGTAACGAGATTTTTCTTTTCACGATATTATCGTTTTTAAATTTGTAATTTCGTCTTGTATGATTTGCAACTTTTTTGTATAATGCATATGAGCTATATAGGTTTCCGTATATAGTCCAATGCAAAACAAGTGAGGGATTATTAAAATGCAAGAAGAAGTTAAAGAACCGGTTTCCATGTTTGTTTTATTTGCCAGGATGTTTTCTATTACCGCCAAAAATCTGGAAAAAGAATTTGGCGAAAAAGGCCTGAAGGTCTTAGAGGACAGCGTTAAAGAATTTGGTATTGAACGCGGCAAGGACATTGCTGCCCGTGCCAAAGCCAACGGCAAAGAAAATACACTGGAAAATTATCTGGATAACTACGATATGGGCCGCAGCGAAGAATTCGGTTACGATACTGTTTATAAGCAAGACGGCATTCACCAGGATTTTCACCGCTGCGTATTTGCCAAAACCTGGATGGATGCAGGTGAAGAAAAATACGGACGCATCTATTGCGAAAATATCGATCCTGCTATCGCCAAAGGCTATAACGAAAATATGGAATGTGTACATGACCATATCATGTATGCAGATGGTCATTGCACCTTCTGCTTCCGTATGAAAGAGAACAATAAAAAATAATAACGGCAAACTATACCGACTAATAAAAACTCCCCTTAATATAGCTGTACATTTGCTGCAGCTGATATCAAGGGGAGCTTTTCTATATCTATTTATTTTCTACATTAAAATGCAGGCTCAATGGTTCCTTTATATTTATCGGCAATAAACTTCTTCACAGCCTCGGACTGATAAGCCTTCACAAAAGCCTTGTAAGCCTCTTTATCCTTATCCTTGTTGCGGGCAGCAATAATCATTACAGCCAGCGGCTCGTCCTTAGGCTCAAGGAAGATATTCTGCTTTTTAACATCCAAACCGCCGCTCATTACATAGTTCATGGTAATAGCCGCAGCATCAACATCAGCCAAACTGCGCGGCAGCTGTGCTGCCTCCAGCTCCTTAAATTTCAGATGCTTGGGATTATCGACAACATCCTTCGGCGTAGCCTTCATGCCCACGCCATCCTTCAATTTCAACAGACCGGCGCGCTGCAAAAGCAACAGACCACGACCGCCGTTTGTCGGGTCGTTAGGAATCGCAATCGTTGCACCGTCAGGAATATCCTTCACATCATGCACTTTGTCGCTGTAAATGCCCATGCGCATTAAAATAGCGTTGCCGATGGGTACAAGGTCAGTCTTGTTCGTCTTGTTGAAGTTATCCAGGAAGGGCTTATGCTGATAGCTTACCAAATCCAGCTCGCCATCCGCCAAAGCCTTATCCGGTGTAACATAATCAGAGAACTCCACAACCTGTACCTTCAGGCCACTTTTAGCTGCTTCCTTAGCTGCAGCCTCCACAACCTCGGCATGGGGACCGGCAGTAGCACCAACCTTAATCGTTGTTTGAGCCTGCTTGTCACCGCCGCCGCAGCCTGCTGCTGCCAATGCCACTACAGATAACGCAATAACCAATAATTTTTTCAACATAATTCATCGTCTCCTTTGTAAAACTAAAATAAAAAAAGCCTTCGTTTATCCATACCGCATTTTCATTATGCAGTAAGGGACGAAAGCAAACTTCGTGGTACCACCCAAATTCACTGCTACCTCACGATAGCAGCCTCCTCAAGTACGCCGGACTAAGCCATTAATACTTCAGCACTGTAACGGGTGCGCCCGGACGACCTAAACTTGCGCTTCAGCCAATCAGCTCCAAGACCATCTTCGGCAAATTCTCCTGCGCTTCCTTGCACCAAACGGAAGCTCTCTGTGGCAGTACTCCTTGCGTACTCTTCTTTTCATCGCTCGTATATGAACTTGTGAGTAAAAATATACAACTTGTCAAAGCATCTGTCAACCAAAAACAGGAAAATTTTTCTTAAAGCCTAGCATTTTAGTAGATTTGTAAACGATGTTACACAATTCACTTACTTATACAACTGCTATTCTGGCCCCTGCAACAGAAATATTATTTTTATTTTACATTTCTTCATTATAGCGCCCCAAAATACAATAAAAAGTGTAAATTTGCCTATTGACAAACTAGGCTTTATCATGTAAATTATCAACCAACATCACACAAGCATTGCTTGTTGATTTTGTTTCACGAATAAAAAATTTGACAATATCACGCTCAACAGGTGAGAAGATTCCGGAGGAGAAAAAATGCAGCAATGTGAATAAAACTGCTTGCTGCAGTCCTGATGCAATATCCGGTATCTTGCCGCCTGACCTTGAAAGGAGAAGATGACACTATGGAATTTGCAACAAAATGTATTCATGAAATCGGTGCAGCCGACGCAACCGGCAGCGTAACCCCGGCAATTTATCTTTCCTCAACCTTTGCACACCCTAAGCTGGGGGACACCACAGGCTTTAACTATACACGTGAATCCAACCCGACACGTGCACGTCTGGAACAGCTTCTGGCATCATTGGAGAACGGTGTCGATGCCTTGGCTTTTTCCTCCGGCATGGCTGCAGTTGATGCGGTTATGAATCTGTTCGCGCCCGGCGACCACATCATCACCGGCAACGATCTCTACGGCGGCTCCTTCCGTCTGTTCCGCAACCTTAACGCCAAAAACGGCGTAGAGTTCACCTCTGTGCATACTTCTAAGCTGGAAGAAATCAAGGCTGCCATTAAGCCCAATACCAAAGCCATCTTTTTGGAAACACCGACCAACCCCACAATGGAAATCAGTGATTTGCGCGCTATCAGCAAAATCGCCCACGAAAATAACTTTTTGGTTATCGTCGACAATACCTTTCTGACACCATATTTCCAAAGACCGCTGGACCTCGGCGCTGATATCGTTATCCATAGCGGAACAAAATATCTTTGCGGTCATAACGATGTACTCGTCGGCTTTACCGTAGCCAAAGACCCTGTTATTGCCGACAAGCTGCGTCTGATTTATAAAACAACCGGTGCCTGTCTGGGAGCACTTGATGCCTGGCTCGTTATCCGCGGTATCAAAACTCTGCCGCTGCGTATGGAGCAGCACCAGAAAAACGCTTTCGCCATTGCAAAATGGCTGCAGGAGCAACCGCGTGTACAATATGTTTTATATCCCGGTCTGGAAAATCATCCCGGTTATGAAATCAACAAAGCGCAGACCACCGGCTTCGGCGGCATGATTTCCTTTGCTGTAGACAACGCGGAAACAGCACGCCAAATTTTGGAAGGCGTCAAGCTCATCAAATTTGCCGAAAGCCTCGGCGGTACGGAAAGCCTGATAACCTATCCGATTCCTCCAAAACTGTGCAGAAGGCTACTTCAACCGGAAGTGCGCAGGATCTTACAGATGTTTCCGCAATCACGCAGGAAGCAATGCCGAGTATTGTGGCGATTACGAATACCGGAACGGTTTCCTACCAGACATTCTGGGGTACACAGCAACAGGAGAGCCAGAGTGCAGGATCCGGAATCATCATCAAACAGGATGATAAATATTTATACATTGCGACTAACAATCACGTTGTAGCAAATGCCGAGTCATTAACCGTTCAGTTCTGCGATAATGAGACTGTAAGCTGCGAAGTGAAGGGAACGGATGCAGCAGATGATCTTGCTGTTGTCAAGGTCGCATTGTCCAGCATTAAGGCTGATACATTAAAGCAGATCAAGGTTGCAAGCGTAAATGATTCGGATGAGCTTACCGTTGGTCAGGGAGTGATCGCAATCGGTAATGCATTAGGATACTGTTCAGGCTGTAAAGTTACGTCACTCGTAATCGTACCGGTGAAAATCTTGGAGGCCAGCTGGGCCTTGTCTGCCTTGATATGCAGACTGTAGGCTGTATCAGCATCGGTGTGCAGTGCATAGCTGCCTTCGGCACTGAGCGTGCCCTTGCCTAATTTAGCAGAAAGATTCTTCAGCTGTACGGTATTGCCGTTAAACAGCACATCCAGATTAATATCATCAAAGACTGTGTTGATATACTTAGCCTTAACACTGCCGCCGGCTATTTTAACAGAACCGAAAAGCAGCGGCTCCTCCAGCGTACCGGCCAGACGGATTTTGCCCTGTGTATCGCCTACGCCCCATTCAACCATTTTAGTGAGCGCCGGCAAAATTCCCAGGCGCGCCTTATCCAGATCCATCACGATATTCATCTGTGCATCAGGATTGCGGCGCTGCTTCTTATCACGGAACAAATCAAGCGGAATATCGCCTGCTGCGCTGACGCCGTAAGCATCTTTTGTAGCAATCAGCTGCTGCAGCTTAATATTATCATCGGCCAGTGACAGCATTGCGGTAAGCTCATCCACACTTACGCCGGCAACAGAGCCGTTGGCAATTTCCAGCGAAGCTGTTCCCTGAGGATTGTCAAAGCTGCCATGCACCTGCACCAGCATATCTGTTTCGCCCTTGATTTCCGGCGGATTCTTCATGACTGCCGTAACAATCGCCGGGTTAGCCTTCACTGCGGCAACCTCTACATCCAGCAGCTTCTGCTTAATATCAATCGAACCGCCGACAGCGATAATTCCTCTGTCGCTTACGCCGTCCTGCTCCTGCAGTCTGACATTATCAAAATGCAGTACACCGCCCTTATCCACGCGTCCTTCAAAACGCATGTGGGCATAATTAAGATCATGAATTTTTACATTATCGGCTGCAGCTGTAATCTTGACGCCTTCACCGTGGCCTTTGTAGCTGAACAGCAGCTGTCCCTGCATCAGGCCGTTGATATCGTAATCCAGACGCGCCATGCGCAGCAAACCGCCGATATCACCCCAAATATTTTCCACCTTGCCCTCAATATAATGCTGTACAAGGTTGAGATTAAGGTCTGCACTGTATAAGCCGTAATTGACAGGATCATCACGATAAGGCTGCTTAAAGGAAGCATTCAGCTTATTCTTATCACGTCCGTTGCTGGCAAGCGTTCCCTGCAGCTCAGTCAACGGTTCATCATTAATAGTTATTTTGTCACTGCTGACCTCGCCGTCAAAGAAGGGTGCTGTGAGCGTACCGCTCAAATGTCCCTTAGCATTGACCTTGCCGCCCAAATCGACTGTATCATCACTAATCGGCAAATGCTCCAGATCAACATTCTTGGCATCCATAACAAAGTTCAGCCTGCGGTCGGCTGTCATGGTGCCATCCAAGGTCAGGCTGCCGTAGAAGGCATTGACTACAAAATCCTGCAATCTCAGCAGGCCGTCCTCATAAGCATAATGACCGCTGATATTATTGAACAGCTGCTTGGCAGCACTGCCGTCGGCAGCATGCACCTCGCCATGAATATAAGGATGGCTGAGGCTGCCCTTTATCTGCATAGTATTATCAAGATTACCGGTAACTATATCAGGCTTGCCCACAAGCACCATCAGCGGCTCAATGCGCACGTTCTTCGTTGTCAGCGTAAGGTCCGCCACAGGCTCTGCACCCTGCAGATTAATCGTACCGTTAAGAATATGCTGTCCCTGATCCATATGCGCGGTAAAATCCTTAAAGCCCAGGATATTATCCTTCATGCTGATAATGCCATGCGCTTCGTTAAGCTTCTGCGACATAAATTCTGCCTGCGCCAGCTGTACCATACCGGAAAACTCGGGAGCGTCCAGTGTACCGCCTACATCAAAGCCGGTAGAGCAAAGTCCGCGTCCGTCCTGACCGGCTGCAGCCAGCACGGAATCAATCGGGAAATCTGCCATACGTCCATGCACAGCTAAAGCGCTGTCCTTGGCAACACGTCCTTTAGCAGCCAAGGTACCGCCGCCGTCGGCAAAAAAGCTGAGGTCGTCAATAACTAAGCCCTTGCTGTCATAGCTGCCGTCAAACGCCAGACGGTTAAGCTTCAGGCTGCGCCAGCTGATATCCATTGTATCGGCAGCAGCATGCAGCGTAAGCTTATCCTGCGCAAGCTTGGCCAGAACAGCCAGCTTGCCGTTGATATGCACCTGCTCCTGCTGTTTGCCGGGCAAACTCTGCGTAACCTGCTGCAGCTGTGCGTCTGCCGTCAGCACCTGCTCCTTAAGGTCATACGTACCGTTAGCGGTAACAGTGCCGCCGCCGTATTGCGCACTCACATCATGCAGCTGCACCACGTCCTTAGACACATCAAACGGCACACGCAGCTTTTCTGCCTTATAGCCTTTATAGGCCAAAGCATCACTGCTCAGCACGCCAAAGCCGGAGGGGGCGTCCGTGTTGCGCAAATCCGCTTCACCCTCCAGGTGCAGCTTCTGCCCGTCAACCAAAGCGTCAAGACTGCTGACGCTGATAAGGTTTTCGTCCGCGCGTACCAGGCCGTCCAGCTGCAGGCTGTGCTGCTCGCCTGCCAGGCTCAGCTTGCCGCTGAGCGCCGCCAGCTTCACTTCACCGCTAAAGCGCTGCTTGCCGTTCTTATTAACATAAATCAGCGCGAGCTTGCCTAAGCCGCCCTGCAGCTCATCAACATTACCATATTGCTTGGCCAAGGCAGCATAGGGTGCCAGCGCCAGCTTGTCGCCGGTCAGCTTCATGCGGCCCTCGCCCTTAGTTGTCATCGTGCCGGCCAGCTTCAGCTTATCTGCACCGCTGGTCACAGCCAAATCCACGGCAAAATCAGGATTGGCACCACCGTTGATATTGCCTTCCACGCCAAACTGCCACTTGCCCTGCGGCATAGTTACCAACAGCTCGCCCTTGTCCACCGCCAGCGTACCGTAAAAGGGCGTTTCTTCAGAATCCGACGGCTTCAGCAGATTCTGCATATTCCATTTATTTTTGTCATTCATTGTGAGATATATTTTCGGGCGCATCACATCAATCCTGCTCAGCGCACGCTCAGGCTTCTGCATTGCCAGCCAGGGGCGCAGCGTAAGCACAGTACGCGGCAGCTCGGCCACCTTCTCGCCCTTGGCATCCTTTACGACAACATCCGTCAGCTCGGCCGTCAGGCCGCCTTCCCATTTCAGGCCGCCGATAGAAACACTGCCGTTGATGTATTCCGCTGCCAGCTGCTGCATTTGCGGTATCGCCTGCTTAATATACTTAGGCATCACCGTATGGACTAAAAAGATATAGCCTGCCGCAAGCAGTATGATTAACGCTCCGATAAATTGTAGATATTTTTTCATGACACTTCACCATTCAATAGTTTAACAAAATTCTATGACAAAAATATGACAAGACTGTTTTTTATATACTTCGACTTTTATTTATTCGACATTAGCAGAAAACATCCTCTTATTGAGAAGAAATTTCTTTTATCCGCTGAAATCTCGGCAAAAACACATAAAAAAACCGGCGAGGCTTATGCCTCACCGGCTTAGTTGTATCATGATAGATTATTTTGCAGCTTCTTCGGTTGCCTGTACTGCTTCCGCAGTTTTGGCAGCCTGCGCTTTTACAGTGGTCACAGGATTTTCCATCGGCACGCCGATAGAGGTTTCCAGTGCGGTCTTGGAGGTATTGTAATCATACAGAGCCTTAGTATAGTTGGTCTTAGCCTGAGTCAGCGCAACCTGAGCATCGAGCACGTCGGTGTTGGTGCCAACGCCGGACATATAACGCAGCTGAGCGATACGGTAATCCTCATCAGCCTGCTCTACAGCCAGCTTAGTGGTGCTGATGCGTTTTTCTGCTTCGCGCAGTCCCAGATAATTGCTGCGGACATCCAGATTTACAGAGTCCACGGTATTACGGTAGGTTTCCTCAGCCTTTTTCAAATCAGCCTCAGCGCCGTGAATCTTGGACAGCGTTACACCGGTATCGAAAACGTTCATGCTGACATTTACGCCAACGCCCCATTTACCGTTATCATCACCAGGCCAGCTGGTATCACTCCATTGCTGAGTAGCGCTGGCAGCAACCTGCGGCATATGACCGCTGCGGGCAACCATCAAAGCACCCTTGGCAGCATCCACATTATATTTAGCCTGCATCAGCTCAGGACGGTGCTCGGCAGCATAAGCCAGGCAGTCATCCATGTTTTTATCATAAGCATTATAAACAAGCAGATTATCGAGCTTCAGATTTGTATCCATCGGCAGGCCGACGATTTTGTTCATATTCGCTTCGGCAACCTGATAGGAATTTTCTGCCTGAATCAGGGTTTGCTTAGCATTTGCCAGCTCAACCTGAGAGCGCAGCACGTCAACCTTGGCTACAACGCCAACATCATACTGTGCCTGAACATTTTTCAGATGGTCCTCCAGACGGGTAACGGATTCCGCACTGAGCTTCTGGATATTATCTGCCTGCAGCATATTAAAATAACCGTCGGTAACGGTAGAACGCATTTCGTTATAGGTGCGCTGTACGCCAACCTCATTGTATTGATAGTTAGCCTTAGCCTGTTTAATAGTACCGCTTAATTTACCGCCGGTAAAAATCGGCAAAGAAGCACTTAGGCTGTTGGCATGATTGTTGCCGATACCCTTGGTCCAAATGCTGGGAGCAGCTTGCTGAGCATCATCATAACCGCCGCGTTGAGTAGTATGGTTAGCGCTAATGCTGATGCCGCGGCTCTGGCGGGCAGCGTTGTAGCTGGCACGGGCGCTGTCAAGCTCGTATTGAGCAATGCTTACGGTCGGGTTGGTCTGGAACGCACGCAGCATAGCATCGTCCAGATTCAGGGCTACAGTTTCGCCGGCAAAAGCACTTTGGCCCAGTGCCATGGTCAGCGCTGCAGATAAAAGCAAGAAACGTTTTGTTAATTTATTTCTATTCATCCGAAAAACCTCCATTTTCTAAAACTGACTAACCAGTCAGTAGTAAAATTATATATTTATTTAGGGCTGTTTGTCAAATATTTTTTAGAAATAAGTACGCACACCCATATAAGTATTAGCTTTATTACCGCGCACATCCATGGTTTCGCCGTAAAGCGACAGGTTATCATGCAAACGGAATTCGCCGCCCAGACGCACCTTGAGATCATCAAAATCGTATAACTGGGAATACAATCTGAAATCCCTGCCTAAATCATAGCTGGCGCCGACACCGAAGTCACCCTGCATGGCACCCATGCTGAAGGCAGCGTTGCCATACTGACGGCCTACGAGAAAATCAAATTTATTGGCATTGCCGATGTCATAACCGCCCATATAAAGGAAGGTGTCATCCGCAGGATGCAGCGTTACGCCTAAGCTGCCGCGCCAGTCGCCGCCCTTGGCAGCAAAGCCGGCGTCAGTCGAAACCTTCGCCTCGGTGAGGGTTCCCAAAATCCTGTTGGCACGCTCGCTCGTTTCCTTGACGTTGACCAGCGTTTCCTTCAGCGACTTTTGTGTTACCGGGTCCTTGGCTACCGTTTCCAGCACCTCGACAATATTTTCCATACGCTGGCTGGTATCTGCCATATTCTGGGCAATCGCAGCCACATTCTGGCCTGTCTTGCCGTTATTGTCCACACCGGCCATAATGCTTTCGATATGCGCCGCCGTGCCGTTCATGCGATGGCTCAGCTCATTAATCTGATGAATCATCGAGGTAATATCCTGCTGGTTAGCTACTGCCACATCAGCCATTACCTTCGTGAAGGTATTCATGTTCTCGGCGATGTCATTCATATTCTTAAAGCCGGATTTCATGGACTGCTGTACTTCCTTGTCGCCAAAAACATTTTCAAAGGCATTGGCGATATTTTCCATACGCTTTACCAGATCACCGGAGGAAGCAAAAAATTCGTCCATACCGCCGCCGGGAACACCGTTAATCGTGCTGCCTTCGGCTACATAACCCTGTCCCTGCTTGGCAGGAGGAATAACGCTGACAAATTTTTCGCCCATAATACCGTCGGAAGAAATCGTAAAGGTTGCTCCCTGCGGTATTTTGATATCATCGTTGATTTCTGTGATAACCTCTACCTTATCGGGTGCCACATTAATTTTTTTAACCGTGCCTACCTGCACGCCTGCATAGCGCACAACATGCCCAGGCATCAGTCCGCTTACCTGAGGATAGTTAATGCGCAGCTCATAGCCTTTTTTGCCAAAGCTGAAAGCACCCATAAAGGTAATAATGCCGGCCAGCACCACCGCGCCGCCTAATGCAAAGGCACCTACCTTAACCTCACTGCTGCTCATCCTTCTCCTCCTCTTTCAATTCCGTACCGTTAATAAATGCTTTAACGATAGGATTAGTGCTGTTTTTTATCTCCGCAACCGTGCCCATCTGCACAATGCGTCCATTATATAGCATGGCGATACGGTCTGCGGCGTAATAGGCCGATTCCATATCGTGTGTTACCAAAACCGATGTTACTCCCAGCGTCTGCTGAGTTTTGCGTATCAGCCTGCTGATGGTCATTGTCATTACCGGGTCAAGACCGGAGGTGGGCTCGTCATAAAAAACCATCTGCGGCTGCATAGCCAACGCCCGCGCCAATCCGACGCGCTTTTTCATACCGCCGGAAAGCTCTGCCGGCAGCATGTGCTGCGTATTCGGCATGCCTACCATCTCCAGCAGCTTGCCGACACGCTCCTGTATTTCCTTCTCCGGCAGCTTAAAGTGCCGCCGCAGGCCAAAGGCTACATTCTCGCCTACGCTCAAAAAGTCGAATAAAGCGGAATACTGAAAAACTACGCCCATATGCTGGCGTAAGCCATCCCATTCATCCTCGGTGAAGGAGCTTACCTCCTGACCGTCGATAACAATACTGCCGGAAGTAGGTGCCAGCAGTCCTGTCAGCAGCTTGATGATGGTACTCTTACCTGTACCGGAAGGACCGATAACCGCCAGTGTTTCACCCTGACGTACATCCAAATCAAGATTATCAAGAATTACCTTGCTGCCGAAGGCCATTTTAAGTTGTCGGAGCTGAATCATAGCTTCGTTTGACATATTTCCGGCTCCTTACACATACAAAACGATAGAAAGAAAATAATTGGTGATAAACACCAGAATAATCGAAAGCACTACCGAGGCCGTAGTCGCCAGACCAACGCCCTCAGCGCCGTTCGGCGCGTTCAGGCCCTTATAGCAGCCCACGATAGCAATTATCGCACCAAAGACACAGCTTTTGACCATGCCGCCAAATACGTCATAGAACTCCGCCAGTGTCCTGATAGAATTTTCATAAGTAAAGCTGCCACCGCCAGCAGCACCGCAACGATGACGAGCACCGTAGACAGCACCGAGCAAATCTTCTTAATTCCCTTTGACACTGTATTCTCCTCTGAAATTTCTGTAAACTCAGGTGTAGAAATAGTATCACAAATTGTTCATAAAATCAATAGGCATTTTACCATGAAATGCAATTTCGTTATTTTGACAAGGGTTTCCCTCCGAGATGGGCAAATTGGCTATACTTTAACGGCATTATAGTCTACATGTGGCATATGTTGCGACAAGGGGGGGTGGGAGCACTATATATTGTGGTAGTTGTCATTTGTTCAAAGTTATGTTAAACTACATAAACCAACACTTTCGAAAGGGTCAGTCATATGGCAAAGTTAAACGGCGAATCAGAACTTACATTCTTCGAGGCAGCAAGCATTATCGTGGGTCACGGCGTCGGCGCGGGCATACTCTCCGTGCCCTATCTCGCCGCGCACAACAGTTTCCGCGAGACCCTGCTCATCCTGCTCATCGGCTACGCGGTCGCGCTCGTTCTGCATTTTCTCATTGCGGAGCTGAGCCTCAACAACAACGGCGCACAGCCATGTGAAGACGGTCTTGAGCTTGCCGGAGAAAAGCTC
>OQWA01000235.1_pt1 | contig 15262 bp, 20 predicted proteins | sample 1691581 | NCBI WGS metagenome assembly OQWA01 (sample SAMN03418264, study PRJEB22391) | human gut metagenome | biome: human-gut; feature: organic feature; material: feces | host: Homo sapiens | place: Tanzania | collected 2013-01
TTCTATGATTTCAAAGTCAATCATATCCGCATACCAAAGTACTTTCCAAAATGCTGAGCAATTTCTTGAGATGCACAACCCAGGAACCCAACACCAGCATCAGCAGAACCTACACTATCACTTGAAACGAAGTTGCCCAAGCCAACAACAACACCAGTACAACAAGTGTCGCCACCAAGAACATTATATTCTTCTCCTTCACTCTTAATCTTACCTATTACCTTCACCCTACCTGAGTTAAGTTCCCTCTTATAAATAATAGAACTCTTAGTTACAAATGGATTATAAGGATAATATAAATGAGAACCTTTTGGGTCTTTTGTTAGATGTAAATCCTGACCTAAGTTGAGTACCTTTCTGATGATATTTAGCTTAAACATTGCAGCCGAAGCCTTAGATATATATCTGAGTCTATCTACAATACCTATAAATTGATCATACTCCCAGGAGTTGGGTTCACAGACGCAAAGTATGGCATCTTCAAATGACTTAATTTCTGTAAAGTCAAATCCTTCGAGTTCTTTCTTGCTAAAGGCTTGAAGTGCAACATCTTTGAGCATTACATTTCCACTGTTAAACCACTCCTTAGCCTTTTCGAGAGTGAGAGTTATATTTCTTGCTTTCATTGTAATTTCATTTTCTTTAGTTTTGTTTTTATTGCTCTCTTCTCATTACGAGAGAGGTAGCCGAACTTAGGGAAAGAGGAAAAACTGCATTGTCAGCGAGAGCCTTAACCTTTTCTGTCTCGGTGAGTTATGCTTTTTTCATCAATATCTGCTATCATTCGGTTGATACCTGACAATATGCCGATGGCTATGTCGGGGGTTATATATTGATACTTCTCGATTGCATTCTGCACGTCGATTATGCTTTGTATTACTTCTTGCTTAGTCATAATCTCCTTTCTTTTCTATATTTTTACAGAATTTAATATAAGAGTATAATAATTTATCTATATATTCTGCTGTTAACCACTTGCCTGTCATCAGATATGCAATAGGACATATTATCATGTAGTGTAAGATTGGCATTACAACACCACATATAAAGAAAAATGTACCTCCGAAGATGAGGATGAATAATGTGAGTATTCTGTATAATATTATCTTCATAGAACTATTCTTTTTTAGTAAAAAACTGTTGCCATTCAGTTTCATAGACGTTACCTACCACTTCATGTTTGCTACACCATAACTGTTTGATGTCGAAATTAGCTCCTTCAAAATACTTGTCAACCCTTAGTTCATATTTTTTGTTTGTGTGGCAAAGCATGGAAAACTTACACTTGTCTTCATCCCATACAATACTGCCGAAACGCAAATCAAGATACTTTCTCTGCTCGTTTATGAAGCTAAAAGGATATTCGTCCGACCGCAACACGTCGCCCTCATATATCTCCATACCGTTCTTGTCATAGAGTCCGGTAAACTGGCAGACGGTATCGGGGTCAACCTGATAACATAAATTCCTGTTCAGCATACTTTCCTCCTGCCGATTCTCAATGATGTAAGAATTATCATTCTCTTCATAGAAATATCCGTATGCCCATTTCTCACCATCAATTCGACGTGCTTTGAATTTGATTGTTCTTTTCATTGTTAACATTTAATTCCGTATGCGTCTGCCAGTTGACGGATATTGTCTCCGCCATAAGCACCCTTGGTTAAGTTAATGAAATCCCTCATTGTCATAGAGCCGTGTTTAGGGTCGATAGCATGAGATTTTGCGAACTCCTGACGTCCGAAGAGGCACGAACCTGTGAGGAAATTATGGAGCGAGAAGAGAGCCGAGTGCTCGATGGGTGCATCCACGTCTGGGTATTTCTTGACTACATAGTCAACACGCTCCTCGATAGGCTTGTCTTGGTAGGCTTTTGCCTGTGCGTCCAGCATTGCCTGTTTAGCTGTCTCTCCATGTGCGAAGTAATCTTCATACTTTGCAATGTAGCAGTCTGCGAGGGTCAAATCGCTGTTGATTGTTGCTCCTCTTGCTATATTGCCGTGTACTGAATGAATAATAGTCTGCATATCGTCTATTATATAGACTTCATATCCATTGTAAGACTTTATGCCATCGCCATAGCCAGAGCCATCGCCAGAGCCATCGCCATAGCCAGAGCCATAGCCATAGCCATAGCCATAGCCAGAGACATAGCCATAGCCAGAGACATCACCAGAGCCATAGCCATAGCCATAGCCATAGCCAGAACCCGATCCGAAGTCATGACCAATATCAACAGCCAAGAACTTTTTTATTTTGTCTTCTAATGTTTCCATTCTTTCACGCCCTCAATAGATTCGATGGCCTTATCAGAGCAAGGTATAATCTCGATGGCATCCAGGATAGTAATGCTATCGACGGTCACGGTGAACTTGCACTCAGATGGATTTGATGTACCGTCCATAGCCAACTGTGATAATGACGCAGCTCCATCCCAATACCAGATACGGCGAGCTTTGTGCAATGTTACTTCCCTGCCATTATGCGCTACAAGTGTTCCAAACTCTACTCCGCTGCGGTCACCACGGATGATTACTTTCTTTCCAATATTACTTTCCATTGTTATGATTTTATTTAGTTGAATTACTTTATACGATTCTTTTTGTTTTAAGTTCTCCCAGATAATACATTAACTGATAGACCTCAAAATTTCCTTTGAAGTCTCGCTTGCGAGAGTAAGTGGTCGTACAATATTCGTCATACCATTTTGCTTTTTCACAGCCGAGAGGACAGAGCCGCATATCGCCGTAAAACTTCTCTGTTGCTTCATAGTCGATATAAATTCCTTCACATTTTGTAAAATGGTCGATGTTCTTCGGCTTGAAGACAACAATGTATTCCGGAGTAACGATGCCGGAAAGTCTGCGGAAATCAATCTTCGCCTGCTTGCAGTCTCCGATGCCGAAACAGAATCCTATGGCGGTGGACTTCTTTCCTCTGTCTTTGTTTTGGTCGGCGGTGTTCGTCAGTAGTTTTCCAAACATGAGGTTTTGAAACTCTTTGCCGGACATGAATCTGTATAATTTCATTGGTTCTTTGTCTTTATTTTACATCTTTCTTGAATAGAAACTCTGTTAAACAACCATGAGGTTTATAACAATGTTTTGTCATCATAAATACTCAGGTCAGTCCACCAATCTTCCTTGCCCTGCTGCACCATTCGGTTTTCAGGCATGTCATACTTCTCAATCTTTTCAATCCATTCGTCGGGGACGATAGCGTTAAACGATTGCAGACGTGAGGGCTGCTTAGCGAGAAAAAGCGGACGATAATCTCCGGCAAAGCGATAACACAACGACGGGACCGATTCCTTCAAGTCGGGCGGATTAAAGACAACCTTATATCTATTGCCACGATGCAAGACGGCAAGCGCGTGCAGATAGTCGGCATGTCCGTAAGCCTTGTTCAGAACCTCGTTTATCTCACGGAAGTAACATACCCATAGGTCGCGACGGAAGATATACCAAAAGAAATCCATTTCATCATCAGTCATCTGTGGAATGTTGCGATATACGATTTCTTCCCATACGTGCTGACGTAAATGTGAGCCACGGGCGAAACCTTCCACGCAGGAAACAAAGTCGAAACGGTTAAGACTCAGGTCAATCATGGTTCTGAAGTATATATTTTACATCGTCATACATAGCCATTTCCACCTTCTCGCCATCATAATGCCCCACTGCCAACAGCTGACCGTTCTCCTCGGTTGCCTCGTCGCGTGATATAGCAGACGAGCGGATAACGAGGATGTCAAACTCCTTCACGCAGTCGAGCTTGGAAGGGTCTGCTATCTGCATCTTTGCTCTTGCCTCCTGACGGATGCGCATAATGTCTTCCTTGCTCAATGACGGATGCGTCTTCGTAGCCTCGCGCACGGCTTCTGTCTCAATCTTGATGCGCAGGTCTTCCTGCGCCTTTTTTATCAACAAGAAGTTCTGCCACATAGCAACCTGATTAAGGAAGTTCAGAAACTTTCGTCTGCCATTGCCTATCTGTAGCATTGCAAGCGATTGTTCTATCAGCAACATCTTGTCTTTTTCACGCCAATAGAGTAAGCCTCTATTTTGCAGCTCGTTCAAAACTGCGAATGTCTTGTTAAGACCGACAAGATCCTTACGCTGGTTGCTAAAATGCCAGCGGATTTTCAAGAATACTTTCTTGATAAATTTAAATGGATTCCACATATATATTTTTTTAAAGTGAATAATCAATGAAAATATCTTCTATTCAATATATCATACGACGAATGTTTTAATGCGTTATGAATCTCGTGCCATCCACTTCGAGCACGAGTATATCATTAACAACCCTTATCTCACCACTCTCTACAAATTGCACCTTACGTTGGTGGCGCATGATGTCAACGGAGAGACACACGCAGTTGCCCTCATCTACATGTCCTGTCTTGGTAAGGAACTTGATATAGAACGGCAAGCGGTTTACGTTTCGTGCCGTCTGCGGGGGATTGTAGCCGGTAATACGACTGCCTGTGCGTGGATCGTTCCACTGCCACTTTTCAGTGTAGCGGCGAAGCTCGGTAAAAGATTGTGTTGCACTCATACTTTAATCTTTTAGTGGTGGAAATTCAAGATGTATGAATCTATCTATTTCCTTGTCTATTATTCGTTTTATTCCTCCAGCAAACATTTTCTTGCGGTGGCGCAGTACGTCAGGGAAGAGGATGTTGCGTAGCGAATTGCCCCAGTCGAGTGTAGAGTTCAGTACATGCGAAGGATGGAACACAAGCGTATATGAAGCGAGTCGCACCTCGGTCTGCGGACGGTCGTACATCGGTCCACTGAGCGTTAAAGCTCTATCCTTATTGTAGAGCACCATGTGACTGCTTAGTTCGCTCACGTCTTCGCTTTGCGCATAGATAACACGGTCGGCATATTCGCCGAGATATTTTACCAGAAGCGAGTCGCAAGAGCGGTAGGTGGATAGCACGAGGCGAGTTATCCATCCCCGTTCAAAGCATTGCGCAAGAAACGCGAATGTCTCTTGCTTAGGAGAAGGCATAGTGAGCACCATTACGTGAGGATCTATTACGAGGTAGCTCACTGCCTTATAGAATTTCTCAGCTGTCACGTCGCCATGCGTGTAGAACGTGAGCTGACGGTAGGGTGCCTGACTTATGGCCTTGGGCAGTTTTTTATCTACGCAGCAAGGCGGAATGAAGAGGAGAGTATCGTCCATTTTTGTTGTTTGTTAATTAGTTGTTTAATAGCATCGGCATACACAGGGTCAATACCTTTGGTGCTGGCTCGTCGGCGGTGATTACTACAGCGTGCGAAGCATCGAGCAACTGCATACGTATGGTGTCCGAAGGAATGGAGTTGATGCAGGTCTGGAAGAATGTAGATTTTAATCCGATGCGGAAATTATCATCACACTGAGCGTGGGATATGAACACCTGATCTTCGCCCGATACAGAGAAGTCAGCATCGCTTGCCGACACAGAGAGAAACATTCCACTCTTCTTTATCTCTACAAGATTGCTCGCATTGCTTGCGAACAAACTAACGCGGCGCAAAATGTCGAGCATTTCCTTTTTGTCAAATACTACATAAAATGGATTTGACTTAGGGATTACTGCATCGTAGTTAGGATATTTGCCCTCCAGATGCTTGCATACCAGTTCGATGTCGCCTGACGTAAAACGGATGGTATGACCGTCGTTCTCGATGGTTATATCCTCGTTGCCATCGAAGGCGGAAAATGTGCGGAAGTAGTCACGATGAATAAGCGTCTTGCAAGGGACGCCACTACGGAAGAAGTTACTGCCCCCCTTTGCAGGATCGTTACTATGCGTCATCTTGACAAGCGTTTGCCCATTGGTGCCGACACAGACCACCTCAGAGCGGTCTTCGGCTACGTCGATGCAAAGACTCGAGATCTGAGGGCGCAGCTCATTCGGGGTAACGAACTTGTCGGCGGTATCTACAACAGAGCGGAATAGCGACATTGGCAGACAGAGAACGGTAGATTGCTCGGCTTGGGGCTGTATCATTTTTGGAAAGTCACTTCCAGAAAAATAGAACATCTGTGCTTTGCCAGGCTTCACTTTACCCTCGCTGCTCGTGCAATACTCCACGGTGAGCGACTGACTATTGTCGGAAATATCGAAGGTGACTACACACTCAGGCAGTGTGCCTAACAGAGCACTGAGCATCTTAATAGGCAGTACAATGTCGCGGTCGTATTTGCCACTGCAAATAGTGAGCGGTGCCGGAATGGTGAGTTGTGCCTCGTTGGTTGATGATGTAAGGAAGAACTGTTCCCCTTTGAGCGACAACAGTACGTTATCGAGAATAGCTATGGTGTTCTTTGAACCAATACACTTAGCCGACTTGTTGAGGGCAGCGTGCAGTGCTTTTGATGATTGAGCTTGAAGTTTCATGTTTTGAATTTTTGGGTTTTGGGTTTGAGTTTAAGAACAACAGAAGACACAAAAGAACACAAAAGATATAATCATCCTTTTCTTTTTTTTTTGGAAATTTGTGTCTTCTGTTGTTTAACACTATTTAGAATGGCAGATCGTCCACATCGGCATCGGTATAGTCAGCGAACGGATTGGTGTTCTCCGTTGGTGGTGTGTATGCCGCTGCTGCTCCTGCCTGAGCGTATGTAGGAGCCTGGTAAGCGGGCGATGACTGCATGGTGCTTAGTGGTTGGTAGAGCAGAGCCAGACGCTTGTTCATGCGACGGCGAATTGCCTTAAAGAGCTGCGTATTCTCGTCTTTCGGGTTTTGGTTTACGATGTCAGGGTTACGCTCCTTGTTTGCTTCCTTCACCTGCTCTACGAGCTTGGGGAAGCAGTCGATTACATCCTTGATGTATTGGGGGGTGAAAGATACCTGCATCTCGTGTGTAGGTGGCGACACTTTGGTGTCGCCACGCTCAATAGCCGACTGACGCGCCTTTGCCTTATACTGCTCGCTGAGTGGCCAAATGTTGACGTGGAGCTTTGCCAACGTGCGCTGCGCATTTTTGGGTGCCGGCTCCACTGTTATTTCGTTCACTTCAACTGGAATACAAACGAAGGCTCGCTTTGGATTGTTCTTGTCGATGCCTGTAAAGACCTGTGCGCCATAGAGCGAAAGCAGGTCGATGCTGCCGTTAAAACTTGCCATCTGTTTAATTTTTTAATTATTGATTATTAGTGATTACTTTCTTATTGTCTAATAGAGTCTCGCTCTGCTGTCGCTCATATCGTCCATCGTGCGTACCTTATACCATTTCTTCACTCGGTTCTTTGGTGCGTACACCTTGCCTAAACTGATAAATTTGCCACAGGCGAGGTGTAGCGGACTAATGTTGCCACCAAACAGAGGTGAACTCTCTTCTCTACAGCTGCATTTTACATGGTCGTAGGAAATGCAGTTTTCGCACTTGGGGGGGGTGAATGTTCGCATAATTATTAGTCGTCTAATATAAGTTTTTAATATATCAATGTAGTCGTCAAAACACTCTTTTTTGGTGCGATGTTTTGACCTTGTAACAGAGTCAAGAACCATGTTTGCGGCGAAGGCAAGAGCGGAGAATACATTGAATGTTATCATATTGGGTCTTCTTTCAAACACCTGCATTATTTCTCTCGCAGCCGACATGGATTCTTTAAAATTGTTTAATGAATTACCCGTGTTCAAGATATGTTCCGAATCTATTTCTTCCAACTGCAAACGAGCTGAGTCGCGCGGATCTCCCATCACGTTAAATGAAACTTCGTAAAAATGACACTCCTCGAAATCGCTCAACGAATATGCCTCCGTGCAATATTCGTTGAACATCTTACACGATTCACCAAATGTCCAACGGTCATCTTTGGAGTCTATATTTTCGTAATCAGCGTAACGACCCTGGCATGATGTAAACTTGCTTTCTCTCTCGGGTTTAACATCCACCACAACAAGAAAGTCGAAATCTAAAATTCCTATAAGATGTCGAAAATCTTTTCGAGCCTGCTCCTTGTCGCCAATGCCGAAGCAAAATCCTTTGGCCGTACTTGCCGTACCACGTTTCACGCTGTGGTCGGTATGTTTTTTTAACACTTCGCCACGCGCGAGCTTCACGCACTCGACGTTTGACATAAAACGATATAATTTCATACTCTACATTTTTATTAGAATTTCTCTATATATGTTCTTTATACAAGAACCTTAACTCTAATCTTCTACTGGAAGTCTTTTCTTTTCGTCCTGGATATACTCGTTGCAATATTCCGCAGGGACATAGGTGTGCGCATAGAACTGCGTAGCTCCTACAATGCGCAAGGTCTCTCGGTCGTTATATACAGTGTGGAATTTATGCTTGAAATAGTCGAAAACGATGTTCTTTGCTGTCACTACATCGTAAGCCCATACAACGAACAGCTCGTTTTTATGTACTCCATACTGAGAGCGGTCATCGGGGTTATAGACATCTGCGTTAATAAAGTTAGCTTTCACTTTGAACGGCTCTTTTACTGGAGCATCAGGGTCTTCGCTTATTCTCTTTTCTTCTTCCTCGATGTCTGCATTTGTGCGACCGATGAAATGTATCTTGCCGATGAATTCTGCCTTGGTGATATACACATAACATGCGTTTGGGGAACTGAAGATTTTGTTCACTGCCCCCTCGGCATAGTCAATGGCACAGTCTTGCGCTCCTCTTAGAGAGTCACTACGCACGATAAGTACGGCATTTTCGTTATTGCTACTACGGACGATCACTTTTACATGAGCGAGATAAGAGAAGTATTTTTTCTCTTCCGCACGAAACGGACAATTAGAGATTTCAACCTCATTTATACCTTCCTTTTTAAGTCCGGCAGCCAACTCTGGGGACATCATTTTTCCACGCTCCAAGAGAACCTCACAACGATCGATTGTTACCGTTTCTTTTGTGTCCTCGTCAATAAAGTCTTCGGTCCATGTAAGGGCAGCTCTTTTAGCCAGATAATGACCTACCGATTCTTCTACTGGCACTACTCTTGTAGTGTAATCCTTACGCATTGTTATCTTTTCCATATTCTATATGATTTAAAAATGTTGTATTATTCTATATTTACTTTAAAACGGCAGATCCTCCTCCTTCACTGCATCCAACTGTGTTGTCAACGTAGTCGCATGTGCTGCCATTCTTCTGCCCTGCTTGCGCGTCTTGTTGTTCTCCCAACGTTCTTTTTCCTCATCGGTGAGCTGCACAAGATTTCCGTCATCATCACGGTATGGCAGAGGATCGGGATTCTCGGCAAAGACTTTTGCCATACGCTTGAGCTCTCTGTAGTCCTTCGGTATCTGGTCTTTACCTGGTCGATAGAAGAAGAACACATGCTTTGAAGTTTGCATGTAGCGGATAAACTTCGGTTCAATGGTGTTGTCATTCTCCCATTCCCGTCCTGTGAAGTATTCCTGTGTTACCCACGCCTGGAGTTTGAAGCATTTGCGCTGCTTGTCGCTCTCGTTCTCGAAGAGGTGCTTAGGGTTACACGTGATAGACATATTCTCGCAATAGTCGTATATCTTCTTCTTGAAGGTAGCTCGACTATACTCCTTGCTCTTACCCTCGGAAGCGTCTGCCCAGTCGCGCATAAACTCGTTGAACATATCGTCCGTACAAATGGGTATGCCATAGACTTCATCACGTGAAAAGAACCACTCGAAGTAGCGCACGATGCTCTCAGTGAGCTTCTGTACCATTTGACGACGACGCACGTTGTCTTGCGGTGCAATGGCAAAGGTGTGATAGCGCATCAGGAACTGCACTGCCAGAGCACAGATATAGATGGTCTGATTACGATCGGTATCGGTTAGGTACTCAGGCTCCACGCGAAAATTTTTCATCACATCGGCTGGTGAACGTGCCGGCTTGCGCTTCTGTGGATTGGCGCGAGCAAAACGGTCGGAGAATGACACCAGGGGAAAACGACCTATTGTAGAATCATCATCATCGGATAGTGGACTATTGGACGTTATGACGTGCAAAGGTGAGTCTTCCATCTTGAGCAGAACGGGGTCGCCAAATTTACGCTCTACCTTGGTGCCCGATGTCACTTTATTATAAAAGTACTTCATCGGAAAGCACTTTGTCTTATCCTCCCAATGCACCACACGAAACTTGCCAGGGTAGAGCAACAGGTCGGAGAGACTAAACTTAGCATCATTGACGGTGAGAAATTCCTTCATATCAACTCGCATCACATTGACAGCTGCGCCTACTACGAGATTTATCATTACCGACTTACCACTACCTCCAGACGCTTGCTTCTCATCCACGATATTGTCTTCCAGAAGATAAGGACAGACAGTTTGCATACCATCCCAGGAACGGTAACAAAGTCGGCCTATGCACGAAAGCATATTGGCAAAATGGGAGTCCATAACGGCTATGTCCTCCGTGGGGATTTCCTTCTTGTTGCGCTGTGCCTCCTGTTCTTCCTCCCAAAGGGTATTACTACATCCGCGTACAACACGGAGTATCGGCCAAAGGTCTTGCTCGCGCTGCCCCAGCCAGTCCACCTGCCAGCGGTAGATCTGGCTCCATTCTTCAAGGTCGGCTTTCATCTGTCCTATCTCAAAGGTAGAGAACACGGGCGAACCGTCCTCGTTGCGCATATTCTCCTTCTGTAGGATAGCATTCAAACGGTCGCGGTATTCGGGTCGCTCGCTTATCACGAAAGGCTGCTTGACCGCACGCATCGTAAAGTCGTAGGGCTTACGGGCAAGCGAGGGGATAAAGAAGTTGATGTCGTTGTACGACACGGGGGTTATATTGTCGGGGGTTATCTTCAGTGCCACATTACGAAAGTAGAACCATTCTGTCTTCGCATCGAAAGCATCGGCAAATTTGATGATTATACTTTGTAGTCCGCCTGCCGACTTTTCCGTGAAGGTCTTATCCACCATATTGGCACAATCGGACATCATCTTACGCTCGATGTCGTTGTGTCGCCAACTCTGTTCGATATATTCGGATAGCAGCACCTTCGCCGCTTGCATTATGCTCTTCGCGTCGATATACTCCACAAAGCAACGGTCAAGATGGATGAATTGTCCTACAAGGTCGGTGCTTTCAGGGTCTATCATACGATAATAGCCGTGGCATGTCATAAAGAGCCAGAGCTTTGTGGGCGATACCTTGCAGGTAGGTGGCTTCGGCTTTCCGCTTCTTGGATCACGTGGGTATTCTATCTCGAATGGATCGGTGTTCACAGCTCCACGCAGACGGGAGTAGAGTGGCACGCGAATATCATGGTCGAACTGAAAACTATCCTCGTCGGTCATGCGGTAGGTGAGCATATAGTCGCGCACGCTTCTTGGCGAGCATCCATACAGCCATTGCCAACGCTGATTATACCGTGAACGGAAGGCTTCGGGCAACATAGCGTAGCACATACTGCTGAACTTGGTTGCTATCGCCCCACAATCACGCTGCGAGATAATATCATTGGGGTAGAGGATGATGACACGCTCGGCAAAGCGATTCATCTTGGCAAACTGGATGGCACTGAAGTCGAGCTTCTCCTGCTTCCACTCGCCTCGCTCTATATACCAGAAGTTACGGCGACCAATAGAAAATGCCACATGATACCAACAGTAGTTGGCAAAATGCTCATCCGTCTCCTGCTTGTCAAGACGCAAGGAGCGCATAGCATAATAAACGCTCAAAGCATCTTCGGGAGTTCGGCAAAACACGACATTGCGAGCCTTTATCTCGGCCGTTGGGATTTTCACGTCCACCTTCTTGAACGTGCCTTTAGGCTCTCCGTCCTTGGTTTTGTTCTCCTCCCATATTTCCCTTGTCTCTGTGTATTTCTCTTCGGGGTCGTACTTCTTGATGGCTGCATGTACGGCCGTTGTCTCCGTCGTGCGGTTATCCATTGCATGAGTGAACACATTGTCGCCCATGAGCCAACGGCTAATCTTGCGCACGCTGTGTTCCTCGCTTGTAGAGAAAACAATAGGTTCGCTGCCCTTCATGGCAGGGCGGAAGATGCAGCCGTATGAGTTTTGCGGTCCCGTCTCATGTGAGGCAAAGCACACAAAGAGAGGGTTCCACGGTGTGCCGTGTATTATCTCGCTGACGTGCTGACCTTGGCGTATCACGTCGGGCAACACTACTTGCGTGAGTGAATAGATACGAAAGTCACGGTTGAGCATATCAGGCGTAAAGTCCTTGCCAAAGCCGAACTGCGGAAGTCCTTTCACAACATTCACCTCGCAACCTAATGCTGCAAGTTCCTGTGGAGAGAAGTCGGTCTTAGGCATGAAAGAGAAGGTCTCGATGGTCTGTTGCGCTATAGTGCGGTAGTCCATCTTACCAAACACTTCAGGAAAAGCTGCCTTCACCTCCTCGCTATCGCCATACACCTTCTTGACAAGTCGCTGGCAGATGCGTTGCAGACTTGCGCCGTGCATCGGCAGATTCATCATTGCCGCATACAACTCTATCGCTCCGTAGCCGGTCTTGCCAGTCTTGGTACATTTCCATTTCACGGCCCCCTGCTCTGCCAGACGGTTCTCGGCTCCAACACCCGAATACAGACCGCCACGCTCATTGTTGTAGATGATGAGGTGTGGGGTACGAGCCACCGCGTCTTGTGCTGACTTGCAGAGCGGACAAAAGCAAGCTATCTGCCCCTCAAAATGCTGTTCATCGGCTGGCTTCACAAGGTAAGTCAGGTCGATGTTGGCGAGACGGTTTATGATCGGATGAAAGAGCATAAATATTGTGCTATAAATTTTTTATTACTTATATGATAAGGGCAGGATGCCCGAGGTACTCAAAAGGCGGCCATTCCGAGGCTTTCAATCCTATATGACCGTTCACCATAATACTGCGGAGCGTTACCGCTTCCGCCATCCTGCCCACTTTCTATTTATAGATTCAAGAACGTCTCCGTTCGGTAATGACGAACATGACAAGAAGTTGTCTTTTTTAGGCAACTAATTAACATGAGCACGAACTCTTTGAACGATACGAATTGCTCGTCAAGACCGTTTATCTGCACAGCCACACGCCAAAAACACTTGCTATTGCGTACACGGCAGGAGTGCTCACGATGCAAGACGATATTCTTTATCTTTCCGTCCATCATTTTGTATATTTTTTGACATGTATCTTTTAATAAATCAAAAGGCGCATGAAAGAGCAATGTGCGGATAGAAGGGTCGTCTTCACGAATTATCTCAGTATAAGCTATACGATGCGGTGACATAATTTTCTCTTTGTGTTAATGATTGACGGCTAATAATTTAAGATGCTTCATCATCTGCCAGGTTGAGTAGATGCTACGTTTACAATCATAAACCGGATTGTGTGGTTCGCCAGGACCGTCATATTCATCAACCAGTAGGTACGCCCTATTGTCATCCAACTCTACACCCGCCTTGTCACAGATGATTTTAGCACCCTCCATAAAGAACGTACGGTGATCACGGAAGTTCTTGTAACAGACAGGAATTTCTATATCGTATTTTCTGCATATATTTCTCAGGATAGCGATGTCAAAATCAGAACCTTGCGACCATAACTTCACTTCCTTGGCGGAATTTTCTGCTTGCACACTTGTAATGAAACGGAAAAACTCCTCTATAACAATATCTATCGGTCTTAGAGGTATTTCATCGTATTCCAATAGTGATCTTTTCGCATCATCATTCTGTGTCGTCCACCAATCAGATGTTTTTTTGTCAAAACTAAAACCATCGACAAAGGATGAACGCAAATCGACATGACGATAGAAGCAGTAATCGCCAGAAAAACCATCCGTAAAAGGGTTGACCTCTGCATCAGCGTTCCATGCTACTGCTCCGATACTCATCACGGCTGCCGTGGGGCATAGAGAACAAGTTTCTAAATCGAAAGTGATATTTATTATACTCATAAAATAATGAACTATTTTTTCATAATAAATTCGTCAATAATGGCTTTCACACCTTTCAACTCCCACGGCTTCCAATCGTTCGTCTTAAAACGGGTGCGAACAGTCATCTGAGAAGACATACCTAATTCTGACATACGATCACACAGACGCTTTCCCATTTTCAAGTTCGTAACGAGCTCATAAAACTTACTGTCATTGTACCCAGTGGATAACGAAAGCACGGCACCATATCCTCGGCTATCCTCTTCTCCTTCCTGAAGATTATCGGTATTGATTTTCTCCAACACAAGAAAAGCATCCCGAATGTGCGACACTCCCATAATCTCCCATTTACAGAATCCTTTATCAAAGAATCTGTTATAACAGGTAGATTGAGGCAGACCATACTCCTCAAACAAGGCGTATAGTTGCTTTTTCTCTTCGGGACTAATATCTGTAACAGATAATATGCCGCCATCCATTATTTTTTTCCAAATATTCTTGGTCATTCAGATGATAAATTTTATATTTGTATGCAAAAGTAGTATATATTATGGGAATATCCAACAATATTACAACTTTTAACACAAATAAATATTCGAGTATCACATATTTTTAAAATTAACGGATATGAAAGAGCATAACATCGTGTATAATTATGGGTTTCTCGCCGATTGGATGAAGGCAAACTCATCTATTAAGAGAAACGAGATTCTTCAAAGTATGGAGATGGTTGACTACAACACCCTACGTAGCTGGGTCGATGGTGTTACTATGCTCCCTCTTACACAGTTGATGAAGTTCTGTAACCGCTTTAACGTTCCGATTACTGCTTTCTTTTTAGACGAGAAAGCAGACGAAACGTCAATCATAGCGCCCATTACGCCCAACTCTATGATTGAGCCTGCTGGTGGTTGGCCAGACTCCAGCCGAAAGGCGGGTATCAAGGTGTGTGACCCACGCTCAAACATCCACATGATTACCGCTATGCCCGAATACATCAGGACGATGGGAAACGATAGTATTCGCGAACAAACTGCGGACAGCGATAGCATTTCAGAGAAAGAGCGGATGCGCTACCTTGACATAATAGAGAAACTTAATGACCGAGTGATAGCTTTGTCGGAAGAGAATATTAGAATAAACAATCAAATGGACAAAATGAAAATATTTAATAATGAAACCATTAGAACAGTTTGGGATAAGGACCAGGAAAAATACTTTATTAGTATTGTAGACTTAGTTGGAGTTTTATCAGAAAGTGATAGACCACGAAAATATTGGAGTGACCTAAAAAGCAAGTTAAAAAAAGAAGGAAATGAAGTGTCCGAAAAAATCGGACAGTTAAAATTAAAGTCACAAGATGGTAAATATCGACTTACAGATGTGTGTGATATTGAAGAAATGTTTAGAATT
>OQWA01000241.1_pt1 | contig 15149 bp, 7 predicted proteins | sample 1691581 | NCBI WGS metagenome assembly OQWA01 (sample SAMN03418264, study PRJEB22391) | human gut metagenome | biome: human-gut; feature: organic feature; material: feces | host: Homo sapiens | place: Tanzania | collected 2013-01
GGCTTGAATATTCACCTACTCCCACCGCTGACGGAAGTGTAAAGCCTGACGGGAAGGATGGCCTTGTATATTCAGGAAGATCGAAAAACAATCAGATGGAGTACGCCGTGCGCGTCAGGATGACGGTCAAGGGTGGCTCGTTTTCCAATAGGGGCGGTGTGCTGGAGGCTTCGGGTGCGGATGAGGTCGTGTTTTATCTGTCCTCCGACACCGATTACAGGATGAACTATGATCCGGACTTTGGCGATCCTAAGGCCTATGTCGGAGTGGAGCCGTTGGTGACGACCGAAAGATGGATGAAGGCGGCGCTCGCGAAAGGCTACGATGCTTTGCAGGACGAGCATATTTCCGACTATTCCTCATTGTTCGGTCGGGTCGATCTGTCGTTGGGAGGAAATTCCGCTCCAGTCGATCTGTCCACTCCTGAACGCCTTGAACGTTATCGCTCTGGTGCTTCCGATCCTGGTTTGGAGGAACTTTACTACCAGTTCGGCCGCTATCTGCTGATCGCCTCCTCCCGGCCCGGCAACCTGCCCGCCAATCTTCAAGGAATATGGCACAATGGCATTGACGGCCCGTGGAACGTGGACTACCACAACAACATCAACGTCCAGATGAACTACTGGCCGGCCTGTCCGACCAACCTCCCGGAGTGCGTCGAACCTTTTATTGACTATGTCCGCGCGCTCGTGAAGCCTGGCGAGAGGGTGGCACGCTCGTACTACAACGCGCGTGGCTGGACGGCATCGATCTCCGGCAATCCTTTCGGTTTCGCCTCGCCTCTGAACGACGAGAGCATGACCTGGAACCTCTGCCCGATGGTCGGGCCTTGGCTCGCCACCCATCTTTGGGACTACTACGACTACACCCGCGACACGACTTTCCTGCGCGAGATCGGCTACGACGTCCTCCGCTCCAGCGCCCGATTCACCGTTGACCATCTTTGGAAGCGTCCGGACGGCACCTACACCGCCACCCCTTCGACATCCCCGGAACATGGGCCGATTGACGAGGGCGCCACATTCTCCCATGCCGTGGCGAGGGAGATACTGCTTGACGCGGCAGCGGCGGCGGAACTTCTGGGGCTTGATGAGCAGGAGCGCCAGGAATGGCTCCACGTGGAGAGCCATCTGCCTCCGTACAGGATTGGCCGTTTCGGTCAGATCATGGAATGGTCACGCGACATCGATGACCCTAAGGACAGCCACCGCCATGTCAACCATCTTTTCGGACTTCATCCGGGACACACGATGTCTCCCGTGACGACACCTGAACTCGCCGAGGCCGCCCGCGTGACGCTTGATCACCGAGGAGACGGGGCAACCGGTTGGAGCATGGGGTGGAAACTGAACCAGTGGGCGCGCCTGCTTGACGGCGACAGAGCCTACACCCTGTACAGGAACCTTCTGACCAACGGCACGTTGGACAATCTTTGGGACACCCATCCGCCTTTCCAGATCGACGGCAACTTCGGCGGGACCGCAGGAATAGCGGAGATGCTCCTCCAGAGTCACATGGGATTCATCCACCTGCTTCCCGCCCTCCCTTCGGCATGGGCTGACGGCAGCGTGGCCGGACTGCTGGCCCGGGGCGGCTTCGAGGTTGACATGGAATGGTCCGGCGGCAAACTGAGGAAGGCGGTGATACACTCACGCCTCGGAGGGTCTTGCTCCCTGCGCTACGGCAGGACAACCCTCGACATCGACACAAAGCCGGGTATGGCCTACCATGTCACTTTCTGAATATGACGGATCGGGGATCAGGGGTCTGAATATGATGGATAGGAGATCAGGAGAATGAAAAGTAAACCCGTCCGGCAGGGTTCCTGACTACCTGCAAATAGCGGCTCCGGCACATTGTTCAGTCACATCCAGGACGGTTAGCTACTCCATCCCTTGGCGGATGGGAGGGGTGATTACCTCCAGCCGGATACAGCCATCAGACCATGGAAACCGATTTGTCCGGTTCTTACGAGGCTCGGGGTTGACCAACCCCGGCTTGTTTAACCTTATGTTTCCGGAGCTTTCTAACTGGGCGGCCGGCTTTTCAGACGACGCGCGCAAGCCTTAGGGGCTGGCTACCCCTTGTTCAGCCACGGACGGGTTTACAGCTTTCAAAAGATCTTCTCCTTGACGCAAAGATAATAAACTTTATGGTATATCGCCGATTTTTTCTAAATTTACGGAGACTATCATCTTGTTTTGATGGAGATTGCCATCGGAACAGACTTTAAACCGCTTGATTTTATGGAAACACATGTTGTGATTATGGCCGGAGGGATCGGCAGCCGCCTGCTCGGCAAGGATGTGGCTCTGCGGGACCAACGGCAACTGCTCCCTCACGATTCTGACGTAGTCCTCCGAGGTGACAACCCAGAAGTTCGCCGGATCGCACACCGGCGTGAACCTATTGAAGGTCAACTGTATCATCGTCTTACCTATTCCAAGCAGATCCATGAACTGCTTAGGCCTTTCCGGTGTGCTGTCCTTCTTTTCGGCGGTGGAAAGTCCGTTTTCTTCGGCGATTTTCCTGACTTCGGGTTTCAAAAGGTTTCCGACGGGGAAAATGACGTTTTCGATTTGTTTTTCCGAAACCTGATTCAAAAAGTACGTCTGGCACTTGTTCTCGTCCTTTGCGCGGGCAAGATAGGTGCGGCCGTCCTTTTTCAGCACGTTGCAGTAATGTCCCGTCGCGATGAAGTCGGCGTCAAGGTCTTTCGCGTACTTTGCAAACGGGCCGAATTTGATTTCCCTGTTGCACAGGACGTCGGGGTTCGGCGTGAGCCCGCGTTTATAGTAATCGACAAACTGCCTGAAAACGTTATCCCAGTATTCCTTGGACAAATCGACGGTGTAATAAGGTATGTCGAGCTTCCCCGCGACGGCGCGCACGTCGTCGTAGTCGTCAAGAGCGGTACAGCAACCGCTTTCGTCTTCTTCAACCCAGTTTCTCATGAACAGCCCGATGACGTCGTAGCCCTGCTGTTTCAGGAGAAGCGCGGCAACGCTGCTGTCGACGCCTCCGCTCATACCAAGCACAACTCTTTTCTTACTCACCGCACAACTCCGTCGAAAGATATTTCATACCGCCGTCGGGAAGGATAACGACGATGTTGCCCTTTTCCCCGTGCGACGCAAGGTTTTTTGCAGCCTGAATCGCCGCGCCCGACGAAATGCCGACGAAAATGCCTCCTTCTTTCGCAAGGTTTCTGGCGCATTCAATGGCGTCTTCGTCCGACACGTCCTCGACTGCGTCCAGAACGTCGGGATCAAGGATTTTCGGCACGAAGTTTGCGCCGATGCCCTGAATTTTATGAGGTCCCGCTTTCCCGCGCGTGAGCAAGGGGCTTCCTTTCGGCTCCACCCCGCAAATTAGCGTGGAAGTTTTATAGGTGTCGATATATTTTTTAATGCCCATTATCGTGCCGCCGGAGCCTATGCCCGCAACAATCCAGCTGACGTTGTTAAGGTCGGCGAAGATTTCCTTTGCGGTGTGCATAAAGTGCGCCGCGGGATTTGCGGGATTTGTGAACTGCGACGGGATAAAAGCGTGGCCGTAACGGGCTTTGAGCCTTTCCGCCATTTCGATACTGCCGCGCATTCCTTCAGACTTTGGCGTAAGGACGATTTCCGCGCCGTACGCTTTCAGAACTTTTATTCTTTCGACGCTCATATTTTCGGGCATTGTGAGGATAAGTTTCATTTTAAGAGCGGCGCATACCATGGCAAGTCCTATACCGGTATTGCCGGAAGTCGGCTCGATAATAACGGTGTCTTTGTCGATTGCGCCCGACGACGTCGCTTCCAGAATCATGTTATAAGCGGCGCGGTCTTTCACGCTGCCCGACGGATTGAAATATTCCAGCTTCCCGAAGACGTTCACGTCGTCGTAACTTATGCTGTTGAGTTTCACAAGCGGGGTTTTCCCGATTGTTTCCAGAATATTGTCGTATAACATACAATTCACCTCGTAAAATATTGTAAACCGCGGCGGAAAAATAGTCAAGCGGCGAAAGTGCGCACGCTTCATTTTTCAAAAATAAAACCCCGCATAAGCGGGGTTAAAACTCGTTTTACGAAAGATTACGCTTCGGGAGTTACGGGAATATCGAGATCCGCCGCCATATCCGCAGCCGCCTTTCTTTCGGCGATTTCCTTCACCATTTCGCGCTGACGCTTTTCGGTAAGGTTGTAGAAGAAAATGGGGATAATGCAGGCGATGAAGCTCACAACACCCGACAAGACAAGCATCATCCACAACTTGTTAAGTCCCGCGACATCCATATTGCCGACAGGGTCGGTCGGGGAAATGTTGCTCATTCCGTATGCGAGAACGCCGATGAACGCGCCGATTGCCATACCGATTTTATTCATAAGGGTTTGCATTGCAAAGCAGATACCTTCGCCGCGCTCGCCCGTCTTCCATTCAAGATAGTCAACCGTATCGCCGATCATCGCGTAGGTCATAATGTTGGAAATACCCTGCGGGATACCGATAAGGATAAGGCAGATTGCCGCGACGTAAATGCCGCCCGCGCGAAGTGCGCCTGCGCTGAAATCCCACATGAAGAACAAGATTATCATTGCGACCGCGCCGATTATGTGCGAGCCGATGAACGTCCATTTTTTGCCGAATTTGTTGGTAAGCCACGGACAAAGCACCGAAGCCACAAGACCGCCCGGCACGACCAGCATCGTCAAAAGGCTGTATGCGCTTTCGTTTTGCAAAGCGTATTTACAGAAGTACAAGCCGCCCGTATATGTATAAACCATTCTCGCGCCGCCAAGGATACCCGAAAGAACAAGGAGCAACAAAGGTTTGTTTTTGAACAGCAACCCGAGGTTGTGTCCGAGCGTCGGGGGATTGTCGTCTTCCGCAGCACCGAATCTTTCTTTGGTGTTTTTGAAACCATAGAAGAACATCGGCATCGCAAGCACGACAAGCACTATCGCCGCGATGAAGTAAGTATAACGCAAGGTTTTCTGGTTTGCGTCCGCACATTCCGTCCTTAAAAGTCCGCTTGCGGAGCGGAAATTCTGTTTATAGTATTCTTCCTTGACCTCGACGCTCTTGATATCGCCGTTTTTCTTGAACTTGATATTAAGAAATTGCGGGTTGTCCTTTTTGTCGTAGATAACCGTTCTGCCGTATTTGAAGCCTGCCGCTTTCGCCGCTTCGGTAAGGTTGCCTTCCTTGATATCGCCGCCGTTGAAGTATGCTTTTTGCATTTCCGTATCGAAGACGTAAACGTTTTTCGTGCTGTCGTTGACGTCGTTGATCTGGTAAACGATGACGGGGGTTTGCACCGCAAGTTCGTTATACTTGTATTCCGCAGTGACGGCGGACGTAATGATCGGCACGAAAACGGTAACGATACCTGCGCCGAGCGTGCACGCAAGACGCGCAACCGTCAGCATTTTTCCGCGGGAGTCGGTGTTGTTGGTCATTGCGGAAGAAAGTCCCCAGTAAGGAACGTCCGCAACCGTGTACACGACCGACCAGATAACGTAAATCACCGAAAGAGCCGCAAAGCCGCCGCCCGTTTTCGGATACCAGGGCAGGAAGCACAAAATGGTAACGACGCCGATGGGAATCGCCATCCATTTGAGATAAGGACGGCACTTGCCCCACTTCGTACGGGTTCTGTCAACGATACTGCCCATAATGGGATCGTTGAAAGCGTCGAAGATACGCGTGCCGAGCATGAGCCAGGCAACCGCCATAACACCCGACATAACGCCGATTTTCGTGTTAAGGTCAAAGCCCAGTGCATCCGTCATGAAGACGGTAAGATAACTGCCGATAATCGTACAAATGAAGTTTTGTCCGAAACCGGCAACGGAATAAGCAATCGCTTCTTTCGGCTGCATTCCCTCGCCCGGCGTGGTGCCGAAAAGCTTATGAAGGAAAGCATCGACTTTTGGATTTTTACTCATAATCTCTCCTTATGGATTTTCAAAAGATAATAGGTATTATATCATTCGCCGTCCTGTTTTTCAAGCGTTTAAAGGAAAGACAACCCGCGTTTTGTCTTTTTTTTGTAAATAATGATAAAACTTTCCCGGTTTTTTCAAAAAAATCTCTTAACAATTTTGCAATTTTAATCTATTTTTAATATTAAGAGCTATTATTTTAAAACCAAAAAGTAGAAGGCGCTTCTTATGTTGAGACTTGAAGAAATTAAAAAAGATTTTAAGACGGACAACAACGTCGTGAACGTCTTGAAAGGCATCACGATCCAATTCCGCAAACAAGAATTCGTGGCGATACTCGGCCATTCCGGCTGCGGCAAAACAACCCTTCTGAACATAATCGGCGGGCTGGATAAATGCACGTCGGGCAACGTCATCATCGACGGCCGCTCCACGAAAGAATACAACGACCTTGACTGGAACGATTATCGCAACAAGCGTATCGGCTTCGTCTTCCAGAGTTACAATTTGATTCCGCACCTGACGGTTCAGAAAAACGTGGAACTTTCGATGACGCTTGCGGGCGTTACAAAAGAAGAACGCCATGCCCGCGCGCTTGACGCGCTTGACAAAGTCGGGCTGAAAGCGCACGCTAGAAAACATCCGTCGCAACTTTCGGGCGGACAAATGCAGCGCGTCGCGATTGCCCGCGCCATTGTCAACAATCCCGAAATCATTCTTGCGGACGAACCGACGGGCGCGCTCGACAGCGAAAGCGGCGTCGAGGTTATGGAACTGCTGAAAGAAATTTCAAAAGATCACCTTATCGTCATGGTCACGCACAACTCGCAACTTGCCGACGAATACGCAACCCGTATTCTCAATATGTCGGACGGCGTCATCGTAGGCGACACGAACGAGTACACCCTTGACGAGTGTCTTAGCGACGAGGCGGCAGACCTTGCCGCAAAAACCGCCGCCGAAGAAAAAGCGCTTTCCGACATCGAACAGACGGGTGCGAAAAACGCCAAGCGCGAACTGAAACGCATTGAAAAGAAAAAGCGCAAAAAAGCGTCGATGTCGCCGCTCACCGCGTTTTCGCTGTCTTTCACAAACCTTATTAGCAAAAAAGGTCGCACGTTTCTGACGTCGTTTGCGGGAAGCATCGGTATCATCGGCATAATGCTTGTTCTTGCGCTTTCGACGGGCGCAAGGTCGTTCATTTCAAAAATGGAAGAAAACGCGCTGTCGCAATACCCCATCGAAATCAGTGAAAGCAACACGGACTTGTCGGCGATTCTGTCCCTTCTGACAACGGACACGGCAAAGCGCGAAAAATATCCGTCGGGCGACACGATTTATACGCAGCAAGTCATCGGCAATGTCATTGATAATATCCCTTTGCTGACTTCAAAGAACGATTTGGCACGATTAAAGTCGTATATTGACGACAACTTTGACGAAACGATCGGTTACGTCAAGTACAACTACGGCACGGATTTCGACGTTTACTGCGACTACACTCACGCGAAAGGCGACGAAGAAAAGTATATGAAAGTGCAGCCTTTCGTCGACGCGATTGCGGATATTCCCGTGCTCTCCGGCTTCAAGGATCAGCTTGAAATGTTCTCGTCCTATCTCACCGTGTGGGACGAAATGACCGACAACACAACGCTTCTGAACCAGCAGTACGAACTTCTGGGCAATTCCAAATGGCCGACGAATTACGACGAAGTCGTGCTTGTCGTCGACCGCAAAAACCAAATTAACGACTATACGCTCTTTGCGCTCGGGCTTAAATCGAAAGAAGATATCGGCAGCGCGTTGGGCGGCTCGACCGGCGGCGAAAACAGTTTCAGCAACTCCACGTTTTCGATAAGCGATATTATCGGTGAAAACGGAAATGAGCCCCTGCAATACCAAATCGCCACGGGTTGCGACTATTATCACAAAAACGGCGAAACGGGAAAATGGGAAAAAATTTCCGCAAGGGACGATCAACGCGCAAAAACCTTTATCGACGGCGAGACCGACGGCAGAAAAAACACCGTGAACGTGAAAGTCGTGGGCGTGGTACGTCCCCGCGAAGACGCAAACGTTACGTCGATAAACGGCAACATCGGCTACACCGCCGCCCTGTCCAGATACCTTTCGGAGCGCGCGTCGGAACATCCGCTTGTCAAGGCGTTGAACAACGACGAGGTCGGTATCAGCGAAATCGATCCGAGCGGCGATTATGATTCTCTCATGCTGAAACTCGGCGTGTCCGACGTCGACAAACCCAAGAAAATCAAAATTTATGCAAGTTCTTTCGACTCGAAAGAGAAAATCCTTGCTTTCCTTGACAACTACAACGCGACTCTTCAGGCAAACGGCGAAACTCCCGTAAAATACAGCGACAACCTGTCGATGATAATGGCATACGTGGAGTCGATGACCGCAACCATAACGGGCGTACTCATAGGTTTTGCCGCGATATCCCTGATTGTTTCGTCGATAATGATTGCAATCATAATATATACGTCGGTCATTGAAAGGAAGAAAGAAATCGGCGTATTAAGAAGTATCGGCGCAAGGAAACTCGACGTGTCGGGCGTATTCATTGCGGAATCGGGCATTATCGGCTGTCTGTCGGGCGTGCTGGGCATTGCGATATCGTATATACTGATTTTGCCGATAAACGCGGTCATTGCAAAGCTGTTCAGCGTACAGCACCTTGCGACGCTTTCCTGGTGGCAGCCGCTTATGATGTTTGGTATCAGCGTCGTATTGGCGGTGCTTGCGGGATTTGTCCCGGCGCATATGGCGGCAAACAAGGATCCTGTCGAGTGCCTGCGCTCCGAATAACAAACGATTCCACAAGGACGGAAAAATTCCGTCCCATTCCGTGCAACGCACTTTATGTCATTGCGAGCGTAGCGTGGCAATCTCCCGGAAGGGAATCCGCATTGCTTTCGCAGTGATATTGTCTCCGACAGTGATATTGTCTTCGACAGTGATATTGCTTACGCAGTGATATTTGCCCTTTGGGCAAGTTGTGGATAAATTATCTTGAAGAATGAAATCGCCGTCGAACGCACGGACTCCCCCGTATACAAAAACAACCGCGGTTGCGGTTGTTTTTTGGTGTACCCGGGGGGAGTCGAACCCTCGACACCCGGCGTCGGAGGCCGGTGCTCTATCCAACTGAGCTACGGATACGTCTATGACGGATTATAGCACAAAACGGGCGGATAGAGCAACTTTATTAAAACTTATCGGAAAAATTGCCAAAAAAAGACAATTTTTAATCCGTAACGTGCCGCAGGCATATCGCTTTTGCGTGCAAGATTCTTTTGTTTTTTCACCAAGGAAAAACCGTCCGAAATACGGACGGTTTTTTGTTGTTTGGATTTATTGTTTTTTGTTGAACTATGCTTTGTTGATGTTTGTTGTTTTTACCGAACAATGCTTTGTTGATGTTTGTTACTATTTACCGAACAATGCTTTGTTGATGTTTGTTGTTTTTACCGAACAATGCGTTGTTGGTTTATTGCTTTTTGTTGAACAGTGCTTTGATTGCGGAAATTAAATCGGCAAACGATTTCTTCTTCACGACAAACCAGAAGATTGCAAATCCGACAATTCCGACGCCTGCAATGCTTCCGATCACGATGCCCGCAATCTGTCCGCCGGACAGTCCGTTTTTATCGGGAGCGGGTGCGATTTCGCCGTCAATCGTGCCGCCGCCCGGTGCTTTGTCCTGATATACGGCGGTAAGGACCATTCCTTCCTTTACCTCAAAGGTATATTCCTTTTGGGTGCTGACGATTTTTCCGCTTGCGTCCTGCCAGCCAACGAACTCTTTGCCTTCTGCCGGCTCATTCGCTGTTACGGTTACGCTTTCGCCATATTTTGCTTTTGTCTTGTCTGCTGTTCCATCGTTTACAGTAATAGTGTACTCGATATCTTCGTAATTTGCGGTTGCCGTCACGTCGTTTGCAGGCATATTGAAAGTAAGGCTTGTTTTGGTTGTATCAATACCGCTTATTCCAACAATCGTCCAACCCGAAAATTTCTTTCCGGTTGCAGGCTCGTCTGCCGTAATGGTTACGCTTGCGCCCTCTACGTATACACCACCGCCCGTTCCGTTGTTTACGGTAAGGCTATAAGAAGCTACGCCGCTTTCCGGAACGGTCACGGTAATAGACGGGCTTGCGTCGTAATTAAACTTTGCCTTATATCTTATTTCGTATTTGCCCGACGAAAGTCCGGTAATCGAACTGCCCGTTCCCTGAGTCCACAAAGCATCACCCGCTTTACGATATTCCATATCGTTGCCTATTCCATGAATAATACCGTCGTTTGCAGAGGAAGAAGTCGGGGCAACAGTGGTAATTCTCGAAGCGTCGGGCATGTTTTGACTTGCGTTTGCGATAGTAAATTTCCACGACGCGTCGTGTATTTTTCCGACCGGATTAAAGTTTTCGGTACTACTTACGTTGACGTATACTTTATATTCGCCCGCGTCTACCGGTTCGAGCACAACTGACTCGCCACACTTGTAATCAAAGTCTAAATATCCCGTATAGTTGAATTCATCCTTTATCTTCACGCTCGGACGTTTTCCACTATTGTCGTACACAAGGTTTGACGGCGGAGTAAATATAAAGTCTTCCGCTTTGGCTGTTCTTTTTTTAATGGTCCACTTGACTATTCTTGAACGTTCGGTATAGCCGTCACTCCACTTATATCCGCTTTCCAACGTTGCGGTCGCTTTATATTCGCCTGCGTTTGTGGCGCTATGGTTCGCAAGCGTATAGCCTTCGCCTTCTTCCACGCCGCTTTGCGGTTTTCCGTTATACTCAATGTCCTTAACCTTTGGATACAGGACTTTTTTAAGCGGAGCAATGATATTAAATTTTGCGTCCGAATTGCTTTCGACAGTCAAATCGCTTGCAAGTCCCGTGATATTTGTCTTTGGAATCGTGATTTCTACAAACTGGTCGCTAGGAGCAGTAGGCGTACCGCTGACGGTGATTCTCGCCTCGGTATCGCTTATTCTCTTAATAGACTGAACAAGCCCGTTAGGAAGATTTGTTATCCAATCACCCGAAAGAGTGGTTTCAAATGTATATCCCGTAAGTGTAACGGTAATATCCGTGTTTGTAATCGGTTCGCCTTGCTCACCGGAAATAGTTACGCTATCTATGGTTGCTTTCCTTTCGGTGTAGTCCACGGTGAACGGCTCGCTGTATATAGTTGTTCCGTTATACTGAACCGTAACGACATATTGTCCGTTAGGCATGCTACTTTCATATATGTCTGCTTCATGAGTAGTGCCTTCCAACAGCATAAAATTAGACAGTATGTTATTTTCAAGATCGTTTATCGAGTAAAATTTAAGCCACTCCTCTTTATTGTTCGAAATAATCGTGCAAGTAACTGTTCCTTTTGTATCGCTTATTCTTTCAAAAATAGGTTGTTCGGTAAACGCTTTATAATTTGCGTAAACTATTGTGCCCTTGTTCGGAACGGTAAGTATCGCTCCGTTTTGCCTTGTTGCGTTTGTTATAACTGCGTCACTTGCAAACGAAAACCATTTGTCAAACGGTATGTTTGTCGTATTCGTTTCACTCACTTGCAAATTTGGCGCATTCAAAGTGATTTTATCGCCTGCAAGGAACTTTCCCTCATTTGTATTCAAACTTTCCGGTACGCCCGGGCCTGCAAGTGTGCCGTTTTTTGCCACCACATAGCGCGGTGTGCCATAGCGGTAGGACGCATAGCAATTTTCGCTATCTTTGTTTATAGCGTGGGTTGTACTATCTACTTCATCACTACCGGCAATAGGTCCACCGTCTCTCCCGTCCTTTTTCCATTTGACCGTCATATCTTTGATTTTGGTATACGTTGCGTTGCTCGCGTTAATGCCATAACTATAAGCGCTGTCACCGCCTGCCACGGTAGCGTCTATCTCGATTTTGCCGTTTGTATTTATCGTCAGCATATTTTTTACCAAAACACCTTGCGCTCTACCCCTTACGGTATCATTGTTTGTGTTTTTTACGGTAATATCGACGCTTGCATTATCTTGAATTGTTAAGTTCCTTGCAATGATTCCGACGGCATACTCATCTTTTCCGTTCGTTGCAGCGTTGATTGTGACCTTTGCGTTTCCTTCAATCACAACTTCGCCTTGGTCGTAACCGGCGGATGAACCGCCGTCGATTGCAAAGCAACTTTTTCCGACTACGTTATTTGCGTTAAGTGTCAGCGTTCCGTTTCCTCTTATAATAACTCGTCCGCCGCTGGAACTATCCATCAAAACGCAAGAGCTACTGTCTGTAATAACGTTGTCACCGATAAGCTCAATGATATAATAACCCGAGCCTATGGCACTTCTTCCAACTTTTTTACCCTTATAATTGTTAAGAGTCAAAACGCCGTTATTGTATTTGGCAACGTAACCCGACGTAGGGTTGCCTGATTGTTTAACATAAGATTCGTCCAGATACCAACCGCTGTTTAGGATGTTGCCATCACCATTTACAATAATTGAGTCATACGGCGTAAGCGTTTCGCCTTCCGCATAGACCGTACTCGTCGGGCTTGCAAACACGATGCCAAGCATAAGCGCAATGCACATCGTAAGACCTAAAATAAGCGCCAATATCTTTGATTTATTCGCCTTTGTGTGTGTCATAATATTATCTCCTTTTAATTATTTTTGTGGGATATTTTGTATAAAACGCGACTTTACGTCGCAAATATGCTGCATTAAGTCGTTTAGTATATGATAAACAAGTCTATGTCCGAAACAGTGCCGAAATCGAAACTTTTTGCCCCGATTGCTTTCATGGAATAGGCAAAACCGATGGCGTCTTTCGTGCCGATAAGTGCGTTTACCGCCGTCGTGCCGATCTGCATGTTCAGGTTTTCGGCAGTACCTATTTTCAGCACGGCGTTTAGCGTATCAAAAAGATCCGCCGTATCATCAGCCGAAAGATTGTTAAGCGTAAGCGATTTGTGCGTTACGGTATAGGCAAAGCCGTCTTCTTCCGTCTTATCTACGCGAACGGTGGACGAAACGTAAAGGTTATCGGGGATATATTTTTTGAAGTATTTATACGGGAAACCGCCCATATCCGCTTTGAACGGTATAAGGTCGAGTTTTGCCACGACGTTGAAGTCCGCACTGCCGTTTGCGGCAATTTCCGAAAAATCGACTTGCATGACGGTTACGGACACTTCCTTATCGCCCAACTTAATTTTGCCTCCCGTTTGCTCGTAAAAGACCGTCTGGGCAATCGCCCCGACATGCTTTTCGGTGAGGAAAATCGGATCCGTCATACTTTTGCCCGCAAGTGAAGCAAAATTGACCGAGTAACCGTTGTAGCCTTTGTCCTTTTCATAGACGATAAGCCCGTCGATTTTATCATTGACTGCGCTTTTCATATCGACAAAATCCTGCTCGCCGTAGGCATTCGGACAAAGCGCGGTTTCGTCCACGTCTTTTGTGAGCGTTTTCAGTTGTCCCGCGGTGCGGAAAAGGTCTATGCCGTACGTCGTGCGGACGTAGACGTATCCGCCGATGACGGTAACGCCGACGATGGCGATGATGACGACAAGTGTAATAAGTACGCCTTTCAATGCTTTCATATTGTCTCCGCCGCCAAAATAATTGGCGTTTGTTTTTAATAATATTATTTTACCATATTTTACGGGGTTTGTAAAAACAGAATGTCCATTCTGCATTCCGGATTTTCGACGCCGTCTTCTTCCAGCAGAATAAAATATCTGTTAAGCCTGTTTTCGGAGAAGCCGTTATCGAGTTTTTCGTCGTAATCGAACTTCAATTTCATATTATATCCCGATTGGACAAATTCACCGCGCCCGTTGAAAACCGTTGCCTTGACGTTGCCGTTGATAAGCAGCCAGTGCGTGGAAAACCTTTCTTCGACATAGAAGTATTTAAGCGGGAATATCCCGAAATCGGTCTCTATGTACTTGCTGTTCACCACACGGGAGATGGTGGATATATCGAACCCTGTCTTTTCAGCTATGTCCTTAAGCACCATAGGCTTGAGTTTGGTCTCGTCGCCTGATGCAAAATACGCGTACTGATAGTCAAGGATAGCCTGCATGGTCTTGGACAGAGTGTTCTGCCTCTGCTTGAGAGCCTCCACGAACCACTTCGCCGAATCAATCTTCTGACGCACGAAAGCGGCAGCTTCCTTCTGTGCCCGCTCGGAAGAGCCTTTGGCATCGAGCAGCATATCAGCGTATTTCTTGTTGATTCTCAATTCGGGCACGGACGAACGCGGCATGGAGAACGTAAGGTGTCCGTTATCATCTTCAAGTATGAAGTCAGGCACTATCTGCTGAACGTCTTCATACGAGTCATCATTGTCCCCTCCCGGAGAAGGATTGAGACGCAATATCCTGGACATCGCTTTTTTAAGGTCGGCTTCCGTCATCCCTGTCCGCGAGAGAATCTTCTGAAAATGCTTGTTGGTAAATTCCTGAAAATAATTCTCGAGTATATTCTCCGCATCCACTACCTCCTTTGTCTGCTTGCAGGCCCGAAGCTGAAGAAGAAGGCACTCCCGCAGGTCCCTGGCCCCGACACCGGTCGGCTCGAAATCCTGGATAATCTTGAGTATGGAAAGCACTTCCGGCGCTTCGTCACCCGAATGCCATCGGCATTAAAGAGGGGTTAGGCTATATGTTCGGCGACATAGGTAATCTTTTGGTGCTTACGTTTATTTCAACGTTCCTCAAGGTGTTTTATACCGATTCTTTGTTTTCGGGATTTATGACAGATGAAGCGGCACGTGAACGTGTGATGAACGATATTACGGTGCTGTTTCTCGTAACAAGGCTATGGGATGCGATAAACGACCCGCTGTGGGGACTTATTGTTGATGCGCGGCGTCCGACAAAAGAGGGCAAATTCCGTCCTTACATCAAGGTTGTTGCGATTCCTCTTGCGGTGTCATGCATTTTGTGTTTCATGAATTTGCATAAAGTAATAGATAACTATGTCGTTTTGCTTATTTTTGCCTATATTTCATACACGGCTTTCGGTATGCTTTACACGGGAATGAATATTCCCTACGGGTCATTGGCTTCCGTTATTACCGATGATCCCAAAGGCAGGACTCTGCTTTCCACTTTCCGCTCCGTTGGCGGAGGCGTCGGCGGTGCTCCGGTGCAGCTTGTCGGTCAGCTTATAATTTATAAAAAAACGCTCAA
>OQWA01000242.1_pt1 | contig 15065 bp, 17 predicted proteins | sample 1691581 | NCBI WGS metagenome assembly OQWA01 (sample SAMN03418264, study PRJEB22391) | human gut metagenome | biome: human-gut; feature: organic feature; material: feces | host: Homo sapiens | place: Tanzania | collected 2013-01
CTGCCGATTGGTTTTTGCGGAACTTCAATGCAGAAGTCACTTCCTTTACCGATCTCGCTTTTTACGCTGATTGTTCCGTTCATGATTTTGAGCATGTTTTTGACAATATAAAGTCCCAGTCCTGTTCCTTCTATTCCGCTGTTTTCTATTCCTTCACCGCGTTCGAAGGCTTTGAAAATTTTGTCGGTGTATTCGCTCTTTATTCCAATTCCGGTGTCTTTTACGCTTATGCGCAGAAAGAATTCACCGTTTGCATAAACCGAACCCACGCTTACCGTTACAGAACCCTGATGTGTGTATTTTATTGCGTTGCCTACAAGATTCATGAGAACCTGACGCATCTTTTTTTCATCTCCGTCAAGTTCAACAGGTACTTCATTTTCTATGCAGATTTTGAATTCAATTTTTTTTGTGCGTGTCCTTACTTCGGCAACAGCTTTTATTTCCTTTAACAAATCGGGCAGCTGGTAAACGTCATTGTTGAGCATTATGCGGTTTGCTTCGAGTTTTGAAATGTCAAGAATATCGTTTATGAGTTCAACCAGATTGTGTGCAGATACAGCGACCATTCTTGCAGATTCGAGCGTTTTTTCATCGGTGCTGTCGCGAAGAATTATTTCGTTCATTCCGATTATTCCGTTAACCGGAGTTCTTATTTCGTGGCTCATTCTTGCAAGAAAATTTGATTTTGCTATGTTTGCACTTTCTGCCTTGCGTTCAGATTCCTGAAGCCTTACGATGTAGTCGCGTTTTTCGGTCAGGTCGTTGATGATTACAATGTAGCAGCTGGTGTCGCCGTATTCATCAGTGATTCTGTTTATTTCAATTGAACAGTAACGGTTATTTATTTTGCATTCTGCTTCACGTATGCTTTTATCGCCTTTGAATGTAAGACAGTCGACGGGCAGTGAAAAAAGTTCCCACAGTCTGCTCTGCTTTAAATCGTCTTCTATCATTCCGAAGAATTCACGCGCACCGGTGTTTTCCATGGAAAGATATTCTTTTTCATCGAAGAAAAGAATCGGCGTGCTTACTGAATTGGAAACGTATTTTGAAATATTTTCTATGTTTATTTCAGATGCAAGCTGGAATTTAAGAACACTGGCTACCATTAAAACGCCTATTCCCTGCGTAAAGGTGCTGGTCGGAATTGCCGTGAATCCAAAGACAGGAAGCAGTGTGTCAAAAATCATTCCTATCATAATGACGATGCAGCAGATTGCCAGTTTTCCTGCAACAATGCGCAGTCTTTTTCTTCCTGCCTGCATACGCATTAAAATAAGCAGAATAAAAAAGTTCAGTCCGATGAGTGCGCAGAAAATATTGTACAGCGTATTGAATATGTTTGGAATAAAGGTGTAGGACATTCCGGCTTTTGTAGAAAAATAAGTGACGCTGTTGGGACCGATTATAAAAGGCCACAGTGCGCATCCTACAAAAGTTACCACTCTGGTATAATTTTTGAACGCTTTGTGCGAAGTAAGGTAATGCGTCATAAAGGCGGTGATAAATACAAACAGCAGGAACACGCCAATCATTCCGGCAGCGCGGAAAATTCTTGCATGTTCAGGATTTGTGCTGTTCCACATAAGGGCAAAGGAAAAACTCCAGAGTGCACTGAAAAAAGCGCATATTCCGTAGAGCCGGCATTGTCTGTTGCGGATTTCTTTGCGGAACATGCGACAGCCCTGAATAAGAGTCAGCAGTCCTACTGTGTAAAGTACGGTTGAAATAATCCTTGCCAAAATAGTGTAATTCCCTTTTCCCATTTTACCATGATTATGCAGATTTTTCACTATTTTTTTCTATAAACGAGCTTTGTCAAGTGCCCTATACTTATATAAAAAAAAATGATACAATATACAGTCATGGGAAAGGTATTTGTTTTTGTAAACCAAAAGGGCGGTGTCGGTAAGACTACGTCTGCCATCAATATAGGCGCTTACATAGCCTTGTCAGATAAAAAAGTGCTTCTTGTGGACTTTGACAGTCAGGGAAATATGTCCAGCGGAGTAGGAGTCAGCAAAAAAAAGCCGACTATTTACGAACTTCTTGCAGGGCAGTCGACTCCCGAAGAGACAATAAAGCACACTGCTGTAAAAAATCTTGATACAATAAGTGCTTCAATAGATCTTTCCGGAGCGGCAATAGAACTTGTTGACCAGGAAAACCGTGAATTCTTTCTTAAAAATGCACTTGCGCCCGTCCGCGACAAATACGATTATATTCTGATTGACTGCCCGCCTTCCCTCGGAATACTTACGCTTAACGGACTTGCGGCAGCCGATGCGATTCTTGTTCCCATGCAGTGCGAATATTTTGCCCTTGAAGGAATTACGCTACTTCTTCAGACTGTAAAAAAAGTTCAGGAAAATATAAACAAAAATCTTGTCATAGGCGGAATATTTTTTACCATGTATGACAGCCGTACCCGTCTTGCACAGGATGTTGTAATGCAGGTAAAAAGTTATTTTAAGGATGTTGTCTTTAACACAATAATTCCAAGAAACGTAAGACTTTCAGAAGCTCCGTCACACGGGGAACCAATTTGTCTTTACGACCCGAATTGTGTTGGTGCCAAAAGTTATCAGAAACTTGCGGAAGAGGTAATTGCACGTGGCTAAGGGATTAGGTAAAGGACTTGGCGCGCTGATGGAAGATGCTTCAGCCGAACAGGATGACACTTTTGTTTCTTCTGCAGTAACAGCCGCACCGGTAGAAAATAATAAAAAACTTCCTGCGGGAATAGAAGCCGACGAAAACGGAACTCTCTGGGTAAATCCATTTCTGTTAAAGCCTAATCCAAGACAGCCCCGCCAGTATTTTGACGAAGACAAACTTGGTGAGTTGACTGAGTCGGTGCGCCAGGAAGGTGTTCTTTCGCCCATAATGATTGAAGATGCCGGTGACGGTTCTTTCTATATTATTGCCGGTGAACGGCGCACTAGGGCTGCAAGGGCTGCGGGGCTTTCCCGTGTTCCTGTACAGTTGCGCCAGTATTCGGACGTACGCAAGCTTGAAGTTGCACTTATAGAAAATATCCAGCGCACTGACCTTAACCCGGTGGAAGAAGCGCAGGCATATTACAAGCTTATGGAAATAGGCAATTATACGCAGGACGATGTTGCGCGGCGTGTCGGTAAAAACCGTTCCACTGTTGCAAACTGTCTGCGTCTGCTCAAACTTCCCGAAGATATGCAGCACGCTCTTGTTACCGAAACAATTACTGCAGGTCATGCACGCGCACTTCTGAGCGTAGACAATTCTTCGGAACAGCGCATTCTGTTCGGAAAAATTGTGGGACAGGGACTTTCTGTTCGCCAGGCAGAAGCACTTGCCAAAGAAACAAAGCAGCAGCGTGTTCCGCCGGCAGAAGACGATCCTTCAAAAGGCATAGACAAGCGCGACCCGAACTTTGTGGCTCTTGAACAAAAACTTATAGAAACTCTTGGAACAAAAGTTCAGCTTAAGGGAAGTTTTGACAGAGGCTCTATTGTGATTGACTATTTTAGCGCCGAAGATTTGGATCGCATTTACAATATTATTGTCAGAGATGCAAACTGAATTTTTTAAAACTTGCGGGTCTGTGGTTGCGGGTCATAAAGACTTTGCAGAGGAATACCACAAAATTCTTTGCTTGGAATATCCCGCTTTTTTAAAAAAATACGAAGCACTTTCTGTTTTGCAGAGGCTACGCGGAATTGGTCTTTTGTGTGGAACTGACTGGACACCTCTTTTTAAGAATTCATTTTTTTATTCAAGGTTTGATCATTCCGTGGGAACAGCTCTTATCGTCTGGAATTTTACGCACGACAAAAAACAGACGGTTGCGGCTCTTCTTCACGATGTTTCGACACCGGCATTCAGTCATGTAACAGATTTTAGAAACGGCGATGCACTTACGCAGGAAAGCACGGAGTCGCTTAACGCAGCAATGATTCATGATGATAAAGATTTGGCTGCGGTTTTGGAACAGGACGGTCTTACTGCAGCTGATGTTGACGACTACCACAGGTTTTCGGTTGCAGACAATAAAATGCCTTCGCTTAGTGCAGACCGTCTTGAGTATATGTACCCGAGCGGTGCGGCTTTGGATGAAAGCTGGACGCTTGAAGAAATCAAAAAAAATTATTCTGCCGTGAAAATTCTTTATGACAAAAACGGAATTGCAGAACTTGGTTTTTCTGACTTGCACGAAGCTGTTCTTTATACAAAACGTTTCTGTTCAATAAGTCTGATTCTTCAGCATAACGAAGATAAAGTTGCAATGCAGCTTATGGCAGACCTTGTTTCATGTGCGGTGGAAAATTCTATTGTTTGCGAAAAAGATTTGTATACATTTTCTGAACGTGAACTGATGCAGATATTCTGCGATTATGCAAAAAAAAATCCGTCCGGAACTTTTGCAAAATATTTTTTTACATTTACTTCGATGACTCAAATTGAACACCGCGAAACAGAACCTTCTGCAAAAAAAGATTTTTACTGTGTGAATGTAAATGTAAAGAAGCGTTACGTTGACCCGCTTGTTGAACTTAACGGCGTCCGTTCCTGTGCGCGTGTTTCAGAACTGAATGCAGACGCCGACTGTTGCATAAACGCATTTTTGAATTACAGGGATACAGAGTTTGGCTGTGTACGGTGGGCGTCATGCAGATAGAAAAACCGCGCAAAATAATTTTTATAGGCTCTGACTCGCGGCTTTTGAAAAAATGGGCGGCTGCAAATATTACAGAAGTTATTTCTTCAATAAGTTTTTTGGACAACCTTCTGCCACGTTTTGTTCCAGACCTGATTGTTTTTGAAAATGTGCGTGACGTTGACATTGCAGAAATACGCCGCAACGAACTTCTGGTTTTTGTTCCTGTTCTGGTAGCAGCCGACTCTTTTGAAAGTTTTTCAAACCTTGCAGGAATTGCCGGCTTTCCGCGTGTCCTTCTGTGCAACACATGCGTGGCTTTGTCTGACGCATTTTATTCTGAATTAAAAAAAATCTTTTCTTCAAAGAAAAATATTCTTCCGGCAAGAACAGGCGCTATCGTTAAGTATGCTGTTCTTTTTATAAACAAAAATATTTCCAAAGCGCTTACACGCGAAATGATTGCTTCACAACTTGGTGTTGCCGAAGATTACCTTTCAAGAATTTTCAAAAAGGAACTGGGCATTTCTTTGTGGAACTACGTGAATGAATTCAGGCTTTTTACCGCAAGAAATCTTCTTGTTAAAACAGGAATGACTGTTTCTGAAGTTTCTCGTGAATGCGGAATTGCAGATGCGGCTTACTTTAGCAGACTGTATTCTTCTTTTTACGGACATTCCCCTTTGGCAGAGCGCCACTGATTTTTATGTTAATGGACTTTTAATTTTTGCTGTGATATAATCTTCTTATGAAGAATACCCTTAAAAACGAACTTGCCGTCTGTGGATTTGCTGCGGTTAAAACACTTGAAAAAATCAACTGGCAGAGAATACAGAGACTTTATTTTACAGACGAACGTGCTCCTCTTTTTGGCGGTCTTTGTAAAAAACTTGCGGCTGCAAAAAAACCGTACAATAAAGTAAAGGATCCTGTAGAACTGGAAAAACTTTGCGGCAGCGTTCACCATCAGGGAGTTGTTGCAATGATTGAACCTCCTGTGATTGAACCTCTTACTACAGATATTACTGCCACCTGGGTTTCTGCCGGTGAAAGTGCCGTGCTTCTTGATCGTGTAGGCAATGCAAATAATCTTGGCGCAATTGTAAGAAGCGCAGCTTTTTTTGGAATAAAGAATATCGTTATTCCGCTCGATGAAGCCCAGTCTTCTGTTACGACAAGCAGTTACCGTGTCGCAGAAGGCGGAATGGAATTTGTTCACATTTATTCCATCAAATCAATTCCTTTTCTGCTTAAAGATATGGCCGGCAAAATGGTCAGAATAGGAACTGCTCTTGATGCAAAAAAAAGTGTTTCAGAACTTTCTGAACTCTGTGCGGGAAAGCCTGCAATTATTGTTCTTGGAAACGAAGAAAACGGAATAAGCAGTGCAGTAAGGGAAAACTGTGACTATACTGTAATTATTCCTTTTGCCGGAATGAATTCCACTGCAGAAACTCCGAATGTAGACAGCCTTAATGTTGCCCAAGCATCTTCTGTAATTATGTACGAACTTACAAGACGTGCTCTTGAGGAGGAAAAGGTTGACAAGTGACGTTTTCTGTTTTCTTAAAAAATTTGTTCTGTTTGCACTGACGTCTTTTTTTACTGGAACACTTGCTTTTGCTTCTGACACAAAGTCCCCGGTGTTTGCATATTCTGTGCCTGTTGACGCTTCTATTCTGGGTGGCGGACTTGCTCTGACTGCGGCTTCTTATACAGTGCAGCGTTATGGCGGTCTTCCTGAATGGGACGGTAAAAAGTTTGACATTTCAGATGTAAATGCCTTTGACCGTTGGGCCGCCCGTCCTTACAACAGTGCTCTGGATTATACCGGTACAGGTGTTCTTGCTGCCGGAATGATTCTTCCCGCCGCCGTGTTTGGAACAGCCGCTGCACTTGGCGAACTTGAGTCCGGGGAGCTTCCGGGACTGGCTATTATGTATGCAGAAAGCTTGGCTGTCGCTTTTTCTACAAAAAATCTTCTTAAGTATGCTTTTCACAGGGTAAGGCCTTACATGTATTTTGATACAATTGACAGCGGTGCAATAGATAATTTTGACTTTGAACTTTCATGGCCAAGCGGTCACACAACGAATGCTTTTATGAGTGCCGGTTTTTTGACTTACGTGTTCGCGGCTTATTATCCAACATCGCAATGGCGTATTCCTCTGACTGCAGTTTCCTATGCATTTGCCGCGGGAACGGGAGTGCTTCGTATTCTTAGCGGAAATCATTTTATTACCGATGTTTTGAGCGGCGCGGTTCTGGGTACACTGTGCGGAATAGGCATTCCATTTATTCACCGCAAAATGGCGAAGAACAGCAGCATTAACGGTACTTCCGGCGGTAATGTTTCTGTTGCAGTAAGTCCGCTTGGTTTTAATGTTTCTCTTAAACTCTAGATGTAATATCCAATATTTTTTTTTGCGCAGGCTGAATCAACAAGGTCTTCCAGCGTCTTTGAGTTAAGGTAGTCGTTTATTACTTTGTTAAGGCCGCTCCACAAATCAAGTGTGGGGCAGTCTTTTCTTTTTGGACATGTATTTTCTGTCTGGGCAAGACATGCTACAGGTGAAAGATCGCCTTCTGTTATGCGCAGAATTTCTCCTACAGTATATTCTGCCGGTTTTTTTGCCAGTTTGTAGCCGCCCTGAGGTCCCCTTACACTTTGCAAAAGTCCGAATTTGCTTAAAAGAGACGTAATCTGTTCCAGGTATTTTATGCTTATTTCCTGACGTTCAGATATGTCTTTGAGGGCAGTGTATTCTGTGCTGTCGTGTTGTGCGAGATCTATCATAAATCTAAGTGCGTAACGTCCGCGTGTGGAAATTTTCATAATTGTTCCTATTTCCTATTAATATACTATATTTTTATTGTGCTGTCTATACTCAATTATTTTTGGCAGCCTGGTGAAAATAACATATTGACAAAGTGAAGGGGGGGGTAGAATAAACCAACTTTCAATAAAAATTGGATGGAGGTTTTTATGAAGAAAATTATTTTGGCTGTACTTTGTGCTGCTACACTCGGACTTACCAGTTGTAGTACTGTCAAACCAGTTTGTGCAACAAGCAACGAATTGGGACGTAAAGTTGGAACAGCTACTGCTGGAACATTGTTTGGATTGATTCCGATTCCTTTTGACGGAGACTATTCAATCAAGAAGGCTGCAACAAACAGCGGAATTACCAAAATTTCAACTGTAGATGTAAAAGACTACTACAGTATTTTTGGTATCTGGGTTTCTAAAACAACTATTGTTACTGGTGAGTAATATTAAAAGGCGTTTCAATTTTTTTTGGAGCGCCTTTTTGAATTTCATTTTGATTTGTGCTTTCTGATATGAAAAAAATTATTCAGTTTTTGCTTCCTGTCTTATTGGCATTTGTTTCCTGTACATCTACAAATGATCTTCTGGTTTTTTCAAGATCTGACGGAAGCTACATGTATCATTCAATTTGCGGCAGGACAAAAGGAAAAGATGTAGAGTTTCTTTCTGCTGATTTAACTGTAAATGAAAAAGACGGTTGTTTGAGTGATGATATGACCGTTGACTATACTTTGGTTTGCAATGGCAAGGCAGAAAACGCGTTGACAGGATTTATTGCAAATGGAAAAAAATATGAATTGGAAAATCAACAGATTCTTACAAAAGAAATTTATAAAAAAAGCAAACTGTCTGTAAGAATTACATCATCACTTGAGAAAAAATCAGCAGAAGAACTGATACACAGTGGAGCACGAATATCTTTCTTTGTAAAAACTGATGACTTTTATGAGGAATTGAATTTACCGAATATGGAAAATAGTTTTGAACAGTTAAGGATAATGTTTTGAAAACAAAATTACCGTTTTTTGAATTTATATTTTTCATTACAATTTGTCTGTCTCTATTTTCATGCTATGATAATAAACAGCTTGTAGGAACTTGGAAAAATTCATCAAAACAAAAATCTGAACTCTGTCTTATTCCGGATAATCCTGAATCTCATTTTGCAGATTGTGTATATTCAAAAACTGTAACATATTTTTTTTATGAGGACGGGAGTTTTAAGAAATCTGTTTTTCAAAATGTAATTTCTTTTGATTTAAATTACTCTGATTCTTTTGAAAAAGATTATAAAGAAGCTGCAGACTTATTGAATACCACTGATGTAAAGAATAAACTTATGTCGGATGTTGGATATGAAATAAAAGGAACCTATTCTGTTCGCAAAAACAGGCTGCTGAATTTCGTCAATGAAAAATTGATTACAACTTCTGACGGTGAAAATAAAGAAATATCTTATTCAGAAATTCCTGAAGAATCTGGATTTGAAAATCCAATAAATTCATTCGGATTTTATATTGAAGAAGGATCATTGTTTATATTTGATTCTCAACTTCAACAATATGTAAAATATAGAAAATTGAATTAACTTCGTAGTTCCGTATGGAAAAAAATTGCGGCTGATGGTATATTTTATTCGGGGTATGTATGTCATTGGTTACGAAACGTGCGCTTGAAGCTTCTCTTAAAAATCTTTTGCTTAAGAAGCCGCTTGATAAAATTACAATAAACGATATTGCAGATGATTGCGGCATTAACCGTATGACATTTTATTACCATTTCCGTGATATTTACGATTTGGTTGAATGGTCATGCGCAGAAGATGCAAAAAAAGCCCTTGACGGAAAAAAAACATATCAAACCTGGCAGCAGGGACTTCTTCAGATTTTTGAGGCAGTAAAAGAAAATAAGCCTTTTATAATGAACGTTTACCGTTCCGTAAGCCGCGAACAGGTTGAACAATATCTTTATAAAGTTACTTACGGTCTTTTGATGGATGTTGTAAATGAAGAAGCTGCAAACGAAGCCTCAAACGAAAACGACAAATCTTTTATAGCACATTTTTATAAATATGCTTTTGTCGGAATTATGCTTGACTGGATTCGAGGTGGTATGGAAGAAAATCCGAAAATTATTGTCGAACACATTTCTCTTCTAATGCACGGAAACTTTTCACGCGCGCTCAAAGCGTTTCGAACAGGAAAGACTGAATAATTCCAGCAGAAAATTTAATCAATTCAATCAATTTGATAAAATTTCTATCACTTCAAAAATATTGCTCATTGTTTCTGATTTTAAAAGTACTATATTGAATACATAAAATGAAGCTCAAAAAATGATTTTGTTTTGAGCAACCTTAAAAAATCAACGGAGGTATTTTTATGTATTATTCAAACGGAAATTATGAAGCATTTGCACGTCCTCAAAAACCTGAAAATGTAGACTGCAAGTCAGCGTATTTAATCGGAAGCGGTCTTGCTTCCTTATCAGCCGCCTGTTTTCTTGTACGAGACGGACAGATGGCAGGAAAAAACATTCACATTCTTGAATCAGCCGATCACGCAGGCGGTGCTCTTGACGGAGACCAGATGTCAACTGTCGGTTACGTAATGCGTGGCGGACGCGAAATGGACAATCACTTTGAATGTATGTGGGATTTGTTCCGCTCAATTCCTTCTATTGAAACTGAAGGCGTTAGTATTCTTGATGAATATTACTGGCTTAACAAAAAAGATCCGAACTATTCACTCTGCCGTGCAACAGTAAACCGCGGACAGGATGCTGGAACTCAGAATAAATTCGGTCTTTCTGACAAAGGCGCAATGGAAATCATGAAACTTTTCATGACTCCAGATGAACAGCTTGCAAATGTTAAAATGACAGAAATCTTTGACGACGAAGTTTTCAAAACAAATTTCTGGATGTACTGGCGCACAATGTTTGCTTTCAAAGACGACCAGAGTGCACTCGAAATGAAGCGCTACATGCAGCGTTATATTCATCACATCGGAGGCCTTCCTGATTTTACGGCACTCAGGTTTACAAAATACAATCAGTATGAATCAATGGTTCTCCCCATGATTAAATATCTTGAAGAACATGGAGTTCAATTTCACTACAATACAAAAGTAATGAATGTTCTTTTTGATATTCAGAAATCCAAAAAACTTGCAAAAACAATTGTTGTTGAATGCGGTGGAAAAACTGAAAATATCGATTTGACCGAAGATGACCTGGTCTTCTATACAAACGGAAGTAATGTTGAAAACTCGACTTACGGAAGCCAGACAAAAGCTACAGGAATTGACAAGGAAATTCACGAAGGCGGAACATTCAGTCTTTGGAGAAAAATTGCCGCGCAGGATCCATCATTCGGCCGTCCTGACAAATTCTGTATGGACACAGAAGACAGTAACTGGGTAAGTGCCACAGTAAATACTTTGGATGAAAAAATTCTTCCTTATATTAAAAAAATCTGTAAACGCGACCCGCTTTCAGGAAAAGTTGTTACCGGCGGAATCGTAACTGTAGAAGATTCATCATGGCTTTTAAGCTGGACGATTAACCGTCAGCCACAGTTCAGAAACCAGCCTAAAGGACAGGTTCTCGTATGGCTTTACGGAATGTTCTCTGACAAACCTGGCGACTTTATAAAAAAGGCTATGCGTGACTGTACAGGAATGGAAATCTGCGAAGAGTGGCTTTATCATCTTGGTGTTCCTGAAGACCAGATTGAAGAACTTGCAAAAAACAGCGCAAACACCGTTCCTGTAATGATGCCGTTTGCAAGTGCTTATTTCCAGCCGCGTGAAGAAGGTGACCGCCCGAATGTCGTTCCTGAAGGTTCAGTAAATTTTGCATTTATCGGAAACTTTGCAGAAACACCACGCGACACTGTTTTCACAACTGAATATTCAATCCGTACCGCAATGGAAGCCGTTTATACTCTGTTGAATATTGACCGCGGAGTCCCTGAAGTCTGGGGAAGTGTTTATGATATTCGCGATTTACTCGATGCAACTGTTGCCTTGCGTGACGGAAAGAAAATTACCGACATGAAACTTGGCTTTATAGAAAAGATAGTGTTGAATTCTGTTCTTAAAAAGATTGACAATACAGAAGTTTCAAAACTTCTGAAAAAACATCAGGTAATTTAACAGACTGCAGATGGCCGCTGTTCAATTAATTGAAGAAAATTCTTCTTTGGTTGGTCGGCGGCTTTTTTTATTTACGCGAGGAATAGCGCATTCAATATTCAAACTCAAGTCTGCGTTAGTTCTTCTGCTTTTTCCTGAACTTTCTGCGCAAGTTCTTTTGGAGAATTTTTGTTTGCGGTAATGATGCGTACGAATACACTTCCTGCAACGATTGCTTCTACATATGGAGCAACTACTTTTGCCTGTGTTCCGCTTGAGATTCCGAAACCGCCGTAAATCTTTGCTGAACCGGCTGAAACTTTTTTAAGGAATTCAATTGTGGCAGAATCTATTGTTGTTTCTGTTCCTGTAATTCCTGCGCGAAGGGCGGCGTAGATGTGTTTGAATCCAAAGTTGGCAAGTTTTTCAAGACGACTGTCACTCATGCTTGGTGCCGCAACCGGTATGTTTTCCATTCCGTTTTCTTCACAGGCTTTTGTAAGTCCTTCATCGCAGTCAAACGGAAGGTCTGGAATAATCATTCCTTTTACTCCGGCTGCTGCTGCTTTTTTACAGAAGTTTTCGATTCCGGGTGTGTAAATTAAAGAACCGTAACTCATTAAATAAATTGTTGTGTCCGGAAATTCTTTGTGCAGTTTTGAAATAAATTCAAGTCCGTCCTGAGTTTTATACCCTCGTTTTAAAACTTCTGTACATGCAGTCTGGATTGCAGGACCGTCGGCACTTGGGTCACTGAACGGAAGCTGTATTTCAAGAATGTCTGCTCCGCCTTTTACAAGAGCTTTTGCCGCTTCAAATGCTATTTCGTCTGTCGGGTAACCTGCCACAAGATGGCTCATCAATTTTATTTTATTCATTTTATTCCTCTATTTTGTCTGCATGATTTTTGCGTTGTGAATATCTTTGTTTTCTTCAAGCCGTTCAATTTCTGCATGAAGGAAATTAATCCATTCTTCACGGCGGAATACAGGACTTGTGATAAATACATCTTTGTCTCCGCGTCCACTCATGTTGATTATAACAGCCTGGTCAGCCGGCAGTTCTTTTGCAATTTTCATTGCGGCGGCTCCTGCGTGTGCGCTTTCAAGTGCAAATAAAATTCCTTCGTTTTTTGCAAAGAAATTTACGGCATCCAGCGCTTCATCATCTTTTATTGCACAGAATTCCACGCGTCCCGATTTTCCTAAAGCGGCAAGTTGTGGTCCTATTCCACAATAGTCAAGTCCTGCGCTGATTGAGCGTGTTGGTAAAGCCTGTCCGTCGTCGTCCAAAAGAAAGCGGCTTTTGTATCCCTGAAGAATTCCGTCGCGGGCTGCGTTTCCTGTCATGCGGCTGGCGTTTTCACCGACATTCGGTCCTATTCCGCCTGCTTCTGCACCGATAAGGCGTGGTTCTTTTTTGTCAATGAAAGGGCTGAAAAATCCTATTGAATTTGATCCGCCACCGACACAGGCCACCATTGCACCGATTTTTATTCCGCGCTGTTCACACTGTTCTTTTACTTCGTAACCGATTACAGACTGGAACTCGCGTACAATGTCAGGGAACGGAGCAGGACCGAGTGCACTTCCCAAAACATAATGTGTGTTTTCGAAATTTGCAGCCCAATCACGCATTGCTTCGTTTACTGCATCTTTTAATGTTCTGCTGCCCGATGTTACTGCGCGTACTTTTGCACCGTAAAGTTCCATTGCGGCAACATTCGGCTGCTGGCGTCTTACATCGACTTCGCCCATGTAAACTATACATTCAAGTCCCAGTTTTGCGCAGGCTGCTGCAGTTGCAACTCCGTGCTGTCCGGCGCCTGTTTCTGCAATTATGCGTGTCTTTCCCATTTTTTTTGCGAGAAGACACTGACCGATTGCGTTGTTTATTTTGTGTGCGCCTGTGTTTGCAAGTCCTTCGAGCTTTATGTAAATCTGCGCGCCGCCCAAAAGTTTTGTTGCTGTGGGAGCAAAATAAAGCGGAGTTTCCCTTCCGATATAATCGCGGCGGATTGTGTTGAGTTCATCAAGAAATTCTTTGTCCTGCATATAATGTTTGAATGCAGATTGAAGTTCGTCAAGAGGCCGTCTCAAAACTTCTGCAACATATTTTCCGCCATATTCATTAAAAAATCCGTCTGTTGATTCTTTCATTTTATTTATTCTCCATAAGAAATTTTTTCAAAAATTCTGTCTATTTTACCGTAATCTTTTTTTCCTGTAACAGTTTCTGTTCCGCCTGAAATATCTATCAGTTCGGGATTGAATTTCTGAACAAGTTCAAAAACATTTTCAGGAGTAATTCCGCCGGCAAGCCATAGTTCACCGTTGGCAGGTTTTTTGTATTCGTGATTTTTTGAATCCTGAATAAATCGCGGTTCACCAAAAAAAGAAAGATCTTCTGTTTTTTTAGTCAAACTTTCACCGTCGCCACAGACTGCATAATAATGCGGAATACCTTCAAGAATTTTTTCTGCTTCTTTATATTTTATTCCATAAACTTGAATGCAGTCGATTTTATTTTCACGCACAAGTTTTATTACAGACTCTGCTCTTTCATTGTTTAATTCTGTAAGAACAGCGACTGTTATTGCATCGGAAGTATTTTTTACTTCGCGGCAGCATTTTTCTGCAGTCTGTAAACTTATGCTGCGGCTGTATCCTTCAGAAAGAATGAATCCGCAGAAGTCAGCGCCGGCTTTTGCTGCATAAACTGCATCTTCACAGTTTGTAAGCCCGCACAGTTTTACAAGCGGACGGTTGTTTTTTTTGTTTAATTCAGCGTCTATATGACCATCAAATAATGTTTTTACAACTTCAATATATTCTAACCCTAATGGTTCTAATGCTTTCAAAATTATTTCTTTTGCATCTTCAAATCTATTAAAGTTCTAAGTGACTTATCTACCTCAAAAACAATGTTTGCCCCATGGCCTCCATTACCACCATTAGGTCCACCCATTGCTACAAACTTTTCTCTTCTAAAAGATGTACAACCATCTCCACCTTTTCCAGCAATAAGTTTTACATAAACCTCATCTACAAACAAATCCATCACCTCCAAATAAGACCTATTTTAACAAAATAATTAATTTAGTTCAATAATAGTGCACCCTAAATTAGCAAAATCTATATGCATACTCTTAACTCTTTTATCTTTCCTAAACAAAAGAAAAATCTCATCTTTTAAAATACCATTCCCAATACCATGAATTACTACTATTTTTTTATTATTTAACTTTAAATTATCATTAATAAAATCACTAACTGGCAAATATACTGTATCTCTAGTGTATCCATGAACATCTATCTTAGGAAGTATCTCTAAAAATGGATTATTCACTCTTTGTTTCCTCTCCTTCTTGCTTTGGTGTAGCACTTTCATTTGCATTTTGCGCATCACTTTGTGCTGGCTTACTTTCTGTTTCTTCTTTATCATTTACGCCTTCTATCTT